>Ga0194048_10000228_pt1 | contig 26051 bp, 24 predicted proteins | sample JunL225m_MetaG_FD_161685 | JGI IMG/M metagenome (GOLD analysis project Ga0194048, IMG submission 161685) | Anoxic zone freshwater microbial communities from boreal shield lake in IISD Experimental Lakes Area, Ontario, Canada - Jun2016-L222-5m | ecosystem: Environmental > Aquatic > Freshwater >...
GGCAACTGAGGGGCGGATTGACCGACCGTATGATTCGTATACTCTAAAGCCATGTCATATTCTTTAAAGGCCACCGCTGGGGTGCTGATGACCATTTTTCTCATGGCCTGTACGCGTTCCGCTCCATTAACGGAGCCGATACCGGATGCAGATAAGGTGACTCCAGTAGCAGCCGAAGCGCCCGTTAACGCCGGACTGGCCGCCGCTGCGAAGCCCATCGAGAGTCGCAATACCTATCGTTTGCGAGCCAGGGATTTTATCCGGGTCTTGGTGATCAACGAAAATGACACGCAAATCGAAAGACGAATCAATCCGGATGGTACCGTAGATATTCCTTTCGTTAAACAGCTGATACCCGTCGCCGGCCTGACTTTAACCCAGGCGCAAGATGAGATCGCCATCAGGTTCCGTAAATATTTCAAGGACCCTCAGGTCGTGATCTCAATCGTGAGTTACGCCGAGCGTCGCGTCTACGTCTCGGGCTATGTGGGTAAGCCCGGCCCGGTTCCTGTCCCGCCGGAAGAAACGCTGACTTTAGGCCGCGCTCTTTCCATGGCGGGTGGCATCTTGCCCCGCGGCCGACGCTCTGATGTCGCCGTCAAGCGGATGCACGACGGCACCATGCAGGTCATCAGCAAGGACATGAGACGCATCGATTCAGGCGACGAACCTGACTTCGTCCTCGAGGACGAAGACCAGATTTATGTCGATGACAGCCGTATTTGATCACTGATTTTATGGAGCAACCCAATCCCACGCCCGAAAAACCACCTGCTGAAGGCAACTCTCGTGGCGGTCGAGGCTACGGCTCCTATGGTAATCAAGGGAATTACGGAAGCGGGTATGGTTCCTATGGTGCCGGTAATTACGGTGGCGGGAATCCTGGCTACGGGAATCCGGGGTACGGTAATACCGGTTATGGGTACGGACGCTACGGCGCAGGCGATGCCGCCAACCCGGTCACCGCTTATCTTACCATGTTGCGCGAGCGCTTCTGGTGGATCATCCTTTCGTCGCTCATCTTCGTCACCGTCGGCCTGCTTTTTACTTATAACACGATGCCCGAATACCGGGCCACGGGACGGCTGCGAATCTTTCGTCTGACGCCTAATATCGGCGGCGGGAATTCCGCGGCGGACGATAATTTCAAGATTGTCTCCAATGACGACTTCTTCACCGCGGTCGAAGCGATGCGGAGCGCGGTCATCATCGAAGGTGTTTCCAAGCGCCTCACTACGGCGGAAAAAAAGATGGTACTCGAGCCATACCAGGCGGGCAATGTTTTCAGCGGCCCCTTGACGGAACAAGAGGTTTTCGCCCGTCAGCGCGGCGTCAATCCGCAGCGTCAGACTTTGGTGGTTAACGTCGAGTTTACGCACCCGAATCGCGACCTGGCCCGCCAGGTGGCACGGTTATTTTGCGAAGCGATTCAGAAGTACAGCGAAGACGAACGTCTGACGATTACTAACCCGCTTGTCGAAAAGGCCCGTATCGAAATCGAGTCATTGGAAGATAAGGTACGGAAGCTTTACGAGCAGAAGAATGAGATTATCCGGAATCAGAAGCTGCTCTCGATTGCGAAAGACACCAACACCCTTACGGCTGAACGCGCGGTTTTGGTGAAGGACCGCGAAGAGGCCCGGAAGCAGATTGACGAGCTGGAAATCATCTGCGCCCTCATTCAGGAATATAAAAAATCTGGGAAAGATCCGTATGACCTGGCTCAAGTCCGCACGGATGAGCGAGTGGCGACGCTGGTCTCCAAGGTCACCGACCTGAAGGTGACTCTCAGTACGATGGAAAAGAAGTATACGGACCAGCATCCTACGCTAATCTTGAATCGCGAGCAGCTCGACCAGACCCGCAAGGAGTTGGACCAGGCGGTCATTCTTTCGGTTAATCGGATTCAGGCGTCATTGCAGAATGCCAAATCGCGGTCGGAAGCGATTATCCGGAATCTAAGCACGAAAGAAGACGAGATTTCCAAGCTTCAAGCCGCCAACGTGGAGTTGGAGCGGGTCGATAAGGACGTACGTGCCAGCGAAGAATTCCTGAGCCGTTTGAAATTAAGCTATGAAGAGGCCAAGCTCCGATCTTCGACCTCGGGCACGAGCACTTCCATCCGCGTGCTCGACATGCCGTCGGTAGCTGACAAGCCCATCAACAAGAATTACTACTTCAATGCCTTGATGGGGTTGGGCTTGGGCGTTTTCTTCGGAGTAGGTCTCATCGTCCTGATGGGTACCTTCGATGACCGTATCAAGTCCGCCAGAGATGTCGAAGGCGGCCTCGGCCTACCGTTGTTAGGCACGGTGCCTAAAGTGGAAGTCACAACGGGACCGGATCGCGCTTTGCTCGCCCGTCAGGACAAGGACAAGATCGCGTCGGAAGCTATTCGCGCCCTCTACTCCGCGATGAAGGTCAATCCGGCGATTACTTCCAGCAAGGTATTCCTGGTCACTTCTACGCGACCCAGCGAAGGTAAGACTTTTATTGCGACGAACTTGGCGCTGACTTTCGCACAGCATGCCGAACGCGTCCTGATCATCGATGCCGACCTTCGCTTGCCTAACGTCGGACCTTCGCTCGGTTTCACGGGCGATGCAGGCATCAGTCGATGGTTTAACGGTGAAATGACGTTGGATGAAGCCATCGTGAAGGAGGTGGCTCCTGGGCTTGACGTACTTCCGGTTGGTATGAGCTGCAAAAACCCGACTCAGGTCATCAATAACCCCAAGTTCACGGCGATGATCGAGGAATTACGCGGCCGCTACGACCGTATCTTCATCGACTCTCCGCCAATCGGCGCCGTGTCCGACGCGCTGCACGTGCTTCCGAAGGTGGATGGCGTCTTGTATGTCGTACGATTTAATATCGTTAATATGCGCAACGCGCTGTCGTGTCTGGCTCGTTTGCGCGAAGCAGGTGCACCCCTGCTGGGCGTAGTGCTCAATCGCATGTCTATCCGGATGGCGTCGACTTACACCGACACTTACGATTCTTCGTATCGGAAGTATTACACCGATGCCACCGAAGCTCCGGCCGCCGAGGATACGCCCAAGGCTTGATCACGTTGATGCGCCTCCTCGTCCTATCGCTGGTCACCCTCGGGTTGGTCGCCTGTCAGAACGCTCCGGTTACCGGTCGTTCCCAATTCATTATGGTCAACGAATCGGAGGTCGCTTCGATGTCTTCGGGCGAGTTCTCCAAGATGAAAAAGTTGCCGAATGACGCGCGCCTGGCGAAAATCAAGGAAATCGGTCTCAAGATTGTCGCCTCCGCCCGGCGCGATGACCGCAGCGGAGTCTTGCCGCCGGCATCGAAGTGGGAGTTTGCGGTCATTGATGATAAGAGCCCTAATGCCTTCGCGATGCCAGGCGGGAAGATTGGTTTTAATTCCGGCATGTTCCCCTACGCCCCGACGGATGATGATATCGCGGTCATTCTCGGCCACGAAGTTTCGCACGTCATCTGCCGACATGGTGCCGAACGTATTTCTCAAGGCCTCGGCGTCGCGATGGTCGCGGCGATCACCGATGAGGCGACGAAGAATAAATCAGCCCAAACAAGGGCGACCTGGATGGCTGCCGTCGGGGTGGGTGCCCAAGTCGGCATTCTTCTTCCTTTCAGCCGAAGTCACGAGTCCGAGGCCGATCACCTCGGTTTGATGTTCATGGCCCGGGCGGGCTACAATCCGGACGCGGCGCCGGCCTTTTGGGCTCGTTTCGCCAAGATAGGTGGCTCACGCCCACCCGAGTTCCTTTCGACGCACCCAGCGGACGCCACACGCATCAAACAGCTGCAAGGTTGGCTTCCTGAGGCCCGGGCCCAGATGCCAAGTAAGCCTTAGGCAGTCAGCCTCGGTGCTTGCTTAGCGGATGGGCTTTGCGGGACAGCTTAAATAAACGCCCTTGGGGTCGTTGAGTGCCCGTAGGGAACGCAGGATTTCAAGATGGGAGCGCAAGAAGAGGAGGGCGGGGTCGTTACCCGAGGACTTCGCGAACAGGGGCGACTCATTATCGTCGTTGGAAAGGATTTTTTGCAGGAAATTTTCCCGGCCGGAGTGCAGGCTGGGAACTTGGACGATTTCGATGGAACTTAATTTAGCCATTTGGCCTGCCAGTTTGATCGCATCGCGTAGGCCGCCGAAGCGATCGATGAGTTTGATCTCCTTCGCCATACTCCCAATCCAGACGCGGCCCTGGGCGATTTCGTGTACGTCATCGCGGGTCATTTTTCGTCCTTCAGCCACGATCTTGAGAAAATCTTCGTAGACCCCGTCGACCATGATCTGAATGACGGCTAATTCTTCGGGACTGGCGGCGCGGTGCATCTCCAAAAGGTCGGCGTAACGGGCCGTCTTCACACCATCGGTGCCTAAGCTGATTTTCTTAGCCAGTTCTTCATAATTAAAATGTAAGCCGAAGACCCCGATCGAACCTGTGATGGTGGAGGGGTCTGCCATGATGACGCTGCCTTTGGCGGCGATGTAATAGCCCCCGCTGGCGGCCACATCGCCCATGGAGACCACCACCGGAAGGCCTTTGGCACGAAGGAGGCTGACCTCTCGGGCGACGATATCGCTCGCAAAGGCCGAACCACCCGGGCTGTTTACCCGAAGGACGATGGCTTTGACGTGTTCATCGCCGCGTAGTAGGCGAAGGTCATGGGCGAGACGATCGCCGCCGACATCTTCAGGCGAACCCCAACCGTCGACGATTTCCCCTTCGGCGTAAACGACAGCGACGCGGCCGCCCCCTTGCGGGAATTTTACCTTATTGGCATATTTACTGAGCGAAACTTGGCGAAAGGAGGTATTGCTCTCGTCGGCTCCAGCCCCGGCCTTACGCATGCGATCGATGAGTTCATCTCGTTGGAGGACGCCGTCGACAAGCTTCAGGTTCAAGGCTTTTTCGGCATTAAAAACGCCACCGGTATTGGCGGCGCGGATGAGGGCGGCCTGCGAGAGCTTACGTGCGGAAGCGACATCCGCGACGACGCGCTTCCAAATATTACCGAGCAAGAGCTCCTCTTGTTCACGGGCGGGCTCGCTCATGTGATCCCCTAGGAAAGGCTCGACGGCGGATTTATACTTGCCGACTTTCGTGACCTGGACGCCGACGCCGAGCCGTTTAAAGGTTTCACCATAATACATATTGAACGACGCCAGTCCCTTGAATTCGACTTCTCCGGCCGGATGGAGGTAAATTTTATCAGCAATGCTGGCCATATAGAATTCGCCTTGGGAGCCGTTTTCGATCCAGGCGATGACCGGCTTGCCGGTCTTTTTGAAATCAAGGATGGCTTGGCGTAATTCGGTTTTTTGCACCAAACCGGCTTGGAGGTGACCGGAGAGCAGTAGGCCCACGATATTTTTATCTTTCGCGGCAAGATCGACGGCTTCTAAAGCGCGGAGCAAGTCCAGGGTCGGGCCGGTGCCGCCGCCAAATAAATCACTCAATCCAGGGGTGCCGAAGGCGGGGGTGTCATTAATGCTGAGGTCATTGCCGATCACCAAGATGCTCTTAGGCTTGACGACGGCGGCGGTGGTCTCAGGCCGATTGCCGGCAGAACTTACAAGGGCGACGACCGCGATCACGATCAGGATGCAAGCCGCCATGCCGGCGATGAATGTGCCAAGGGCAGAGGCGAGGACGGATTTAAAAAAATCTTTCATGAGCTTAGGGTTGGGGCGCTTGGGGTAAGGATTTGCTCGAACTGTATTAGGGTGCCGACTTTTCGCCAATCAAAAGAGGCAAGATTGTTTCAGGTTTCCGCTCGTTTCCGTCCTAGACCAAGTTAACCTGAGCCCATGCTCGAGTCTTCACAGGATGCTGGTGCGGCCACTTCACGCAAGGCGCTGACGATCAACTTGGACCGTTCCGCGTATGGGGCCTTCGCCGAAATCGGCGCAGGGCAGGAAGTCGTCCGACACTTTTTCAAAGCCGGCGGCGCTTCGGGTACCGTGGCCAAGAGCATGTCGGCCTACGATATGCGCGTAAGCGACGCCATTTACGGTCACCCGCGCCGTTATGTTTCCCGAGAACGTTTGGAGCAGATGCTGAATCACGAATATGGCTTGCTGGTCGATCGGCTGGCTTCAGAGCGAGGGCCGCAGACGAGATTTTTTGCCTTTGCCGATACGGTGGCCACGACGCCCCATGACGAAAAAGGGCAGGGACACTCCTGGATTGGAATGCGCTTCCAGTCGGAGCCGCTCTCGCCGCCCAGCGAGGTTCTGATACACCTCCGTCTGTGGGATAAGGATGCGAATCGCCAGCAAGATGCGCTGGGTGTGGTCGGTGTAAACCTTATCCACGCGTCTCTTAATTCACGTGCCAGTGTCGACGAATTCCTGCTCGCCTTGGTGGATGAGGTGGGGGTGAAACGCGTCGAGGTCGAGTTCGCCCATTTCTCGGGTCCCGCCTTTAACGCTTTTGATAATCGGGCTACGGCGTTGCGTCTCGTCCGGCTGGGCTTGACGGATGCGGTTTTATTCGGGCCGGAGGGGAATCCGGAAGTCCCGAGCGAATACCTTTATAAAAAATCCGTCCTCGTAGCACGGGGTACGTTCCGCCCCGTGTCTTTGGTGAACGAAGATATGTTGGCCTGCGCGATGCGCAGCTTGCCGGACGCCGGTACGGACGTCCTGCCTCTTTTTGAGATGTGCATCGGAGCCGACCCGCATCCGGAATCGGAATTGATTGATCGCATCCGTCTGGTGGGAGCGATGCAGCATCCGCTTTTAGTCACGCGCCATCGAGGCTGGTATCGAATGCCCGCTTATTTTCGTATGCACACGACGGGTAGCATTACGTTGGTCGCCGGCATGAACAACCTTGTCGATCTATTTAACCCGGAACACTACGTCCACCTCGAGGGCGGCGTCTTGGAGTCTTGCGGGCGGCTCTTTAAGGACGGGGTGCGGGTTATGGTGTACCCGATGCGCGGCGATCAGCTCCGCCGGCTGGTGCTCGACCCGGTAGCCTGTAAAGTCTGCTTTCCGGAAAGTTACAGCGTCGACGAAAAAGCCATCGCTACCGCTAACGACATTCAGATGCGACCAAGCGTTTCCGGACTATTCCAGCACCTGCTGAATAACGGTTTTCTGGTGCCGATTACCGGCGCCGACCCCATTGCCATGGCTTGCCAGCCTCGAACCTTAGCTGATCGGATTCGCACGGGTACGCCAGGATGGGAGCAAGAAGTGCCGCCTGCGGTGGCGATCGCGATCAAAAGCCTCAAGCTCTGGTCCGTCTGAGCGATGTCCGAACCCCTTACTTCATTGCCTCCGGGTCAAGCTACGGAGCTTTCACTTTCGATCGAAAGGGCGTATCGGGAGGCTTTGGTCATCGATCGGCTTGGCTCTCTCTGGGCTTTGATTCTCGCAAAATGCTTCTTGGCGCAGTGGGCAATCGGGCGCTTCTCGGTTCCCGTGAACGGTCTGATTTATATTTGGACGCTGACGCTCGCGATGGCGCTCGTAGCTTCGGCCTATTATCTGCACGCGCATCGCCTGGCCTTCCGTTTTTTCCCGACGCAGGTGAGGGTGGCCTCCTCCGGATTGGTAGGTCTCGTGGCGGCATTGGGGTTCGTGGCGTATGCACATTGGGGTCTGGGCTTAACCGGGCTTGCCGCCACGGCTGGATTATCCGCCGCCATGCTCGGAAGCTGGTCATTAATCCAGGCATCTTTGCGTCGGGCATGGGAGCCGCTGATGGGTGCCTTGGTCTGGTGGGGAATCGCCCTGACGTCTCTGCACGGCGGGGATGTCGACGCCCTGTTATGGTTAGGCTTAGGCTTCCTCTTTGCTCAGGCCCTGCCCGGCTTCATGCTTTCTCTGCGGATGGCTCGCGAGCAACGCGTCTAGTCAGGCCGCGTGTTCTTTACCGCCGGCGCTGTTCAATAAGTGTGTCATGAAACGTTTCATGGCCGGAGTGAGAACGCGTCCTTTGCGATGTAAGATGGCAAGAGGGCGGGCGACGCGTCGGTCGCGAAGGCGGAGCATCACGAGGCTGCCTTGCTCCACTTCTTGCCGGATTGTCCCTTCGGGCACCAATGCGACGCCCGCATCCACTTCGACGGCGCGCTTCAGGGTTTCGATATTATCAAATTCCATCGATGGCTCTAGTTCGATGCGTTGTTCGCGGAAGAACTGATCCAGGGCTTTGCGCGTCGGCATGTCTTGGTCGAAGCCGATGAATTTACCGCCCTGCAGTTCGATCAGGTCGATTTCTTTCTTGCCCGCGAGCTTGTGGCGTGGCGAGCAGATGGCCACCAGTTGGTCTTCCATGAACGGGATGATTTCCACTTGGCGGACTTTTTGCGGGAAGGCCACCAAGCCAAAATCTACGGCATTGGAAATCACGTCTTCGTAGACGAGGTTGGAGCGACGGTATTCCACCCTTACGTTCACGTGCGGGAATTCCTGCATGAAACTTTTTACATGTGGCGGCAGTTCGTGCAGGCCGATGGAGACGATTGAGGAAATGTGTACGGTGCCGCTGACGACTTTACGCATCTCTTGCATTTCGCTGACGACTTGTTCGTAGCGGTTAAGGATATCCTTGGAGGCCTCATAGAGGCTCCGGCCTTCGCGCGTTAGGCGAAACTGCTTCTGGCTGCGGTCGACGATGAGCACGTTAAAGTGTTTTTCCATCGAACGGAGCTGCTGGCTGACGGCCGACTGCGTGATGGCGTTTAATTTGGCAGCCTTGGAGAAGCTCTCGTTATCGACGAGGTCACGGAAGATCTTCAGGTTTTCGATGTGCATGGTGGTGCTGACCATGATTAATAAATCTAATGGGTTTTGGCTTCAAGTGTAGTTTTACTTATCATGGGGTTGCCTCCTAGGTTCGTCCAGGGGGTAGCCAACGTTGACTCCTGCCTCTTTCTCCTCCCCTCTGGTCTAAATGGTCACCTACGACCAGTTTAAGGTTAATTACGAGGGGGTCCAGGCCCGTATCACGCTAGCTTGTGCCCAGTGTGGCCGAAATCCCGCCACCGTTCGCTTGCTTCCGGTCACCAAGACTAATCCCGTCGAGGCGGCGATTTGGGCTTATCAGTCAGGCTTAAAGTCGGTCGCAGAAAATCGGGTACAAGAGGCGGAGACCAAGCGCTCTTTGGCCCCCGTCGGGCTCCGCTGGGAATTGATTGGGCATCTCCAATCTAACAAGGCTAAGCAAGCCCTCCAGGTTTTCGATGTCTTGCAGTCGGTGGATTCGGCTGAACTCGTGGTCCGGTTGGGCCGCCTAGCGGCTGAGCTAGGGCTTGTCCGGGAGATTTTGCTCCAAGTGAACTCTGGGGATGATCCAGCTAAGTTCGGCTGCGACTTGGCGGAGGCTCCCCGGTTGCTTGAGGCAGCGTTGGCGCTGCCCGCCCTGCGCGTAACCGGGTTGATGGCCATCGCCCCACTTTCGGATGATCCCGCCGTCGCCGATCGAACTTTCACGAATCTCCGGCTCTGCCGCGATACCCTCGCCGCAAGTTTCGGGGTGGCCCTGCCGGAATTATCGATGGGGATGAGCGGAGACCTTGAATCCGCGGTCGCAGCAGGTTCTACTTGTCTCCGTATTGGCTCCGCTTTGTACGGTAGCCGCACCTCCGCATGATCCGCCGCCTTCTTATTCGTGACCTCGCCTTGATGGACCGGACCGAACTCGAATTGGGTCCGGGTTTCACGGTGGTGACGGGAGAAACGGGCGCTGGTAAGTCCGTCCTGCTGGGGGCACTGTCGCTGCTCGCTGGCAATCGTGCCGCCAAAACGATCGTCCGCAAGGGAGCGGAGGAGTGTGCGGTCGAAGCTGAATTGGAAGTCGGCGATGATCGGCGCTTCGACGAAGTGCTGAAAGGACTCGACCTTCCTAGCTGTGAGGACGACTTGCTCATTTTAAAACGCTCCGTGCATGCGACGAAGTCCGGCCGCATCTCGATCAACGGCGGCTCAGCGACTTTATCTCAACTACAGCAACTCGGCGAACTATGGATTGATTTTCACGGGCCGGGAGAGCCGCAGAAGCTGATGCGAGTCGAGACGCAGCTTGAAATGCTCGACTTGCATGCCGGGCTGGGTGTCGCGCTGGCCACGTATCGGGCGGGTTGGCGGCAGCGGGGAGAATTATTGCGCGAAGCAGAAGAGGCCGCGACGGCTGAACGCCTGTCGGAAGACGAGGAAGCCTTTTTGCGCTCGCAGCTGGGTAAGTTGGATTCGCTCGATCTGACCGATGAAGCCGTGGCTAAGCTTGAACGCGACCACGCTCGCTCCTCGCGGGCTCAAGAACTTGCCCTCTTACTCGGCCAGCTCGAAGCTGGGTTCGGCTCCGAGGGTATGGGTGAGGTTTTACCTAAATTACTCAAGGCTTCGGATGACGTGGCGCGGATCGATCAAGACGCGCAGGCTTTGCGCGATCGCATTGTTTCACTGGCGGCCGAGGTGGAAGATATCCGGGCGGACTTCGCTCGTTTAGGCCGAGGGTTGACTTCAGATGATGAATTGGCCGCTGGTTTGGATCAGAAAATGAATCTCTGGTTGGAATTCCGTCGTAAATACGGACCGGACACTTCTTCGGTGCGGGAGAAGCGATCAGGGCTTCGGCGCCGATTATCTTCGCAGGGCGACATCGAAGTTAGGGTCGCCAAGTTGAAAGCCGAGGCGGCAAAAGTTGAAAAAGAATTACGTAAACAGGCCGATGCTCTGCACGCTTCGCGCACAAAGGCCGCCGATAAACTCGCGTCGGCAGCCCGTAAGATGTTAGGAGCGCTTGGCTTTAAGAAAGCCGACTTACGAATTGAAGTGGCCTCGGCCTCGCTTGGGCCCACGGGAGCGGATGCCGTTCGCTTCTTGTTCTGTCCCAATGCCGGCCAAGACTTGTTGCCGCTCGACCAAATTGCCTCCAGCGGCGAGGCCGCCCGCGTGATGCTCGCGCTTAAGACCGTTCTGGCAGCGGTCGATCGGACGCCGGTCTTAGTCTTCGACGAGGTCGATGCCAATGTAGGCGGTGAGATTGGTGCTCAGGTCGGGCAAGAATTAGCCGCCTTGGGGAAGGGGCATCAAGTATTCTGCGTGACGCACTTGCCGCAAGTAGCCGCGCTGGGCCATGCCCACCTCGTCGTGACGAAGACCCAGGATGATAAATCAACGATGGTCGAAATCACTCCCGTGCATGGTAAGCGTAAGGAACGTGAATCGGAACTGGCACGGATGCTGGGAGATCGCTCCAGCAAGGTGGCGCTCTCGCATGCGCGTGAGTTGTTGGATGGCGCTAAGTAAGGCTTACTTCCCGATAAAACGATCGAGGCGGAGCCGCTTGATCATTTTGAGCCCAATGGCAGCTGCCCAAGGCTTGGGGAGGCGCGCCGAAAAGATACCAAGAAGGTTATTCTTCCATCCGGTGATGACGTGCGGCTTTTGTTGTGCCATCGCGATCAGGGCTTCGTCGACGCATTCGTCTGCCGTTTGTCCGCCAAGGCCGGTGGGTCCGGAGAAGCCCGCGGCCTTCGAGAAATTTGTAGAAACCGGACCAGGACAAATCGCGACGCAGCGGATGCCATGAGCTTTGGCTTCCGCATCAAGCGCGATGCTCCAGTTCAGCAGGAATGATTTGGTCGCCGCGTAGGTCGTCATGAGCGGAGTGGGCTGATAGCCGGCCAGCGAGGCCACATTCGCTACCATGCCGCCTCGTTGTTTTAATTCCGACCAGAGCAATCCTGTAAGTTCGACGGGCGCGCGGACATTGACGTCAATCATCATGAGCGTGTGGTCTAGTCCCGGAGCAGGAAATTCGCCGTAAGCCCCGAACCCGCTATTATTAATAAGCAGTATTCTGCCATCACGTGGCATTAGTTTTCTTAATTCACCGACAACCTTCGAGATGTCAGTCGGTTGTGAGAGATCACAGGTAAGATGAGTGAAGTTAAGGGTATTAGAAACCCCGTGGGGTGCGGTCCGAGAAAGGTTGAACACGGCCGTGGCGACTCCAGAATCATCAATGCGCGAGAGTATTGCGCGTCCAATCCCAGACGAGGCTCCCGAAATGATGATACAGGAAAAACTTCTGAAAAATCTATCGATGGTGTCGTTCTTTGACATGGCCGCAGAATCTCACGTTAACCCCAATAACACAACACACATGACAAGTGCTCCGATCGTCGTGTCAGGAGTCCATATGGACCTCACCGATGCCCTGAAAGAAACCGTGTGCGCCAAAGTCGAAAGACTCTTGCGCCACAACCCGCGGATCGTCCGCGTGCATGTCGAGCTCGTCCATACCCGCTGCAGCGACCATAGTCGCGAGTTTGCGGCCCAAATCCGGTTAGAGCTGCCGGGTCCGGATATCGTGGTCCGGGAGGAGTCTGAAGATTTATATAAATCGATTGATTTTCTGGTCGATAAGGTCGACCGCCAACTTCGCCGGCGTCATCGTCTAGATAAGGAGAAAAGGAATCATCCGCATCCGACAGATCTAGGCGAGTTAGGGCGGGCGGCGTAAGGACGGTGCTGGGTAGGCTGGTTGTCGGTGAGGTCTCGATAAGTCGGTGAAAGCAAGAAGTCGAAACGGGCTTAAAGTCGGTGAAAACAGATGGAAAGCCGGTACGGACGAAGGTGAGTAACGGACGGTCAGTCATCATCAGTCAGCGTAAAAAGCCCAAGATAGCATCGTCAGAAGAAGCAGGTACAGGCCCTCAGCTGAAGTCAGCTGGGGGCCTTCTTTTTGGGGAGTACGCCGGGTCGCCGACAGGGATTTTCACCTAACTTTCTCGCCCTTGGCCCCGTCTGCTCTTTTATCGGCTCATGCGGATTTATTTCATGGGCATCTGCGGTACGGCCATGGGCAACGCGGCTTTGCTCATGCGGGCGCTTGGCCATGAAGTCATGGGTTCAGATACAGGGGTCTACCCGCCAATGTCTGATCACCTACGCGGCGCCGGAATAGACGTTTTGGAGGGCTGGTCCGCCGAACGATTGGCGACGATTAAACCAGATCTCGTCGTGGTGGGTAATATCGCTTCACGCGGCCACCCGGAGGTCGAGTGGCTCCTGGAGGTTCGCACACAACCCTACCTGTCGTTGCCGGAGCTTCTTCGGACGCGTCTCCTCAATGAGCGCCGTAATCTCGTCGTGGCCGGCACGCATGGTAAGACGACGACGACATGCATGGCGGCGGTCTTGTTGAAAGCAAATGGCAGCAAGCCCGGCTGGCTTGTCGGCGGCGTCCCGCGCGACCTGCCTGATTCTTCGCACCCCGGTAAACAGGCCGGTCCCTTCGTCATTGAAGGCGATGAATACGACACGGCCTTCTTCGATAAGCGCAGCAAGTTCATCCAGTATCTGCCGCACGTCCTGGCGGTTAATAATTGTGAGTTCGATCACGCGGACATCTTCCGCGACCTCGATGATGTGCTCCGCACGTTTTCTCACGTGCTTCGAATCGTCCCGCGCGACGGCGCCATCGTGGCCAATGGTGATGACGCCAATGTGCTTGGGCTGGTAAAGAATATCACCTGGGCTCCGGTCGTCCGGGTGGGTGTCGGCCCGGCTAATGATGCGGTCATCGCCGACTTCAAGGAATCCCCGACGGGTTCGTCTTTCACCCTGCTCTGGAAGGGCAAGGAGTGGGGTAGGGTGAAGTGGGCCTTGCCCGGTCTCTTCAACGCCCGCAACGCGGCGATGGCCGCCGTCTCCGCCGGCCTCCTGCTCGACGCCAAGGATCCGACGAAGCTGAAGCTCGATGCGCTAGATAAGTTTCAGGGCGTCCAGCGTCGCCAACAGGTGCTCGTCGACCGTCCCGAACTGACGGTGATCGAAGATTTCGGCCATCACCCGACCGCCCTCGACCTGACGCTGGAATCCCTGCGCGCCCGTTATCCCAAGCATCGGCTCGTCGCCTGCTTCGAACCGCGCAGCAACACAGCCGCCCGCAAGGTTATGCAGGACGCTTTCCGTGAGGCGCTCAAGAAGGCCGATGAGGTCTTCCTCGCTCCGCCTCATCGTGCTGACAAGCTGGGCGAAGAACGTTTCGACAGCGAAGGTGTGGCCGCGGCAATCACCGCTGCTGGCAAGAAGGGCTTCGCCCCGGTTTCCAATGACGCGTTACTCGCCGAGCTCACCGCGCTCGTGAAGTCGGACAAGTCCTCGCGTTGCGTAGTCTTCTTCTCGAACGGCGCCTTCGGCGGCATCATCAAGAAATTCGCTGAGAGTATCTGACCGTAGAAGCCTTCCTGCTCACGGTGCGGACTGATGAGCTCAGCTGATTACCAAGGTTTGAACTAGCCCAGTAAGCCCAGCACCTGCTTGGCCGCTGCCGAGTCCTTGGCGATCTGTGTCTGGAGCGACGTTAGGTCCGCGAATTTTTGTTCGGCGCGGAGTCGGCGAACCCAGCGGATACGCACGGTGTCACCGGTGGTCGGCGCCTCACCGCAGAGCACGTGGGCTTCGAGTAGTGGAGCGACGGGACCGCTTTCAACGGTGGGTCGGATGCCGTAATTCGCCACGGCTGGAAGGGCCTCGCCCTTGAAAATGACTTCGACGGCATATACGCCGAAGGCGGGCTTGAGTTCGGGCTCCCAGGCAACGTTCACCGTCGGGAAGCTGATGGTGCGGCCAAGGCGCCGTCCGCCGATGATCGTGCCTTCGGCTTCGTAAGGTCGCAAAAGCATGGCATTGGCGAGATCGAGCTCTCCCTCGGCCAGACATTGTCTGATCCGCGAGCTGCTGACGGTTTCGCTGCCCAAATGCACGGCGGCGACGAGACGCACGTTTAAGCCGGCTTGTGCTCCGTGCGCGATCAGGCTCTCTCCATTTCCAGTCCGTCCGCGACCATATTGAAAATTTGAACCAACATGAAGCGATTTGAGATGAGGGAATGATTTTTGGAGCCAAGTCGGGAAGTCGGCCGCATCGATAGCGGCATGATGACGATCAAACTTCTCATGATGAATCATCTGAGCGCCTGCTTCGGTGAGTCGCTCGTCTTTTTGGCTGCGATTAAAGATTAACGGGACGGGTGCGTCTGGCCGTAGGACTTTGCTTGGGTGCGGATCGTAAGTGAGCACGCCGACAAGGCCCCCATCCAGTCTTGCGGCAGTCCGGGCGGAATGAAGCACGGCGCGATGCCCGAGGTGTACGCCGTCAAAGGCGCCGATAGCGAGGTGGAGTGGACGGCTCTGACTCATCCAAGGGCGATGCTGGGGACGGCGTCCCGCACGGGGATCAGGCGTTCGTGCAATTGTTCACGGGAACAGGCGCCGAGTTCTTGGAGCGTGGCAGCCTGGGCGACATTTAAGTTTCCGGAGAGGGTGCGGCGCAAGGCGGACAGATGTGCGCCTGGTCCTAGTTTTCGTCCAAGGTCATGCGAAATCGTCCGGATATAAGTACCTTTAGTACAATGGACGCGGAAGGTAATCTTAGGGCTGACCCACGAAGTGAGCACGAAGGCGTTGATGCGGATGAAGCGAGGTTCGCGCTCGATCTCGATCCCTTTGCGGGCGAGCTCGTAAAGTTTCTTGCCCCCGACCTTCTTGGCCGAATGCATCGGAGGGGTTTGATATTGATCGCCCAGCATCGTATCCATCGCGGCTTGAATCTGTTCGGAGGTCAGTTCTGGCACCGGCGTCGTCTCGACAATCGCCCCGTCGGCATCTTGCGAATCCGTCACGGCGCCCAAGGTAGATTCGCCCAAGTATTCTTTTTCTTGGGACATCAGAAATTGCGACGCCTTAGTGGCCTTGCCGACCAAGATAATCAGCAGGCCCGTCGCCATCGGGTCGAGCGTACCCGCATGGCCGACGCGGCGGGTTTGATAAAGTCGGCGGATGCTATCGACGACATCATGGGAAGTGATGCCTTGAGGTTTATCTACCAGAAGTACGCCTTCCGGTTCGGCGACGAGGTCGCTCATCGGGCGGAGTATTCACGGTAATGCGCCGCGACGACCGCGAGGATTTTTTCTCGGTCGGCTTCTAATTTATAGCCCAGCATGTTGAATCCGGCCGCAAGCACGTGGCCGCCGCCGTTGAGTTTTCCGGCCAGCAGGTCTAAGCGCAACTTGGGGTCGCGCCCGCGCAAACTTCCGCGCACGCCATCTTTTCCTTCTTCCATGAGGACTGCGATTTCCACGCCTTCGACGGAGCGAGGAAATTCAACCAAGCCTTCTTTGTCTTCTTTGGTGGTGCCCGTAGTCACATAATCGGCCGGCGTCAGTTCACCTGAGCAGATTTTACCATCTTCATGAAAACGGATGCTATTCAGGAAACGTCGAGTGAGCTCAAGCTTACCCCGGCTCTCTTGTTCGAAGACGCGAAAGTTGGCTTCGGCGGGATTGGCGCCACGACGCACAAGTTCAGCGATGATTTCAAAGACGCCGGAGGTCGCACTCGAATAGCAGAAGCGTCCGGTGTCGGTGAGGATGCCGAGGTGGAGGCATTTGGCCGTGATCGCATCGCAGGTAAGGCCTTGGCTAAGGGCGGCGTCGGCTAGGATATGACAAGTCGCCGCCGCTTCGCGGACGACGATATTTATTTTAGCGTAATCCGGATTGGAGGCGTGGTGATCGATGTTAGCCAGGACGCCGCCGGGAAACTTGCCGAGCAGCTCTGTCCCTACCCGTGACGCATCGGCACAGTCGACGGTAATGGCTTCGCGTCCGTCGGCTGTGTATTCTTCGTTGGTCAAGAAGGTCACCCCCTCGACGTAGGGGGTGAGGTTGGGAGGGACTCGATCCCGGTTGACGCATAGGGCGTCTGCTCCCGCAGCGAGCAGCATACGGCATAAGGCGATTTGGGAGCCTACGCAGTCACCATCGGGCCGCATATGGCCTAATACGGCTATTTTACGACCTTGGAGGCCTTTCACGAGGTCGCGGATAGCCTCTCCGGCTGCTGGCATGCTGATTCCCATAATTATGTTAGATAGAAAGACCCGGTCGCGGTCGCTGGCAAAGTCAAAAGCTGGGGTTATTGCCAACCGTGGGGGAACGCTTGAACCCCAGCAGGCTTCGGGCATAGTCCCTGCTTAATAACCCCTCGGGGTTACCCCACCACTATGGATAAGGACAAAAACAACAACTTTACTCCCCGCGCCCGTAAGGTCGTGGAACTCGCCCGTGCCGAAGCTCGCCGCTTCAATCACGGTTACGTAGGCACCGAGCACATCCTGCTCGGTCTCATCAAACTGGGTGAAGGCGTCGCCGTGAATGTGCTCGGCCGCATGGGGCTCGACCTCAAGACGGTCCGGGCAGCCGTTGAAAAGCAAGTCGGGCCAGGTCCCGAAGAAGCCAAAGCGTCGGAAACGATTCCGCTGACGCCACGCGTCCAAAAGGTGATGTCGCACGCGGTGACCGAGGCTCGCAGTCTGGGTCATGCCTACGTCGGTACGGAGCATATTTTGCTCGGTCTTTTGAAAGAAGGGGAGGGCGTGGCGGCTCGCGTATTACAGTCACTCGATGTTGATTTAGAACGCTGTCGCAAAGAAATCCTCGCCGATATCGATCCGGCTGCTTCCGCCTCGGAAGCTTCAGAAAAAGGAGATGAACCGCCAGCCGGAGAAGAGTCGCAAGGCGACGAGCCTCCTTCCTCGCGCAAATCTTCGGAAGAAAGTGGTCGTCCTGGTCGTGGCGAGCGTTTGTCTTTGCTCAAGACTTTTGGGCGTGATCTCACCGAGCTCGCGCGGGCCGGTGAATTGGATCCCGTGATCGGGCGTAAAGAAGAGATTCGCCGCGTCGTCCAGATTCTTTGTCGCCGGACAAAGAACAACCCCGTGTTGATTGGTGAAGCTGGCGTTGGTAAGACCGCGATTGTCGAAGGCTTAGCGCAAGAGATCGCCGCTGGTATCGTGCCGGAAATCCTGCTCGACCGAAAGGTTATCACGCTCGATCTAGCCTTGATGGTCGCGGGAACTAAGTATCGCGGCCAGTTCGAAGAGCGCATCAAAGGCATCATGGACGAGATCAAGCGCGCCAAGAATATCATCCTCTTCATCGATGAGATGCATACCATCGTCGGCGCTGGTGCCGCCGAAGGCGCCATGGATGCTTCCAATATCCTGAAACCAGCCTTGTCACGTGGTGAAATCCAGTGCGTGGGCGCCACGACGCTTTCCGAATATCGCAAGCACATCGAAAAGGACGCAGCCCTCGAGCGCCGCTTCCAATCCGTCAAGGTCGACGATCCATCGCCCGAAGATGCCGTGCTTATCCTTCGCGGCATCCGTCATAAGTACGAGGAGCACCACAAGTGCGAGTATACGGATGCGGCCATCGAAGCCGCCGTCCGACTTTCCCATCGCTACATCACCGCGCGGCACCTGCCTGACAAGGCGATTGATGTGATGGATGAGGCCGGAGCTCGCGCGCGTATCCGTTCGCTGAACGTCCCGCCCGAGATCGATGCCGTCCAGGTCGAAATCGACCGCGTGGTCAAAGAAAAGGAAGACGCGTCCCGTCACCAGAAGTTTGAAGAAGCCGCGAACTTGCGTGATCAAGAGAAGAAGTTCCGCGCGAAACGCGAGAAGATGCTCGAAGAGTGGCGCAAGAAGCGTGACGAAAAGCGCATTACGGTGGGTGAGGATGAGATGATGCACATCGTCGCGGATTGGACCGGCGTTCCGCTGAATCGCCTGGAGAAGAAAGAAACTCAAAAGCTGCTCGACCTCGAAAAAGACCTGCAGCTTGCGGTCATCGGACAAGAGCGCGCCTGTGAGGTTGTATCTCGTGCCCTCCGTCGTTCGCGTGCCGACCTGAAAGACCCTCGCCGTCCCATCGGCTCCTTCCTCTTCCTGGGCCCGACCGGCGTGGGTAAGACGCTTCTGGCTCGTTCGTTGGCGGAGCGCATGTTCGGCGAAAGCGAAGCTGTCATCCAGATCGATATGTCCGAGTACATGGAGAAATTCACCGTCTCGCGTCTCATCGGCTCGCCTCCCGGCTACGTCGGTCACGACGAAGGCGGCCAGCTTACCGAAGCGGTGCGGCGGAAGCCCTATTCCGTGGTGCTTTTCGACGAAATCGAAAAAGCCCACCCTGATGTCATCCAGCTTCTGCTGCAGGCCTTGGAAGACGGTCGTTTGACCGACTCCTTGGGCCGGGTGGTGGATTTCCGGAATACGATCATCATCATGACTTCGAACGTTGGAGCCGATGTCCTTCAGCGTAATAACTCCGTCGGCTTCGATGTCGGCGTCAGTTCGACGCGCGACTACGAGAAGCTCAAGGAACGCATCATGGATGAGACTAAGCGTGCCTTTAAGCCCGAGTTCCTTAACCGCCTCACGGACATCGTCATTTTCCAGCAGCTCGCAAAGGAGCACATGACCAAGATCGTCGATATCGAGGTCGCGAAAGTGGCCAAGCGTCTGCTCGATCTCGGCGTCAAGCTTGTGGTCAACGAGGCCGCCCGCGGCTACTTGGTCGAGAACGGCTGGGACGAAAAGTATGGTGCCCGTCCGTTGCGTCGTGCCGTCGAGCGTTTGCTGGAAGATCCGCTGGCTGAATCCATCCTGCGTTCTGAATTTAACAAGGAAGAGCCCGTCATCGTGTCGGTGGGCGATAAGGGGCTCGTCTTTACGCAGAAGAAGAGCGGTGCCGACGCGGGTACCTAAGCCGTGCGCTTACGTCAGGTGAGCGCCGGAGTCCTGGGTGCGACCGCCGTCGCCCTTGGGGCCTTCGGTGCCCATAGTCTCAAAGATCGGTTGGCCCTTAACCCGGAGGCCGCTGGATGGTGGCAAACGGCCACCTTCTATCTTTTGATTCACGCCGTCGCCTTAGGTGCCATCGAATTGCCGGAGCGCGATCGATCGACTTCTTGGCCAGCTCATTACTGGGGTTGGGGCTCGATTATCTTTAGCGGGACGCTGTATGCCATGGCCCTGGGTGCTCCGCGTTGGTTGGGCGCGATTACTCCGGTGGGCGGGCTATTATTGATTACCGGTTGGCTGCTTTTGGCTTGGGCTGGCCGCAAGGAATCCTGACTTGCGGGGAGGCCGTAACCGTTAAACGGTGGGGCATGGTTGAGCCATGCACATATCACGACGACGGCGGCGATGAGCTGGAGCCGGAATCCAAGCAATTAGTCTGCCAATATTATCTGGAGGCCGGCATCGAGAATACGGAATTCACTTCGCAGTATATCGGTCCGAGCGTTTGTGGAGGCTTCGATGTGCTTTGGGAGGAGTCTGACTTGACCGAAGAAATCCCCGTGGCGGTCGCTTGGTTGCCACGCGGGCAGATGGACGGTTTTGAACTATGGCAGTCACTCGCTTTGGCTTATTGGAACGTCAAGAAAGTGGGAGAGATGTGGGATAACTATGAATGTATCGAAATCGTCGATAACCCTGCGGCCGTGATCGAGGTCGAGGCTTTTCGGGCCGTGTTGGCCGCTGTCTGGCCCGCAGGTGCCGATGAAGAGGACGCGTAATTCCAGACTTCTTCACCGCAGGTATTTTGAAGCCTTGCGGTCAGTGTCGAATTTAGCCGAAAATAATCCGCATGAAACCGTTGCCGCTGGGTCGGAGCTCTCTCGTTTCCAGTCGCCTCGCTTACGGCTGTTGGCGTATCGCTACCGACGCTGACCAGGCCGTCAACTATGCGACGGCGAAAGCTGCTATCTTTGCGGCCATTGACGCTGGCTACACGTTCTTTGACCACGCGGATATCTACTGCGACGGCGAGGCAGAGCGGGTCTTCGGTCGCATCTTGCGCGAGAACCCGGGCTTGCGGCAGCGCATGACAATCGCGACCAAGGGCGGTATCCGTTTCAAGGGCCGTCCGGTCGGCGCTCCGGTTCGCTATGACTTCTCGCGAAGTCATCTGATTGCGCAATGCGAACTCTCCCTCAAGCAGCTCGGGGTCGATGTCATCGATCTCCTTCATCTTCATCGGCCAGATTACTTGATGGATGCGGATGAGGTCGCGGGGGTGTTCGACGAATTGCGTCAAGCCGGCAAAGTGCGCGAGTTTGGCGTCAGCAATTTCAGCCCTTCGCAGGTTTCCTTGCTGCAGTCGCGGCTCGCTTTCCCGCTCGTCGTCAATCAGGTCGAGGTGAGCCTGCTCCAGCTTTATGCGTTGCACGATGGGACGTTAGATCAGTGCCAGGAGCGGCAGATGACGCCTTTGGCTTGGAGTCCGTTGGGTGCTGGCTTGCTGGCCTCAGGCGGGAAAGATCTTTTGCCCGGGCAACGCCATTACGACCCGTCCCGCGTGATTCCTGTCTTGGATCGTATCGCTCAAGACCGCGGAACCGTGCGGGAGGTCATCGCCTTGGCTTGGTTGCTTAAGCATCCGTCGAAGATGATACCAATCGTAGGTAGCACCGACCCAGATCAGATCCGTAAGCTTGCGTCCGCCGTCGACGTGGAGCTGACCCGCGAGGAATGGTATCACCTGGTCACGGCGGCGCGCGGCGCCGTGATGCCCTAAGCCCGACCGCTTGACCTCTGGAAGGGAAGGGCTTCAATTCCAGCATGGTTTATCGCCTTCTGATTTCGACCCTTCTCATGACTTCCCTTCATGCTGCTTCCGCCCCGGGCCTGCTCGGCGTTACCGTTCGCGATATCGACGGACGGGAGACGACGCTTGGCGTCTTAAAATCCAAGGCGACCTTGGTCGTCAATGTTGCCAGCGAGTGCGGGTATACCCGCCAATATGCCGGCCTCCAGTCGTTGTATGAAACTTATAAATCTAAGGGGCTGACCGTCGCAGGATTCCCGTGCAACGATTTCGGCGGCCAGGAGCCCGGCTCGGAAGCGCAGATCAAGAAGTTCTGCACGGCCGAGTTCAAGGTGACCTTCCCGATGTACGCCAAGGTTGCGATCAAGGGCGACACGCACCCGCTTTTTGAAAAACTGACGAGCAAAGCGGAAGGGCATCCCGGACCCGTGACCTGGAACTTCAATAAATTCCTCATCGGCGCCGACGGTAAGTTGCTCGCCCGTTTCAGTTCCGACGTCGAGCCCGACTCCGCAGAGCTGGCCAAGGCCATCGAGAAGGCATTGAAGTAAGCCCGCTTTGACTTCTGGTCGGGGCGGCCTAGCAAAGGGTCATCACTATGATGCGCCTCGCCTTCGCCTTTCTCCTTGGATTAACGGTCCTTCGCGCCGAAAAGCCCGAGCTTTACGACGTCTGCATCTATGGCGGCAACGCCAGCGGCGTGATGGCCGCCTGCGCCGCCGCGAAGGAAGGAGCCAAGGTTATCGTGGTCGAACCGAGCCGCTGGCTGGGTGGCATGACCGGCGGCGGACTGATGCATATCGACTGGGGTCGCGAAGAAGCGGTCAGTGGTTCAACCCGCCCGATTCTGAAGAAGGATTATAACGATGCGCAATATCGCTCGGCGTTTGGCAATCTGCTTAAGGCCGCGGCGGTTCCGGTGTTACGCGATCACCGCGTGAGCGCGGTCGAGAAGTCGGACGGTATCATCCGCGCTATCACCTTAGACTTTGCCCCGTTCGATGAATACGGCTGCCCGCCGGCTTTGACGACACAAGCAGCCGCCCGTGTCTTGCGTGCAAAGGTCTACATCGATTGCTCTTATGAAGGCGATCTCATGGCACGTGCCGGCGTCGACTACGCTTACGGTCGCGAAGCACAGTCAACTTATGGCGAGAGCTTGGCCGGGGCGCAGCCGCCGATGTCGGTCTATGCCATTGACCCCCACGTTAAGGCGGGCGACCCGCAAAGCGGCCTCTTGCCGGGACTACAATCGACCCCGGTCGCTCCGGTCGGGGATGCCGACAAGCTCACGATGGGTTACGGTTTCCGCTGGCGTTTTGTCTTCAAGGGAGAGGGTCTGCCAATCGAGCCGCCGGCCCATTACAACCCAAAGCAATTCGAGCTCTATCGCCGGGCGTTCCAGCAGGGTGTCGATATCTTGTCGGGCCGCGTGATGCGGGGCAAAGTTGATGGTTGGGAAAAGTCTGGTGGGCGGATTTATTCCGGCGGCGCGGGTAATCTCGCCCGGGCGCTTTTTGCTCCGACCAATTACGGCCATAATGCCAACTACGCTGATGGCGATTACGCTACCCGGGCGCGCATTTGGAAAGAGCAGCAGGACTTCGTCCGCGGCATGACCCACTTCCTGCGCACCGACCCCAGCGTCCCCGCGAAGCAGAAGGAGATCGCCCTCAGCGCCGGCCTGGAGAAGGGCGCGTTCGACGACACCAAGGGCTATCCGCATCAGCTTTATGTCCGCGAGGCCCGCCGCATGGTCTCGGATACCGTCGTCACCCAGAAGGACATGGAGGGCCGGACTAATCCCGCTGATTCTGTTGGCCTGGCCTCTTATGGTGTCGACGAATGGCCCTATGCCACGGTCGCATTGGATGGTAAGGTCGCGCTGATGGGCGGTTATTACTCCATGCTCTACCTTGAGGAAGAGCATCGCGGTATTTACAAGATTCCGTACCGAGCGATTGTCCCGAAGAAGGCGCAGTGCGCGAATCTGCTCGTTCCGGTCTGCGTCTCGGCGAGCCATATCGCCATGACTTCCATCCGGATGGAGCCCGTCTGGATGATCCTTGGTGAATCGGCCGGGGTTGCGGCGACGATGGCCGTCAAGTCAGGGTCAGCCGTCCAAGATGTCCCTTACGCCGAACTTTATCCGAAACTTCGCGCACTCGCCCAGAAGGTCGATATCCCTAAGAGGAAAGAGACGAAGGCGAAGTAGGACCGGCGAACCGGAGTTCCTCGACGGTCTTCCCTCCGATGAGGTGCTGGGTGATGATACGGTCCAGATTTTCTGGCGTGCAATTGCGGTACCAGACCCCTTCCGGGTAGATGACGGCGATGGGCCCGTCGACGCAGATTCGAAGGCAGTCCGCCTTGGTGCGTTGGACGCCCCCTTTTTCTGCAAGCCCGAGTTGCTTCAGCCGTACCTTTAAATGCTCCCAAGATTTGAGCGCTAGTTCTCCGGCACAGCAGGACTGCTCGGAAGATTTTACGCATAGGAAGACGTGCCGCTGAGTGGAATCGAGGCTCAACGCGTTAGCGCCTCGGGAGGCTTCGGCGCTCATTCGAATCTTGGAACCAGACCATCTTTCTCGAGCTTGATGAAGAGCTCCCGACCAAACCACGCATCATTGGCGGCGTATTGAATCTGGCGTTCATCAAGGGGCTTGGCCCAGTTGGAAGTCTGGACTTTCTTGGACTTCTTCATCTGTAATCCCAGGTAATGGGCGGCGAGGGCGCGGAGGCCGGTATTTTCGACTCCGGCTTTCTTGGTGTGATCGGAAATATCGATGAAGCTCCGGTCGTCGAAGGGGGCGCGGGCGCGGAGGTTTTTGACGTCATCGCGGACCGCCACGCCGACTTTCGCTTGGCGGTCGTTGCAGAGGAGCGGAAAGGTCAGTGGAATGCCGCCGCAATGGTCGAGACGGAAGATGAAAATATGGTGCTCGCCGGCCAGCTGAAGGATGGACGGCAGGTTGTATTCGCCCCGGGTGTGGGAGGGTTTGGTCTCCGTGTCGAAGCCCAGGACGCGGTCACGAAGGAGCGCCGCGACTGCGCGCTCGGCATCTTTTTCGTTTTCGATGAGGTCGATGGGACCCGTCCATTCGCCTACGGGCAAGGTCTCGATGAATTCCTTTTCGATGCGGATACCCCAGGAATTGGCCCGGCTGGGCTCGGTTGGCTGTTCTTCAGGTTCTTCCACGCAGAAAGGGCAACCGTACCGCTGTCCTTTGGCAACGCGAGACTTGGTTTATAAGGGAAAAAAGCGTTGACCGTGCCCCTATCGAGACCTTTGTTCTACTTTCCCTTTAAGGGGCCTTAGCTCAGCTGGTAGAGCGCTTGCATGGCATGCAAGAGGTCGTCGGTTCAAGCCCGATAGGCTCCACCATTAAAAAAACCAGCCGTCTTCCTTCGGGGAGGCGGCTGGACCTGTCGCACTTTTAGGGAAGCCTTGCGGCCTACCGACTCATCCGGCTGATGAGGGCCTGGCAGTCGTTCTGAAACTTAACCTCCATCGTGAGGTTTTCGCGGCTGATCTTCTCAATATCTTCGGCGACGTTCGAGATGATCTTCTTTAAGACCAAGGCGTCGCTCTTGATGGATTTGGATTCAGTTTTATCGGCTAGTTCGCTGGCCATCGCTTCATGCTTTCGAAGACAGGCGACGATGGTCTTACGGTCTTCTGGCGCGCGACGAAGAATCATCCAGGAAATCTTCATCTTAGCATTCCCTTCGGCTGCTTGCTTGAGGTAGCCAAAGCCGGTGAAAGGTTTCAGGTCGTCGGCTAAGTCTTTTTTGGCGTTGGTCTCTTTTTCGATATTAGCCAAGCTCCGGCTCGCAACTGCGACGGGGGCAGAGTTTTTGGTCTTAACGGTGGGTTTGGCTTTCACTTCACGTTCTTTTTCCACCACGGGAGCTTCGACTATCTTGGAAGGGTCGCTGGCGCTGGCCCGTTTCAGTTCTTCATAGCCTTTCCAAAAAAGAGTCTCATCGAGTTCTACTTCTTTGCAGGCGGCGACGATATTTTTTTCGATCGGCAGACCCTTTAGCCCGTCGTAAAGGGCGGTATTTAGGATTTTAAGTAAGCTTTTTACGTCAGTGGGAACGATGACCACGGCAAAGGGGTCGAGCTCTTCCTCTTTCTTACCCATTTTCTTGTCGCTGACTTCGACGGGCGTCAGGAGCAGCTCCCGTTCGGCCCAAAGTTTGGGGTTGTTTTTCTTGATCCAATCTTGGTCAAGGTCTTCCCAGCGGTAGGTGAGCACGTTGTCCTTGTCCGCCAATTTTACCATGACTGTAAGCTCGTCCTGAGTGATATACTCAAAGGTAATCACGGTGGGGTTACCTGTACGTCGCAATTGGACTGTTTCTGCTTGGGCGATGACAGTGCTTAAGCAGAGCAGGGCGATGAGGTTTCTCACAGGGGTGGGCTAGGGCTAATGTGAACGGAATGAAGGGGGAGTAAATCCAGAATACCGCTCAATTTCTTAAGGTTTGCGTTAAAATAAAAGACCGCCCGGTTGGGCGGTCTTCGGGGGCCTGTGTTGAGGCTTATTTACTGGCTTTAGCCAAAAACTTGGGGAGCAAGTAGTCGGCACACGAATCAAGAGAGGCCAATTG
>Ga0194048_10000229_pt1 | contig 26046 bp, 35 predicted proteins | sample JunL225m_MetaG_FD_161685 | JGI IMG/M metagenome (GOLD analysis project Ga0194048, IMG submission 161685) | Anoxic zone freshwater microbial communities from boreal shield lake in IISD Experimental Lakes Area, Ontario, Canada - Jun2016-L222-5m | ecosystem: Environmental > Aquatic > Freshwater >...
ATGTACTATTATACCCGATCGGTAATTTATGGTCAACCGATTTACACATCAACATAACGAATAATAACTTCAAGACCATTAAACATGGCTTTTACTGTCTGCTCAGCTTCCCAAAAACTAGAAACATTTACAGGCATAACACCTTCGCTGAGTACATTACTTGTACCTTGTTCGTATGCGGTATAGGTTACTCGATAAGTTGTCATGATTATTCTGTTACCAATTCTAAATGTTGAACTTTCATCTGTTTAAGATTACTGTCAGTGGCACACAATCTAGCACCACGATCATTACCATATACCACATCAATCCAAGGAACTACTTTATCAGCGGCATTCTTGGACAAAACAATGTTCTTAATTGTACCGTGCAATTTACCAGCGGCACTAACCCAAGTAATTTTGTTTCCAATTTCTAGCTTCATTTCGACTCCTTTTTATTAACTATACGTACATTATAGCAAATTGGGTATTTTTGGTCAACCTTTTGGTAAACCCGTAAAAAAGCCCGTTTTACCGGGCTTAAAAGTGTTGTTTTTATGCTACAGAACAGTCGATTAAGTTTTCTTCAAATATACGCCAACATTCTGCCCAAGTCCACTGCAAACTAGCATCTTCGACGGCCCTGCGGTCCAAGGTCAAACATTGTTCTACTGCTAGCCGTAAATGATTGTTAAGAAACCCAGTTAAGCCAGGCTCAACAATATCTTTGGGTCCAGCCACAGGATATGCAGCAACTGGGGTTCCGCAGGCCAATGCTTCAATGTTGACCACACCAAATGTATCAGCCCGGCTAGGAAATACAAATACATCGGCCTGAGCATAGTAACGGGCCAACTGTGTTCCTTTTTTGGCACCTGCAAAATGTATGTCGGGATATCTGCGTTCCAGTTCTCGTCGATATGGACCATCGCCTACTATGATTTTAGTAGCGCCAGGAATGTCTAACCGGCAGAAATCATCTAGTCCTTTTTCAACACTTACTCGACCAACACTTAATAATATAGGACGACCTGCTACAGTTTCTCCGCGATGGCTACTGTTAAAAATAGTTCTATCAACTCCGCGGGTCCATACTCGAAGATTTTGAAAACCACGAGTTAACAAATCCTGTTTAATGCTTTCCGTAGTAACCAATACACGATGACTGTTTTTATGAAACCAACGCATGTACCACCAAGTCCATGACTCAGGCATGCCATACATTTTTTTTAGGAACTTGGCAAAATCAGTATGGTAACTTGTATTGTAAGGAATGTTGTTGCGCTCACACCACCAGCGAGCAAATAAGCCTACTGGGCCTTCTGTGGCGATGTGAATATAATCCGGCTGTATCGCCTTAATCTTCTTTGAAATGCCGTGTGGCCAGCAGATTTTAACTTCAGGATAACCAGGGCAATCAAAATGAGGGAACTGCCCGGGGTCAATATAAACAATACGATCGCCAACCAGACCAGCCTGATCTTCCAAGTTTTTGAAAGTTGTGACCACTCCGTTAACTTGATTGGGAACATTATCGGTAACGACTAAGATTGTTTTTGACATTGTACTTGGACCTTAAACCCTTCAAATTTGAGCCAGTATTTAACTGAGGCACGAGCTGACTCACACGCCTGCTCTGTAGTAAAATCAACGCTTACCCTTCCTGGAATGTCGTTTGGATTGTTTATGTTCACTGCTAGTATTATCAGTAACCACATCATCATGCTCCTTGGTCCAGGTAATTATCTCCCAGGATCCATTGTAATTTTCAACCAGGGCTGTCATTGACTCTACCCAGTCGCCATCATTCATATAAATGACACCATCAATTTCTTTGATCTCTGCGTGGTGTATGTGTCCACATATTACTCCATCGTACCCACGCTTTTTACAGTATACAGCAAGGTTGCGTTCAAATTGAAACAAAAAGTCAGAGGCTTTTTTAACTTTGTATTTGAGATACTTGCTTAGACTCCAATATCCCAAGCGCAGTCTACGACGCACAGCATTAAATTGTGAATTTAAGTTTAATACAAAATCATACAGTTTATCGCCTAGAAACGCTAGCCATGGTGCTAGTCTAGTAATGCCGTCAAACAAGTCACCATGGGTAACTAGATAGTGTCGACCATCTGCTCCTATGTGTTCCGTTTGATTTACTACTTCAATTAGACCAAAACCAATGCCCAAAGGTATTAGCGGGCGGAGGAATTCATCATGATTACCGGCTACATAGATTACACGGGTACCACGCTTGGCATGCCCCATAATACGGCGGACCACATTGGTATGACTTTGTTTCCACCGCCACTTGTTTTGTTGAATTTTCCATGCGTCGATTATGTCGCCTACAAGATATAGGGTTTCGCAGGTATTGTGTTTGAGAAAATTATTTAAGGCTTCGGCCTTGCAGTCGCGAGTGCCTAGATGAACATCTGAGATAAAAATTGAACGATAAGTTTTCTCTGGCATAGCAATATTTAAGCAAAATGCCAAAGAAAACTTGTTACACTTGTGTTACACCGTAACTACTTGCCACTTGGTATTAAATGGTTTACCCTGGGCCTTGTGCTTGACGATCTTAGCAAATTCCTTCTTGCGAAGTTCCTGCTGTTTCTTGGCATCGTGGTCAAGGCAAGCCTGATAAACCTTGGTAATCAATTTACTTTGTTTCATGTCAGTCCTCCTTTTGTAATAAAACTGTAACATATTATATATCAAAAGTCAACCAGAAAATTGTGACAAAGAAAAAGGACCGAAGTCCTTAGTTCTGGTTACGAGCTCCAGAGACACTCTATTGTTGTGTCCGGTTGAGTTATTTACGACTACAAATATTACAGTTTAATTAAACTGTTTCGTATTCGTCTTTGCCGCAACCACATTCTGGGCACAGGAAGTTAGAATCTAGATCTTCCCACTTGCCTTCAGTTGCTTCGTCATGTACATGACCACAGACCACGCATACATGCTGTTCCATTATAGTGCCTCCAATTTAGATTGATACGCTTCGGCGTGCCGCTTTTCAATTTTAGTTAGTGCTGTAAAACGCTTTTCGGCTTTGGCTAGGACAGCCTTAAATTCTTCAGCATGTTCTTTGCTTTCCGCGATTTGGTCTGTAAACTCTTTGCTAGCAGTAGTAAGGCCTTCACTAAATGCTTGTTCTTTAAATGTTGGATACATTGTAGTAAACTCATATGTTTCACCATCAATTGCCATTTGCAAACATTCTTTGGTTGTAGGCTTACCTACTAACAATTCTAAGTGTCCGTGTGCATGTAGAAGTTCCTGTGAGGCAGTATGTTCAAAATGCTTGGCTACTTCTTCATTACCTTCAGCACGGGCTAGTTTAGCAAAATACATATATTTGGTAAATGCCTGACTTTCTCCTGCAAAGGCAGATTCTAAATTCTTAATTGTAATACTCATTAACATCTCCTTAAAGTAAAGTAATATTGTAATAGTAATTATCAATTAAATCAACCAAATTAATTGATTTTTTCAATAATTATTTTAATAACGGTTATTGATTTTTTTAATAACTCTTTTGGAAAATATAGATGCCTTCAGATTTATAGGCTTTTTCCAATTTGTTGTTGCCTACTCCTGGGCGAACATTTAAAATCATATCTACAGTTTCCACATGTTTAAACCCAATTTTTTTGGATAACTCTTTCCACTGTTCTACAATTTGAAACTGTTCTTTACCGTTTTTGTAGTCAGCAATGTTTACAGCATAAATTCCATCTTCGGCTAGGCCCCGGTGTACCATTTCTAAAGTTGGAGCCACATAGCCATCAAACCAAGTAGATAGTTCTTGATAGCGATTCATGCACTGGGTCGGTTCATCTGTGTATGTTTCAAGATTAAAGTACGGAGGGCTACTAAAAGCTGCATCATAAAATCCAGGTTTGGGGTCAAACTCTTCACTAGGTGTACAATGCATAGCATAACCTGCGCCATGCCCTTGCTCAACTAGTAATTCACCCAAGGCTTCCAACCCTTGGAATGTACGAGTATTAGGATCTAATCCTGTGTAATGATAGCGTAGGTTACTGGTCATTGCACCAAACATACGGCCGCCGTAGCCCGAACTAAAGTCTAAGACATTGCCGCGAAACACAGGACAGATGTGCTCCCATACAGCCCGAGCATTCATAGGTTTAAAGTTTTGTATGGTACCACCGTTAACTAATTCCAAAGCTCTGCGTATGTTCTTCGGAATTACAGTATCTGCACCTTCATCACGATGCACATAGGCCAACTTGATTGCTCGTTTAAGTTTATTATCGTGATTAAATCTAGCCCGAATGCTTACAGTTGCATTGTCGTTCCATTTGGCATCTTGCATGTTGGGAAACCAAAAGCGGCCAAATGCCAGCCCTTCATTGTTGCCTACTCCAAGTTGCTGATTTTTAACTGACTTAGTTTTAGTTGCCAGTTCATCAACTTGTTCGCGGCATCCATCTAAGTTGTAGTAGGTAATAGGAACTATGCCTACGCCGCGATAGATATCAAACACTTCTTGTTGTATTGCTTCTTTGCCGGTATCGTTGGCTTGAGTCCAAGCATCCTTACCCAAGGCACGAAGTCTAGGCATAACTGACTCGTAGCCTGTGCATACTTTATCTGTGGGAGTGTATCCCCACTCCTGACACAGTTGTTGGTAGTACTGTTCTATCATTTTTCAAACAACCAAAGATCTTCAAAGTTGCCATCTCTTGTTTTCTTTGCTTGGCGACCACTTGCAATAGCACTCCATTGTACTTTATAATGTTTTGGAGCACCAAAGTGTGTTTCTACAACATCTCGCATGTCTTGGCTAATAGTAACTTCTTCCTTGGCCTTGTTGCGATAGTTGCTGATAACAAATGCAAAGCGGCCGCCCGGGCGCAATACTTGTTTAGCAATCATAACAGTGGCTTCCCAATATTTTAACAACCAATCATTGTAATCTGGATAGTTGGTAAAACTTTGATCTTCACTGTCGTAGATTTCTAAGTCGTAGTAAGGAGGACTAAACAATACAGCATCCACCTTGTTTTGGTACATGGCCACAAAGTCCGTAGCACGGGCCAGGTCTTCACTAGGGCAACAGTAGAGTTTAACAGTCTTTTCGGGAACTTCAAATAAACTACGATCTGCATAGGCCTGCCATTCTTTGTGCAGCTCTTTGCCATTTTTAACTACCTCTGGAATAACATCTGTGGCTACAAAGTGTTTGAACTTGGTACTGTAAAATGCTAGTTGATACGCATTCCAGCCCATGACTGGAGCAAACAATGTGTCGCCTTCAAACAATTCATCCACAATGCCTTTGTAGGTTGCTGGGTTAAAGATACTGGCACGATTACAACCCATCATAAAGTCTGTCCAAAACTGTCCATAGTCACCATCTATCTTGCAGATGTGATCAAAGAACGCAGGGCCCACTAGACTATTGCGTAGTTTAAAATCTTCAAACATGGCCTTCATCATACCAAACACATATTCAAAGTCGTTGGTATAAAGTTTCTTTGTGTTAAAAAACTTTTCAAAGTTAATGTTCTTACAGATGCGACCATACTTGGCATTGGTACGGCCAGCAAAGGTATCACCATCTAGGATGTCAGCATCGGGTATTTGAAAATAGTAATCAAGATTCTCTGTGATTGCGGCTGTACGCTTGAACCATTCACCTAGGGCCACTTCTGGTTCTTCTACAATCATTTTGTAGAGCTTGCGCTTGTAGGTATCTAAACGACTTTTGCGATCGTCTTTCTTGGCCACACGGTTGACAAAGGTATCTAAGTCACTGCGTACAACAAACGCACCTGAAGTATCACTGCCATTGAGTACGCTGAGTTGTTGGCTAAAGTCTTCAAAACTAATTGTCTTGTTGAGCTTGAATAATTTTATAAATTCTTGTTGGGTATATATCATAGTCACGTATTTATATCAGGCCCTGAATACCTTAGAATCTCCAAACTGTAGTATATCTTTTATGGCAAGTTTTTCTAGTAAAACTTTTTCTGGAATTACAATAGCATCACGCTTCATTTTACTAGCATCAAGGCGTCCACGATCTAGCCAAGCATTTCGTTCTGCCATAAGATAATCTTGCACTACTTTGACATTATCGGGCTCACTGATATCATACAGCCTGTCAATGCTAAGATCATCTTTAAAGCGGGCTACAAAAATATACCTTGGATATTCTATATCACCCATGGCATGAAATGTAAAGCCCGCATCAGTTCCAGCATTTTTGCGAAGCTTACCTTTCTTGGTAAGATTGTGCGGAACCTTTGTAGCTTTTTGTTCAATCAAAACTTCTTTTGATTTTGCATCTTCACCATTCCTAGCAAAGTTAACATTGTAGTCTGCATCGTACTTACTAACCAGTTGATAGATTTCTAATGAACTTAGGGTATCGGTATCCAAAGGATCAATACCAAACTTTTTGTAGACTTGATTACGCAATGGCAGAAACGGCTTGCAAGCCTCTGCCAGTTCTGCCAATAATGCTTTATCTAAATATTTTGCCATGTACAATTATAGCAAAATTAAATCTAAAAGTCTAGTTTTTAATAGCCAAAGATTATTGTATAGTATTGCCTTCAATACCATCAAATACATTGCATCCGCGAGCTTCTGCTTCGTCCATTAACTTATCTGTACTTGCATCAAGCACTATTTCCATAAACTCATCAATTTCGGCCTGGGTTAAATGGTCTTCACTGATTTGGCCATTGAATACTGCTTCGCATACCATTAGGCGTTCGTCAGTCATCATTCTACCAATTCTTTAAAGCGTTCGGTAAATGCATCCAACAAACAAGAATACTCTTGCTTAGTTGCGTCATTAAAATAGTAAACTGTTAGGCCTATCGGGGTTTGGATAACTTCAGTGACTCTAAAAATGTTACCATGTGTGTCTGTAAATCGAGATTTCATCATTATTGGTTCCTTGCTAATCTTGCTTCTCTATGTGCATGCCAACTTGCAGTTAAGTCGGCATTTTTGCTAAACATTTTATCGTATATACGATCGCTTAGACCGTATAAATTACCTTCTTGTTGACTTTCATAAAATTCATAACTAACCATCCACTTAGGAATAATAGTCATTTGTGCGTCACCATCATGTAGGATAGGCAGTTGACGCCACTGGAACAGCAATCGTTCCACATTTTGCGACCAATAATTCTTAGCCCAAGAGGTTTTTGATTTGGCAGCTCTTTCTCGGGCATGGTCTAATCGGTTGCCCAAAATTTCCATTTCATCTTCATAAAAGCGATACGATTTCATGCCGTCTCCTTCGATTCTTCCACTAACTTGTGGGCTAAATTTAAAGCCATCATTACACCAAGAAAAACAAGTCTGCGCTCTTTGTCATCACCAGTACATCCTTCAGTCATAGATATTAATTCTTCAAAACTATCTGGTGTAACAAACAAACCACTGCGTGGGATTGGGTTACTCATCGTCGTATTCCTCTTCTTCGTCAACGTCTGCATAATCGGTATCAATAACTACACTACCAAATCTAATAACGCCACCAGCACTAAATGTACTAAAGTCCTGTACAAACTCTATCACACGACCATCTTTGAGATTTTCAAGTTCACTTGGTGTAATGTCTTTGACATTGATACAGCCAATTAAGCCAGCATCAACGCCATAGGCATGACCTTGCTCATCTTTGTAGGTGCCATCGCCCCACTTGGTAGTAAATGTAGCAAACCTACGACCGTCTTTGAGATTAAACTCGCCATCTAAAACATCGTGGCCACTAATGGTTAATGCACAAAACTCGTCCCATTCAGGATGCATGACATAGCACAAGTCACCGATATAATAAGTTCCAGCTTTCATCATAATTCGCTCCTTAACTGTTCACAGTTGCATACGGACTAAAATCTTCTTTGGCTTTCTCTACAAAGTCAAAGGCATACTCGCCAGTGCTACCAATCGGGCTTACCTGGACTGTACCCATGCCCAGGGTCTGGCTCAACACATGGAATACACTACGAGCCTGGCGCTCGGTAATAGTACTAACAAACAGGGTACCATTGTAGAACTCTGTTTTAACAGGTTCGTTGGTAAGAGTAACCTTGACCAATTGACTTACTAAAGTATTAAACATATCTGCTCCTTCTTATTCACTATAATAATAGTATAACAAATCGGGCATTTTTGGTCAACCGAATTAACCTGCGTATAATCCGCGGTGTTTAGCCCGGCGCTGATAGCGGGTTTTTAACGCCACTCGCTTGGGTTTAAAAGGGGTGTTGTTTGCAAACAACACATAATGAGCCCTTGTTTTTTTAGGTATTTTTACACTTTTCATAATAATATAATTATACAAAAAGGCTATTTTCTAGTCAACCCCATTTAAGCACAAAGGCCAAATAATCCCGTTCATCATCAAAATAAAAGATATACTCCCCATTACGAGTGTAGGTGCTGACTTCTTTTAACTGCCAACGCCAATCATCGGTTAACTCTCTTTTGCACCAGTCCAATACCTGTTCAACAACACCATAAGATTTAACAATCATATGAGCATGGTTAAAACCTTGTTTTGGTTGTATAAACTCGCCTTGTTCCACTATCATGTAGTAACCTTGCTAAATTTTAATCTGAACAGTAGCTCGTCTTGTTGGCTTTTAAATATCCAATCCATTGAATTAGCACTAATGTCAGTTATATACCTTTCTCCGGGCAATCCAAATAATTCTATAGCCTGGATACAAACTTCATCCCAGTGGGGAATATTATCATTATCGAGTAATATAACCCTAACAGGAAAATTGTATTCTGGATCACGCAATATAAGTTCTCTTTATGTACGCATCAATTTGCTCGGCGGGCCACGAAGTATAGTACAATAAATTATCACTTATGCTAAACCTATTACAAAAACTTTGCCCATATCTAATGCCATGAAGCCCATCCCAAGTAAAATCCTTTTGCCAAAGTTCAAAGTCTTCTTGTAAAATTTTAGGAACTTGTTTTGCTTGTTCATGGTCAGCAAGTGCGCCTTCGACTAATCTATCAAATACATTCATTTATTATCCTATAGTGGTGTACTATTTTAACACGCTTTCGCCATTGTTGTCAACTTCTGTCCAGGTATAATCGCCTAACCATTTTACTCTGCAGATGTACTCATAATACTCAGGTTTGGTTGTTGTCCATTCATCTGGTCCAGTTTGGACCAAGATGGTCCCACCTTTCCAACGATCAAAGGCTAACCAATAGCACTGACCATGGTATATTTGGAAGCTATACTTGGCCGCATGCACCAAATCGGTAATGTCTAATCGTTTTCTAACTTCATCTGCTTGTCGCTGTAGCACCGTTACCAACTCCATAATACGGTTGTATTCTTGCTTGGCATGCATACGGGCAACATTGACCATGATATCTTTTTGCTTCTCAACGGGAATAAGGTCAAAAGAAGGACCGCCGACTTCGGTAGGGTAAGGTGTTACATTTTTATTAAAGAACTGGATTAAATCGCCCGTACTTGTTGAGTCGTAGCTATCCCTGCCGTCGGCAGAGTTAGGTTTATCTTTGTTAGACATTAATCCCAGAGATTTTCATAATAGCGACCAAATAAGCGGAAGCCGTTGGTTTTACGCTCAAGGAACGCTCGATGCCCTTCCTTGTCATACTTGACCTTGCTTACTGTATTAGTCATATCATCTAACCATGCGCTAGTGCCTTCAGCACCTTTTTCATAGGCTGAATGATCAAAGAACTGGCTGTCTGCTTCGTCATCAACCTTTTGTTCAAAGGCCCAAATCATTTCATCCAGTACCCAATCCCAACGCTTGAAGTGGTTGCTGTCTGTGTCCCATTCGTTTTCTTTAGGCTCTGCTTCGGTACTACGCAGATTCATACCTTCGGGAACATCTTCGTCATCCACAAAAGGAGCACCGTGTTTGGTTGCTTTTAACTGTTTAAGGCCAGGCAGAATAATATCTGCTAGTGTATGATCAAAACTCCAGGTATCCCAGTAGTCAAGTCGTACATAGTTCCAGCGTGGGTGAATAAAGTTTAAAAATGCTAACCATGCTTGGCAAATGGGATCTAAAAAGTCGACCCAGAACACATATGGATTATTGGGTTCTTCTTTTAAATTGTAGATTCGGTCTTCGTCCTTCTCCCAAAAACAAATAGTTTTGAGGATAACATATGGGCTTACCCAATGATTTCTATACTTGCTTGTCCAAACTTTCATTCTAATCCCTTTTCTTCTATGCCTTTAACTAACCATTCTGTTAATGGCTCACCCTGAGTTAATCGAATTTTTAACATCTGACCATCCATAAACAGGGCTTTATATTCTTCTTGATCCTCGTCGGATCTATAGTAATAAAACCGTATTTCACCATCAAAATCATGGCAACATACCCAACGCTCATTACTTTGAACTAGGGTTCCGCCCAGGAAACCATTATCGCTGTCAACCCATTCACTATCATATTCTTCGTGCCACAGATACCAATGACCACTATCTTGATCCTGCTCTATCTTATAATTATCCAGAGTTTGTAGGGGCGTATCTTTAGTTTGATACTGACGGCCCTGATACCAAAGATTGTCAAACATTCCCATTTTTAATTCCTAATGTCGCAGGACTGTGGTCAATTGAATCGCCTTTGTCATCTGAATAAAAGAACGCATCTGAGTCTATGATTTTAACACGCATATCTGTATGATGCAAGTCATAGTCAGTAAACTCATGTGGAGCCGCGGTATAAATTCTAAACACATAGCGATCGCCTCCACACCAGATTAGGTATCCTTCCTGACCGTCTGCGGATTCAATTTTCGTTTTACCAGCTTCCATCATCTGTCCAAATTCTAACAGTTAAAAACAACCAGGCCGCATACCAGTTATGTTGATTAGGACCTGCCCACTCATCTTGAAATGCTTTACCGCCCTGAGGAAACCAGGACCAGTGTAATGGATTTAGAGTAACGGCTACACTTGCTCCACTATATCTTAACCATTTAAACATTATTAACTCCGTTGGCAATAAATTGTTGTAATGCATCATAGTCTAACTCAGCCCAGTTAGTATCGCCGGGCATGACTTCCATAGTAGCACCTTGACCGGGCATTTTGTTAATAAAACCTTGTAGGACATGACCACCATATCCATTGGTACCATACGCTTCTCGGTGACAACTGTACACAGATCCTGAGTAGCCGTCAAACTCCCAACAATCATCAACCAAGGTAGCTCGAGTAATGCCGGAGTTAATCTTCCAACTATCTCCACCGCCATATCCTGCACTCCACGAAGCAAACACTTTATACAAGCGTTCTTTGGCGGTAACAATTTTTACAACAACCCAACGGTCTGGTCTATAGTCACTCATTTTTCATGGCCTCTCTAATAATTGGTCTAATCATAAACACCCACACAGCGTGGCTGATCCAGCCCACAACGATTCCCCAAACAAATGCGGTCATTCTTCAACTCCAAAAACTGAAATTTTCTTAACCATATCACCTAACCGCAGTTCCACAGATAAACGACGCTCGTTTCCGTTAAACATTCCGTCGCTAACTACAGCCGTATTAGCGATTTCCTGAACAATCAACTCGGCGAACTTTTCCTTTATGGGATCTGGAACAATATAAGTGGCATACTCGTGTTCTTGCTTGAACTCTTTAAGAGCCTGTTCAAAAAGTTCATAAATCCGTTCGTTCATAATTTGGCCTCGTCTAAGGGGTGCATGATACCTGGTAGTCGGTTAGTATAAAACCGGTCATCCGGAATTGCAATGACTGTTACTTGATCCATGGTATTGCAATATGGATCCGCAGGATTGGCATACTTGATAATGGCACAGGCTGTTTCATCTCCGGCCTCAAGGCGGTCTAACTTGCTCAACAAAGCAATCAAGTTGCGTCTTGACAGATAAAGCGTATGCTGTTTCATATTATACCTCTATATATTGTAATTTAAACCAGTTGGCAATGTCTTCGTGCTCAATGTAACCACGAGGGTTACATACTACACGAGTTTCGCCAATCCAATAATTAAAATTGTGATGTGTATGCCCATGGAACCATAACCGAATCTGTGGGCGGCTCTCAATAAAATCATCTAACTTGGATCGAAATGCTCCATTTAGCATGTCGCCTTTGTAGCAGGCTGCTACACTCAACTCGCTTGGACAATGATGCCCGACCACAATGTAACTGCCCGGATCACGAGTCGCATGGTCAACATAGCTTAACATTTTGGCATGATCTAAGGTACTATCTTCAGGAGTCCAACGAGCTGGTTCTTCCTTGCTCTTATAGCCAATATTGATCATGGCACCAGTGGCATCTTTGCTATACTGCCCACCGTTACGACCATCATCAGTCCACAAAGGATTCCGCTCGTAAATAGGAACATTACGCACAACCATTCTATTGCTGTTGAGTACTTCACGGAAGTCGTTCATAGCACCCTGGCAATAGCTCATAGTTAGGGGATCCAATTGGTTCATGTCGGTCCACAAGGTACCACCAACAAAGGTATGGCCCATGTGCTTCCATGTTTCTTTTTCAAGAATGTGTAAATTCCCGTAGTCCAAATGATGCTTGAGAATATTATAACTATGGGCAACATCACCTGAATAGTGTTCGTGGTTACCTAGTATGTAAACTACTTGCGGAAACTCTTTGGTCACATGGTCAAAGAACTCTCGATACTCTCGAGCAAGGTGTTGCATATAGGTAGGGCGACCATCTACAAAGTGTTTGGCCACGCAAATGTCGCCGGCAAGAACTAATACATCAGCACCTTCTGTGTTGTCTAATGTGATGGGTCCAAATTCTAAATGTACGTCACTTGCTAGTGCTATTTTCATTGATGGCCAATTTTAATAATTCTGTTTTAAGTTCAGCTACCACAGCAGGATCTCCGCCGGCTAGGTATGCTGTTTTATCTGGGTAACGCAGTTGAAATCCTTCACGAATTTCCTTTACTGTAGTGCCTTGGCAAATAAACTGTTTGTCCTTACTATTATAGCAAAAATACACACCTTTGTCAACTTCTATATCTAGTCCAATCATGTTGGTTTCGGCTTCGGCAATGACTTGATCAATCATATGGTCAACATGCCTTTTAATTTTATTCCAAAGATACCAAACATACATGCCTACAATACCAAAGCCAAGCAAGGTGCCAACGGCAATGGCCGCGACGATATCTATAAGTTCCATTATTGATCACTCCTTGAAATTCCAAAATATTCGTGCAGTTTGGTGCGTAGTCCACCTAGCCCAAACGCTTGATTATAACCCTGATATTCAGCTAGTTTGGCACATTCTTCTATGATTAAATGGGCAAAATCGTCCAAGTATTCTTCGGGAGTATAGTTGTCTATCATTTCTCTACCACTATCATCCCAAAGTGTAAATCCTATACCAGCTTTGAGAGCAAGTTGTTTAATCTTCTCGTTCATTCTAGTCCTTTAGCTTCTACACCATCTTTATACCACTCAGTCAAGGGTTCAGGTTCTTCATCCCATTCCTCGTAACCCCAATCTGCACTGGCTCTTTGACGGTAAGCATCCGGGTCATGACTGCCATCAATCGAGTTGTCATCCAAGTAATCACCATCGTAATTAGCTGATCCCACAAAAGCGCAACCTGGTTCCCAATAGTCCAGTGTAAACTGTACCCGCCCATCCTGAGCAGCCCAGGTATGGAATGCATCTACTGGCGGTGCCCAGGCGGTACTGAACGATATGGTAATTTCATCTTCTTCTGTGGCCACATCAATATAGGCATCGCAAATTTCCCATTTAGTTCCCCAATTTTCAATATTCCACATATACCAATCCTGATCACCCTCAAAATTAGGCTGTGGCACCATCCAGTTTAATAATTCTTTTTCTTCCGTCTCCATGATAGCTCGAATTTCAGCAATCACCGGAGCAGGTCCTGAAATAGTTGCGCGATTTGAACACCAATTTGGCATGATATATCCTTACTTAGTTTTACGAGATTCAAAATACTGCTCATGTTGCACCCACCGACGACCTACTAAAAATCCCCAATCACGGATTCGTGGCCCTGGAATAAACAAGGTCCAAGGAGTAATGCCGGGTTCTAGCTCAATTCTATGATAGTCGGTGCTATGCCCAAAACGAATTTCGCCAGCACCTTTCCATTGTGGCACTGTGCTGGTAGGGCGATATTCCCAGTAGCCACCCTTTAATATAATGGTGCAAAACGGCCACGGGTGATCGTGACAGTCATCTGGGTCCGATTTAAGAAATTTATGTACAAAAATATTAAACGGAAACCACTTACGGTCTTTAAGGAAAACATAGTAGCGTTCTAGATAGGGCTCGTCGTCTTGCCTGTCCATTATAACCCTATATCTTCCTAATCGAGTGAATAGTCTTTTAAGCATACCACTATTATACGCAAAATAGAATTATTAGTCAAGTCAAGAGAAAGCCCTAGATAACTAGGGCTTTAGTGTAATACCTCCGAATGGGGTATTAAGGCGGGTATTAAATACCGAGAGCGAGAGCTCTATAACCAGCGGCTACCAAATTGCGACTTGGTTTGCCAATTACATATTCCGTAACATTTACACCGTTACCAGCGATACGGCTGTTTGCATAGACAGCAAAACCAGCTTGGCGAACACGGCTTACTTCAGCGGACAAATTCTTGATGCCCATCTTTTTAGCTTGGCTAGCAGTCAAAGACTTGCCAGATTGCAACGCTTGGAAAACCTTAAAGGTTTTAGTTTCAGGATTAAAATATTTCATCGTTTTACCTTTCTATTAGAATAAACGTAGTTACTTTTCAGTAACATAGGACTAGTATACGCTAACTTGATTGAATAAGCAACAGGCTTTGGATATCACTTTAGCCATAAATAATTAAAAAGGCTAATTCTACTCATGTCACAGTATATTATAAACACGGGCAACATCGCAAACGACGGGCAGGGCGACCCTCTAAGAACCGCTTTTACTGATACTAACCTAAATTTTAACCAAATTTGGGCGGCCGGTCCGGTCAATAGCAACATAAAGATAGCCAATAATACCATTATAACTACCAATACCAATGGTAATTTAATCCTGGCTACAAATGGTATTGGTGCTATTGTTACTGCTCAAAGTGTTGTGCCTGACCTGTCTAATGTTAGAATGGTTGGTGGACCAAACAACCGATTTAACACAGTTTATTCACAATACCTGGATATCAGCGGTATCGTTACTGCTGGTAACCTAAGTGTTTCCGGCAACTTGTATGTGGCTGGAAATACCGTTACTGTAAACCAAAGCAATTTGAGTGTTAGTAATACCCTAATTACGCTGGCTGCCAATGCCACAATTCCAGTTGAAGCTGATGGCGGTGGTATTTTCATAGCCGGCGCCAATGCCAGCCTTACCTATTCAAGCAGTCTCAACTCCTGGGTTTCGAACATCGCATTGTCAGTTCAGGGCAATGTTTCTGCAGATTATTTTGTTGGTGATGGCAGTGGGTTATCTAATCTAAATGTATCAGTTGATGCCAACGCCCTAACTGGTAACCGATTAAATTCTGGTGTGGTCTTCAGCAATTTGACCACAGTTGGTACCCTAACTTCTTTGACTGTGGATGGTAATATTCTAGCTGGAAATATCACAGCAACCTTTTATGGTGATGGCAGCAATCTCAGCAATCTTGGCAATGTGGCCAATGCTGTCTATGCTACTTTTGCTGGTACTGCTGCCACTGCAAACTTGGCCGCCCAAGCGGTCACTGCTATCAATGCCGACACAGCCTTGTATGCTGTCAATGCCAATACTGCCAACACTGCCAACTTTGCGTTGACCAGTAACTGTGCCATTTATGCCAACACAGCCACCACAGCCATCCTGGCCAACAGTGCCATTGTGGCCAATGTGGCCTTGTTTGCCGAATCAGTTGGTGTTTTGTCCAACTTGTCTGTCACAGGTAACATTGTTACTGGCGGTATTCTTACCAATAATTATTACTATGCCAACGGCACTCCGTTTGCTGGAGGTGGTAGTGGAAGTATTATCCAAAGTCCAACTGCTCCCTTAAATCCAACCGCAAGCACCTTATGGTGGGACGAAGTATCAGGTCGCTTGTATGTGTACTATGATGATGGCACCTCAAGTCAATGGGTTGATGCAGCACCAGCTGGTACAGGTGGTGGCGGCAGTGGCACAGCAAGTCTTATCCAAAGTCCAACTGCTCCCCTAAATCCAACCGCAAACACCCTATGGTGGGATGAAGTATCGGGCCGCTTGTATGTTTACTACAATGACGGTACATCGAGCCAATGGGTCGATGCTAGTCCAGCCGGCACAGGTGGTAATATTAACCTTACCAATGTCAGCAGCAATATTATACCCAGTGCCAATCTAGTATACAGTTTAGGCAATGCTACCAATCAGTGGAAAGACTTATGGGTATCTGGTAACACAATTTATATCAACTCAGTTCCTATCACAGTTGATGGTAATACCCTACAAGTTGCTGGTGCCAATGTGGTCACTGGCAATGTTGCACCTGGGGGCGCCACTGACTGGGCCAACATTGGCAATATTAATAATGCCAATGGTCCAACTACCATAGCAATTGGTGGGTATGCTGGTAACGCACAAGGTTCATTTTCAGTGGCCGTCGGATATAACGCTGGAAATGTTAATCAAGGTGAGTATGCTGAAGCCATTGGTATAAGTGCTGGACAAACCAGTCAAGGTGCTCGATCTGTGGCACTTGGTGCGTATGCTGGACAAACCAGTCAAGGTACATACAGTGTTGCTATTGGTGGGCAGGCTGGTGGCACCGGTCAAGGTAACACAGCAGTAGCGATCGGTAGTAGTGCAGGTGAAGTCAGTCAAGGTACAAGCGCAGTAGCAGTTGGTGGTGGTGCTGGACAAACTAATCAAAGTGGCAATGCCATATCAATCGGTGTCTTTGCCGGTGGTACCAGGCAAGGTAATAGTGCTATAGCACTGGGTTATCAGGCTGGATATACTGATCAAGGTAATAACGCGATAGCAATTGGAAAAGTAGCTGGTCGAAATTCTCAAGCCAACAACACAATCATCCTCAATGCTACAGGTAATATCCTTAATAGTGTTGCTAATCAAACTGACAGTTTCTATGTGGCACCAGTACGCAACGACACAGGCAACACAACCAACGCCCTGTATTATAACACCTCAACAAAAGAAATCAGTTATGGGCCAGCTGGCTCAGGTGGTAACACAGGCAATATTACATTTACCAATGCTAATATTAGTACAATTATTACAGAGCCCATACAACTTCAGCCATTGGACTCTAATTTGTCCAATATAGCTGGGGCTAATGTATACTTACAGGCCGGTGATTATGTTTACCTTGATGGACAACCACAACCTCCAGGACCATTACCAGCACCAGGTGGAACATTATATTTACAAGGTGGCAATTCAGCTATTACTTATGTTGGCCCACCCGAAGACCGCGATTACATTGGCGGCCTTGGCGGTAATGTAGTTATTACTACTACTATAGCGGGCAACAACTCAAATCCCAGCATTAGAAATAGTAATAATTGGACCTTTGACCGCTATGGTAATTTAATCCTGCCAGCTGTAAGAAATAATGGGACAGCGACACCTAGTATCAACTATGCCAATGGACAACCTTATGGTGTTGCCAGTTATACTGCCTGGGCCAACATTGTTAATATTAATAATGTCAATGGTCCACTAAAAATAGCGATTGGTCAAGAGGCCGCAAATATTAATCAGGGTACTTTTGCAATAGCAATTGGTGCAAGTGCCGCGGCAAGCAATCAAGGTGATAGTGCCGTGGCTGTTGGTACAGGTGCTGGACAAACCAGTCAAGGCAACAATGCTATTGCTATTGGTAGACTAGCAGGTGGTACTAATCAAGCTGCTAATACAATCATACTTAACGCTACTGGCGTTGCTGTAAATGGCGTTGCTAATGTTGCAAATGCATTCTATGTAGCGCCAGTTCGCAACGACACTGCTAATATCACCAACGCATTGTACTACAACACCACAACATTTGAAATTAGTTACGGCCCTGCTGGTGGTAATGCTGCTGCGGCAGGTAATGCAGGTGATATTCAGATTAATGTAGCAGGCAACATTGGTGCCGACTCTACTCTACGCTATGTAGACAATGGCGGCGAGATGACCTTGTATGCTGATTATCTCAATGCTCCTGGCGTCTTTACAAGCGATATCTATGCTGGTGATGGCACACCTAGCAATATAACCTTAACAACAAGCTATGGCAACGCAACTTGGAACTTTGGTTCAGATGGTAATACCTTATTTCCTGGTAATCTTGGATTCCAAGGAACTTGGATTAATAATACAGCTGGCGGCGAACTTTATATTAGTCCACAAGATGGTAATGTATTATTAGCATTACCTGGTGATACTGATTCTGCTACAGTTCCTGTAAGATTGGCTAACTTTGGTAATGGAACTGTACAAATTTTATCTGGACCCCCAGAAAACCAACCTTGGACATTTGGTAGTGATGGTAACTTAACTACTCCGGGCAATATTAATTTTACTAACAATGCCGCAATACAACTAAATCCAGTTACTGGTGTAACGATATACGGAAATTCTGTTGACCAGGCTACAGCATTAATGTTAAATGATGCGGGTGATGCGGCATTATATGCAAATGCTAATGTTACAATCAATTCTAATTCTCAGGGCAGTAATCCACAATGGATATTTGATACAGATGGTAACCTAACTATTCCAGGTGCAATCCGTACAGTAAGTAATAGTCAATTAGAGTTGACAGAATCTGCCAACACAGCATATCTTGGCACTACAGCTGATGACTCTACAGCACTGTATTTGACAGCAACCACAGCTCAGTTATATGCCAACGGTGAGGTCAGTATTAGTTCTAATGTTGGCGGCGGTAATGCTTATGGGTGGGCATTTGATGTAGATGGTAACACAAACATTCCTGGAGACATTATTAGTTTTGGTAATATTGGTATTACTACTAATGTTGGCAATACTACACAAAGTTGGACATTTGACGACACCGGTAACTTAACATTACCAGTTGGTACACCAAGCATTAACTATGCCAATGGTCAACCTTATGGTGGCACAGGCGGATCAGCTAATATCATTTACAATGGTCTCAGTAATGTTAGTGTTCCTGCGGCCAATGGCTCGGTTGTAATTAATACTCAAAATCCAAATATTAATGTTAATGCTATATTGAATGCATCATACGGGTTATCGGCTGGAACTTATATAAATCAACCAACCACAGCATTAACAGGTGTAGGCATAGGGATGACTGTAAACTATACTGTGCTTGTTGGCAATGATGTTATAGACAGCGTTAGTATATACACTCCCGGCACAGGATATGCCTCAGGTGATCAAGTCACTATACCAGTTGGCGTACCAGTATCAGGTGCTATATTTGATATTACAGTAGGAGCACCAGACACAGAAACTTGGACCTTTAGCCAAACTGGCGAATTGCTTACTCCACAAGGTGGTCGTTTAGGTTATGCTGGCAAAGGTTGGCTCGGACTAGATGGTGGCTATGGTGCTCCGGTTAGTGTAACCAGTTACTATGCCAATGGGTTCTATGCTGGTTGCGTCAGTGCTTATCCTGATGGTAATGTTGGCGTTACAACCTACACAGGGTCCGAAAACTATTCGTGGAACTTTGACAACACTGGTGCGTTAAACTTGCCAATTATAAATAACGGGCCGTTTGGTGGATTCTCAGGTGCAATTCAAACAGCCAGTGCTTATCCAACCCTGTTGGCCTATGGCCTAGGCGGTCATGGCGGCCCAGAACTAGACTGGATAGACTCAGACGATCCTGCCAACACATTCAGCAATAGTAATACTGTTCGCAATACCCTGTACTTAAACGGTAATGCTGGATTGTATGTTGGCTTCAACGAAAATGGTAATACCGGCCCATACACCGGTCATTTCCAAGTTGATACTTTAGGCAATGTCCAGATTCCATCGCAGAATGTTGGCAACTCAACCGCCAATGGTACTCCAGGTGAAGCCACATACCTTCGTGGTACACGCAAGGTCATCAACGGTGTTTACACTGGCGCACAAAATCCCTTTGCTGTTGAAATTGCCGCAGGTCCTGCTTCAACTGTGGCCTACACAGCAACAAATCAATCTGTTCAAAGTGTTCGAGTCACATTTGCTGTTCAAAGCACAGGCAACGGATCTTGTTGGGAACAGTTTGATGTTGTTGCCACACCAAGTCAAGACACACCAGGCACAGTAAACTATGTTGTCAGCAATAGAATCAAGTCAACATCAACTGTCACAGATACACAAGTAACTGCTACCCTAAACGGTGCTAACCAGATCGAAATATCACTGGTGCCAATGACGGGTCAAAACGGCTGGGCCAGCTTTGATGCTGTAGAATTTGGACTCATGGTAGATTAATAGGAAAATATAAATGTCACAACAACCATTCAACTCAGACAGCGGGTTCAGCACAACCGGCAATGTCACAGCCACAAACCTAGTTACTGCAGGTACAGGTGGTAATATCACCTTGAGTGGTGGCGACATTACTGGCGCTAATGTTGTCAGTGCTAATACATATAATAGCGTTGGAAATATAAAGATTAATGCTGGTGGTAATACGATTGCTATTGGTTACTCAGCTGGTCAAACAACTCAGGGCGAAGCCGCAGTAACCCTTGGAGCATTTGCTGGGTCTAATACACAAGGTGCTGTTTCAGTGGCTATTGGTTTTAACGCTGGTCAAACTATACAAGGCAGTAATGCGGTGTCTGTTGGTGCATTTGCTGGGCAAGTTAATCAAAGTGATAGTGCTGTAGCAATTGGCCGTGCAGCAGGCAACGACGGTCAATCTTTAAATTCAATTGCTATTGGCCGATTAGCAGCCAGTATTAATCAAGGTGAAACCTCTGTGGCCATTGGATTTGTAGCTGGCAATACCGCGCAAGGTGGTAACTCAGTGGCCATTGGCCGCGGGGCAGGACAACTTACACAAGGCGAGTATTCTATTGCCATGGGATTTGTAGCGGGTAATACTAATCAAAGTAATAATACTGTGGCCATAGGTCGAGCCGCAGGACAAACAGATCAAGGTGATAGTGCTGTAGCCATTGGTCGTATCGCTGGTAATACTAGTCAAGGTGCCAATACTGTTGCTGTTGGTCGAGGCGCTGGTCAAGATTTACAAGGCAATGCGGCTGTGGCTGTTGGTGCTTTTTCTGGCAATAATAACCAAGGTGGTAATACGGTTGCGATTGGGTACTATGCTGGACATGATACCCAAGGTATAAGTTCTGTTGCAATTGGCGATAATGCCGGATATCTCACCCAAGGTAATAGTGCTGTAGCCATTGGCACCAGTGCCGGCAGCAACACCCAAGGTCAGCAGTCAGTGGCCATTGGCCTAAATGCTGGTTCAAACGCACAAGGTGATTATGCAGTGGCAGTTGGATTATATGCTGGTAGCAATACACAAGGATATGGAGCTGTAGCCATTGGCGAAGCTGCTGGTGATGATACCCAAGGCATTGACGCAGTGGCCATAGGCGACAGTGCTGGCCAAACCACACAAGGTACTCAAGCAGTGGCCATAGGAATAGTTGCTGGTCAAACCAATCAAGGTAATAAATCTGTGGCCATTGGTGCGTTTGCTGGTCAAACAGATCAGGCCAATAACTCAATTATTATCAATGCTACCGGCGCTGCGTTAAATCAAACTACGCCTAGTACATTCACAGTTAAACCAATCCGTAATGCCGCTGGTGCTAGTGCTTTATACTACGACGCAGGCTCAGGCGAAATCACTTACGACACAGCCGGTAGTATTACTACTTTGTCTAATGGTACCAGTAATGTTTCAATTCCCATCACTGATGGTAATGTTATTGTTGGCTTTGGTGGCTCTGACACATTTACATTTGGCACAGACGGTAACTTGACATTGTTACACGGTGGTAAGATTGCCGAAGTTGCAAGTCCTGTTCCGGGCAACTATGCACTCGCGTTAAGTGGCACTGGGGTAACAGATCCTGATCAACAGTTATTAGTTTATCCAACTAGTCTTGATGCTAATCATTTACACTTGACTTCAGGCAATCTTTACAATACAGAACTGTTCTTAGGTAACGATAACTTGTATGTTAAACTAGCAAATACAGGCAATGTTGTCGTTAACAGTGATAACAGTGCTGGCAATACTGCCCAATGGACATTTGGCTCAGATGGTTATTTAATATTACCAATTGGTGCCACTATTTCAAACTTTGCAAACACCGTAAGTTTGAATGCCGAAGGAAACACCAAGTATGCACAATTATATTGGAATGGCAACATAGGAAATGGTAATCCCTACAATGGTAGTGATTTATATACTTGGGCGTATGTTGATGACACTGGATTTAACATACAGTATAAAAACGCCAATACATCAATCAATAAAAACTGGCGATTTCGTAGCAATGGTAACCTAACTGCACAGGGAGATATCATTACCACTGGTAATGTTAGTGCTAACAATATCTCATTGGTTAAAGGACAGATACAAAGTGGTCTTACCAGTGTTGTCAACGACGACATAAATTCTATATCATTAGGCACTACTACTACCATAGATGTATTTGGATCACCGTTTGCAATAATCACTCGCGGTACACTAACCATATCTGGTTGTACAACTACAACCGAAGCCAACGGCGAGTGGTATTATCAGTCAATCAATAGCAATACTTTTGTTTTGTATGCTGATAGTACTTACACTACTCTGGTAGACAGTACTACTTGGACGCCGTACACAGTTCAAGACGGATTAGTAGCAATTATAGAAAATCTGCCAGCAGGTAATATTGTAATCAATGCCAATGGATTTTTATCAACATTTGGCACAGATGGTAATCTTACCGCACCAGGGAATATCAGTGCTACAGGTAACATCACCAGTGGCAACATCAGCACTGGTAAAATCACACTTGTAAACGGTGCAGTAATTCACGACACCGCAGGTAACGCAGTAGCATTTGGGCTCGCTGCCGGGGCAAACACACAAGGTGCAAGTGCTGTGGCCATTGGAGTTGACGCAGGTCAAAACAACCAGGGTTTTATTTCAATAGCAATTGGAGCAGGTGCTGGTGCTAATGGTCAAAGCCAAGCTGCGGTGGCCATTGGCACAGATACTGGAGCTAATATACAAGGTATTGAAGCAATAGCTATCGGCTTTAAGGCCGCTAATCAAAACCAAGGTCAGCAATCTATAGCAATTGGTAAAAAAGCTGGTTACAATAATCAAGGCAACAATTCAATCATATTGAATGCTACTGGTGATGCGTTGGATCAAACCACTGCCAACACATTCACAGTGGCCCCGGTCCGCAATGACACCAGCAATGTCACCAACGCTTTATACTACAATACCACAACAGCTGAAATCAGTTATGGTCCAGCTGGTGGCGGCACTGACTGGGCCAACATTGGTAATATTAACAATGCCAATGGTCCATCAAACATTACTATTGGACAGTATTCTGGAGCAAACACACAAGGTTCCAACGCGATAGCAATTGGATCATTTGCAGGGCAAATTACACAAAGTACAGAAGCCATAGCCATTGGTGGCCTTGCTGGCAATAACATGCAAGGTGAAAGTTCTGTGGCTATCGGTCGGGTAGCTGGAAATGATACACAAGGCAATAGTGCTGTGGCCATTGGTGATGGCGCTGGTGCTGACCATCAAGGACAATGGGCCGTGGCTGTTGGTGCTGGCGCTGGACTTACAACTCAAGGAGCTAATTCAGTAGGTATTGGATTAAATGCTGGTGGCTATCAACAAGGTACTAATGCTGTTGCTATTGGTTCGGGTGCCGGTTCAGCATTCCAAGCCAATAATTCAATTATATTAAATGCTAGTGGTACTTCTTTAGAGCAAACCACAGCCAATACATTCACAGTTAAACCAATACGCAGTGCTACCGGTACTACTGCTTTATACTACGACGCAGACTCTGGGGAAATCACTTACGACACACCTGGTGCCGTATTAGCCAGCAGCATTGCCAATGGCTCCAGTAGTGTTGGCATTCCTACAAACAGCGGCAATGTAACTATTGCAGCTAATAGTAGTAGTACCTGGACCTTTGACACCACAGGCAACTTGACATTCCCTTCAGGTAATTTAGTTATCATAACCAACGATGTTACTTTTAGCAACGCGGCTGTTATATCATCTGTAAATAATTTGGTCACATTCTCAACTGGTGTCAACGGTGGTTTATCATCACTGTGGGTAGAAGATCTCGCAAACATTGGCACCAGCAATATAGCGGCTGTGTATGCTAACCCTACGGCAGGATCAGGCAATGTTAGAATAGCAGTGGGAACTAATGGTGGAGCTGGTCCAAATCTTTGGGACTTTATTCGTAGCGGAGCATTAAAATCACCGGTTGTAGCGTATGCTAATTTAACTGCTGTAGACGGTGGCCGTGCATTTATTAACAATGCTAATTTAGTAGCCACAGGTAATTTTGGAGCACAAGTTAGTGGCGGTGGTTCAAACACAGTACCTGTATGGTCAGATGGATCTAACTGGTACATAGGGTAAACAATGGCTTTAATAATCAAAGGCGGTAACAAGGATTTACTTTTTAAATAAATATAAAACTAGGATATAAAACATGGCAATTATAATTTTTCCACCAAACCCTAACCAGGGCGATACTTTTACCGCAGATAACGGCGTAGTTTATACATACGACGGAGTCAAATGGGAAGGTGCTACCGGTAACTTACTAAATGTAACCACTGATGTTATTCCCTCGGCCAATGTCAGCTATAGCCTAGGTAACAGCACAAATCAGTGGCAAGACCTATGGGTATCCGGCAACACAATTTATATTGGTTCAGTACCTGTAACTGTTGACGGCGCTACCTTACAAGTGGCAGGTGCCAATGTAATTACTGCAACTGGTACCTCAGACATTTCTGTAACTGGTAACATAGAAGCAAGTTATTTCCTAGGTAACGGTGCTTTCTTAACTGGTATTTCAGGTGGCGGCGGTAATGCCAACACAGGCAACATTACATTTGACGGCACGACTATTTCAACTAATCTAGCCAACACAGATATCACAATCCAAGGCAACGGCACAGGTGCTATTAATATTACCACCGGCGCAAATAGTTATACTCAGGTAACAAATGACAGCTACGCCAACGGATCATCTTATGTTTCTCTTGAAAATGGTAAGGTATATGTTGAATCATCATCTGGCACATGGGTTTTTAATACAGACGGTGGCACCATATTCCCAAACCTGATCACACAGCGTGGTGACAATCCGTCAGGCACAATTTCAGGTCAAACCTTATTGTTTGGCAATCCAAATCAAGAAGCCATTATCTCAACTCCAGACGGTACTGTTGGTAATGAATACAGTCAACGCCTGGTAATTAATCCTGGTGCTGGTAACAATTTTGGCGAAGGCGGCGACATCTACTTGTGGGCCGGTCGCGGCGGTGATGGATCGGGCACAGGTGGCGATATCAAGATCCGTGGTGGTCAAGGCGGTGCTAACACCCAAGGCGGTGCAGGTGGTGACGGTGGTTATATCCGTATGGAAGCAGGCGATGCGGCAACTACAGGTGGCGCTCCTGGCTTTATTGAAATCACCGGCGGTTACAGTAATACAGTGGGTGGACAGATAACCGTCACCGGCGGTCAAGGTGCTACTGTAGGTGGCGATGTAAAGATTTATGGCGGATATGGTCAAGCAACAGGTGGCAATGTCAATATCTGGGGCGGTGCTTCGGGCAATGGTCAAGCAAATGAAGGCCATGTCAATATTGAAACTGGCGGTAATACCTGGACCTTTGGTGCGGATGGTACAACAAGATTTCCAAATGATACCATAAAGCCTGGTAACGGCATACCAATAGGAATTTTAACACAATCGGGTAATGTTTATACACAGATAAATCAATACCCTAATAATTGGGAAGTATATGCTGAAGATGAT
>Ga0194048_10000230_pt1 | contig 26001 bp, 40 predicted proteins | sample JunL225m_MetaG_FD_161685 | JGI IMG/M metagenome (GOLD analysis project Ga0194048, IMG submission 161685) | Anoxic zone freshwater microbial communities from boreal shield lake in IISD Experimental Lakes Area, Ontario, Canada - Jun2016-L222-5m | ecosystem: Environmental > Aquatic > Freshwater >...
GCGGAGGCCCTTGTGGTTCTTGCAGTGTGAGAAGCCGTGATCTCCGGGGCCGAAGCTCTGGCCGCACTGGCTGCATCCGGTAATCGAAAACCGTGCGGGCTTGATTGCGCTGTCCATCTCGTTCTCCTCTGCGCTGTGTGCGCTGGTGAGTAGGAACGTAAGCGACACTTAAGCGTGGGTCAAGGGAAACTTAAGTCTGAAGTCAAAAAAGATTGCGGCGCAGTCTGGCCGGCACTTTTCGCAACTACATACGGGGGCGGATTTCAGCGATCCTGTAGGCTTTCGACCATTTCCGGCGGCTGAGATCAAAGTCCTTGGCCGGGTTGAGCTGCCGGACTCGCCAGTTGTCCCCTGATGCCCGCAGAAGCCGCTTCGCCAAGGCGTAGATCACCCCATCCTCTGCCTGGTGGACGAAAACACAATCAGTCATCGGGAGCAGGGGCATTGCAGGATTAATGACGACCTGATCGCCCCCCGCCAGCCGCTCGAGCATTGAATCGCCCACGATATGGAAAGCCCACGGGTCTTTCACGGCGACCATGCGCTCGCTTCGGCGAATGTAGTCGATAGGTTCCGCCGTAATAAGCATTGCGCCGTCGCCATCCCCGGCCGCCGCGCTCGCCCACACGGGAATGTCTGGCCCTTGGTTCATAGCCGCTGGCGGCGGCTCTAGTGATGGGCGAACGATCTGCACGGGTGGCGGCAAGAAGCTGGTCTGCACGGCGGGCCTGTCATCATCCTGTGCAAGGGCGTCCACCGTCGTACCCAGGAAGCGAGCGAGGTCACTCAAGCGGGCGGACTTCGGCCCGGTGTCCTTTCCGAACCACTGGGAGACCGCCGATTCGCTGATCTTCAGATGGCGCGCAATGTCGACCGGCTTCTTGCGGGCCGCGATCATGGCCGCCTCGATACGCTTACCAATGCCCATCGTAAAGTTGTCCTAAACTTCCGGCTCAATCTCCACTAAAGTGTTACTTGCTTAATACTTTAGCAACGCTTATGGTCAACGCCATGAGCGACACACCCCTCGACATCGCCCGAAAGGCCGCCGGCGGCAAAAACGTCGATCTGGCAAAGCTTCTCGGCATCACTGAATCCGCCGTGAGCCAGTGGAAAACCGTTCCACCAGACCGCGCCATTGAGATCGAGCGGAAGACGAAGGGGAAGGTCACTCGCTACGACCTTCGTCCGGATTATTTCGGGAAGGCCGCAGCATGATCGCCGCCGCCATCGCCTTTGTGGTGCTGCTGGCTGCTCTTGTCTGGACGGTGACGCGATGAGCGACTGGAAGGAAGCCACCGACCCCGTGCAGACGGTGAAAGACCGCGATCAAGCCCGTTACGAGCGTGGTCGCGCCCGTTGGCAGAAGCGCCAGATCGCGATGGGACGGTCGGTCGGGAAACTCGTCTGCCTGCAGGGCCATGAAGCGGCTGTAGAGCCTGACTTCGACGCGAGCGAGGCTTAGATGACCGGCCTTTACCGCGAATCCACCACGCAAGACTGGCGCGCTGTTGAGATCGTCTGCGCGCTGCCGATGAACCGCTTCCTCGTTCGCGAGACCGGCAAGGTTCTGGCCGGCATTGCCGTCGCCACCATCGATCAGGTCCGCGTTCCTGGCGCCATCTTTGAGCCGGTGCGCTAGATGGACGGCACCGGGCACTTCCATTTCCTTCAAGAACAAAAGGCGCGTGTTCTCAAGCGCAACCCGCATCTGGCCCAGTTGATTACCGGCGAGAAGGCCCCGACCAAGGCACATCCTGCCAAGCTCGTCGTGAAGCCGATATTCCCGCGCGGTCGCTACATTCCGAGGACCATCGACGACCTGATCATCCTGGTGGCCCGTCACAGTGACCAGCACCCGCTGGCGATCAGCGGCAATGGCCGCACCCGCCGACTGGTCGATGCCCGCTTTTGCATTGGCGTGCTGGCCAAGGACTTCGCGCCTCGGCAGTCGCCCGCCGCGATCGACGACGCCCTCTTGCGCGGCTCTGGCATGACCATCTGGTATCGCTCCCGTCACGAGGACCGCATCAGGCTCTACCCGGAATACGGCGTCCTTTACGAACGCTGCCTGCTGGCGCTGACGGCGACACCATGCAGCTAGGAAACACGCGAGGGGAAGCGGGCCGCGCCGATGGCGTGGGGCTTGGTGGCGCGGCCCGCGTGGGGCGAGGATGCCCCATCTCGAATTTCAGTCTCTACGCTGTCGCCATTAGCGATCCGAAGGCGTGCAGCGTTGGCCTCGCGGTTATCCCTCACATCCGCGAGGCCACCCCTATCGACCCTCCCGCCCAGCCATTCTCCCCCGGCTGGGTTACTTCCCTCGGTGCCTTGGGGCGCCGGGGGCTTTCTATCCTGCTCCTCACGAAGCGCGATCAGCTTGGCGGCGATTTGCTTCGTAAGGGAGCCCAGAGGCTTCCATGTGTCCGCTCTCTTCATGTCCTTGAACATGGAGCAAGCGATGACCGCGAAGCCGTCAATCTCTGCCAAAGGCTCGGCAATGTCTGCCGCGCTTGAGCTTGTCCGCCCCATGCTGGTTGCCATCGGCGGCAGTCGTGGGTGGGACGACACCAAAGACCACTGGCGAAACAAGCTCGCTAGAAAGGTCGGCATCAACGCCCGGCGAGTCCGGGCCATCCTCTCCAAAAATGAAGACGTGAGGCTGACTGCTGATGAATATCTCGCGATTGAAGAGCGTTTTCGCGCGCTCGACCACCGCCTTGCGGAAGACCTGCGGGCGCTCTCCTCAGAGGTTGGCGCTGCGCCTGCTGGCGAAGTGCGAGCGGGAGGAGCGACGCATCCGCGAGCGCGTGGCGGCGGTGCAGGAAATGCGCCGTCGAGCCTGCGCGCTGATGGGCGGTAGGGGGTGGTGATGGCCCCGCCGGTCGCTGAGCAGATCGACCCGCCGCGCCGCTCTCTGTGGCAGCGCATCAAGGGGTGGTTCGCATGATCAAGGCCAAGCCCCTGGCGCTCGCCCAGAAGCTCAAGAACATCGTGGACATCTGCGAGGCCGCCGACGCAGCCATTGATGAGCAAAACCTCATCAAGAAGGGCGCGCTTGATGCCGGCAAAGAGAACGACGGCATCGAGCCGGCGGTCGTCCGCAAGATCCTCGCGCGCCGCAAGAAGCTCGCCAAGGATCCAGCCGAGACGACCCGCCTCGAGGACCTGATGACGGATTACCAGTTCATGCTGGGCGAGGGCGTCGAGGCCGCGCGCCCATGGACGCAGGCCGACGACGAAGTCTCCCGCGTCATGGCCCTCACGAACACCAGCAAGCCGCCCAAGATCGAAGCCATCAAGAAGGTGCTCGGCTGCAGCCAGGGCAAGGCGCACAAGCTGCGCTCTATCGCGGCCGTCCGCCTCGCCAAGAAAAGTTCAAGTTCATCCGACGAAAATGAACATGAACATTTGCCCAAGCCGGAGGGCGGCGACGACGGCTTCGTGATTACCGGCGAAATCACGCCCCAGCCGGCAGGTCAAAATGCCAATGAAACCGTGCTTATGTCCTCGTTCTCTGGCCCTCAGCCGGCATCCCCCGAAGACGAAGCGCCCGCCACCCCATCGGTCGGCGCGGTAGCGGCGTCTTCGCCGCGCGTAGCACCCCAAATCGATGACGCCACCGCTCTCGCTGCCATGGAAGAGGCTGGCGCGCAGTGGCGAACCGCGAGGGCCAGCGCATGAGCGAACAGGCTGACATGTTCGAGCCTCGCGCTCCCTACAACGGCAAGCCCGGCTTCAAAACCCCCGGCCCTTCACAGGAAGCAGCAGAGAAGGGAACAGGCTCGCTTCGCTCCGCACCTATCTCGCATGGCATTGGAGGCTTCGCGCAATGACCGAATACCCAGCCATCGCCCGACTTGTCCGCCGCGTCTCACGCGCCCCGCACGGCCAGAAGCGCGCCCTTGAGCGGTCCCTTTTGAAGGCACGCCTTGCCAGCCTCAAGCGCGAGATCAAGACGAGGAAGGCTGGCAAATGAGCCGCCTCGCATCAACCCCGATCTGGTTGCGAACTGCTCCCCCGAAACGGGAGGCAATTCCCGACGTGCGACGGAAGAACATCAGCAACTGCTCGGCCACCGTGTGGAGGGTGCTGTGAGCGCGTGGGAAGCGTCGGGCAAGACCGACGAATGGTACACGCCTCGCTACATCTTCGATGCGCTGGGCTGCCGGTTCGATATGGACGTGGCCGCTGCGCCGGGCGGCTGTCACGTGCCGGCGCTGTATTTCGAGCGGCACAAGGGCCTTGAAATCGACTGGCGCGGCTTTGTCTGGATGAACCCGCCGTTCGGCGGTCGCAATGGCCTCGTGCCGTGGCTCGACAAGTTCTTCAAGCACGGCGATGGGATTGCCCTTGTTCCCGATCGCACGAGCGCCCCATGGTTTCAAGCCTACGCTCGGATGGCGAGCGCCGTCCTGTTCGTCGCGCCAAAGATCAAGTTTGAACGGCCAGACGGATCTGTCGGTCGCTCGCCGGGTTGTGGAACAGCGCTTCTGTCGGCTGGTCCGCGCGGGCTTGTTACCCTTTTTCGCGCTGGCTCGCTCGGCCTCGTCGTGCAGCCGAACAAGGTCGCCAACGAAAGACTTGCCGCATGACCCGCTCCAAGTACAACGCCAAGCCCCAGGTAAGCGAAGCGGCTCTGCACAAGTCCGTGGCGGACTATCTGCGCCGCGCGCTCAAGCCTCCGACGATCTGGACCACGATCGGCCACGGCGGCGGCGGCAGGATCCGCGGCGCCCAACTCAAGGCCATGGGCGTCCAGAGGGGCTGGCCAGACATCATCGTCATGACGCCGGATGAGAACAACCTGTGCGCCAACGTCGTCGGCATCGAACTCAAGACGCCCAAGGGCACGCTCTCGCCTGAGCAGAAGGTCATGCACGCGGCCTTCAAGAGCACATGGGCTTGGTACTTCAAGGCAACCTCCGTCGAGCAGGTCGAGACGTTCCTGCACGCCGCCAAGGTGCCCCTGCATGCGACCGCTGGAGGAACCCGCGCATGACATCCAACCACTACCGCCTCAACAAGGCAGGAGACGAGTGGGAGTTCATCGCCCGCGTTCACCCGCCCTTGCCGCCTGTATCGATCGCGCCCATGCCCGCGCCTCGTCCTCCTCTGTGGTTCCCGATCATCGTGTTCTTCGTGCTGGGGGTTCTTCCGTTCGCGGGCGTTCTGCTGTGGCCGTGGCGATGAGCGGTCCCGGTCGCCCCAAGGGCTTCAGCCCTTCGCCTGAAACGAGAGCGAAGCTTCGCGCCAACATGCTCGCACGTCCCGACATGATGGAGAGGGCCATGAAGGGGCTGGAGGCCGCCTGGAAGTCACCAAACCGTGGGCGACGCCGCACACGCCCGCCGGCCGGCACACCCGAGCGGCTGTACTTCGAGAAGGTGCGGCGCGAGCTGGGATCGCCTGCCGCGCACGCCGCCGTGAGGAGTGGGGCAAATGCCTGAGTCGTTCACCAAGCTTTTCTCCTCGATCATCACGTCGACAGTGTGGTCGCACGACTCCGACACCAAGGTCGTCTGGGTGACGATGCTCGCCCTCGCCGACAAGAACGGTGAAGTGCAGGGGAGTGTGCCCGGTCTCGCTCGCCTCGCAGGCGTGTCCGTGGAGGCCTGTGAGAGGGCGCTGGAAGCGTTTCTTGCCTCCGACAGGTATTCCCGCACCCAAGACTACGAAGGCCGCAGGATCGAAGAAATACCGGGCGGCTGGTCGCTTCTGAATTACGCCAAGTATCGGAAGATGGCGTCGGTCGACGACCAGATGGAAAAGGGCGCTGAGCGTGCGCGCCGGTATCGCGCCAACAAGGCCGGTCGAGATTGCGCAGGAGACCGTGACGACACCGTGACGAGTCGTGACGCATCACGCGATATCACGCAAATCACGCCAGAAGCAGAAGCAGAAGCAGAAGCAGAAGCAGAGCTTAAGCCTGAAGGCTTAAGCCAAGCAGACGGACAGCAGCGGCAGAAACGAGCGAGGTCGGACGATGAGCGCATCAAACTCCCCGCAGACTGGCGGTCTACGCCCGATGACCGAGCTTATGCGAGCGACAAGGGCCTCGATCCAGAATCGACCGGCGCAGCATTCACCGACTACTTCGTTGAGGGTCGAGGGCGAAACGAGAAACGGACCATCGCCGGGTGGTCTAAGCGTTACCGGATCTGGTGCAACACCGATGCGGCGCGCCGACCTGCGGCCCCAGGTGGCGCGGGTGTTCGACCTGCCGGACGCAGCGACGAATCTAGCGCGTTCGCTCGGGCGGCTGCTATCCTGGCAGGAGGCGAGCATCTACGCGGGCGATGAGTTTGCCGGCGTGCGGATCAAGGACGTGGTCGTTCGTCCCGGTTTCGATGCGGCCGAAGTCCAGCGCCATGCCGCCGCCGTCGAGCGGCTGTGTGAGCCCTGCGGACCCGACCTCGCGACCCACAAGCTGGCCGAACTCCGCAGACTGACCGCTCATCGCGCGCAAGGCGATAACGACATGGTTCTGGCTGCAGTGGCTTATGGCCAGCGCCTCGCTCAGTACCCGGCTGATGTCGTGACTGCCGCCTGCGATGGCTGGGCAGACCGCGAACAGTGGTGGCCCTCGTGGGCCGAACTCAAGGCCGAGTGCGACAAGCGCATGCGTGGCCGCCTGCAGGTTCGTGACGCGCTGAGGAGGTTCCAATGATTGAGATCGGCACGAACAGCGCTACCAAGCGCGCGTTGCTCCCAGCCCGGATCAAGTATTGGCGGGAGCAGGGACAGGAATCGCTCGCAGATCGGCTCCAGGCTGAATACGACGCCCTCACCGATGGCGCGCCAGAAGCCCCACCAAAGGTCAGGACCACCACCCCCACCACCGTGGAGAAGGGGGCATGAGAGGAACACCTTGGTCCACCGAGGCCCAATCCATGATCGAGCGCAGAGTGCCTGACGCCGAGGTCTCCCGCCTGACGGGCTGCGCCGTCCGCACCGTGCAGGAGCATCGCCGCGCCTTGGGCGTGAAGCCGTTCAACCAGCGTGAGGGCTGGAGCCGGCGCGACTGGCTACTCCACGACGCTGCCGGGCTTGACTTTCAAATGTAAGCTGCCCCCCTTGAAAGGCTGACAGCTCCACAACCGAGCATCAGCCCATGGCCGGAAAGGCCTCAATCGTATCAATGGCTTGGCCGCTGTAAATGGCCCGCCCTCATCGACCCCAAGGCGCGTGGTCCGGCAAGGCGTGGCGCGACGCGCTTCTGCTTGCGGTCAACGAGCCTCACGAGAAGGGCAAGAAGAAGCTGCGCGCTCTCGCCGAGAAGGCCGTCGAGCTTGGACTGGCCGGCGACATCGCTGCGATGCGCGAGATCGGCGACCGCTTGGACGGCAAGCCGGCGCAGTCCCTCACAGTGGACGCAACCGTAACCCATGACCTCAGCAGCCTCAGTGACGCGCAGCTCGCGGCCATTATCGCAGGAGCAGCGGATGGCGGCGGCGGAAGCGATGCGCCGAAGAACGATAAGGCGGGACTGCATTGAGTGGTGCCGCTCCCTCGGCTTTGAGCCCGCGCCGCATCATCAGCTCATCGTCCGTGAGATGTGCGCGCTCATGGAGGCGACCGACTACGACACGCTGCTCATCTTCGCGCCTCCTGGCAGCGCCAAGAGCCACCATGTCAGCGTTGCATTCCCGCCACACTGGCTTGCCAACAACCCAGGAAAGTCCGTGATTGCCGCGTCGCATAGCGCTGAGTTGGGCGCAAAGTGGGGCAGGCGCGTCCGCAATCTCATCGTGGCCAATTCGGCGCTGCTGGGTATATCGCTCGCCACCGACAGCCAGGCGGCCGATCGCTGGGCGCTCTCGACGGGCGGGGAATACCTCGCGGCTGGCGTGCAGGCTGGCATCGCCGGCTTCCGTGCCGATCTCGGCATCATCGACGACCCGTTCGGCTCGAAGGAGGACGCCTATTCCGAACGCGTCCGTGATCGCGTCTGGGAGTGGTACCTCAACGACTTCTCGGCCCGTCTGAAGCCCAACGCCAAGCGTGTTATTATGCACACGCGCTGGCACATGGACGACCTCGCCGGCCGCGTGATCGAGCAGTCGGTGCAAAATGGGCAGAAGGTCCGCGTTGTTTCGATCCCGGCCATCGCCACAGAGGCTGACGTTCTGGGCCGCAAGCCCGGAGAATACCTTTGGGACGAGCCCGGCGGCTACGACTACGCCGCCTTCCTGAAGCGCCGGCAACTCGAGACGCCGCCGATGGAGTGGGCGGCGCTCTACCAGCAGAACCCTGTCCCCGAGGCTGGCGGCTACTTCAAGGCAGAGTGGATCCGCTACTACGACGAGCGCCCAACCAACCTGCGCACCTACGGTGCCAGCGACTACGCAGTGACGGACAAGGGCGGCGACTTCACCGAGCACGGCGTTGCCGGCATTGATCCGGACGCCAACCTTTACGTGCTCGACTGGTGGCGCGGGCAGACGGCCTCTGACGTGTGGGTCGATGTTCTGCTCGACATGGCGGGCCGTCACAAGCCGCTGAGTTGGGCGGAAGAATCCGGGCAGATCATCAAGAGCCTGGGGCCGTTCATCGATCAGCGCATGGGTGAACGCAACATCAACTTCTACCGCGAGCAGTTCACCAGCGTTGCCGACAAGCCGACCCGCGCGCAGGGCATCCGTGGCCGCATGGCGCTGGGCAAGGTCTACTTCCCGCGCAACGCACCTTGGGTGCAGCACCTCGTGGCGCAGCTTCTCGCGTTCCCGGCCGGCAAGAACGACGACGGCGTGGACGTGTTGAGCCTGTTTGGTCGGCTCCTCGACCAGATGTTCCCGCAAAAGACCCAGACCGAAGCCAAGAAGCCCCGCACTCAAGGCGATTGGATGTCCGCATGAGCGACGACCGCGACGTGATGGTGAAGGCGCGCCAGCAGGCCGCCGTGTGTAAGGAACAGGGCTTCCCGGAGACGGCCGCCTTCCTGACCGAACTGGCCGATGAGATCGAGGCATTGCGGGCGCGTCTGCGCATCCGCGTTCTGGACGCCGCCGATTCGGTCGTGCGCGACAAGGTGAACGGGCATGGCTGAGCCGACCATTTTCGAGCGGCCTTACACGGGCGCGTACGAGGAGGCCGTCTTGGCCTTCGCGATGGCGCATCCCGAACCCGGCCCGACCTACGCCGAGATCAAGCGCCTCCTGTTTCCGGAGCCGGTGCCCACGCCTCGCTGTGAGTGCGCGCCGCGCCAGCAGCAGCATTCTTCGCCGTCGTACGTGTCGAGCCATGAGCCGAGCAACTACGTCTTCGGCCTGCCGCTCGGCATTGCCTTGGGGATGATGTTCTGATGGCTGACGTAACCCCAACCCGCGGCGAGCTCGCCCCTGGCGATGGCAACGGCGGCGCTGACGACCTCCACAAGCTCGCGCTCGCCCATGCCGACGAAGCCTGGAAGCAGGAGTTCGACAACGTCTCGAGCGGTCGCGACTGCCAGCGTTTCTACGTCGGCGGCGAGGCTCAGTGGGACACGCAGACGCTCGCCAACCGCAAGGCGGCCAATCGCCCGGCCCTGACGATGAACCGCGGCCCGGGCTTCGTGCGCCAGCTCACCGGCGAGGTGATGCAGAACCCGCCTGGTATCAAGGTCCTGCCGGCCAAGGACGGCGCGACGATCGAGGCGGCCGAAATCTTCAACGGCCTGATCCGCAACATCGAGCAGCAGAGCGTCGCCCGCTCGGCCTACACCAAGGCCACGGAGAACGCGGCGCAGGCGGGCATCGGCGGCTGGCGCGTCGTCACGCAGTACAGCTCGGACGACAGCTTCAATCAGGACATCCGCATCAAGCGGATCAACGACCCGTTCCAGATCCTCATCGACCCGCTGGCGCAGGAGCCGGACAAGTCCGACATGCGCTACGGCTTCGTGTTCGAGGACCTGGCCAAGGAAGAGTACCAAAAGCGGTACCCCAAGGTTCCGGCCGAGAGCCTGCCCACGAACGTGGCCGATCAGGCGCTTTCGTGGCGCACGGTCAACACGATCAAGATTGCCGAGTACTGGTACCGCGAGCCGGTCAAGAAGACCCTGCAGCTCCACGAGAACGGCGATGTGAGCTACGCCGAGGACCCGGTGAAGGAGGGCGAGGAGCCGAACCCGTCACCGGTGGTGCAGAAGCGGCCCGTCGTCGTCCAGCAGGTCCGCACCTGCCTGATGTCGGGCGCCGGCATCCTCGAAGGCCCGACCGATTGGGCGGGGCGGTACATTCCCATCTGCGTCGTGGTCGGCGAGGAAGTGTGGTCCGACGGCCGCGCTGTCCGCAAGGGCATGATCCACGACATGCGCGACCCGCAGCGCGTCTACAACTACACGCGCACAGCGGCGGTCGAGGCGGTTGCCCTGCAGCCGAAAGCGCCGTTCATCCTCACCGCTGATCAGGCGTCGGGCTATGAGAGCCAGTGGTCGAACGCCGGCACGCAGAACCTCGCCGCGCTGTTCTACAAGGGCGACCCGCGCGCCAACGGCCCACCCAAGCGCAGCGAACCGCCTTTGGCCTCGCAGGGCCTCGACGTGCAGAGCCAGCTTGCCATCAGCGACCTGGAGGGCGTGACGGGCATCTACAAGGCCGGCTTGGGTGCTCCCAGCAACGAGACCTCCGGCCGCGCCATCATGGCCCGCCAGCAGGAAGGCGACACCGGGACGTATCACTACATCTTCAATCTCGGCATCGCGATCCAGTATTGCGGCAAGATCCTCGTCGACCTGATCCCGAAGATTTACGACAGCACGCGCGTTGTCCGCACGCTGGGCGAAGACGGCTCGGCCAAGATGGTCAAGATCAACGAGCCCCAGCAGGACCAGCGCACCGGCATGGAGATCGTGATGAACGACCTCTCGGCCGGCGAGTATGACGTGACGGTCAGCACCGGGCCGAGCTTTGCCACCAAGCGCGCCGAGGCCTCGCAGTTCATGACCGAGCTGTTGCGCAGTTTCCCGAAGATTGCCGACGTTGCCGGCGACCTCATCATCAAGAACATGGACGTTGCCGGCGCCGAGGAGATTGCCGCGCGCATCCGCATGGCCAGTGGCCTCGACGACGAGGGCAAGCCGATCCCGCAGGAGCAGAAGCCCGACCCGAAGGACGCGGCCAGCGCCATCAAGGACGCCGCGACGGCCGACAAGACGCGCGCCGAGACCACGCAAATCGACCTCCAGAACGCGCAGCTCTACAGCACCATGCAGGCCTTCGCGTCGCAATTGCCGGAGATCATGCAGCAACTGCAGCAGATCACGGCGGCCGCACAGGCCGCGCCTGGCCAGCCTGGCGAACCGCCCGGCCCGCACGACGAGATGGCCGAGCCGCCGCAGGGCGAACCCGACGCCGACAACATGGGCGCACCACCGATGGCCGAGATGCCGCCGGAGATGCCCTCCGACCTTCCTCCGACAGTCGAGATCGGCGGAGCCAGCGCGCCCGCCTAACTACGAGGTGATTCGTGAGCGATATTGACTTGAACAAGATCGTCGCTGATGATGCGGCACAGAGATCGGCGGCTGAACAAGCCGCTGCGCCGGTGGAAACACCGGAGGTTGCAGAGACGCCGGAAGCAACCGCCGGCCCGGTCGAAGAGACCGCGGAAGAGCAGCCATCAGAGGCCGAGGGCGACGAGCCCAAGCCGAAGAAATCGGGCGGCGGCTTCCAGAAGCGAATTTCAGAAGTAACCCGCGATAAGCACGAGGCGCTGCGTCGCGCCGAAGCTGCCGAGGACCGCGAACGCCGTTTGCTTGCTCTCATCGAGGGCAAAAACGGCAATCAGGTACAGCAGCCAAGCGGCGACGAAGAACCCCGTCAGGAGCAGTTCAGCAAGTACGAGGACTATGTCCGCGCCGTAGCGCGCTATGACGCCGCCCAAGCCGCAAAGCAGGTACTGGACGGCCATCAAAAGCAAGCCAGCGTCGCGGACCAGGAAAAGGCTCGCATCGAACGCGCCAAGAACTTCGCCAGCGAGGCGACGGTTCAAGGCAAGACCATTCAGGGATTCGACGCCGCACTCGAATACGTGCGCTCCGAAGAGTTCCCGATGACCACGGCAATCGGTGAGTACCTTCTCGACGCCGACCACAAGGCGGCGATGGTCAAGTACCTAGCGGACAATCCGGACGAGGCGTTCAAGATTTCTCGCCTCAGCGACTTCGCGGCCGTCAAGGAACTGGCCAAGGTGGAAGCGCGACTGAGCGCCAAGCCGAAGCCGAAAACTTCATCGGCCCCGCCGCCGCCGGCAACAGTGTCCGGAGGCGCGGCAGCACCGCAGACGATCGAGCGTATGGATCACAAAGGCGTCCTCGCATGGGTGCGCCAGTTGGATCAGCAGCGCTAGACGGTGGCGAAGGCGAGAGTCCGAAGGGGCCTAACCAAACGGTTAGGTCATGGCAAATACGATCATCACGCCGAGCATCATCGCGAAGGTGGGCTTGGCACAACTCGAAAACAACCTCGTGATGGGCAAGAAGGTCTATCGCGACTACACCCGGGAGTTCGTGAAGGTCGGCGACACGATCAGTGTCCGTCGCCCGGTCAAGTTCTCCGCGCAGGATGGCGCCGTCGCCATCAACCAGGACGTCACCGAGGGCAAGTTCTCGCTCTCGATGAGTTCCCGCAAGCACGTCTCGTGGTCGTTCTCGACGCAGGATCTCACCCTGTCGATCGAGGAGTACAACGAGCGCTACATCAAGCCGGCCGCCATCGCCCTGGCCAACCAGATCGATTACGACCTGTGCGGCCTGTACAACAAGGTCTGGAACTGGGTCGGCACGCCGACTTCGCCGGTCAACTCGTTCACCGACTTCGCCTTGGCGCCGCGTCGCCTCGACGAGGGTGCCGTGCCGCAGGACATGCGTAGCGCCGTCCTGTCTCCGGCGGACGCCTGGGGCCTGCTTGGCTCGCAGACCGCCCTGTACATGCAGGACGTGGCCAAGGGCGCCTATCGCGCGGGTGACATCGGCATGATTGCCGGCGTTTCCACGGCGATGGACCAGAACATCCGCATGCACACCACGGGCGCGCTGGCGGGCTCTGGCGCGGTCGACGGCGCGAACCAGAACGTGACCTATGCCACGAGCAAGGACACGAACACGCAGTCGCTCATCACCAAGTCGTGGACCTCGAACACCACGTTCAAGGCCGGCGACGTGTTCACCATCGCCAGCGTGTACGCGGTCAACCCCGTGTCCAAGCAGTCGACGGGCGTCCTGCAGCAGTTCGTCGTCCAGTCGGACCTGACGGCCAGCGGCACGGCGGCCACGCTCACGATCGCCCCGGCGATCATCACGAGCGGACCATATCAGACCGTCGACTCGGCCCCGGCCGACAGCGCGGCAATCACCGTGATGGGCAGCGGCTCGACGCAGTACGCGCAGAACCTCGTGTTCAACAAGAACGCCTTCGCCCTGGTGATGGCGGACCTCGAGATGCCGGACGGCGCCGTGTTCAAGGCTCGCGAGAGCCAGAACGGGTACTCGATGCGCGTCATCAAGTACTACGACGGCGAAATGGACGAGGACAAGATCAGACTTGATGTCTTGTACGGCGTCAAAGCGATCTACCCGGATCTCGCCACTCGCCTCTCGGGCACGACCTGAGCATAGGCATAGAGGAGAAACATCATGTCCGTTCGTGAACTCTCAGACGCTCGTACCGACGGCCAGCGCCTCGGTCAGAGCAGCACCGACCTCGTCGGCTTCCACGGGGCAACTCCGGTTGCGCAGCGCTCCGGCGCTTCGCAGGCCGCTGTCAGCACCACGGCCAGCACCACCACCACGCCTGCGGGGTACGCGACCACCACGCAGGCCAACGCCATCGTCACCCTCGTCAACGAGCTGCGAGCGGCGTTGGTAGCCAAGGGCCTCATCGCCGGATCGTGACGATGATCGAACGTGTCCTGCCGGCATCGCATCTTCGGATTGCGGTGCCGGCGTACACCGGGCAAATCTCGGTGCAGACGGCGTCGTCTATCGACGCCGCTCTGCCCCATCTTTTGTCTGCGGGCATAAAGGTCGACACCGACTATCTGGCGGGGTGCTGCTACCTCGACCATACGCGAAACCTGATGGCCGACCGCTTCATGCGCAGCGATGCGACGGACCTTCTATTCGTGGATGCCGACGTGGCCTTCGATCCGGCATCGGTCCTGCGTCTCGTGGCGTCGACACGCCCGGTTATCGCCGGGATCTATCCAAAGAAGGGCGCGGCCCCGGAGTTTCCGGTGGCGGTCGACTCTGATGAAATCTGGTCCGACGACGAGGGCAATATCGAATGCTCGATGGTCCCGACTGGCTTCCTGCGCATCAACCGCGCGGCGTTCTCGTCGCTGATCCTCAATGTCGAGACCTATGCGGGGCCGGATGGCCCGCTGCGCGCCTACTTCAAGACCGTTATCCGCGACGGGCAGTACATCGGCGAGGACGTTGAGTTCTGCAATCGCTGGCGCTCGGTTGGCGGGAAGATTCACGCCGTCGCCAATCTCGAATTTGGCCACGTCGGCGCCAAGGAGTGGCGCGGCGCATGGCCCCTGGGCAACCACAAGGAGGCCGCATGAGCGGGTCTGTCACCACAGCGATGGCCGAGGCCGGCATCGCCGCCTACGAGCGCATCCAGCGCACCAAGCAGTCACCGCAGGCCATCGTCTCGACCGTGTTCAATGCCATGGACGCCGTGCGCCGCCGCGAGGCGATCAAGGCACCGGGCGCGCCGCAGCCCTATGTGCATCAGGCATGGCCGTCCTTTCGCTACGGCCCGAACGGCGAGAAGCAGATTTTCCAGCGCGCCGAGGACGTGCCCGAAGGCTGGCGGGACTCGCCCGACTTCGTGACCGCGGCCAAGGAGATCGGCGCGGCGACGGTTGCCGATCTGCCGCGCGGCCGGGCCAAGGCCCGTGGCTAACGTCCAGAACTTCGACATCGTGGCCGGCGAGAGCCGGACGCTGACCATGTACGCGCGTGACTCCGACAACGCGGTCCAGAGCCTGTCGGGCCTCACCGTGCAATGGCGCGTCGGCAAGGCCCCGTGGGACCCGATGAGCGACGTTCCCGTCCTCACCAAGACCGCGACCATCATCTCGGCGCCGGCCGGCTCGTTCAGCATCAGCCTGATCTACGACGACAGCTACGACATCCAGGGCGACTTCCTGCACCAGGCCGTCACGTCCTCCGGGCTCGTGGTCGTGTCGGGTCGCCTGCACGTTCGCACCGGCATCAGGAGCGGCTAATGAGCACCAAGACCGCGCGCACCCTCATCACCGAGGCCATGCAGGACATCGGCATCGTCTCCGATCAGGAGGCCATGTCAGCGGCGCAGGGCAACTACGGCTTCCGCAAGCTCAACGACATGCTGGCCGGTTTCGAGAGCGAGGGCATCCGCTACGCCCACACCGATTTGGCCTCGCTGGATACCGTCGTGAACGTGCCCGACGGCCAACTTCGCAACGTCGGCCTGATGCTCCAGAACGAGCTGGCACGGGCCTATGGTGTGGCCCTGAGCGACGACGACCGCGACGCCGCCTACAAGGCGCGGACGGCGCTGCAGGCCTTCTACTACGTGCCGATCACGTCGGCGCCGGAACTGGCGATCCGCACCCGCCGCTTCGGGCGGTATAATTTCACCACAGGATGAGCATGCACTCGCTCACCCTGCGCCTCGAAAGAGACGCGATCCCGGAACCCAACAGCGGCTGTCTGTTGTGGACTGGTGCAACCCAGAGCAATGGATACGGCCGCGCGCAGTGGGGCGCGCGCGGGAAGTCTTACCTTGTTCACAGGCTGGCGTGGCAGGCAGCAAACGGACCGATCCCAGAAGGGAAAGTTGTCTGCCACAAGTGCGACGTGCGGTCTTGCATCAACCCCGCGCACCTGTTCGTCGGCACTCAGTCCGACAACATCAAGGACATGTATGACAAGGGGCGCGTGCCACGATTCCGGGGGCAGGTGCCACGGCGCGGTGAGGCCGGGACGGCCGCAAAGCTGACCGCTGAGATTGTAATGCGCATTCGTTCGGATGGGCGTTCAGCCAGAGAGTGGGCCACCGAAACCGGGGTCCACCAGATGACTATCTACAAGATTCGCAATCGGCGAACCTGGGCGCACATCTGATGCGCGGCCCGATTGCCATAGGCTTCGGACAGCAGCGCTCCCGGCCGGTCAACGCCGCGCGGGTGGTGAACCTGTACGCCGAGGCCACGCCGGAAGGCTCGCGCTCCAAGGTCGTCATGTACGGCACGCCGGGCCAGAAGGAATGGCGCACGATCGGCGACGACACGATCCGCGCCGGTCTGGAAGGGCAGGGCGTCGCCTACATCCTCTCCGGCACCACCCTGTGGAAGACCGAGGCGGACGGCACCACGACGGCCTGCAGCGGCGATATGATCCCGCCCACGGGACAGGCGACCCTCATCAACAACGGCACGCAGATCGGCCTGCTGGTCGTGCCAGACTTCTTCGTCGTCACCGATACCACGGTGGTCAAGAACACGTCGGCGGGCGTGCCGGACGCGGGCTTCTCGTCGGTGTCCTACATCGACGGCTACGGCATCCTGACGACCAACGACTCGTCGGGCGAGTTCTGCATCACCGCTCTGCTCGATTTCTCGACCATCGATCCGCTCGACTTCGCCACCGCCGAGAGCAGCCCCGACGGGCTGGTGCGCGTGCTGGTCGACCATCGCGAAATCTGGCTGTTCGGCACCAAGACGATCGAGCCGTGGAGCAATACCGGCGCCAGCCCGTTCCCTCTGGAGCGCGTGCCGGGCGCGTTGCTCGAGCGCGGGTGCGCCGCGGCCCAGAGCTGCGCCAAGATGGACAACTCCGTCTTCTGGCTGGGCGACGACCGCATCATCTACCGCGCCGACGGCTACCAGCCCGTCCGCATCTCGACCCACGCCATCGAGGAAGTGTTGCGCGTTGGAACCGTGAGCGACGCCTACGGTATGACCTACTTTATGGGTGGGCATCATTTCTACCTGCTGACGCTGCCGAGCCTCGGGCGCACGTTCGCCTTCGACGCCGCGGCATCCGGCGCGGCCGGCATTCCCGTCTGGCATGAGCGCCAGTCCGGCACCTCACTCACTCCCGCGCCCTGGAACGTCCAGTGCGTATTCGAGGCCTTCGGCAAGACGCTGGTAGGCCTGCAGGGCGGCAAGGTCGCCGAGCTGGACCTGGACACCTACACCGACCTGGGCGAGCCGATCCGCAGCGCTATCGTCGGCCAGCCGTTCTTTGCCGAGGGCTCCCGCGCGCTGATGATCGACTACGAGGTCGAATGCGAGATCGGCGTCGGCGCGACCAGCGGGCAGGGGCAGGACCCCCAGATCATGCTGCGCTTCTCCGACGACGGCGGCAGCACTTGGAGCAACCAGAGCGAAGGCAGTCTTGGCCGCATGGGCGTCCGCATCATCCGCGCGCTTTGGAACCGGCTCGGCTCGTTCCGCCAGCGTACCGTGGAAATCTCCATCAGCGATCCCGTCAAGCGCGCTTTCTACGGCATGCGCACGACCGTGAAGGCGTTCTCGCGATGACTGCACCACTCAATTCCTCGGCCGCCATCGTCGACAGCGCCGGCCGCGCGACCCGCGCCCTCATCGCGTACCTGCAGGCCCTCGGTACAGGCGTCGTCGAGCGCACGACGTACACGGCGGCCCAGCTCGCCACGATGGCTCCGGAGAAGGTCTCCACGGCGATCTGCACGGACCTGTCGGTGACGACGTTCGGCAACGTGATCGCAGGCGGCGGCGCCAACACCCGTCCCGTGTTCTGGGACCTCACAGATTGGCGCGTGGGCTAGCGAAGATGACCCCAAGTCTTGCCGCGCAACACGTCCTGCACCGCATGGTGGCCGACACCAAGGGAGGCCGCCATCTTGCGGTAGCTCATCGGTCTTTGGCGGATCATGCGAACGTCTTCTGCCGTGAGCTTCGATGCGCCGATTGCCTCACCGCGCGCCTGCCTGTTCCGCGAAACCTTGTCGGCCGCGTTATCTCGCGCAGTCCCAAGGCGCATGTGCGCGACATTGATGCACGTCCGCACGTCGCAAGAGTGGCAAATCTGAAGACCTGTGGGGATCGGGCCATTCACCACCTCCCAGGCAGCCCTGTGCGCGCCTGTGGTTCGCCCCTGATAGCAGACGTTCCCGTATCCACTTTTAGCGACCGCTCCGACCCAAAGAACGCAACCCGTGGATGTTGGCGGGGACGAATGCATTGCCAGCACATCAACGAGAGATGCGCCGTTCTTAGCCTTTATGCGACCCATTCCGCTGTTTCTCCCGCAGCACAAAGCACAACCGAGAGTGTATCATGATCAGGCAAGCAGAGCCCAGAGATATGCCCTCCATTATTGAGATGGGTGAGGCTTTTTTTGCCGAGGCGGGATGGGCGGCGCGCGCCGAGTTCTGCCGCGAGTCCTTTACCGAAACTGCAACCCTGCTGATGGAGAAGGGCATCCTTCTCGTTGTCGACAAGGGTGGCGAGGCGGTCGGCATGGCCGCTGCGGTCTCGTCGCCGGCCTATTGGAACAGAAATGTCTTTATCGGGCAGGAGCTTTGGTTATACTGCAAACCAGCCCACCGCAAAGGTGTTGGCGCAGAGCTTCTCAAGCAGCTCGAATCCGCCGCCAAGGCGCGCAACGTAAAATTCTTCGGCATGGTGGCGGAGCATGGTCTCCGTCATGAGGCACTAGCCCAAGTCTACAAGCGGGCCGGTTACTCCCTTGCCGAACACACGTTTTGCAAGGCGCTCTGATGGCGATTTTCTCTGCTCTTGCTGGCGCTCTAGCGCAGTCCGGCGCCCAACAGGGCGGCGAGATGGCGTACAGCGCCGCGAACCAGGCCGCGAACCAGAACCTTCAGGAAGCCCAGAGGGGCCGCGCCGCCGCCTCGCCGTGGACCAGCTCCGGCACGTCGGCCGTCGGCAAGATCACCAACCTCCTCGGCCTCGGCACGCTCACCCAGCAGGGCAATAACCAGGGGATTTACTGGGTCGACCCGACGGACGCCAAGGGCGCGCAGCAGCGGGCGATGACGGATTTCCAGACGGACCCGGGCTACCAGTTCCGCGTGGACGAGGGGATGAAGACCCTCGACCGATCGGCCGCGTCGCGCGGGCTTCTCCGCTCCGGCGCACAGGCCAAGGCCATCACCGACTTTGGCCAGCAGATGGGCTCACAGGAGTACGGCAACTACTTCGACCGGCTCCTGAAGGTCTCGGGCATGGGCAGCGAATCTACGTCGGCCGCCAATAACACGTCGGCCAACCTCACCAGCAGCGCCGGTAACTACCTGACGCAAGGCGGCATCGCCCGTGGCTCGGCCTACGCTGACGGCGCCAAGTCGATGGCCTCTGGCATCGGGCAGGGTGTCAATAACACGCTGGCTGGTGCTTACATGTTCGGCGGCTACGGGACGCCGAAGACCACGAAGACGGGCAATCCGTGAGCGCGCTAGTTGCACTGCACGCTGTTGCCGAACCTGTAGCAGTTCATGGAACTTGGCGCGCTCATGACGGGGCCGGACGAGGCGAACGGGTTTGGCCTGTTCAGAATGCTCGCCGCGACAATGGCCCTCCCTGTGGAGTTGGCATTCTCCCGAGTGGCGGCGGCGTCGTAGTTACGTTGTCGCACTTGAGCCATCGCCATCTTGGCCTCGGCGTCCGTCATCTTCCCTGTGGTGACTTGCTCGGAAACGAAGTCGCCGCTCGCGATGTAGACGGATTTCAGGTCGCTGTAGAAATCGACCTCCTGGAAGCCGCTGCGGACACACGGCCACGCCTGAACGAACGGCTTGGAGTCGTACCCGCAGCGTTGGATGACCTGAGTCAGGTTGGGACCGTCGGCGCTGGCGCAAGCCGTGGCGACCATGCACGCCAGAATGGCAAGTATCCGCATCGTTTCCTCCGCCCCGCCGTAACATCGGACTCCGGCGCCGACTTGGCAAGGGGTGCCCTCTGATGGCCGGCGGGATCGTCTTCCCCGATGTCGCGGGCACGCTCGCGCCGCTGATCCAGATGCGCCGGGCCGAGGAACGGAACGCTTTCGAGGCCGACCGCGCGCGCCGCGCCGACGAGGCCGAAGCCCGCCAGAAGGAAGCCGCCCAGCATGTGCCGGCGGCCCTTGGCGGCGACCGCGAGGCCCTGAACCGCGTTGCCAGCATCTCGCCCGACACGGCGATGAAGCTCGCGCCGCTGCTCGAGCGTCTCGACACCGGCAAGCGCGCCAAGCTCAAGGAAGATGCCGACTTCGTCACCACGAGCGGCATGGCGATCCTCAACGCGCCACCGGAGCAGCAGCCGCAGATTTACGCAAAGGTTCGGCAGGACGCGCAGGCACAGGGCCGCGACGTGTCCACCTGGCCGACGCAGTACGACCCGGGTTGGGTGAAGTTCAACGTCGACAAGGCGATGCCCATTGCCGAGCACTTCAAGCGCTCGGGCGAGGGGGTGCAGTTCGCGCCTCCAGTGGGTGGAGCGCCGGCTCCCGCTGGCGGCGACGACCGATCTGGCAACGCCATCGCAGGCATCGAGTCGGCCGGCCGTTACGACGCCCTTGGCCCGGTAGCCAACTCCAAGGGCAACCGCGCCTACGGCAAGTACCAGATTATGGATTTCAACGTCGGCCCGTGGACAACGGAGATCCTTGGCAAGTCGATGACGCCGCAGGAGTTCCTCGCGAACCCGCAGGCGCAGGATCAGGTCTTCAAGACCAAGTTCAACCAGTACGTCCAGAAGTACGGCAGCCCGGAAGCCGCGTCTCGCGCATGGTTCGCGGGCGAAGGTGGAATGAACAATCCCGGCGCGAAAGACGTGCTGGGCACGACGGTTCAGGGCTACGGGCAGAAGTTCGCACAGGCCTACGGTGCCGGCGCGACGGGTGGCCCTCCGGGCATGGCTGTCGGCTCCGACATGCCGCCGGCGGATGCCAACGGCACGCCGCTCCCGCCCAACCATCCCATGGCCCCCTTGCGTGGCCTTCAGCTTCCCCAAGGTGCGCGCGTCGCGCTGCAGGGCGGCGTCCCGATCGTGAAGGACGGCACGGTCCTGTACCTCGACGCCAATGGCGGGTGGGGCGCTGTTCCGCTGCCGGCGCGCAAGGAACCGGGACCGGAGAAGGGCCTGTTTGGCGACTCGTTGACGGGCCGCGCGCTGCATACGCTTCGCACCTCTGACCCCACCTCTCAGGATTTCGCTGCGGCCCACGCCATTCTATCCAAGCCGCAGGTTATCAGCGACGGGGCAGGCGGGCAGACAGTCATCCAGCCGATGGACCTGTCGATGTTCCCGAAGCCTGCCTATGGCGCTGGCGCCGCTCCCGCTCCGGGTGGCGCACCGGCTCCGGGTGGGCCGGTGCCGACGGCGATCCCGGGAGGTGGATCCATCGTCAACATTCCCGGCAAAGGCAAGCCGCTCGACAATTCCTCGCGCGACGACCTCGTCAAGAAGGCGGGGCCGGCCTTGGAGATAAACGCGCTTCTGAAGTCGTTCGACCCATCGTTCGGCGGCTTCACGTTCGATGCGCTGGGCGATAGCGACAACTTCCGCAAGCGCAACCTTCCGGATTCTTTCGGTGGCAAGGACGAAAAGGGACAGGCGCAGTGGTGGCAGCGCTATCAGGCGATGTCGAACATCGAGCGCAACGCCCTGTTCGGCGCGTCTCTGACTGCCGGAGAGCAGGCGGCATGGAAAGCCGCCACGGTGACGCCCGGCATGAAGCCAGACCAGATCAAAGCGAACCTCACACGCCAGAACGACATTGCACAGAAGGCGCTGTCTCGCCTTGCCAATTCGCTGGCAGCTTCTGGATACAACAAAGAAGCCATTGAAGCGACGACCGGCATCAAACTGGATGAGATGCCGAGCCCGATGGGTGGCGTCCCACAGGCCGCGCCGTCTCCTCCGCCGCAGGGGACTGCCGAAGAGGGTAGGGCTCAGTTCGACCTCAAGAAGAAATACGGGCTTGAGTGATGGCCGACACCGACCGCATCAAACACAACATCGGCAAGATGATCGGCGCTGGCGCCCCGGAATCGGATATTGACGCATATCTGAAAACGGAAGGCTTCGCGTCTCCCGACGCGTGGCGCTCTGCTGTTGCCCAGCCGCAGCGCTCTGCCGGGACGCAAGTTGCGCGCGTGGTCGGGCAAGCCGCACAGGGTTTCAATGATGCCGTCGCCGGCACGGTTGGCGCTCCGGTCGATCTCGTGGCCGCTGGATTGCGCGCGGTCGGAGGGGACCCGAATCCTACGCCGTTCATGACGCCTAGCGCACCGCCTATCGGCGGCTCTGAAAGCATCAAGAATGTCTTAGACTATACAGCGACGCTGCCGAGCCGCATTTCCGATATCCCCTCACAGGGACTAAATGCCCTATCGGATGGCCGCACCTCACGCTTCGCCCCGGAGACACGCGGCGAGAAAATAGCCAACAAGGTGGGCGAAGTGGTCGGCGGTACGGCCTCCGTTGTCATGCCAGCGGGCCGCATAGCCGCTGCGGCACAGCCTGGGTCGATGACGGCTGGAGTAGCCAACGCGCTTTCGACGCAGCCACGCCTTCAGTATGGCGCGGGCGCCGCAGGAGGCGCGACCGAGGGCGCGACGGACAATCCGCTTCTTGGTCTTGCAGTCAACGCGGCTATCCCGGTCGCCACAGCGGGCGGAAGTCGCCTTCTGCGCCCGGTCAACGATTCCCTGCGTCCGGCAGAACGCACCATCGTTGCCAATGCTCGCCGCGAGGGCATCGATCTTACGCCGGGACAGGCAACAGGCAGCGACGCGCTTCTAAACACCGAAGGCAACTTCGGCCGCCTGCCGGGCGCTGCCGGACCGCAGAGAGTGGCGTACGAGAACCAGCGCGACCAGTTCACCCGCGCCGTGATGGAGCGCGTGGGCGGTGCGGCGGACGCCTCGCCGGAGACCATAAACCGGCTGCGTGGCGTCATCGGCCAGCGATTCGACGACCTGATCCAGCGGACAACCTTGACGGGCGACAACGCCTTCGTGACGGCTGTAGAGGATACCGCCAACCGTTATGGCCGCCGCCTGGACAACAACGTGGCGCGCACGTTCACCGCTTACTACGACGACTTGCAGCCGTTCATGGATGCCGTGAGGACTGGCGCAAATCCGCAGTTCGATGGGCAGGTCTATCGCAACATCCGGACTGATCTCGGAAAATCGATCCGAGGCGCACAGGGCGACCTCCGCACCGCATTGCAGGGCTTGGCTGAGTCCATGGATGACATGGTCGAGCGCTCCATGGGTGGCAATCTTCGTGGCGAATGGCAGGACGCCAGGCGTCAGTGGTCGGCACTCATGACGATTGAGGACGCCATGGCGAAGGCCCCGCAGGCGGAGCGCGCCTCTGGGCAAATCCCGCTCGGTTCATTCTCGGGCGCGGTGAAGGCGTCGGATCGCGAAGGCTACGCCCGCGCCCGTGGCCAATTCGGAGAGCTTGCCAAGATTGGCGACTATCTCGCTCCGAAGATCCGCGACAGCGGCACGCCGCAGGGCAACGCCTTTTATAACTCTCTGGTCGCCCCAGTCGTTGCCGGTGGCGGCGTAACTGCGGCGACAGGCGACCCGATGCTGGGGCTCATCTCCGGTGCCGCAACTGCGGCGGGTGCCGCAGCGCCGTGGGCCGCTTCCCGCGCCTATAACACGGGGCCGGTCCAGAACTGGCTCTCCACCACCATGCCGGCCGCCGCCCGCCCGTCTGGTCGCAATGCGCTGTCTGTGGTGGCCGCTCGTGAAGCTATCGACGCAGTGCCTCAAGAAGACGTTGTGCAGCGCGCCCGACGCCTGCGGGCCTCCAATGAGCGAGGCGGACAATGATGTGGGTCGCCATCCACGCCGCGCCGAACCCAGTCACCAGAACACCCAGCAGCCACGCCTGCGGCGTCAACAGGGGGTCGCGGCCGACAGTGATTGAGAATCCGTATGCAGCCGCCACCGAAATAGCGAGCTGTGTCCACTCCATCCATCCAATTCGCATGGCGGGAGCCTAGCAGATGTCCGCGCTCTTCACACCTCCGCGCTACAGCCCCATGTCGGGCAACGGCACGTCGTACCCGGCGGCGAAGCTGTATTTCTACGTCACCGGCACCACGACGCCGAAGAACACCTATTCGGACGCCGGGCTCATCACGCCAAATGCCAACCCGGTTGTCGCCGATGCCAATGGCCTGTTCGGGCCGATCTATCTGGCCTCGGGTGACTACAAGGTCATCCTCCAGGACGCGAGCAGCAACGTCCTGTACACGGTGGACCCGCAGCCGGGACTAGGCGCCGCCGACTCGCTCACCACGCGCGGCGATCTGCTGACGCGGGATGCCACGGGCTACAAGCGGCTTCCGGTAGGCACGGCCGGGCAGGTCCTGACCAGTAACGGCGTTGACCCCGCATGGGCAACGCCCGTCACCCCGCGCTCGGCGGTGCAGGGGCTCACTTATGCCAACAACGGCACCGACGCGACCAACGACATAGACATCGCGGTCGGCTCGGCGATGGACACCACCAACACCCGTATGCTGATTCTGGGCTCGGCGCTGACCAAGCGGCTGGATGCGGCGTGGGCGGTGGGCACCAATCAGGGCGGCCTCGATACCGGGTCGATCGCGGACACCGACTATTTCGTCTGGCTCATCAACCGGTCCGATACCGACGTGACCGATGTGCTGTTCTCGACCTCGGCCACGTCGCCGACCATGCCGACCAACTACAACTACAAGCGGCTGATCGGCTGGTTCAAGCGGGTGTCGGCCGCGATTGTCGCGTTCACGACCTACGAAGGGCCGGGCGGGGCGCTGGAGTTCAAGTGGAAGGCGCCGACGCTCGACGTGAGCCTGTCCGGCACGCTGAACGATACCCGCCGCCTGGATGCCCTCAAGGTGCCGGTGGGCTTCTCGGTCGAGGCCATCCTGCGCGCCGAGATGTTCGACGCGGCGAACGCCGCGATCGGACGCATCTGCTGCCCGGATGAAACCGACGCGGCGGCCGCCCTCAACACGGCGCCTCTGAACAACATCTACAGCACGGCCGGAGTTCTCGGCGTGCCGGAACTTCACATCCGCACGAATGCCTCCGGACAGGTCGCGTCGCGTGCCGCCGGTCCTACCACGGTCGACACCTATTACGTGGCCACCGTCGGCTTCGTCTGGGCGCGGAGGTGATCGCATGCCCTTCATCGGCCGTCGCGAGGATCACTCCATCTACGGCCTCTGGTCCGTCCGCCAATGGCCGGGGCAGGAATGGCTTGCCGAGGATCACACCGATGTCGTGGCCGCTCGCGCCGCCGCGCAGCCTCCGGAGCGTTCGCCCGAACAGAAACTCGCGTCGCTCGGCCTCTCGGTCGACGACCTCAAGGAACTGCTGGGTCTGACATGAGCGAAGCAACGCCCGTCAACGTCACCGCCTTTCAACCCTTCGAGGGAGGGGTCGGGGCCGAAATCAACGCCACCAGCACGACGGCGCGGGTCCAGATCCCCGGCACGCAGGCGGCGGCCACGCCCGATCGGCTGCGCGTCCTCGTGACCAACGACGGATTGGTCTCGGCCTCCATCCGTATGGGGCAAGCGAACGTCGAGGCGACGAGCAGTTGCCAGCGGATCATGCCTGGCACGCAGGTCCTGCTGACGCCGCCCGTGGTCTCACCAAGCCCTGTCTGGCTGGCGGCCATCTGCCCATCCGGCGGCACGGTGAACCTGCAGATCACGGCCGGATTCGGAACATAGGAGAACGACATGGCGACACATTTCGAGCTTCGGGCTTCGACGCCCAATCAGGACCCCCTGGCAGACGCCAATGGCCTCAAGGTCAAAGGTGCTTCCTATGACGCGACGCTCACGAAATCGTCTGTCACGATGACCGGAGCCTCCGGCGTGCTCCTTGCAGCTTCCGCTACGCGCGTAGTTGTCATTGTCAGCAGCACAGAAGCCAACGGAGCGGCGGCAATCGATCCCACAGGCGGCACGGCTGCACTGGATGCGGGCGTTCCCATTCCTGCGGGCACGACTATCGA
>Ga0194048_10000231_pt1 | contig 25989 bp, 41 predicted proteins | sample JunL225m_MetaG_FD_161685 | JGI IMG/M metagenome (GOLD analysis project Ga0194048, IMG submission 161685) | Anoxic zone freshwater microbial communities from boreal shield lake in IISD Experimental Lakes Area, Ontario, Canada - Jun2016-L222-5m | ecosystem: Environmental > Aquatic > Freshwater >...
GTAAGGAATAGCTATGACTATTATTACATCAACTCCATACGCATCTTTTTTCGATAGACTTAAGATGAACGATCTTGAAATCGCTTATGTTACACCACAGTATGTATCTGAAGATACACTGTTTGCTAAAGGTAAAAGACTTACACGCATTAGTGCAACTAAAACAAAAAACTTCTTTGCTAAACCAGAAGTTAAAGTTGGATCTTTAGTTGCTTATTGGGCAACTGAAACTTTAGTTACTGCTCTTGGCATCTACGCGTTCATCTCTATGGGTATGTACGTACCTGCAGCTTTTTCTGTCTTTATTCTTGCTTATCTTACATACGCTACATTTGGCGTTATCAACGAGGTTAAGCTATGAGTTTTGACCTTAGTCTTTTAGAAGAATACGGAATTCACAACGATCCCGAAAAAGAAATTGCTAATCTTCAAAAAACATTTGAAAATTGCATTAAAGAAAACGGACCTGAATCTTACAACACTATGCTTGTAATCTACAATCTAGATTCAGATCCTATGTTTGCCTTAGAAGCTCGTCCTTATACTTCTAAAGAAGATATGTATACCTGTTATGCAGAGATGCTTTATTCCTTTCGAGCATTAGAAGGACATTCATTTATGATGTCTAATGATGTAGTCCTTTCAACCCATGAACCTACTGGTGAATCTGTCAATAAACAAGATTCACTTATTCTTAGCTTTGCTTCTCGAAGCTCATCATGCGTTGTTATCATGCCTTATAAAATTGATAAAGATAACAATGTTATTTGGCAACATGATGATTTTAATATTGCATCCATGATGGGATCTGAAGACGCTACTGCTTTAGACTCAAGTGGCATTCTTGTCGAGTTGTTTTATATCATGTCTCATGTTAAACAATCTCCATTTCCTTTTAACACATTAGTTAATTATTATTCCTTTAGGGACTTTCCCTATACCCTGCCTCCTTCTATGATCGGTGAAAAGTTGCTCGTCAAACTTTAAAAATTATATGTTAAAAAAAACTCCCCAAAAACACAATCTAAGTAAAATTTACAACACTCAAGATTCTACTAAAAGCATAAAGCGTTATGCTGCTACTAAAAATAAACACACTTGTTCTGTTTCTGATAAAGAAAAGTGTCATTTATTTACTCAATGTTTAATCTCTAAAGAAGATTGTTATTTAGTCAACCAAGTTATTTCTTTTGAAGATCCATATGATAAACTAGATGAGTTCATGGTTGAACAAACTTTTTATGAACCTTTGTTTTAAATATGATAATTCCAACTTGTTTAATAATCTATTTTACAATTAGAATTATTGTCCATTACTCTAACAAATTCTTTTAAGGAATTTAAACATGACCGTTACCCTTAGACCCTACCAGCAAGAAGCTCTTGATGCTATCCTATTCCATGAAGGAAAAGGAATTAGTAAACAACTTGTAGTACTCCCTACTGGTGCCGGTAAAACAGTTTTGTTTTCTCATCTTCCAGTTATTCGCAAGAATACATTACCAATGCTTGTTCTTGCGCATCGAGCAGAACTATTGGAGCAGGCCCGTAATAAGATCATGGCTTCTAACCCTACACTTACTGTAGAGATAGAGCAAGCTGATCGTAAAGCTGGCCATGTAGACGTAGTGGTAGCTTCTGTAGCTACTCTAGGTCGTAGTGGCACACCTCGAATTGAAGGATATCCTAATGACTATTTTAATTCTATCGTTATTGATGAAGCCCATCACGCTGCTGCTCCTTCTTACAGAAGAGTTGTTGATTACTTTAATCCTCCTTTTTTATTGGGAGTTACGGCAACGCCGCAAAGATCTGACTCAGTCAGGCTCATTGATGTTTTCGATGAGATAGTTTACTATAAATCAATACAAGATCTCATTGAAGATGGCTGGCTTAGTCCCCTCATTGGATATAGAGTTAAAACAAATGTAGACATTTCAGATGTCGAAATTAGAAACGGTGAATATGCTCAAGATCAACTCGAAGAAAAAGTGGATACTCCTGATCGCAACGCTTTTGTTGTCGCTACCTATCGCAATTTGGCAATGGCTACGAAAGCCATTGTATTCGCATCCGGGATTAAGCACGCCGAAAACCTGGCCTTATCCTTTCGACAAGCGTCGGTAGAATGCGAAGTAATCGTGGGAACAACTCCTCACGAACAACGTCAAAGAATCCTTCAGGATTTTTCTACGAATAAACTTAAAGTAATTGTTAATGTAGGTGTTCTCACCGAAGGTTTTGATGAACCCTCATTGGAAACAATTATCTTAGCTAAACCAACCAGATCAACACTTTTGTATACTCAGATTGTTGGTCGAGGTACCCGTCTATTCGAAGGCAAAGAACATTGTACGATTATCGATATTGCAGATACCACAAGGGGAAAGAAGCCTATTGGCCTTCCTACTCTTTTGGGAATGCCACCAGAGTTCGATTTACAAGGACAAAGCCTAACAGACGTCGCTAAGAAATACGAAGAGCTAGAAGACTATTGTCCTGGTGAAGCTATTCGTGTACTTAATCCAGATGATATTCAAGGTGCATACAAACGCATTAACTTGTTTATGCCACCACCACCAAACCCTGCTATCTTAGAATACTCTAAGTATGTATGGGCAGAGATCGGTGAGAACTCTTACCACCTAGGTCTTAATAACAATGAGTCCATGCATATAACCCTAGATGCTTTGGGTCGTTGGAATACTGAGCTTCATTATAAAGATAATGATAAAACTTCAATTAAGATTATTGGTAGAGCTGATAATCTTAGATCAGTATTTTCCGGCACTGACAAATGGATTCAAGAGAATCGTGCAGCATCTTTAGTGCTAATCGATTCTTCTGCTCAATGGAGAACTGATGGACCTACTGATCCTCAAAAGAAAATGTTAAAGCGTTTAGGTATTCCTCTCACTGCTGACATGACTAAAGGTATGGCTTCTCAAATCATATCTAAGTACTACGAAAATAATCCTAAGCCTAAATGGCTTCAAAATAAAATTGAATCCAAAAAACGTTGGTAATCACTACCACCTACAGAAAATATTCTATGAACAATAAATTAACTAAATACATAACAGCATTGGTTATGTTAACTACGTTTACATTTACCAATGTTATTCCAGTCCAAGCTGCCCAAAGCAAGGGCGGTTCAGAAATAACTAAGCCTCATTCTAAGCCTACTAAGAAAACTAAAAAAAGAATTAAATCTTATTCTTATAAAGATGTAATTAAAACTAAATCTAAAGTTGCCACTGCAAGTTCTAGAGTTAAATTTAAGTTTTCTTTATCTACTGCTATTCCTAAAATAGGTGCAGATTATTCTTATGATTCAGGATATACTGGACAAGGCTCTTATGTAGCTATTATCGATACCGGTGTAGAAAAAGCTCATCCTTTCTTAGCCGGTAAGGTGGCTTTAGAAGCTTGCTTTTCTACTTCATGCCCTAATGGTCTAACTCAAATGATTGGACCAGGAGCAGCAGCCCCAGTGCATTATCACGGCACACACGTTGCTGGTATTATTGCTGGTAGCAATTCTCAATTTCATGGTATTGCTCCAGGTGCAAAGATTATTGCCATCAACATCTTTGACGCATATGGTGCAGCCTATGATGATGATATGGTTAAAGCTTTAAACTATGTTTATTCTTTAGCTGATACTTATAATATTAGTTCAGTTAACATGTCACTTGGTGGTAATACTGTATTTAAATCTACTTGTGATTCTTATCTTCCAGATGTTACTGATGCTATTCATAATTTAAAATTAAAAAATATTGCTACAGTAATAGCTGCTGGCAATAACTATTCACTAGGTATGTCAGCTCCTGCTTGTATTTCTGAAGCCGTAAGTGTTTCAGCTACTTATACTTCTAATGATAAAGTAACTGATTTTTCTAATGTATCTCAACTTACTACATTATCAGCTCCTGGTTATGCCATTAATTCTTCTAAGTTAATGGGATCTTACGGATCAGCTTCAGGTACTTCAATGGCTACTCCATTTGTTACTGGAGCTTTAGCTGTTTATCGTTCTAAATTTGGTGTTCAATCAGTAGATAAAGTTATTAATGACTTTCAATCTACCAGCTCACCTGCAGTAGATGACTTTACTGGAATTGTTACCAAGCGAATTAACATGAAGTCTTTGATTGATTTAACGCCTACACCTTCTGTTCCTCCTATAACAACTACAACTACAATTCCAGATGTATCTACTACTAGTACAACAACGACAACTAGCACTACTGTTCCAGTTGTTACTACAACCACTACTACAGTTCCAGTAACTACCACTCTTCCTCCTGTTACTGGATATGCAATAGGAAAACCTTTACTGGTATCATTAGATTCAATGTCATCTGTATACAATGCTTACTTGCATGATGTATTCACCATTACTTATCTTGATGTTTATTATGGCAAAGACGTATTAACTCATTATCTTTTAACTTGCGACAGTGGTCAAACATTTACTATTCCAGTAGATTATACTGGTCGTTTAAATTATTACAGATTAAAGAATTCAGATGGTACCTACGCTAAAGCTACGGGTATAACCAAGTGTTATTTACAAGGTGCAGTTGGATCTTTCCTTGGACCAAAATCTTGGTGGGAAGATATTAATAGATGAATACTTTGAAAGATGTTCATAATTCATTTGATGATGATCTCTTTCAATCTATTTTAATACCTTTTGATTCTTATCCACAAGTTATTAAAGCTTCATTAAATGATGTTTTTAATTACGCTGGATTATTAGAAAATAATTTATCTTTATTAATATTAAAGAATAATCATTGTCTTATATTTTATGAAGACCATGAAAGATCTATTAAAGAATCTAATATGCTAGCAACTTCTGTATACAGAGACTACACTAATACTTATTACATTAATGAAGTCATATACGGCAATGCAGTAATATTAGGTTACAACTCTATCCTAATGCAAAGCAACGAAAGATTCCATTCTATATCTACTTTATATATGAATGAAATTATTAACAGGTTTAATGTATTGTGAAAAAAGATAATAAATCTATTAACATTAAACAAATTAGATCTATACAAAACACATGTTCAACATGTGGATTAAAATCCACTAAGGTTGAAAAGTCAATTAAATTTAACAAATACTTTTGTATAGATTGTCTATTAGATTACATAAGAAATAATCTATAATTAACAGGAGACATTTATGTCAATTAACATTTTAGTCGGATCAGATCCTGACGATATACGCCGCATTGTAGATACAATTGCAGCACTGCAATTCCTTCATAGCGTAATACCTGCACATCAATCTTTGATGGATTTAGAAGGTGCTAGTTTTAATGCAGACAAAGTAGAGTATCTTATTGACTGGTATAAGTCAATGAAAGATGTTATACTTTATGCAGGAAACACCGAAGACGTAGTCCTAGAACCTAACCTCGTCTGACATCTGCCCGAGTGGCGGAATAGGCAGACGCAGGGGGCTTAAACCCCCCGGAGGGCAACCTCTTACCGGTTCAAGTCCGGTCTCGGGTACTATAAAATCAATAAGGAAATATTATGAACGACATTATTTTAGACCCACCGACACCTCAAGTTCCTAAGCCAGGTGCAGGTATGAAACAAATGGGAATTATTATGGGACTAATTGCAGCTGTTGCATTGCTCATTGGTATTCTTTTAGCATCTGCCGGTAAAACTTCAGATTCTACAGTCACTACACCTCCTGCTCCAGTACAAACTTATGCCCCAGCTCCAGTGGTCAATAAATATGATGCTTATTTAAATCATGTATATAATAACTCTGGTCAAGCCAATACCATTAGTAAAGAAAATCTTATTACTTATGGTGATAATATTTGTCATTCATTAGATGCCGGAAAAACTATTGGCTGGATTGTAAATTATTTATCAAGTTCTGCAGGCGGTCAATCTGATAACGAATTATTTGCATCTGTAGTATACGGAGCAATTACTTATCTTTGCGACGAATATAAAGGTGATCTTAATCTCTATTTGTCTACTTCTAACTAATGGATAATCAAATAATTAAAGCCCAAATGTCTTCTCTTATTGGTAGAAGAATAGAACTTGTTGACTGCACTGATGAGTTCACTCCAATGACACCTGGTACCAAGGGAACTATATCTTATATAGATGACATTGGTACAGTGTTTGTTGATTGGGACAATGGTTCCGCATTAGGTCTTGTCCCTGGAATAGATAAATGGAAGTACATTAAATGACCATTACATTTGGAACACGATCACTCGAAGGAGTGACATTAGAACACAAAACATTAGAAGAATCATTAGAAGCTTTTATAGCATCTGATGGTTATAGAATAGATTTTAATCTTCCAGATGGAAGAGTTCTTTTTATTCATCGCTCAGAATATGGCGATGATATTCCTCAAGAAAAAATAGATCACCCTGCATGGAGAAATTATAAACAAGCTGTTTCTAAAGTCCTTGTTTATGATCCTCAAAATTTGCACAACAATAATGACAACGTAACTTACGTTGATTTTTCTTCTTAAGATTTTAGCTAGAAGCGTGACAATTAGGGACGCTTTTGCACATTTTCTGGTTTAGGGCTATTTGGAATTCGGAACGATATTAATAGTTACACATAGCACGTGGGCCTATATTCCCCGTAACTACTACTAGCTAGATAAGTTTGATGGTAGCTGGTAAATTCCTACTAAGCGATTTTCGCAGAAATAAGCCGGTGTGAATTGCTAACTAAAAGTAACGATACTAGTGGCCCCATATCGCCCCGTTACCTACCATCAATTAATTTAAATTTAAAGGCAGTATTTTTTATGAACTTTTTTGCTATGACTATGTGCATATCAATTGTTGGTGGAACAATACTTCGCATCATATATGATGCCTATAAATATAAGGACTGAATATGATTCATTCTATTAAACAACTTATTATCCGTATTCGTTTTAAACGAACAGCTAGACAACGTCATAAATCATACAATAAAATGCATCAGACTCCTTATGGAGTTCCCACTAGAAATCAAGGATATTACGAATGACTTACCGTAAATTGCATATCAAAAATAAACTAGACATCATAGCTCATGTATTAACTCGTAATGGAATTACTGTTTGGTATGGTATTCCAGAACAAATAGTTGACGAGCTTAAAATTAATGGCTATAAGATAAAAAAACGTAAAAAATTTAATAAAATTTTACAACAAGTACATTTGTTTCAACCTCCTACTATTGATGACATTTAATTATCAATGTTAATTTATGTAATCATTTCTATTGGTTCTTTGTGGGGTATCTTAACTTTTATTGGGTTCCATGAAGAAGATAAAGAAATTAAAGAGATGATTGAATCTGCTCGCAAAGCAACTGAAAACAAGCGCCTTTAGCTCAGTTGGTAGAGCAGTGGACTTTTAATCCATGTGTCCCGGGTTCGAACCCCGGAGGGCGCACTATTAAAGATATGTCTGTACTATATACAATACAAATCCAAAAGTTAGAGGGTAAACAAAATGGAATCAACTCCTAAGCAACTAGCCACCAATCTCATAGATAAAGCCATTAAAGATATATCAGGTAGAGATCTTGTTTCCACTAATGAAATGACTGATCTTCTTCTTGATATTAGGCTTTACCTTTTGGCTCAAGAAGAACCAGTTCCCCAGTAGATCTAATCTATGCTATACTTATTACCTATTAGAAACAAATGAAAGATATATAATGAACAAAGGTACAGTAAAATTCTTCAATGACGAAAAAGGCTTCGGCTTTATTTCTCGTGAAAACGGTGACGATTTATTCGTTCACTTCTCAAACATCGAAGGTACAGGTCGCCGTTCTTTGGCCACCGGTCAAGAAGTAGAGTTTGAAGTTGGTCAAGGCCAAAAAGGCATGGAAGCTAAGAACGTCCGCCCACTATAATAAGGTAGTTATGAAAGTTAAATTTACTGTTCAAATCGAAGCTGATATTCCAGGTGAATTTCAGGACGATACTCTAGCAATTACTTTATTGCAAGAGGAAGTAACTCAACTCTTGTCCATTGGTGCTGAATATGATAAGTATGATCAGCCATCAGTTATGTTTATTTCAGGAAAAATTACTGAATACATTCCCGGAGCAGGAAAACTTTAACATTATCTTTGATTAATGTTATGCAGTGACATGCAATCATATTAATTTTTGGGAGCTTACAGTCCCCATTGCTTTGGGATCTCACTCGTTTACGATTGCCCCATCCACAAAGTGAATATACCAATACACTTTTATATCCACCGAAGTGTTCACAACTGTCCCACGGGCCTTTAGCTCAGTTGGTTAGAGCAGGGTGCTCATAACGCCTTGGTCCTCGGTTCGAGTCCGGGAAGGCCCACTATGGTAAAACTTTTATTCATGTATATTTGGTTACTCTATATTGCATTAACTGAATCTTTATTCATGCAGTTTGCTGCAATACTTATATTTTATGTTGCTTCTAAAATTGCATATGCCCCTACTAAAAATTGGTATTACTCAAAAGAGGATAATTAACATGCCATATATTGAACAATCTGATAGAAGTTTTTTCGATGAAAAGATTTCTTTTAAGAATAACGCAATACAAACTCCAGGTGAATTAAACTATTTCATTACCAAGATAGTTGATCATTATATTTCAAGTCATGGTAAAAACTATTCTAGTATCAATGAAGCTATTGGCGTATTAGAATGCGCAAAACTTGAACTTTATCGTAGAATTGCAGCACCTTATGAAGATGCAAAGATACAACAAAACGGTGATGTTTACACCGCCTAATTAAGGAGAACCCAAATGGGTATGGACGTCTATGGCAATAAGCCAAAGAACGAACTTGGTGAATACTTTCGTGCCAACGTATGGTACTGGCATCCTATGTGGGATTGCTTAGACCAACTCCACCCTACTATTTGTTCTAAGTGCGAAAGTCCTCATGATAATTCTGGCGCAGGTTTAAATGCTAAAGATTCTATAACTCTTGCTAAACTTTTAAAGAAAGATTTAGAAGACGGAACTATTGCAGAATACATTAGACAATACAAAGAACATATAGATTCTATTCCATTAGAAGATTGCAAGTATTGTGATGGCTTAGGTGTTCGTGTTTGGAAAGAATCAGACTCTAGTGGTCAAGAACAAAGCGTTACTAAACAATGCAATTCGTGTGAAGGTACATTAAAAGTTAAGTCTCATCAAACCTGGTATTGTATGGATTATGATCTTGTTGTAGAGTTCCAACTCTTCTTGCAAAATTGTGGCGGATTTAGGATTTGCTAATATGTCATTTCAAAACAAGCCAACCATTAAACATCCTCCTTTAACTATGAGAATGAAAGTTCTTGAAGTATATTATAAAAAGCTTAGTGAGTCAGATCATATCGATGCACTTGTTCTTTATAAAAATACTATGGGTGGACTTTACCATAAATTTAATCCATGGTTAAGACAACGATTCTATACCAGAAAATCTTTTATGCCTAAAGAAGAAGAAGAAGAAGAAGAATACGATGACTATAATTAATATTAAAAGAGGTTCAAGTATTCATCTAGTACTAAAGTACTTAAAGATGAAGAATTCTAGAACTTCAACTGAAAAAGATATTTATGCATTTAATCCTAATAAATTTGATTCTCTTTATGATGTTCGAGATTTGCTTAACAATTTAATTGATCAGGGATTTGCTATTTGCAAAAACAAACAGTATACTATTACTCCACGAGGCAAAGAAGCTCTTTGTTTTATAACTGCACAGCAACCACAGCAAAGATACAATGACAAATCATCTCTCATCTAAATTAGACTTTCGAATAACCACCGATACTACCCCAGCTTTTCAAGCGGGTGTATCCCCTCACTCTTATAAAGTGTAGAAAGGGTAGTTGGTGGCACGCGGGTTCAAATCCCGTCACCCGCACTTAAACGAAAGGTTCTTATGGAATCCAAACAATTAGACGATATAATTAATGAAGTCATCAATGAACATGATGTTGTACTTAATAATTATAATGATATCTATTCTTTATTTAAAGAAATTATTTGGATGCCCAAACAAGTTCTTATAAATCTTTCCTCTGTTGTTGAGTACATGCAAAGTAAAGATTCCAAATCAACACTAGATGCGCTAGAAGAAACTAGCGTCATCCTTGAATCATTAAACAAAAAAATAAATCAATCAATTGAATTAATTAAATCTGGAGACGTTGTTGAAAAAAGCTAGTAGAAAACCAAAAGGATCTAAAAAGTTAGATGACTTTAATATTATTTCTGCTAACCAAAATGGTTGGAGACACAAAGCTTCTTGCCTTCCTGAGGAAGTAAATAGCAATTGGTTTTTTGCTCAACCTAAATCCCTTGAGGCTAATAAAGCCTTAAATGTTTGCAAGTCTTGTCCTGTTAAGGCTAACTGTTTATACGACGCAATCATGTATCAATACCATGGTATATGGGGTGGTTATACTCAAGAAGCCCGTAATAAGATAATAGTTCATTACCTAAATAACGATCTAACTTCTTTTACTCTTGAGCAAGCACAGCAAATCTATGATCATATAGAACAATCTGGACAACCTAAATCTGTCAATACAACTAACGTCCATATAAAACGTTAGGTACAACTATTCCTGGAGTGTGTATGCACAACTATTCTTTTAATGATAATGACGATGATATCTTTGATGATGAAAAAACTCTCTTAGGTTCTCAGCCCAAAGAAGAAAAAGCTTTTAAAGAAGTTATCAACAATAAGCCTACTGACAACGAGCTTAAAGATCTTATTGATTCCTTAACTACAGATGACGATGACGATGATAAACCTTTTAGTTTTGTTGCTAGTCTTTCTCTTAACTTCTATGAAGCTTCCGTTAAATGGGTAGCTTCTGGTCGTGATGATCAATTTAAAAAAGCTCTTCATAGTTATTTTGAATCCATGAATAAAGGTACTCAAAAGAATTTTTCTTATTATGAAAAGTATTATACAGCTCAATCTGATTTAGCTATGCGGAGAGTGGTTAGTATATTCCTAGGAGAAGTTGTTAGTTCTCCAGAAAAAGTTTCTCAGCTTATAAATAAACTTGGTTCTAAAGTTGATCCTAATTTTGTAACTACTTACTTTGCATCTTACTTTAATATAAATCAATTTACTATTCTCGAATGCTTCTCTCACTATAAAGCTCTTGCTCAATACCTTGATCTTCCATTTGATGATTCAATAATGAAAGATGTCAGTGGAGCAGCTATTGCACCAATTGACTATGATACTTTTTCTTCTAATCAATTCTCTAAAGCTGTTATTGATGATGAAGAACTTAAAGCTATTCTTGCACAAGTTTTATCAGAATCAATAAACAAGTTTGTAAGAGCTGATTATTCAGAAGACCTTGATATATAATAGAAAGTTTTACATTATGTCTAAAGACCTAATAATACCCGTTGAACAAAAAGAATATGTTTCAGTTCTTTTAACTCTTGAAGTTATTGATTGCTATCACATGGCTGAACTTCTTATGACAGTTGCTTCACAGGTAGCAAGAATTAAAAACAATAAAATTTCTTTAGTAGAATCTCAAATTGTGTTATTAGATTCCGAAACTGGTCAACCAAAATACCGAGATATTGAAGATGATGACGAAGGTTATGAATATCTGATGACTGAATCTGGCGTTATTAAAAATGATGAACATTTGATTGTATTTGATCCAAATGAAGAACTATAGATATGTCTATAGGAAAAAAGTTTAAATCTTTTACAGTTAGCTTTTGTACTATTGGTGCGCTCGCTGCAATCAATTATACCTTGATTCATAATCCTTTAGTTTTTGTCTTTACTATGATGTTATTGGTTCATGAACTTGGTCATTACTTCATTGCTAAGTTAGCTAAAGCAGATGTTTCTTATCCTATTTTTATACCACTTCCCTTTATAGGCATTGGCATAACTAGAGTTAGAAATTTACTTCCTAAACACAGAGCTTCCGTTGCTATTGCCGGAGTTCTGTTTTCTACATTGTTCATTTTAAACGTTATTTTTAATAACTTTATATACAATTTATTCACTATTTCTTCTCTATCTGTTCTTCTGTTCCTAGAATTATTCTTTAATTACTTTGGATCAGACGGCAACAGATACCGTCAATCAAAACTTTCTCTGCTATCTTCCTAAACCAAAAAAAAACAAAACATAAATCATCATTGAACAGGAAAAACATGAACCAAAGTAATAAGATTAAAGCTAGTCTATTAGAAGATAAGATTAATAATTTCTTTGAAGAATCTTATTTTGATGTTCAAGGTATGACCACTAAAATTTCTTTTAATGAAACTCAACTTGTTCGTCTTATGACTAAAATTAGCGTTGGCTTAGTAACCGTTTGGTGGTCATCGTTAGAACTCAAAACTCTGCTAAAAACTTATCAATTATCTAAGGGGCTTTAATGTCTGAAAAACCTGAACAAATTCCAAAGGATGTAAAACCTTTGGATAAGTTTACATTTTCTCTTAATCTATCTAACAAAGTAAAAGAAGATTTAGAGTCTCAACTTTCTGCAGTAGAAGATAGAATTAATTCTATTGCTAATAAAGTAACTGTTGACGGTATGCCGATACTTAAAGCCATCCTTCAAACCAGTCATGATAAGAAAGAACTTAAGCGTTTAGCTAAAGGCTTAGACAGAGTTGCTGATTTGATTGAAGGATCTGATCAGATTAAAACTCGTTTGAGTATAATAGATACAGCACATAAAGATCCTGACTGGTTTGCTTGGACCTTCGGTGATTTCTCTGAACACATTGACAAGCATATTGAATCTATTCTAGACGAAAGCTGATCATGTCTAAAAATATAACCTATTCTATTGAGCAAACAGAGTCGACTATTGTTGCTCGTTCTACTGTAAAATCTTTTAACTTAGATCACGTAACAGATAAAGATCTCACTTCTTATTATCGTCAGATTTCTAATCAAGCTTTATTTGATACCGGTCTTTTGCCTCTTAACGGTACAGGAGTTCTTTCTATCCGTTCTGCTGGACGGCATACTCAGATAGCCTTTCAGCACACTCCAGCTCTTGCTTACATCAACTGGGGAGCTACCGAAGGAGATAGAAACGCTAAAGCTTATTTGCTTGCTCAGCCTTATCGTATTTGGATTGCAGATCTTTTAGATGGCAACTTGTATGGCGCTAGAATGTTTTATAGCCCATATCCAATCAGCCATCCTGATCAACCGCTGTATCACATTAACCTTCCTAACACTAACTGTAAAGGTTATCGTGGTAATGGTGTAGGTTGGCAATGCTTGTACCATAATGAAGATTGGACTAATCTTTCTTTTAACGATAAAGTTAATAAGTTGATTCAACGTTGTTCAGGCATTGAGGCTTACAACGATGCTAATATGTCAGAGACAGATGGTCCTCGTTTCTATCGTGAAAAAGGTAAACCTGAGTATCTTACAGATCCAGCTGCTTGGCAAGAAAAGTCTCAAGCAGAAGGATTTGAATGGACCCTAGATGAAGACCTGTGGATTCCTGTTCTTGTTAAAGACTTAGATAATCAAGACAAGCACTACGATGATGGTCAACCTTTGACCTTGTCTATGGCATTACTTGGTAACTATAATTCATATTACAATGATACCTATCATCCTAAGTTAGTCAATGCTTTTGCGCGCACAGATATTGATATTCCTGCAGATCAAGTATTCAATGTGTTTGTACAAGCTCACAACTCTGCTAAAACTGAACCACAAAAAATAGATCAGTTTAATGCTGCTGCTTTAAGTAAAGTAAAGATTGCTGAAACTTTTGTTCAACCTTCTTTATTTGATTCATCAGATGATGATAATACTTTTACTTGTCCAGGATGTGAAGAAACTTATTCAGAAGATTCTGAAGAATTCTTTGCTGACCCTAAAGGATCTAACTGGTGTCAAAGTTGCTTTCAAGAATACTGGGTTTATTGCGAGAACGTAGATTCTTACCTTCACGCAGAAAACGATGACGCTGTTTATCTAGAAGCTTATTCATATTACGTTGATGTTAATTATGCTACTCTAGAGCAATGTAATAATTGTGAAACTGACTATTGGATAACTAAAGGTTCTACTGAATCATTTCCTTTTTATAAATTTGCATCACAAAAACCAGATGTAGATAGTTTAGTTGATTGCTGTCCAACTTGTTTCAACGCTCAAGCAGAAGAGCACTTACCAAACCTTCTTCCTTCTGGATTAAACCCTTACAGTAAGAAGCCTCAATACGACAAAAACCACGGCTCATGCTCTGCTTGTAACGTTGCTTTAATTGTAGATGTTACTGAGCTTACTCATACATATGTAAGTGTTCCTGCTTTAGTTAACGAACAAAATGGTTTTTGGAATGATAACGAAATTGATCCTTCTACTTTTACAATAAAGAATCAAAACTTCTGCTTGCAGTGCGCCAAGAAACAACATTATTGTCCTTCTGGTCACTGGACAGATAAAGATAATATATCTATAATGCCATTTGTTTCTAATCCTGTTACAAACGCTAAAGGTGATGAAGTCATTCTTAAGATTAAAGAAGTATGTTCAGGATGTTTAAATAATAAATATGATTTAGATGATCCTGCTAAATCTTTGTTTACTCATACATATTATTATTACAGAGCTTTAAGTTCTGTTTATCACGATCTTCATCCACAATACTCTACTACGTTCGAACTATTCAATACTGACGGTTCAGAATATAGTCCAGAACCTTTTTAAAATATAAAACTACAACTATACTATTGGAGAAATTATGTCTAATAAAAATAAAGAACCGGTTACTCTAGATGATCTAGATTACTTCTGGATGGCTAACGGAGCACCATGTTTTATGGCTGACCGTGAAGACATTTGTGAAGTAGTTGAAGGTCTAGGGTTTCAGATCTATTACCTAATCGCTGATATTGCAATTAACAAAGAAGTTAAAGGTAAGGACAAGCAACTTAAAGAAATTACTTGGATTGAGACTACTCTTAAAGCTCGAGTTCTTAAAGTTGTTAACAACATCATTGGTCGTTCTGTTTCTGAAACAGATGATGAATTTGGACAAGACATTCTTGCTTCAGTAGAAGAATCTGCAACATATAATATGCCAAAGATTCCTAAGACTATTGTTAAAAAGTTAGATGAGTTCTTTAGGTTAGTACATGCTCAACATGGTACAGAGTCTATTGTTATCTTAACATTTGATCCAAGCGTAAATACATCTGATGGTTGGGGCGTTTTAGTTCCCGAACAGACTAATACTTCAGTACACTGTAAGTATGATGCTGATTCTATTGTTAATCTTAAGCCTGATCATGTCATCATTGTTGGCTCAGTTCATAGTCATCCTGAAATGGCAGCATATGCCTCTGGGACCGATCATGAGGACCAAGCAGACTTTGATGGCGTTCACATCACCTATGGCTGGCAAAAGACCAAGAACGGTGGAGCTACTGAGTATCACGCAGAAATGCAAATGAATGGTACTGCTTATCTTTTAAATATTGAAGATGTTTTTGAAGATACTACTGAAATTAAAGATCCAGATCCTGAAGTTGTGGAATGGTCCGGCAAAGTAAAAAAAGTATCCCCCCCGCCATACAAAGCGGGGGTTTTGGGTACGCCAATGGCGCAGCAAACTGGACAGGCACGGGGTCCAGTGTCGGGACATACGGGCACTACTGGGATTAACTATTACGGTGGACGTTCCGTTCCATCTCGTAAGCAAGTAATCCCTTTTCAAATGGATGAATATGACGGTCAACTCGTTGCTGAGATTGATACTTATTCAAACGCTTCAATGACTTGCCCTTCTTGTCAGCTCTATCTTTTTAAAGCAGATGTTGAAGGACATGGATATTGTCCAGCTTGTGACATTCCATTAGCTCCTAAGAACGCTTCTCTTCAGTCTGTTGAATTTGCAGTCAATCATTATCTGATGACTCGCCAAAAAGAAACAGCTGGTGCATACTATCTTTGGTGCACCGATCATAAGAACGAACACTTCCTTATTCAAATTAAACCAGATGAATTAGATAGTCGTGATATTGCAAGAGGTTCTAGGGTGGATGATTTTGCAGAATATGCAGAAGACGATACTGATCAAGCTTATGCTGGCCTATCTCTTTTAAATGAATCAAGTGGCCTATTTCTTTATGCAGAAGATGTAACTTTATGTTGCGCTTCTCCTGCAGATAGAGCATGGACAGAGTGTCAATGTTCTCCTACAGTTTACTGGGAAGACATTGAATTCTTTGAAAAAGCAGCTAATAATATAGAAATATATGCTGCTAATTCCATCTGTCAAACATGCGCATTTTATAATCTTCCTGAATGTGATGCTTATAGAATGAACATTGTTGAATTTGTTTCTTCAAAAGAGTTACCATCCAAAGCAATAGATGGCTGTGACTCTTGGGTTGATTTTTCCAAAGTTGCTAACGATATAGATAGCGGTATTTATGACTCATATTGATAATTCTCCCAGAAGAGTAGTTCTTGTTGGTGCCGGTGGCATCGGCACGTGGCTTGCTGAAGGCGTCGCTCGTATGCTCGAATGGAAGTTTCCAGGTTCTGCTTTGATTCTTGTTGACGGTGATAACTATGAACAAAAGAATCTTGAACGACAGAACTTTAAACAAATGGGAAACAAGGCTTCAGTTAAAGCTTTAGAACTTACTCCTTCATTTCCAAACACAATGTTTATTCCAGTTCCTAAATGGGTTGTCGATGATAACTTTGCTGTAGTGACAGATGAAGAATCTCCTAAGATTAAAGCTTCTGAGTTAATCACTGAAGGAGATATTGTTCTTGCAGTAGTAGATAATTTTGCTGCACGTAAGATTTTGTTTGATGCTGCATCTAAACTTAATAACGTTGATGTCTTCACCGGCGGTAATGATGATGACCTTTTTGGTTCTATCTATCATTATCAACGCAGAGATGCTAAAGATATTACTGAGCATCCAGTAACCTTTCATCCAGAGTATGAGAGTCCACCAGATAAAAACCCTGGTGAGATGTCTTGTCAAGAACGAGCAGAAGTAAATGGTGGAACCCAGTTACTTGCAACTAACATGGCAGTTGCAGCTTTTATTCTTGGTCGTATTCACAAAACAATTGTGAACAACCAAAACCCCGAAGAGTCTGAGATTTACTTTGATCTCGGCGTCGGTAAATCAGAACCATATAACCGTATGGTTCAATTAGTACCACTACCAGTATAATAGGAGAATCTATTACTATGAATAATCAATCATCATCAGCTTCGGCTGCGTCTTCTTCTGGCGTAGCTAACGTCAGATTTGGCGTTTACAGTCAGCCAACACCAGTTGCTGGCAAAAGCGTTAAAGAAGTTCGCGAGCAATTCAGCAAGTTGTGGGGAATCCCAACTGACGCAATTGCTTACAAGGGTAAGGATAAACTTGACGAAGACTATGTCGTTCAGCCAAGTGACAACCTTGAGTTCCATCGCCGTGCCGGCGAAAAGGGCTAACTAACCCTTGCAAAGATCGTGGGGGAGGATGTACTAAACTTCTTACTTGATGTAGTACAGCTTCCCCCACTCTTACATTTTTTACAAAGGCCCCCACTTATTCTAAAGGTATCCTAATGCTATTCTCCCAAATTAAACTTGGAGTTCCTTCTATTTGGCTTAAGACTACTGATTATGCTAGAACCACAGAGTCTCTTATCAAGTTTAATCAACGCTCTTTCTACACTATAGATCCCCTTAAGGGTTATGCTAAGTTCATAGACAATGAATGGAAGAGCATACTAGTCCAAATGCCTGATCCTCAAAACCCAGAGGAACTTCGTGAGACTACAACTTTTGATTTCACCGTAGCTTACACTCATCTTCTTGACCACTTAAACACTAATAAAGAATGTGCTACATTTTTATATTCTGTTTACACTAAGCCAGAAGCAATGATGGAAATGTTTTCTGGATTAGTTTCCATGAACAACACTCAATATCGTTCTGCTTTTTGGTCCGATGATCTTGAGCAAATGCCTCTCCAGTTAGTGTTTATGTCTTGGTTTGATTGTCCAGAAGATTTTAAAAACATGTTCTATCAATCTGATTTTGAAGAACCAAATCTTGAAGAACTTGCAACTATAATTAATCACATAGATGATTCTTCTGGTAACACACTTGTAAATCCTGGTACTCTTCCTGCTATTGCTAAAGCAGCAATAGGTTTAACGGAATCTGATTTTATTAATGTCTGTCTTAATTCTGTTCTTGAAAGTGGAAAGATTGATCCAGATTATATTTATAATTTTAAGATGGCCGACATTAAAAAGAATGGCATTCTTGAAATCATTCGTCCTAAGACTACATTTGATAACATAGGTGGTCTTGACAACATTAAAGAACTTATTACTCGCAATGCTGTTCTTTGGCACAATCCAGAAAAAGCTGCTGAGTTTGGCATTAGTCCTATTCGTCGTATTCTTATGGTTGGTATTCCAGGTACTGGTAAATCAGCCATCTGTGAAGCAACCGCAAGTGCATTGGGTCTTGATCTTGCTCGTACTGGTGTTAGCCAAGTAATGAATTCTTACATTGGTCAATCAGAACAAAACATGCGCACTGTGTTCAAGCAAATTAATGTTATGGCCCCATTGTGTGTTTGGATTGACGAGTTTGGTCGAGACATGTCTGGTGGTCAAAGCTCTGGACAAGTCGACGGTGGTACTACTGATCGTGTTCATGGTGAATTTCTTACTGGTCTTCAAGAACTTCCTGACAATGTTTTCTTAATGTGTGCTGCTAACCAGCTTGATCATCTTAAACCAGAGATGCTACGAGCTGACAGATTTGACAAGATTATGTTTGTAGGTTTGCCTTCTTTTAATGAACGCATGGCTATTCTTGATATCTATCTTAAAGGAATCAAAACAGATCATGCATTTGATCTTGAAGCACTTGCTGATGCTACTCAGTACTTTACTGGTGCAGAGATGAAGTCTTTGATTAAAGAAGTTAAGTTTAATATTTCTTCTGCTGAGCTTCGACCAATCAATACTCGTGATATTCTAGCTTATGCTCCAAAACAAAGAAACATTCTTTGGAATAAGAGCCGTCAAATGATTCAAGATCTCTATGTAACTGCCATAGAACAATGGGATTGGGCCTCGACAGATCAGTTCAATGATGCTAAACTTATAGTTAGTGGTGAATCTAAACCTAAAACAGCAACTCCAACCGCAAAAGCCAATGGCTTTAAATGGTAACAACAATATAAAGGATAAACATGTCTGAAGAATTCTCCTATCACGACGATTCATATAACCCTGAAGCTGCCATTGATGCAACTACTGGTGAAGTTCAAAAAACTTACGATAAAGACTTATACAAGAAGTGGTTTCGTTCCAAGACTCAAAGTGGATTCTTGTCTATTCGTCCTTGGTTTCAGGGTTTAAAGCTTCGCATTGATATTGGTAAGACTTCTCCAGATGGAAAACTTCTAAGCAGTACTAATGTATTTGTTGACGTAGTGGACTTTGGAGCTTACCTTAAATCTATTACCGCAGGAACTGCTGCACTTGCTTATCCAGCTAACGAAAGAACTGGAGTCCCCAGTGCTGAAGGTTTTGTATCCTACGGGGGTGCTAAGATAAATGGAAAGCCGGTAAGTAGAATATTTAAATCTCATTACTGGCAAAATGGAGATGTCTTTGACTCCAATAACTTCGTATTTAAGACTGGTCATTTTGAAGCACGTATGGCTGAGTCTGGAGCATTCATTCCAGATATGAAGAATATTATTTCTTTTGATTCAATTAAAGTAACTCGCCAAGATATACATTCTATTTCTTATATGGTTGATCTCGCGATTGCATCTCATGTAGCTAATAAAACAGATTGGTACGAGGTCTGATATGGAAGAAGAATTTCTTGAACTCCCTCCTCTAACTGAAATAGAAGAACTTAAAAGACTTCTTAATGAATTAGTTATAGGACTTGCTGCTAAATTTGATGAAAAGATAAATCAAATTGAAAAGACCATGGAAGATTATGAGAAACAAGTTGCTACTCTTATCGTTGGTTTTGGTGAACAAGCAGTATTTCTTGAAGCTTTAATGGGCCAACTTCAGTTTGCTACATCAGAAGCACAAAAAGATTTTCATGATACTCTTAACACCAGTAGAAAACAAATGTTAAATATTATGAAAGATGGTGCTCGTGATCTCGTGGCCGATGAAAATGAAGGACTTGCCTCAGCCATTGAAGACGTGGTTGACTCAAAGTCAACTGACACCTCCAGTTAATTCTGCTTGTGTTCTTTTAGTGGATAAAGAATCTTATCCATTTGTAAATACATTACCATCTTTGAATAAGGTTTATCCTTTTGTTAAATCTTTATACCCTGAAATGATATCTTTGCACGTCATATCTTCATCCGTTTCTTTCTTTATTAAAAACAATGTCCTAGAACTACATACAGTAGAGGTAATAAAATGATTACAGTTATTGATTCCCTGGAAGAGTTTAATGATCGTTTTATTAATTTTAACGATCCTCAAAAAGTTGATTCCTTTCTTCCTTTTGACTCAATGGTTAATGATGCTCTTATCAATAATCGGATTGAAGAACTAAGAATAATATTAGAAGATTCTGATAACTCTTATTCTTACTACGAGGATTTGTATAATTTAAAATACAGTCCTTTGACTGAACTTCAATACATTTCTAATTATTCTTTAGTTTATCCTTACTCTAAAAATAATTTTATTAAACATTTTTTTAACGATATGCTTCCTAGCTTATCTAATCATGTTTTATCTTATATGAAAACCACTTCTAGGATTGTACAGATTGGTGCCGGCAAAGGTAAAGGTCTTATGATCAATCCTGTTTTATTTACAGAAGATGATCTTTTATTCTTAAAGCCTTTACAATACCAACACGTCATTGAAGCTATGGTTAATGTTACCGCTTTAGTAAACAACCAACAAGCTGATATTAAATTTCTTCTTGACCAAAATCAAGAACTTAAAACTACTAATACTATTTTATCCCTTGAACAACAAGCAATGAACAACGCTCGAGTTCAGGATTACTTAACTACTTGGAGATAACTACTATGTCTAATTTTATTGTTCAAGATGAAAAAACTATTCTTTATTCTACTCAATCTGATGGTTCATTAGAAAACTGCATCATACTTATTAAAGATGAAGAAATGATTGCTGGTTCTGTTCGTTGGGATACTACTGCAACTGGTTTTATATTTTATAATCTTCCAGAATATTCTTCTATTACTTCTATCAATGATAGCTTATTGCAAGTTTACAATAAGTTTGTAAAGAATGGAACTTTTTCTAGAGTTCCTTCTCCAAATGATGATCTTCCTAATTGGTCTACTTTTAATCCAGAAAACAATTGTTTTTATATTAGATTTGATTTAGTATTTAATATTAAAACAGATTATTCTTCTGTTGCTACTTGTAAATTTTACACTAATCCTCATAGTAATTTTTCTTCACAAGATTATCAATACGCCAATAAATCAAAAGGTGATATCTGCTCCGAACCAGTGTTAAATGCTAAGTCTAATGGTGTTGCATATTGTCCTTATTATCAAAACTTGTTTGCAGATATGCCTGCTCATTCTTGTCAGGGTTATTCTGCTGACAAAAAAATTCTTTCTTTAACCAATCTTTCTTCTAAGCATTCTGATAATAAGATTAACATTACTGTTACTCAATCTAGAATGGATGCTGGGAAAAATATTAACATCTTATTTAAAGATCAAATAAATGACAATGTATTTCATGATATAAAATTTAGTTCACTTGATAAAGAACAATTAGATTCAATTCCTAGTATGGTGCAATCTATTCTCGATGAAATCTTAGAATCTTATAAGAATGACTTTAATATTGATACTGAAGATCTTTCTTCACAAGTAGTTAAAATAGAAAAAAAGAGTTTCATATCTTCTCTCATAGAACGAGATAACCAAGATGTCTACATTTAATATATATAAACAATACGACAATGACCTTTATTATTTAAATTTTAAATCTGATCGCTTTCAAAGATCTAGTTCTCAAGAACATAGATATACTGCTCATCTTGGAATTATTTCTTTAGATAAGCTTCAGGAAAACATTTCTAATCCTCCCAAAAATTCTTTAATAGAAAAGCTTGAAGGACCATATCCTATAGCAGTCCGTTATATCGATAAAGGAATTGTCTTGGTTGAAAGACCACCTTTTCAAATGAAGGTGGATTATTCACCCACTAAAAGTAATAGAGCTCGCAGGCCAATTAAACCTGTTACAGTATGGGTTCCATGGACTGTTACTGTTTATAATTTGTCCGGTGGTCCAGATGATCTTGTAAATTCTTATAAAATTTATTTTAATGATGCTCCTATGTCTTCATTAGATGATCGTGTGATCACTAATTATTTTTGTAACGTTTATGGCGATGGCAAAATATGTTTAGGAAGCTCTACTCGTTCTATCTATGATAAGTTAAACAATAATGAAATTACTAGTTTTGCACAACTTCATTCCTTTATGTTTAATGAGTACTTTTCCGGTGGATGGAATGCAGACCTTGGTTCAAATCTTTATTCCCTAATGATGAGCACTAAGTCTCCTTATCTTATCCAGAATTATTCTAATCTTTCTGATTCTCCAATTGATGTAAGAGCTAAACAATCTAAGATAAAGTTTTCTAAATCTCATAATACTGTTTATGAAATAGCTAATTCGTTTTATAACTTATCTCTTCTTACTCTTGAAGAAACTTTAGATATGGTTACAACTTGTAAAGGAATTAACTTCCATTACAATAAAACAATTAAATCCATTATTGATCAAAGTCAACAATCTGTAGATAGCTATCTTGATCCTATAGATTTTTCTGATAATCATTCTTCTAATTATTGCATTGTTAATCTTATTTTAGATAACACTTTAAATTTAGAAAAAAATGCTGGTAATCTTAACAGGGAAACTCCTCTTGAAATAGTAGATTTTGTTAAAGAAAATTCTTACACTATATTAGATGATGTTTATAATAAATTTACTACCGAACGTTCAATGTCTATTAACCTAAACTATGAAATTCCACTTGTTTCTACTTCTTCAATTGAGGAGGAAGTCAATGTATAATTTGTCTAATTTTAAAACTACAACACTTAATTATGTAAGTGATAATTCTGGCAATACAGAAACTACTGCATCTTTTCAAGTTTCTGGATTTGATCATGAGATAAATGAACACGGATACTCTGAGCTTACTTATTACAATGAATGGATGAAAGATAGTTTATTTGTTTCATTGTTTAAAAAAACAGAAGACAATTATGATTACAGTTCTAAATCTTTAATTCCTCCAGGTTTAATTCACATTGATAAAAACTTTTTAGTTTTTGAAAGACCTCCTACTCACAAGCTTATTAGAATATATAATCAATATCTTCACGACATAAGTGATGATACAAGATTGTATTCCTACTATCTTCCCATTCCTTGGCAAGTCTACATAGTTGAGTTTGATCCTAACAATAACAGAACTTGTTTAGTTAAGATGTTCTTTTCTCAATCAAGTTTGCACAACTTTGATCAACAACTCTTTCTTCCTCCTATCCCTAATTTCTATGTTAATGGTTTATTGTGTCGCCCATTCTTTAACTCGATGGATGATATAGAAAGATATTCTCCTGATATCTCAGGAATTATAGAATCAGCATACGATTGGGTTTGGTCTAGTAATTTTAACTTAGATCTTTCAGAAACCATATCTTCTGTTTATGTCCAAAAGAATCCTATTCAGTTATCTCGTGGAATTAATGACATTTCTCACGTAACTTATAAACTTGGTATGAGTGTTATAAACCAACTCTATACTTATTGGGAATCATTATCGTTATCTGAAGTTTCTTCTTTTAAATGGGCTAATCCATCTTTTGCCCAAACTTTTCAAGAAGATGTTACGAACATAGATGCTCATGATCTATTTGACCAATGGTGTGAAGATAATAACATAAGCATTGAATCAGACGATGAGCATGATGAATACTATCAATCTGATAGCTTTAGATCTTCTCTTCCTAATCCTCGTAATGTTACTAAAACATTTAAAGATATTATTGATTATTCTATTCGTAATACTTCTTTTCCTACTTCTAAAAAGAGTCTTAAAAATATTCTTGTTTCTTATGCGACAGAATCAAATCCGACTTGACAAATCTCTTATGCTATTATATACTTATATAAACTTTAAAAAAGGTATTAAAAATGGCAAAACAAAAGATGACAGAACCAGTATTTACTAGATCTGAAATAGCAGAAATACTCAATGTATCCACCCTCACTATAGCCAACAGGGAAAAGAATAAGAAATACCCTGAACCAAAAAGAGATATGAACAACTATAGAATATACAGTTTGAATGATGTATTTAATCTTCAACTGATAACCTATAACCATATCAATCCAAAGCCTGTTATATCTATTCTTTTTGACAAAGAATATAAAGACAGTAAGCTTTTAGGCGAAATGATAGACAACGTTTTATCTCGTAGGAGTAACGCAAATGCAAAATGATAAAGAAGAAAAGTTTTCATTTGTAGATGATGTAGATGATAATGTATCTACTGATAATATTACAGAATTAAAGTCTGGAATATTTAATCTATTTGTTAATCTTTATGATCACTTGTCCATAGACGTTGGTCCCCGTGATGCTATAATCGAATCAACTAATTATCTACTTTATATTGTAGATACGTTCAAACAAGCTCTTGAGAATGAAAATCAAGAATAATAAAACAAACTAAATATTGGAGTAAACAACATGTTAGACGCAAAGAATGTAGTAACCATCTCAGGTGGTATTGTTTCAGAGCCAGAAATCATTAATGATAAAATAGCTAAGTTTAGAGTAGCTATTGATTATGCTGGTTCAGAAAAAGGCGGAGATAATAACTCAGGTTATTTCGACGTAGTATACTATCTCAAAGAAGGTACAAACTTCGCTTCAAAGAATGCACAGTTCTTGCATTCTCAAATTACAGGTGGAAAGCTTAAGAAGGGTTCACCACTTCAAATCCTTGGACGCTTAGTCCAAGAACGTTGGCAGCAAGATGGAGCTAACCGTTCTAAGGTTGTCATCGTAGCTGAGTCAGTTTCTTATGCTGCATCAAATTATTCAAAGACTAATGAATCAGGCGATGCCCCTAAGACAGCAGAAGCCGGATCACCAGCATCCTCTTACTCTTCAGTACCTAATCAGTTTTAATGGAGTCTGAGTTTAATCAGAATGATTTAGATTCTCTGATTAAAGAAGCTCTATCTTCTCCATCAAATCCACTGCATCCTAAATCTGGGATGCATGTGGGTTTTATGGAAACTGATATGTTAGAGTTGTTAAGCGGTCATCTTACTAATAAGATTCCCCTTTCTGCTATATCAGAAATCTATCAAGATTTGCGATTAGATCTTTTATCTAGAAAATCTAATCATCAAATAAAAGACTTGCATACAGTTGTACTTAATTGTCGCAAATGTGAGATGCAACAAACCACTCCGGAACTTCCTAAGTGGAACGTAAAGAATCCAGATGTTTTATTTATTACAGATAATCCATCTTTAGATTCTGATTCAGTTTCCTTCTTTCTTTCCTCTTTGAAAGAAGCTGGTTTTGAATCATCTAATGTTTGCTTAACTTACGTTAACCGCTGCCCAGTCAAAAGAAAATATACCAATCAAGAAGTTTTTAATTGTTCTCCTTATCTTCATAACGAGATTCAATTATTAAACCCTAAATTGATTGTAACCTTAGGTTCAGTACCTCTAATATCATTACTCGGATTAGATGTAAAACTTAAAGAATATAGGGGCAATCTGACTTGGCTAGGATACTGGCCAATCATTCCCACATATTCACCAATATACGCTGTTAGAATGGCCAGAACTTTCAGGAAC
>Ga0194048_10000232_pt1 | contig 25989 bp, 36 predicted proteins | sample JunL225m_MetaG_FD_161685 | JGI IMG/M metagenome (GOLD analysis project Ga0194048, IMG submission 161685) | Anoxic zone freshwater microbial communities from boreal shield lake in IISD Experimental Lakes Area, Ontario, Canada - Jun2016-L222-5m | ecosystem: Environmental > Aquatic > Freshwater >...
GTCAAATGATGAGCAGGACATGGGAAACTGCGGAGGCGTTGAGGAGTTCATGGAGCAGTTCAAATTCCTGGTTGATGAGCTTTACCGAGTGACCATGCCGGGGCGTGAAAGCGCTGTACATTGCCTTGATTTGCTATCCACTAAATGGAAGCACGGAGCGATTGAACTGCAAAACTTCAGCGGCGTGATTGTTGATGCATTCCGCGCTCGTGGTTGGCTGTTCCATTCCCGCATTACAATCTGGAAAGATCCTGTAACCGAGATGCAACGGACTAAGGCGCACGGCTTGCTTTACAAGACGCTTAAAAGCGACTCCAGCAAGTCCCGTGTCGGTTGCCCTGAGTATCTTCTAATCTTCAAGAAACCCGGCGAGAATCCAGAGCCTATCACGCATACCGAGCAGGATTTCCCGCTTGATTTATGGCAGGAAATCGCCTCGCCAGTTTGGATGACAATTGATCAGGGTAACGTCCTGAATAAAGACGGGGCGCGTGATGAGAAGGATGAACGCCACATTTGCCCCTTGCAGTTAGATGTTATTGACCGTGCTTTGCTTATGTGGAGCAATCCCGGCGACTTGGTTTTCTCGCCATTCACTGGCATAGGTTCAGAGGGCGTTCGTTCGCTCGTTAAGGGTCGCAAGTTCATTGGCTCCGAACTCAAAGAGTCATATTTCAAACAGGCAGTCCAGAACCTCAAGAACGCAACCGTTCAACCTGAATTCTCTCTCATCTAATTTGAGGCACTAATGCCCAAAAAGCGGGAGGCAATGGGTAAATGGAAATCGACACTTCATTTTTCACCTCCCGCTTCATTTTCAGAACAAATAACACAAAGACAAAATGAGCGAACAAACACAACTAGCGGAAGTCAAACCGCAGGCCGTAGCAATCGGGCCAGTCATTCAGAGTATCATGACGATTGGAGTCAGGCCGGAAGATGTCCAGTCCTTGGCCATGATGATGCAGCTCCAAAAGGAGCAGACGGACAAGCAAGAGGAGCGTGATTTCGCAGCGGCATTTCATGCGCTTCAAAAGGAGTCTGTCAACGTGCGAGCGAATAAGCCAGTCCCCGGCAAGGATGGAATCAAGTTCGTTTATGCAAACTTCCAAGAGATCATGGATCAAGTCTCACCGCTACTCGGCGAGCATGGTTTCTCCCTGTCATTCGAGCCACAGCGTGGGGAGAAGACTGTGACCATGACCTGCGTTCTCCAACACGTTTCAGGGCACTCTAAAAAGTACTCAATGGAAGTCAGGATCGGCACTGGTCCTCCCGGCTCCAGTGAGTGCCAAGCTGATGGCGCGGCTTACGAATACGCCAAGCGGCTTGCCCTCTGCTCTGCTCTAAACATCGTTGTGGACAAGTCAGATGTGAAGATTGAAGGCGATGCAATCACGCCAGAGCAGGCCGCGCATCTTGAGTCACGGCTACGCGCTGTGAATGGCGACGTTCAAGCCTTCTTGAAACTCGCCAAGGCCGCAAGCTTTGCCGACATCCGAAGCGCTCGCTACGGGATGCTAGATCGTGCGCTAACTACCAAGGAGAAGGGTTCAAAGTGAAGATTCACGATGTAATCCAAGGGACTGACGAATGGCTCAAATTGCGCCTTGGCAAGCCTACCGCTTCGGAGTTCTCCAAGCTGTTCACAGAGTCGATGGAGCCGCGCAAAGGTGAGATGCCAAAAACGCTGCTAGCTCAAAAGGTGGCAGAGCTTTGGTGCGGACCGTTGCCAACGTTTGGAACGAAGCAAATGGAGGATGGGAACCTAATGGAGGATGAAGCCCGCCCATGGTATGAATTCACCTATGGCGTGTCCGTTTCCACTCCCGGCTTTGTAGTGTCGGACTGCGGGCGGTATGGTTGTTCTCCAGATGGCCTTGTACAGAACGCCAGTGGTCTTGAAATCAAATGCCCTGCTCCGACTACTCATGTCGGCTACGCGCTCGCCGAAAAGCTGCCAGGAGACTACGCCGCGCAGGTTCATGGTTCGCTAATGGTGACAGGGCTACCCTATTGGGATTTTGTCAGTTACTCGCGTTTCATGCCTCCGCTAGTTGTGCGCGTTGAACGTGATGAGTCAATCTGCGCAAGAATGGCGGAAGTAGTCGCAGCGTTCTGCGATCAAATCGAGCAAGCAAACGAGAAACTGAAAGGGATGAAATGAAACTCGAACTATCAAAACTCCAATCCGCTGCAATGTCGCACGAAAGCGCGTGGGCAGCATTTCAAGACGCGCTAAAAGTCTGCCGTGAAACAGGCGTGCCAGTGCCGAAGGCCATCATGGATAACCACCGCAAAGCAAAGCACAGACTCGACCAAGCGCAGGCCGATGAACTAACTCAAGCAATGCAGGACTCTATCTACAACCGATGACCGCCAAACAATTCCAGAAGCGAAACGAAGGATTCCGAACAGAGTACGAATTCCAAAAGGCCCTTGTGTCATGGCTCCGAACAACTCAGAAGCAGGTTGTGAAGGATCGTTTCTTTGCCGTTCCCAACGCTGCCAGACGTTCTCCAAAGACGGCTGGAATGATGCAAGCGCAGGGGATGAAAGCGGGAGTTCCTGACCTCGTTTTCTACGCTCCTTTAGGCCGTGTATTATGGCTCGAATTGAAGAACGGCAAGGCGGGAAAGCCAAGTGAATCACAAGTCGAAATGCAAGCCGACCTCTACCACTGCGGGCATATCGTCTGCATGGCGCATACAATCGAAGAAGCAAAAGCAACAATCCTCAATTTTTACACAGAATAATTTATGTCAGACCTCATCAACGCACAAATCGACCTTGCTAAGTTGCAAGGCGCAGAAATTCGCGAGAAAAACGGAAAGCACTTCGTTATCATCGACCTGTCACAAAGCCGCGTGAAGCATTGGAAGCGCAACGGCGGAACAGACTCCGCTTATTGCTCCATCGAAATCAAAGCAAACGACAAGCTCAAGGATGAAAAGACGCACCTCGTAAAGGAGTCGCGAACGAAGGATGAGCGCCAGCAACGGCTAGAGCTTCCAATTATTGGCGATGGCCGCGAGTTCAATTTCCAGAAGTCCGACCCTGTGCCAGAGCGTAAGCCAGTGCGCCCTAACGCTCCTAGCGTACAGCGTGGGTACGTCGCGCCAGTGGAAGAACTTGGTAACGGAGAAGACGACTCAGAAATCCCTTTTTAGCATGAACCTACCAAAGCTATTACAGCACCTGTCATTACTCAGTGATAAGTCTATCTCACTTTGCGACCTGAGAGCAATGACCCTAATGGAGAAGGGCCCGATCCACAAAGCGCAGACTCTTTGCGAGACTTACAAATGGTCAGGCACTAAGTCTTCGCAAATCCTGCGCAGACTTCGCGCTACTGGCTGCATTAAATCGGGCACAGAGCGAATGAGTGAAGGCCGAACCTACAGCCTAACCGACGACGGGAAAAAGATTCTTGAAGTCCTACGGAAGACGGGAGGGAAGTCATGAACGATCTTTTCACCATCGAAGAATCGCCACGTCCTGCGCTTGAACTGGCGCGGGAGAGGCTGGCGGAGGCTACGGCCAAAATGAACGATTGGCGTCCGCATATCACCGGATTCGAGCGGGCAGACGGAATGCCGAAGCGCCTTCTCAAAGAGCATTGCGATGCACTGTGGGAAGTGGTGAGAATGGAGCGCGAAGAACTGGAGAAGCGGAAATCGTAGTTTTGTCAACTTTGTCAAATCGTACACTTTCCCCAGGGACGAAGTACAAATTTGTCAAATAAACTTCAAATATGTCGTATTACACAATGAGCTTGCATAGCTCAACAAAACGGCTATGATATGGCCGTGCTGAGCAGTTTGAAGCCTGCTTTTCACCTTACTGAGAAACCATGAAAACTTTCCCGCACTTCACAAGTGACCTCCGCCGTTGTTTCTCCGGCTGCTTCAAACTCTTGTGAAGATGCGGGCTTTTTTTGCCATGAGAACACCGCTGCTATTCCCGAAAGATGAGATTCCGAAGGGTGGCCCTCGCCATCATTCGCAGCTCATCAAAGCCCACAAGATGTGGATTCACGATCTTGGACGTAAAGACCCGTGCCGCTGGATGGGATTCAGTGAAATTCGAGTCCGTAAGGCATTGGAAGGTATGTTAGACGGCTCTGAAACCTGTTTCGACATTTACGGGAAGTATTGCCGGTTACTCGATGACATGGGCCTTCTGGTGTCCGCAACGAGCAAGAATCAGCTTATCCAGGAAATCGCGCAAGGCATCGAACCGCAAGAAGCATAGACAATGGCCCTTTACGTACGCCTTCAAACTTCCTTTTACAGCCACAAGAAGACCGCCAGACTGCGCGGAAAGCTTGGCGATGATGCATTGTGGCTTGTGCCTCGCTTGTGGGCATACGCTGCCGAATGCCAGCCTGATGGAGATTTTTCCAGCTATGAGGCTGGAGAGCTTGCGATGCTTCTAGGATACAACAAGGATGCTTGTAGCATGCTTGAAGCATTGCAACAAGCAGGATTCATGGATGGAATGGCCATTCACGATTGGAGCGAGCACAACGGCTATCATGAAGTTTTTGCTGATCGCGCCAAAAAAGCGGCGTCTGCGCGTTGGAAAAATCGCGACGAAAAGAAAGGACAAGACAAGACAAGAAAGGACAAGAAAAGAAAAGAGACAAGCATTGCTTCAAGCATGCTTGAAGCATCAAGCCTTGTTTTCCCAGGTGATTTCTCTGAATCAAGGAAAGAAACCTTCACTTTGTGGGCAGAATACAAGGCCGAAAGGAAGGAAGTTTACAAGCCTCTTGGGTGGAAAGCATTGCTTACCGAATACCAAAAGATGAGTGATGTAGATTTAGCCGCTGCCATTCAGTTCTCAATGGCGAAGGGATATAAAGGCATCTTTGCCGACCAATCGCAACAACTCCCACGGGGCATGAAAGCGCAGAACGCAACAACCGATGAAACAGGGGCCGTGTTCTTTACCGGCTTCACCTCCAAACCAGTCTGATGAGTGATCCCGACGACATCCCGAACGAATTCGAAGCTATTGCAACGAGCCTCAACCAATCACTTCCAACTGCTGAGGATGCGGAAGTGGGGCTCCTGGAGATTGTAGCATTGCACCCGCAACGGCTACAACAGGCACGCTCAAGAATCACGCCAGAGGCTTTCTACCACCATCCGCGCCGAATGATGTATGAGCTTTTGCTGGAAATGGCAGATGCAGAGGAAACAGCGGACACGGTGACAGTGTTTGCCAAGCTTCGCAGTCGCGGAACTCTGGAGAAGGTAAGCCAAAGTCTTGTGGTGGACATCATGACATCCTACCCCATCGAAAAGCAGTTTCCCGTTTACCTGGAGATGGTCACTACCGCTTGGACGCTCCGTAAAGCCGTCACAGGCCACGCTAGAGCGATGCTGGCAATATTCCGGCATGGGATGATAGGCGGAGGCAAACAAAGCGACGCACGGGCCGTTTTAGCGCAAGCGCAAGAAATCGTGACAAGCTCCATTGAAGGGAATCAGGCAACCGATGATAGAACGCGATCAATGGACGACTGCGTTTTGGAGCACCTGGACTACATGGAATCGCTTGGAAACGGCTCCATGATCCTTTTCCCGATTGGCATCCCGTCTTTCGACAAGCGGGCGCGGGGCGTGGCATGTGATGAGTATTGCCTCATTACCGGACCCACGAAGTCAGGAAAAACCACGCTAGCACAGAAGATTTTCAAACTGGCTTCTATCGCGGCAAAGGAGAACCCAAACCTTGGCAAAGGGGCCTACTATTCCGGCGAAGTCTCTCCGCGAACGATCGGAGGCCGCGCAATTTTCAACACGGGTTATGTGTCGGCGGCAATCGAAAGAACTGGCCTAGCGCTCAGGGAGGATCAAGAGCAGTATCTACACGCCACGGCCCGCGTTCAGCGTGAGATGGGCGACACGGCAACCGTGATTAATGCCTGCGGGATGGCGATTGAAGAGGTGCTAGCCGACATGCGCCAGAAGTGGGAGACGGGACACAGGCTCTTTGTGATTGACTACATCGGCAAGTTTTACAGTTCGCGCACCTTCAACAATCGTGAGCGTGAAATCGCTTACATGTCGGGGCGGTTATTTGATTTTTCCAAGCGACCAGGGAAGCCCGCCGCCGTGATTTGCTTGGCGCAACTCAATGATGATGGGCAAGTGAGAGATTGTCGAGGACTTGAGCATGATTGCGACATGCATCTGAAAATTGCCCGTGTGTTCAAGCAGGAAAAAGGAAAGGAGCCTGTAGAGATGCCGTCACAACGAAGTCTCATCGTTGAGCGCGGGCGGTCTATCGAGGCCGGATACGTCATCCCGATCTATTTCGAGGGGTGCCATTACAAATTCGAGGAAGCAACACCCCAATGACAACAAAAGTAACCTGCCAATTCTGCCGGAAGGAATTCGAGCCGCTGAGGATCTTCGGAAAGCGAATTTCCGCGTGTTGCTCGGACGAATGCACGGTGGAACAACAAAAGCGATATTGCCAGAAACCAAAGGAACAGAGGGAACAACCAACGAAAGGAACGAGATGAAAAGAAAACCAATCAAAGGCGAGACGCTATGGCTTCTAAACGTGGGAAACATGGCCAGAAGGCAGGTACAGACGCTAACGCCGTGCATCGTGACCAAAGTCGGAAGCAAATATTTTGAGGTCGAAGGCGAAAGACTGCATGGAACAAATCAATTCTACATTGGCACATGGTGCGAAAAAACAAACTACCAAGCCGATTGGGCTATCTACGAATCAGAACAAGAATGGATGGATGAGCGAGAAAATGGAGTTTTGATCCAATTAATCCGTGACAGCTTTTCAATATTCAATCAAAAGCGATTCACTTTGCCAACTCTTCGCAAGATCGCAGAAATTATCAAAGAGGACGCAAAATGAAAGACCAAACGAACGAACAATGCGGCTGTGAAAAATGCCTGCGAGTCAACCACCCTGAGATGTTTGCCTTTCCGCCAACTGGGGCACACATGATTGTCTGCGCCATCTGCGGGAACAAGCGATGCCCGCACGCAACGAGCCATGAAAATGCCTGCACTCGCAGTAATGCGCCGGGGCAAAAGGGCAGTTCTTGGGAGGACTACAAGACGCTGGAAAAGGTAAGCCAAACGAACGAACAACCAAGACCAGACGAATGGATTAATGTTTCAACCTTGCCGCCAGAAGGCGTTGAGGTATGGGTCGCAGATTGCGTGAATCCAATGTGTAAAGCTACGTGGAGTGGCGGCGCATGGCATCGCCAAGATGAGCACAAAAGGCCAATTTATCTTTGGACCCATATCAAACCACTGAGGCAAACGAACGAAAGGCCGCAGGGAGTCACGCCGGGAGAGGCTGTGGCTAAAGCTTGGCTGACAACTACCTTTTGCGATCCGACGAACGCATACTTTGACGGACTGGCACAAGCCGCAATCTCCGCCTACCTCGCAGCGCTGCCAGCCGATGGGCCGAGTGATGAGGAGATTTGGCAAAGCATCACTTGCATCAAGGCAAAAACGGCAAGCTCATTTGACAGCATGAGAGAGCTTTTCGCCAAGCACTACGCCGCGAAGATTACGACCATAGCCAATGACAACGCCACCGAACGAGCCATTTGGGAAAAGCAAGTGGGCGAGGCTCAACGGCAGGTGCAAGCGGCTGATTTGCTTTACCGTTCGATGTGCGAGGAACGTGACGCCCTGAAAGCGCGGATTGAGGAACTGGAGGCAGTAATCGAAGAGGAGGGATTGAAGGCATGAGCGAACCCGACAGCTTTAGGCAGGTATTCAACAAGCTCAAATCCTGCGATTACTGCCAGTTTTGCCGCTTTCCTGGCGCTGAATGCGGGGAGCACGGTCACTACATCGGAGCAACCGACATTATGAGCTGCGATGACCAGCAGAGATTCACACGCCCAGAGCCTGCAACCCTTGATAAATCAACGATTCCAGCACGCCCGTAAATTATTTATGATTTCCTGTTGACGTTTCATTCGGGAGGTGTAGAGTAGGGGCGTCAGACAAACCAATTAATACACCGAAAAAACATGAAGACCCTTGCTGAATACGTAAAAGCCCAAAAATTGAGCGTTCGTAATGCCATGTTGGCATCCCCTATTTTTGCGCACCACCTAAATACACCCGAAGAAAAAGATAATGAAAGACTTCTGGCGTTACTCCAGAAAGCCCCCGCCGAGACGCAGTGCTATAAATCGGACTCATCCGAGTTTCAACCTGGCTTTCAGGAACTCGCTGTTTTTTGGCGTCTTGCGCTGCTGAACGATATATTTAAAGCCCCTTACATTCATTTGGTTCAGGAGACAGGGAAGTCAAAAAGAGAAATTGTTTCTGGCTTAGACTATACTTTTGGTCCCGCTATTGAAATTCATGACACTGCGCGGAAAACGTTCGTAACCGCAGCCACAGTCATTGAAGCCCTGGGACTGGATTTGGCAGTCGAAGCTCCAGAAGTCGCTGAAATCATCAAGGTGAGCGCCATCCATGGTGAATCACCAGGTTCCGTCGATGTCTCGATTCGCAATCACGGAATGGTGCGCGTTGCCCTCGATTGGGAGCATGTCGACATTGAAACCAACACCCTCACGGATGCCGCTACCGCTCACATAGAATCCGAAGTCATGCGCAAAGGTGGCTTTGATAACGTGGAATGGAATACCCAAGCCTAACGCCATGCCCGCCAAAACCGAAACCAACCCCAAAGAAGCCGGGCGCAACGCTCTGGAGTGGGTTTCGTGTCCCGCTTCTATGTATGCACGCGTCCACAACGGTAAATATGTCATTTCATCATTCGTCGCCTAAGCCTCTCACCACTCCACAAAATGAAAGACCGCACAATGTACAATCTTTATCTAGTGGCTTTTGCGCTCAATATCCCAAACGAGCATATTGAAATCACATCCAATCGAGATGGCGTGTTTTCTGTCAAAACGAAAGCCGGGGCGAAGTATGACGCGCTCTGCAATAAGATAGGCAAAGTCAAAATCAAAACCATTCGACCAGCGTAAACCATGAAAAAACCAACAAGAGGCGGAAAACGCCCAGGATCAGGCAAAAAACCGAAGTATGACAAGCCGCTCAAGTCATGCTCGCTCGCTATGACTAGCGAAGCTTGGGACAAGGCTACGAACGAAGCGAAAGGGCAAGGAATTGCGCGAGGGGAGTATGTGCAAAACATGATCCTGAACCACAACAATAAAATAGTTTGATTTATTGTTGACGAATCAATAGAGAGGGTTATTGTTTACTCATGGACGCAAACACACTGAACGCAGTCGCCGCTTTTCTCGCATCACAAGGCATCACGCCAACCAAGGAACTCGTTTTCTCCGCTTGCTGCAAAGCTCTGATGGAAGCCGGAATGAGCGCCCCTGAAGCTTTAAACTTTGTATGCGGAGATGGCAGTTTTGACCGTCTTGTAGATTCACTTTTTACCGCATTCAACGCCTAACACCTCACCAGAACAGATTATGAAAAAGCAATTCACCCAAGAGCAACTCGATCAACTCCGCGCAGAATATGGCAAACTGGAGACGGTTAATCCAGATCGCCTTGAGTCTTTCCACCGCGTTTTCGATATGTGCGCAGACGAGGCTTTAAGGCAACTGGCATTAGCAAAGGTTAAATTCGTTTCGCTTTTAGCTGTTAATGCCTGTGTGAGACGAAAGATCGCGTTAAACGCATAACACCAAATCAGCCACTCGAAAGGGTGGCTTTTTTGTGGTTATTCACTGCGATCCACACACCAGCGAGCAAGAGGAATAGTGCCTTTGCTGTCTACCATTGAAGCTTGGAAAGCCTCCACAAGCGCGATATTCAAACGTCTAGCCTCTCCACCGCTCATCACTCGCTTGGATTGAATCACGCCACCAGCAATGAGGGAATAAGACCGCTCTATGCCATCATAAGCAAGACCGCGCTTCTTTCTAGCCTCCCTCACTAGCTTCTTTTCCTTCATCGACAGCAATTTAGGCACAGGGCATCGAGTGTATGTTAATGGACCGCTCATCAGCACAGTTTACCCAGGTAAACGCAACTGAAATGCACATTCACATATCCAAAACACACCTTACCAAAGCTAGTCCTTTACAGGTGTCATTTTGGGCTCTAGGACTCCCGTGCCGCACACCACCCAGACTCCATTTTATGTTCTGGTTGACAGAGTAGCGCTAGGATAGGTAATGTAGCCTTAACCTTATGCCCGAGCTTCCAGATTGGAAAGATGAAGAGTTTTCTCGCCTCGTTGCGTGCCACATGCCCGCATCTACAGCTTACCGACAAGTCTTCAAACCAGGCAATAGCCACATTGAGCTATCATCGCTCTATGTGGTCGCTTCCAGAAAGAGGGCTTCATGTTCGTTAAGGATTCAAGAGCTACAGGAAGCCTTGCGCGGTTTACCCGAGTCAGACTGGAAAGCCAGCAAAGAAGAGCTGATGCAATGGCTCACCCGCGCTATCAGGACTCCACTCTCCGAGATAGATGCAGATTCAGACCTTTGTCAGGAACTGAAAGTGACCGTCTCAGAGCATGGAGAGACTACTCAAACGAAGTCAGTCAACAAGCTCAACGCCGTCCAACAACTCGCGGCTATCGCTCAGTACACACAACCCGCCATCGGCAACGTCACAATCAACAACACACTCAATCTCGCTCGGGTAGACTCCAAATCAGCCGCAGAACAGCTAGCAGCCAAGTTCGCGCTACCTGAGAGATCTTCCAACGTGATAGAGGCCGAAATGATTGAAACGCCAAGCAAACAACGAAAGGTAAAGACACGATGAGCAATCCAACAGCATCCGAGCTAATGGCTGAAATCAATAACAACCTCACCAACATCATCGCTAATCTGACGCGGATCACGAATGATCTGGCAGCTTGTAAAGACTCACCAACGCAATCATATATGATGATGGGTGAGAGCGGAATGCATTCTCTCCCGCCAGAGAAATCCGCGCCCGAAGTTGTGGAGAATCGCATGAAGTCGGAGCCCGTAAGCCAATCCGTAGCGTTTGGCCGCACCCGGCACGCCAATCAAGGTTAGCAACCCTCACCAAACGGCCACTAACTGCCGGAATAACAGTATAACTACATACAATAACAGTAATTCAAAGCTTTTGCTGACATCGTGCATACCGATCTTTCATTCATCATGTCATTTGTGATACATGTTGACCTATCGAGTAGAGTATGAGCTATCAGTCTCAATAACAAGCCACCTCACAGCCTCCTAGCGATACCGGACAGACCGGGGGCGGGGGATCGGCGCGGCGCAGCGAGCGAAACAGCGTAAACCATCCAGCCCCACAGTTTTTTATGACAACCAAAACAATATACAGAGCATCCATCACTCCGGCTACATGGAGGCCTAGAATCGAAATTCGGGCGTTTGTAGAGGAATCTCAGCCAGTTGGCGGGCCGATTGTCAGCTACATTAAGCCAGGGCATTCTTTGGAGCGGATAACGGCTGAGAACTCAATGCAAGAAATCCCTGCCTTCATGACGATGAGGCTAGAAGAGGCTCAAACGCTAATGGATCAGATGTACGAGGCGGGTATTAGGCCGACTGCGGGCGCGGGCAGTGTTGGACAATTGAGCGCTGTACAAGCTCACCTTGATGATATGCGCAAACTGGCGTTTCAGTTGATAGGGGGAGTGAAACCATGAGAACCCTCCTATACAGTGCTAAAGCAGCCGCTGAAATTTATAACGGCCCGCCAAGTAAAGCGAAATTAGCGGATGGCAGAATTGTAGATTTTACCGCCCAAGTATCTTGGCATAGCAATTGGCGAAAGGATTATCGTTGGCCCGACGCTGTAGAAGTGGGTTCTATTGATGATAGTGACCAAATCATCAGTTACGGCAAACACAAAGATGACACATGGGGCGTCTAGCGCTCAAGCCATTCAAGTCCTACCTTCCCGCTTGCATCCCAATGTAGTTGCGTTACGCTTTGTGATGCAAAGTATGCAATTCAATCGCTGTAAATGACCATTGAAGACCTACCAGCCTTCCTTGCAGAGATAGGGCTCAAGCGAGCTACGGAGCATCATCCACGCATTGCTCAATTCAGGGATACGCTTGAAGCGATCAAGCCGGGATTGCATGATAGCCTCCTATTCTCTGGAGACATGGAGAAGTGTCAGGCGTTGATTGATGGCTACCAGAAGCGCCAGGAAGAGATAGAGCAAGAAGAGTCCGACCCTTTGCGGTACGGGTTCAGGGTGCCTGGGTCATACGTTATTGACAAGGAAATTGAACGTATTCGAGAAAAGCCGAATGTAATTCCATTTATTCTAAACCTGGGAGGCAATAGATCGGGCAAAACTGATGACGCCGCCCGTAGAATCATGGAATTGATGTGCTCAAGGCCAAATGTGAGCGTGGCTATTCTTTGCCCTTCGCAAGCACAGGCCCGCGATGTGGCTATGGCATACTTGTGGCGCTATTTCCCGCCAGAGTGGAAAGAGGAGGAAACCGGGAAGAAAAGACATGGGGCCAAAGGCAGTTATTCATACAACGAGAAAACAGGCTTCACGGATGACAAGTTTACACTTCCAAACGGATCAAAGTGCATATTCAAATTCTATTTAGATGGCAATGTGACGGCATGGGAGGGCACTACATACGACGCAGTATGGGCGGATGAAGAAGTAACGCAAGATTGGGTTGATGCTGCTCAGGTGCGCCTCTCTGACAGAACGGGACTATTGCTTTTAACGTTTACGCCAATCAAAGGCATGACGCCTGTAATCAGCTCTATTCAGGCCAATTGCTCAGTTGTTCAACGAAGGGACGGAGGATCAGATGTGATTCCGCGCAAAGGTCTGGAAAAATTGCCATACCTGGAGCGATCAAACTCGGCTTCTGTTGTTTACTTTTGGCCGCAAGACAATCCTTACGGTGGATGTAAAACCAATGAAAACACTGCAATTGATAAAAAGTGGCCGTTGTCACTTATTAAATGTCGATTGTATGGAATTGCCTACATGGTCAAGGACGCGGCATTCCCAACGTTCTCACTTGAAGCCCATAGCTTAACACCGTCAAAAGAGTTCATCGAGAAGCTTCATGTGGATGCCAAGAAGGGAATTAAGCCGACCTGGTATCATGTAGTCGATCCATGCTCAGGCCGTCCGTTCTTTATGAAGTGGTACATGGTTCTTCCTGGACTTGGGCAACCTCGCGCTATTTGCATGAGGGAATGGCCACAACAGGAAGACTATATACCGGGATGGGGAGACCCCGGGGAATGGGCAGTTCCAAGCAAAGACGGAAGACTAAAGGACGGTGAACGAGGATCAGCGCAGGAAGTGAAAGGATTCACGGTGAACTTCATGCATTCCGAAATGGATCGGATAGAACATGAATTGGCTGTTGAATTCGAGGGCGCAGAAGATCCTGAAGCGATGATTGAGCCTTATGTACGCTTGATGGACTCGCGAGGCGGAAGCGTGTCGCAAATGGCGGGAGATTCCAATGATACGCTTATTGATGAGTTCTACAAACTTCGCGATGGAGACAAGCCAGCGCGCGATTTCGTAAAGGCCAGTGGGCAGAACCTGAATCCTTCTGGTCATCGCAGTACAGACGGAATCCACCTTATCAACGACTGGCTAGGCTACAGGCAAGATGAACCATTGAGTGCGCTGAACGAGCCGCGATTGCGCTACCACATCCGTTGCACTAATAGCCTGTGGGCTTTGAAGAACTTCACAGGCGCGGACGGAAACGAGGGCGCGTGCAAAGATCCAATCGACGTTGACCATTACTTTGTCCGAGACGATCCACAATACGTGGATGGCAAGGGTTTTATTATCGACAATGGAAGGAGATAGACAATGATTCCACTACCAACACACCCGCCAGCAAAACGAAAGCACATTGCGCGAACATTTGGGCGCGGTGAAGTTTTGCGGCTTTGCAAAGAGGCCGGATATGGCAGAGATGCGGCACAAATGCTATTTTTTAACGTTGGATGCGCGGCTAGAATTCTGTTGCCTCCTTGTAAGTATGCGCGTTATAGTCGCGAAGTAGTACTATCAGTCTTGGGGCTAGACCAAAGCAATCTATGACCGACAATTCTTCACGAAGCACGCGCCGCCTTTACAAGGTGAACAGCGATTCCACGCCCGACGTTAAAGCCGCAATCCAAGAATTGACGGAAAACATGTCGGACCTTCAATACTGGATTGGAGAAGCGCAACAGGATGAGCGAGTTTTACTAGCTGAATGGGATGGGCAGGACTCACGAACAGGCCGCAAATGGGACGCTATCTATAGGAAGCCTGTAGCGCCGTGGGATGGATCAAGCGATACGGTTGTGCGAGATGCCGACGCCGCAAGTGATGAGATTGTGATGTTGATGGTCAGTGCATTCATGACGGCAACGCCTAGCGCCATCCAGCAGAACGCAGGGACGGCTAATGCTGCCGGAAAGGTCGGAACGCTGCTGAAGTACGAGGTGCGCCAACGGATGCGGCGGAATCTCTGGCAAGAACTGAACTTCTTTGCCAATTGGGGCGTTGATTACGGGCATTCCGTGATGGAAATTGGATGGAAACGCGAGTTCACTACTGGAAACGGCAAGATTTCAGCGGAAGAACTGGCTGCGTGGATCGTGCAATCGGCACAACCGCAACAAGACGGGCAACAAATCGCGCCTCAAATCATTGAGAATGTAGCGGAAGAAATTAACGCAGCGCTGGCGGATAAGGTCCGATGGAGCCAAGTCATTGCCATGATTCAGGGTAAATACCCTCTATTGAGTGATAAGAGAGCGCGTAAAATAGCTGCTCAACTAGCCAAGGATGGTGGAGAGGTAGAGTTTCGCCTACCAATCGAGAAGCCTGGACAGCCATTTGCAAGAGCGTTCTGCCCTGGGATTGACTTTTTCAGACCATGGCGAAACGATGTAATCGGCAAATCACCATTTCGAGCCGTAATTATCCCATATTCTGAGTCTGAAATATGGGCGAAAATCAACACGGACGGATGGGATGAAGATTTTTGCGAGCGTCTAATCAGTCTAGGGCCACAGAAAGCGATCAATTCAGGCGCAATTGACCAGACTGGCGTTCCACACACCATGGGACGCCCGATCTTTGACGCGAACGTTGCCAAAGCGAATTCACGCAGGAATCAGGAAATGCACTCCTACTATGAAGTGGTTCATATGTGGATTGAATGCGTTGATGAAGACCATTTCCCCGCGCTGTATGAAGTAATTTTTCACCCTGCTATTGGCGATCATAACAGGGAGCAACTATTTGCTGTCAACCGCCTTGTTGATGACTACGCAGAAGGCGGGAAATTCGTTGAATTCCGCCGTGAGTACAAATCCCGTTCACCGTGGGAATCGCGAGGCGTTCCACGCTTGCTTACGCATCCTCAACTTGAGCGCAAGTACATGCGTGACGGGCGAATCAACCGAAACGAAATGGCGACGAATCCGCCAATTCGTACCACGCGCAGGAATTCAGCAGGCAAGCCTGAACGTCTTGGTATGCGTCCCGGCGCTGTCATGATGGAGGAAAGGGGGCAGGAATCCGGCTTTGTTGCACCTCCCGTATTCGATGAGGGTAGTGTTGCGGAAGAAGAAATGATCATGCGCGACAACGCCAACCTTTGCGGACTGTTCCACAAAGATGTGTTGCCAGCTAAAACAACCATGCACCAACAGTACATGGTTTGGAATTTCTTGGAGTCATGCCGGGAAATCTTGATCAAGGTCTTGCAGTTTGACCAACAGTACATGGATCCGATTAACGTTTCCCGCGTTATCGGCGGCGGCGATCTTCCGTTTGCAGTGACTCGCGAGGAAATCGCAGGGCAATTCGATGTTCAACTGACAATGGATGTTCGCATGTCCAATGTTGAATACGTTCAGGCAATCTGGCAGGTGATGATGGAGGGCATTAACGCTGATAGGGCTGGTGCAATCGACACGACAACGGCTATTCGCTGGTTGTATCAATCTGTCGATCCGGTTCTTGCTGACATGTGTATCTCCGATCCGCAGGCAGTGGCGCAGGATGAAGCAGACGATGAGCGGCGGGAAGTTGCCAACGCTGTGATTGGCATTTCCACAACTCCAAAGAAGGCAGGGAATCCACAATCCCGACTTGATGCGCTTCATCAAGAAATGACGACGAATCCAACTGTCTCGCAGGCGTATCAGTCGAATCCACGCACTCAGGAAATTCTCACGGCCCGCGCCAAAACATGGATGCAAGCGCTACAGCAAAGACGAAATGCCAGCACGGGCGCGACTGGATACACACCGCCTGATTTCATGGAATCTGGCCCAAAAGCTAACTTAACGCCAGCGCAACAATGAGTGAACATTCCGAAAAGTTACTTGTAGAGACAATCATGGAGGGCGGCTATATGTCGCTAGCAGATTGCCAGCGAGAATTGCAAGGTTGTGCTACTCATCCGCACATCAAGGCAGTTATCAGTTTGATTGAGCGACGTATTTCTATTGCTCGCGAGGATTCGGAAATACTAGGGGCAACGCATCAAATGCGCGATGAGAGTTGCGGTGCTGCGCGATATTTGCGCGATCTAAGGACAGAATTGAACGGCATGTTGTATAAAGCGCCAGAACCGACTACAGAACCAAAGGTAAATTGAGCGGATTTGTACGGATTCGTACATCGTTTACATTGTTTCGATAGTTATTGGAAGTCTTCATTATAGCACGGCGTGTTATCGCTGATGTTATTATGGGAAGACCATCAAAAACTGCTAGTCCAACACCAACGGCCCAAACGGCACCAGCCGATAAGCCTAAGATCGTAGTTGCTTACGGTCCTGCCAAGAGTTCGGCAGACAACAGCCCTCAGCGTTCGGAATCTGAACTTCTAAAGTCGTTTGAATCTTTGCCTGGAATTATGCCAGGTATGGAGGATGAACCGCCCGCAGAAGCAAAGAAAGAGAATCCGAGCGAACGCCCAAAAACTCAAGAAATCGAAGGCGACGACGATACGGAGAATCAGCCAAAATCCAAGAAGGAGACAAAGCCAAAGGAAACTAAGGCATTACTTCCCGACGAGGATGAGGAAGATGACTCCGAGGAATCTGAAGACGACGATGAAGCAGAGCCAGAAGGCAAAGTTGAAGACAAGAAAATTGCCGAAAAGCTTTTCAAAGCACGCGAAAAGAAGCGGGAGTTAAAGGCAAAGGTTGCCGCCGCAGAAGCTCGCGCCGCTGAATTGGAAAGTAAGCTAAGTGGAGTCCTAACGAATACCGCGCCAATTGGCGAGTTGTTCACTGGAGTCTATGAAGGCGTGAAGACAACGGAAGACCTCGACAGGGTGCGCGATCACTTACAAAATTGGGTTGATTACCTGGAAGATAATTCCGATGGCTACATGAACGGCGAAACGGAAGTAGAAGCCAAAGAAGCCAAAGCCCAATTGCGAGCGTATCGGAATGAACTGAAACGCTCCAGTAAGATCGAAAGCTTCTTTGAAAACCGGGAGAAGTCGGCAGCGAAAGCCAAAGAACTTTATCCATGGGTTTCTAACGTTTCGAGCAAACGGCATGATCTTGTTTTGGACCTAGCTAAAGAATTTCCAGAAGTGTCACGATCCGCTCATTCTTCCCTTCTCTTGGGAAGGCTCAGCATCGCAAAGCTTGTGGAATCTGGCGAATATACCCTTGTCAAAAAAGGCACTGTTACGGCAGCGCCAGGCAAGGAAAAAGCTTCACCGAAAGTAACGCGCCAAGAACCAATTGAGCAAGCTCAAGAACAATCGCCAATCCAACGGCAGCGGCAACGCCCGCCAACCGCGCAGGATTTGGAAGAACGCTTTATGAGCCTTCTAGGGAGCAGTCAATAAACAAGCAACTAACCACCCCATTTTATGCCCCAGACATTTGCAAGGACTCAGGTAGGTGTACGCGAAGATCTCGCCGACCTAATCTCACTCATTGACCAGAAAACCACGCCACTTCTTACTAGCGCACCGCGAGGCAAGGAACTCGTGAACGTTCGTTTCGATTGGCAAGCCGATAGCTACGATCCGCCCGACACTTCCGGCGTTATTGACGGTTCCGACGTTTCGCAGACGCAGGACGCCGCCAAGAATCGCGCACGCCTTTATGGCATGTGCCAGCGTCAATGGCAGACTCCAAAGGTCTCCAACTTTACCGACATCACCGACGTTGCAGGCGTTGGGCGCGGTAAAGAGATGGCTCGCGCTATCATGAAGTGCTCCACGCAGCTTAAGCGCTCTGTGGAAGCTACGTTGTGTTCCGACAACTCCAGTCAGGAAGACAACGGCACTGTGGAATACAAGACTCGCGGTCTTGGTGAATGGATCAAGGCGACGGCTCAAAGCCATTTGCCTGTCGATTCAAACTTCCTCACGCCATCGGCTTCTATCGACACTACGGCTACGGGTTCGCTTGCGATCTCGAATATCAATGCGGTACTTCAAAGTCAGTACAATCAGACGGGCTCGGTTAATACCTATACCCTGCTTGTTGGGCAGGCAATCAAAGCCGCATTCACTGAGTTGGTGTCTTACCAAGGCACTCGCGGCGGTAGTAGCTCCATCCTGAAAACGGAACTTGGCTCGGCTAACGCCTGGGAACACAACATTCAGTCGTTTACTGGCGACTTTGGAACCTATGATCTTGTTCTCTCCAACTGGCTTGGATGGAACAATACAACCAAGGTTCCAAACCTGTTCCGAGGCTACGCCTTGGACATGGATATGCTGGAACTGCGCATGAACACGCCTTGGCGAGTGACTAAGCTTCCAAACCTTGGCGGCGGTGAGCGTGCTATCGTTGAAGTTGTTTATGGCCTTATGGTCAAGAATCCTCTCGGTTTGGCTAAATTCGCCGCTTCGAGCTAGTAGCCACACAACCCAATCAAGAACCTCTGACAACCTAACTATATGGCTGCATACACTGGACTTACACTCAATACGGCGGTTAAACCGCTATCCGCTGAACAATCTCGCCAAACTGGGTTCACCCACATCGCGACGATCAAGTATACGGACTTCAACACGATCACGGGCGGCACTACTGGCGACACGCTGGATATTGCCATCGGCACTACTCCCGCGAGTTTCCTTATTGACCACGTGACAATGAACGTCAAGACGGCGTTCAGCACATCGTCAACAGGAACGCTCACAATGGGCTTTGGCATTAGCTCTAGCGTTGCGGTTTATCTCGCAGCGCAGAGCTTGCTTACAGCAGGCCCCAAGGCCGTCACGGCTGGCGCTGTTCCTGCGGGATCAACGTCAACTACTGGCGCTAGTGCGGTAACGCTTACCTGCCGTCTCACGACTGGCACGGCGGGTGTTCTAACGGACGTTTCTGCAGGCGTGGTAGACATCTACTTCCGTATGATCGACCTGAACACCATCGACTCGACCAACTACTAACCCTTTGGCTGAAAGGCCAAACCCCAAGACGGCGGGCGGGCTCATTCTGGGCTCGCCCGCTCATAGGATTTGCAAATGTCTGAATCTTTCCAGAGCTTAGTTGATGTCTACGGTCCTCAAGTGGCTAATGCAGTCATGGAGGAATTTAGGACTGGTGTTAACTTTGAGCTTATCAAGGCTCAAAAAGCGCACCGTCAAATGAGCGCAACGCCGCACGCTCGATCTGGTAGCATTAACGGCCTCGGCTACATCGCCGCCGATATTCCAGCCGACATCTATTGGAATTGGGAAGGTGCAAAGCCTGGGTTCTGGAAAGATCCATCTAACCGCGAATGGTTTTTGAAGCAAAATCCAGAGTATCGCCGCAAGTACCAACCAAAACCGAGGGTCGGATGGGTGCCAATTCTCACAGCTTGATTTTATGATTCAAAAGACAATCGTCAGTAATACGAATAATGGTTCTACCACCATTACAGGAACATCGGCAACAACGCCATCAAACGGGCGAAAGTTTTGGACTACCGTTCAAGTGCTAAATGATGCTGTTTTCACTTTGTTGACAGACTTAAAGGATGAAGGCGGAATAGGCTCGACAAGCGTCAAGGCCGGAACTCTTTTAACTGGCAATTTTACAGCCATTACCTTGAGCTCTGGAGTTGTCCGCGCTTACTACGGCGAGCATTAATCCAATGAACACGAACACTAATAGCGTCGTTACAAGCGGTGCGATTGCTATTATTATGAATTCACGCCCATAGTTACAATGGCAGCAAACTTCAATAGCCTATGCAATGCCGCTTGTATCATAGTATTTGGCGGTAGCGGCGGAGGCGCTCCGGTCAACGTCACGGCCCCAGAAGTCACCGGGACTGCGGCTGTTGATTCTACGCTTTCCGTGAGCAATGGCACATGGGACGTAACGCCTGATAGCTTCGCCTATCGGTGGGTAAAGACCATGGATGGCGTGACGTTTACCACGATCAGCGGGGCAACCTCCAATACTTTTACCGTTACGAATAGCGAGTTCAGCTACATGGTTGCGTGCTACGTCACGGCGATCAAAAATGGCCATTCATCAGCGGAAGCACTTTCCGATTGCACGGCGGAAGTGCAGCCAAGTCGGGCAAATCTGGAGTTTGAAGTCATCGCCGATAACGCTGGTGTCGAGAACGATGTACCCGCAACTCTGCCGGATTCGGCGGGGGCGTACTCCGCCAGCCAATCCACAGAGGCATTTCGCGCTCCGCTGAAGACGATCTCTCCAGGCAAACTGGCCATAGAGCTTGATGGATCGACGCAATTTTACACGCATAACTACCCAGGGTCAGCAGTCAAAACGATTTATGTGGTTGCTAAGGCCGCGTCATCGTCGCAAGCCGCCTATGCTCCCTTGTACGAGGACGCCTATTGCCGCATTTATGCCGGATTTTTAGGAACGAATTGGGGCGTCTATGACGGGTCAAACCTTATAGCCGGACCATTACCGACCACAACCGCGATCTTTACAGTCAGTTGGGATGGTAGCAGCCTAAAACTATACTTGAATGGCGAGTTGTTATCCACAACCACTACAGACTGCGTGGGCAATTCCGGTTCCATTGGCGGGGAGGGAGCTTACGGAAGGTTTTTCGCTGGCAAGATAGCACAAATCAAATCATTCAGTATTGCCCACGATTTCACCGAGTTATCCGCACATGTCCAATACTTGGCCGCCAAGTACGCCATCGCCCTTCTCCCCACCCCCACCAACCTAATCGCCGGAGCCAGCGGCGGCATGGTGCGGCTGTCATGGTCGGACGTTGGGGCGACGACGTACACCTACTGGCGCAACGGGGTGCAAATCACCCCCGGCATCACCGACACCTTCGTTGACCTGACGTTCGCCGAGTGGTCCGCTGGTGTGCATACCATTTCTGCTTTAGACGCCTATGGAGAAACTCCGCAGAGCGCGGGGCTTGATCCAACGGTTGACGCTGGTATACCTGTCAATGTTACTGCGCCTGTAGCCGTCACTTACGGCGATGGGGCCTCTGTTGATCCTGCTAACGGCGGCAGCCTCGGCGAATGGTTGAACCTTAACAATATCGTTGGCAACTATATTCACTGGGCGCCCGCAGGCAGCGATGAGTTTGGATCCATTGCCGATGCAACCGGAGGCAACACCATGACCTTTACCGTTCCTTCAGGGTATTCAGGCGATGCCGAAGCCCGGGTGAATTTCACCAATTCCATTGGTTCCGCACCAGTCCCCACGAAATCAAACTCAGTTCCTTACAGCGCCGCATAATATGACCACACGCCCACCCATCGCCTACACCGAAGCCGACAAGGTGAGCTTCGCCAAGTCCGAGTATCAAAAGATACTGAACCTCGGCGACATGGCCTTTCGTCGCACGCCCGAGCAAATCACCGCCGCGCATTCCGCCGCCAGCCAAAGCGAAGTGGAAGCCATGCGGCCCACGCGCACCCTCGAAGCCGAATTGCTGGAACTGCAAACGACCCGAGCAAACGCCCTGGTGCAGATGATGGTCATGCTGTGGCAACCGCGCTTTCCGACCATGCCGACAACTGCCGAAATGTTGGCAGCACGCGGCACCGATGCCAAAGGCGACTTCGACGCGCACGCCGCACATGTTAGCTTTCTCTGGGTCGATTCCACTCGCCGTGAAATACTGGTTTCTGCAATGGCTCGCCACCACATTACCGTCAGTGCCGACAATCAGGGAAAACCCGTGTTTTCATGCCGGAAACCATTCACCGTCAATGCAGACGGAACAATCACACTTAACTGATCATGGTTTTCAAACGCAACAGCGACTTTCTGGCGACGGTAATTTACAATCCAGTTGGCGATGATCCATCCACGCTTTCGGGAATTACGGTCACTAGCTCGTTTGAAGATGAAAACGGCAATAAATACGCTGGCACTGTATCAGTAGCCAATGATTACCTATCGTTCACCGTTTCGCTTTCGGACACTTACACTGCTGTTTGGCCTTTGGGTCATGTCCTATGGGATGTGAAATTCGTAAACGGATCAACCACATTCTACAGCGCAACCGAGACGCTCGAAATCATCAAGAACATCACTCCATAATGTTCACTTACTCAATCAATGGCGGAACAACGGGAATTCTCGAAAGCACTGGATTTTCCACGCCTAGATTTAGCGGGCAGATTCGCAAGCGCCGTGGTCACATTGGACGGATGCCGTACAGCTTGAATGGCGAAATGGAGTTGTTGCCAAAAACAACAGCAATACGGAACACGCGCCAAGAATTGGTTCTGTGCCACTTTAACGGAAGTAATGGCGCTACATCATGGACCGAAGTTCACGGCGCAAATTGCGCCTCAACATCGCCATCCGCACTGTCTACAGCAAGCCCAAAATTCGGATCAGCTTCTGTTGTTTGCGGCCCGCCAGCGGTTGATGGAGATAAGGATTTTACTATAACACCGTCAATTGATTGCAATTTAGCCGATCAGGATTGGACAATCGAATTCTTCATAAAGACTTCAACGACTGGCGCTTTTGACCTTTGGTTTGTTGGCAGTATTCGCATTGAATACACAGCCGAAATGGCGGGAATTATGGTGAACCTTGAAGGGGGCGGTTCTATTAGCGGATCTGGCGCTGGCGCTTATGCTGGCGTTTGGACTCACATAGCATTAGTCCGTTTCGGTAATAGGCTTTTGATGTTTGGCGCAGGAATTAAAATTGTTGATTCCGAGAGCTTTAGCGCAACTTCTCGCGTGGCTCATACTGATAATTTGATCACTGCCAGATCATTATTTAGCCAACCAACATCCGTTGGAATTGATGAAATGCGAATAACTCGCGGTCATGCGTATTATACGGCAAACTTCACGCCGCCATCGGCTCCATTTTCATGAATGACGTAACTTACAAGGACTGTCTTTGGACGTTGGCAATCAACGCAGGTCTGAACCCTGATCCGGCAGCTAGCGACGACGGCAGGACTAATATTCGTAATATTGACCGTTCTCAATGGACGCAATATCTGAATGATGCGATTGATTACGTATGGACGCTTGATCCGTTCTCTATCTTTCCATGGATAGTCAAAGAGGCGACTCCAACGGTAACAAACAATTCGTTCCAAATCTCAGATATTGAGAATGCAGAGTTTTGGACGGCTTGGAGAGTTGACCCAAGGCCGTATTTCAAGATGGATGCTTCCACCTATCCGGCTGGATTTTGCTATCGTGACTTGGAGCGGTTGCGCCTTGGTTCTGCTCTAGACGCAGACCAAGCGACTGTTAACTATCACACGCAAGTTCCTTATGACTTTGGCGCGACTGGTGACGTAACGGTTTTCTACCGCGCTCCTACTTTGAAATGGGCATGGACGCCAGTTGATACAACGAAGACTTACAATTCCGTTGGAACGCTCGTTTACGCAGGCGACACGGACGGTAATGTTTACAAGTCTATTGCAACAGCGGCACTTGGAAACGCGCTGACTGACACAGCTAAATGGACCGTCCAGAAACTACCGCAGCAATTTCGCAAGCTCGTTATTGCCGAAGCTGAACGCCGCCGAATCACTGCCAAGTCTCCAGCTAAGTCAGAAGGCGATGCAGATTACCAAGCGCAAGTCGTAGCAAAAGAGGAAGATATTCTATTACAGAAGGCCGACCATACGCAGAAAGCCTGCCCATGGCTGCGCCGCAGTTACGAAGATGTTAACAGCCGATCCCACTAATGTCTGAAACCTGGAAACTAGTACCGACAGCCAACCCCGAACAATGGTCCTTTGTTGTCAAGGTTAGCACGCAAGACTTGCGCCCAGAAATGCAGATGAAAATTGATACTCCTTACAAGGAGGTTCAAATCGGAGAACGTAAGCGTGTAAATGAAGGATGGGGCGAGTATCTGTACAAGGAGACAACGCCTTCGCAGGACGATGGATTCATTGAACTGCTATTTGTTGCGCCTCCGAATAAGGATGCAAACGGCGATCTTGTACAACCAACGCCTTACCGATCCACTCCAAGCTTTGAAAGTAATGTTCCTTGGCCCCCAGTCCTTGAGGAATTACCAAACGGTAAATACATTGACTTCAATGAAGACAACCGCATCCCGTTCCAAGCCGTGGGCGGAACTGAGGATAAGTACATCCCGCGAACGAAGATCACTTATAACCTGCGTCCTGCATGGCAAGGATTGACGCTCGTTATCACGGAAGAATACCTTTCCTCTGTTCCGTGGACGGTCGATCAGTTAGCGGTAGATCAACCTTCGCCGCAAGAAGTGCGGTTTGAGCTATTCGCGCAGAACGCGCAAGACGTGCGAGTGATTCCGCCCTGCCTTCATGGCGATATTGAAATGCCAGCGCTTGGAGGTGTAACCACGTACCCTTATGGTGGAGGCGATGAGGGATACAGGCCCGCCGTAGATAATCCAATGACATTCTTGGCAACTAATCATGAAGAATGGCAACCGTACAGAGTTCGCGCCTCGCAAGAATACTCGAATGGCGTTTATCGAATTACCATTGCCACGGCATATCCGCCAAATACTGACGACCTTGTAGAATTCACCAACTAACGATATGGCATACACCTTTCCAACTGACTGCCCTTCATTGGCATCCGCAACTTTCACTGCTACCACGTACTATGTGCGAGTTCGTGGCGGGCGTGAAATCGTGCTTGAGGACATTGTTTCAAAGGCTCAAGTCCAGCTAACCAAGACTTCCGGCACCTACCGAAACACAGGACCAGCAATTATCAACCAGACCCCCGGCTCTGCGAGTTGGGTCTATCTAAAAGGCGTTCCGTCTTCCGCTTGGGTGTATGGTACTGACGTTTGGTTTAGTGATGAAATCAAAGGCATTGAGCCGCATTTCCATAATTCCGTTGAAACTCATTGGGAATACACTAACTCTGCGGGTGCTAAGTTTCATATTCCAATGAAAGACTTCAGGGGAGACGGAACTAAACCTTCACGCATTATCTAACTATGAGCGGATACGCCCCAATTCTTCCAGGTGCAATGCCTCCACCGATTGCGGGCATGACATGGGCTGGTGGCAGTCCAACACCTCCACCTATGCAGCGCGACAGGCTCAAGGGTAACGGGCCTGGGCAGTTGCAACAGATGCAGCAAATCAATAGCCAGCGAGTCGCGGCAGGGCAACCGATGCAATTTGGAATGCCTGCATTCTCGCCATTCATAGACCCTTCTGCTCAAATGGGCGGCGGTGGAGGCGGGCATGGCGGCGGCTTTGGAGGAATGCAGCATCAAGCGCATATGCAAGGCGGTCACGGTTTTGGTTCGTACCAAATGCCAGATGACGCAGTGAAGCCACCCCCACCACTGCCAGGGGCTCCAATGAATACCAACTTGCAAGGATTCAATCGCGGTTATGCGAGCGATCCGTTGCAATCGTTGAACCATGGGCCAGCTACATCATGGAGCGGGCCGTCGCCAGGAGCTACACCTCCGTTGACTAAATTGGCGACGGGTGGAGTGTTGCGCCCTGGTCAATCTGCAATCGTTGGCGACGATCCAAACGGAGTGCCGACGGGTAATGAGGAAGTTGTTCAT
>Ga0194048_10000234_pt1 | contig 25870 bp, 27 predicted proteins | sample JunL225m_MetaG_FD_161685 | JGI IMG/M metagenome (GOLD analysis project Ga0194048, IMG submission 161685) | Anoxic zone freshwater microbial communities from boreal shield lake in IISD Experimental Lakes Area, Ontario, Canada - Jun2016-L222-5m | ecosystem: Environmental > Aquatic > Freshwater >...
GATCTCGAACCGCACCTTCTCCGAGAGCTCCATCTTGACGGTGGTGCCGCGGTAGGTCTCGACACGGTCCATCTCACCGCCATGGCCCTGGATCCGGCTCATCGAGAAGCCACGGACGTCGGCGCGATAGAGCGCCTCGAGGACGTCATTTGCCTTCTCCGGCCGGACGATCGCGATCACAAGCTTCATCGGTACCCCTCCCTGACTGCCGGTACGAGCTTAGTCTCCCGTTCCGGCTGTCGTCCGGGGATCCGTCGCCCGTGATCGCGAGCCGTCCGCCGTGGCGCGTGGGCTACCGCTCCGAGGTGTAGCTGCCCGGCTTGCAGCCGACGCCGATCCACGCGAGCCCATCGGGGCCGGCGATCATCTTGCGGCGGGTGTCGGGCGTGAGCGCAACGTAGGCGCCCGGCTTCAGCTCGTGATCCTCGCCGTCGACGCGGATCGTGCCGGAGCCCCGGATGATCACATAGACCTCTTCCTGTCCGTCACCGGCGTGGTCGTGCTCGGGCCCTTCGGCATCCGGGCCGAGCTCGAGCTCGTTGATCCCGAAAGCGGTGACGCCGAGCGCACCGCGCAGCGGCCGAAAGACCCCGTGCAGCGGCTCGATGTCGCTTGCATGAACGATCGTATGAGGCATCTTGAACTCCCTTACTCGTGGACGCTCCACCGTAGACCGGCGGCACGGTCGTCTGCTCGCTCGCGGACTATCCGTCGTCACGCTCATACTTCATGCTGGACGGCGCCGAACGATGTAAAATGCTCGACGCGCTGCCTTCGCGGGCCGCGCAGGCGATGTCGCCGGAGAGCTCCAGGGGAGTTCTCTGGCCTTTTTTTTGGTCTTTTCCGACGGGAGGAGTGACGAGGATGACGCAGGTGGCAGTTCTGATGGCAGCCGAGAAGTCCACGTCACGGCATTGCCTGTCCGGCACGACGGCGAACTCACGGGAGGTCTCATGACGAAGTACAAGCTCGAATACATCTGGCTCGACGGATACGAGCCGGTGCCGAACCTGCGAGGCAAGACGCAGGTCAAGGCGTACGACACGTTCCCGACTCTCGAGGAGCTCCCGATGTGGGGCTTCGACGGGAGCTCGACGCGTCAGGCCGAAGGCGGCAGCTCGGACTGCATGCTCCAGCCGGTTGCGCACTTCCCCGATCCCGCACGCGAGAACGGCGTGCTCGTGATGTGCGAGGTGCTGATGCCGGATGGAACACCGCATCCGAGCAACGCCCGGGCGACGATTCCGGATGACCCCGACACGTGGTTCGGGTTCGAGCAGGAGTACTTTCTGTACCAGGACGGGGCGCCCCTCGGCTTCCCGCCGAACGGCTTCCCGCCGCCGCAGGGTGAGTACTACACCGGCGTCGGCTACAAGAACGTCGGCGACATCGCCCGCGAGATCGTCGACACCCATCTCGACCTCTGCCTCGAGGCCGGCATCAATCACGAGGGGATCAACGCCGAGGTGGCGAAGGGTCAGTGGGAGTTCCAGATTTTCGGCAAGGGCTCCAAGCGTGCAGCCGACGAGGTGTGGATCGCCCGCTACCTGCTGCTGCGCCTCTGCGAGCGCTACTGCGTCGATGTGAACTGGCATCCGAAGCCGCTCGGCATGGACGTCGACTGGAACGGCTCCGGCATGCACACGAACTTCTCGACGAAGTTCCTGCGCGAGGTCGGCGGCAAGGAGTACTTCGAGGCGTTGATGGCTGCGTTCGACGAGTTCAAGGAGCACCACATCGCCGTCTACGGCCCCGACAATCACATGCGGCTGACCGGGCTCCACGAGACGCAGGCGATCGACAAGTTCAACTACGGCATCGCGAACCGCGGCGCCTCGATCCGCGTCCCGCACGCCTTCGTGAACAACGGTTACAAGGGCTACCTCGAGGATCGTCGTCCGAACTCGATGGGCGACCCGTACCAGATCGCCGGTCGCGTCCTCGAGACGATCGCGACCGTTCCGACCGCTAACTTCGGCGGCTAGGCACCACCCCGGCCAGCGCCGGGCTCCGAGGCGGACGAACCGCCCGGGGCCCGGCACCGCCCGTCCACCCGGGACCGGCAGAATCCGCCGATGAGCGCGACCGACCGGGTCGAGCGAATGACGACATCCCAGCCCGGCTTGACGCCCACGGAGCGATCTACCAGCAGGCGTGCGTAGTCGTCGATCCGGCTGTCGCGCATGACCGACCAGTTCTCCAGGACGACGCGCTGCGAGAACGCCGTCGATCTCGCGTAGCCGATCAGGGTGCGACGGGAGGGTTTGCGCCGCGACGGCGTCCACGCGGCAACCCGACTCTCGCCGACTGATCGACGTACAGCAACGCTGCACCGAGATAGAGCAGCGGGCTGAGGACGATCAGCGAGAGAAACACCGAAACCCGCTGCGCCGTCTGCCCCTGACCGTGCAGCAGCGCAGCCAGGACGCCGCCGGAGAGCGCGACGACGATCACGAGTGTGCAGAGCGAGCCGAGCGCGTGGACGTAGTCGGCGCGCGCAAGCTCCCGGGCCCGCTTGATGACGCGTCGAACGCCCGTGGTTCCGGCAACCGCTGCGGGGACGGCCAATCCGAAGAGCGCGAGCCACGCGACGCTCGGCAAGACGAACAGTCTGAGGAGCACCGGCGCCGGAAGCCACACAGCGGTTCCGATCGCCCACGCGAAGACGAGCTGGCCGCGCGGCGGGTTGCCGATCCCCACAATGACGCAGGCTCGAACGTAAGCCGCGCTGAAGAACGGAGCGAGCAGCCAGAGCACGACGACCTGCGTGTTGATCGAGTGCCCGGAGATGAGCTCGGTCGAGACGGCGAGCGGGAGCCCAAGCGGGAGTGCTCCCCAGAAGTTCGCGCCGTACGCGCGAATCGACTCCGCAACGAGCTGGCCGACGGTGCGCTCCGCCGGTGGAAGTGGCGGTGGGAGATCAGCCATGGAATGCCTCGATCACGTTGGACGCCGCGGCCGCGAGCGCCTCAAGCGCTGCGGCTATTCGCCACTGTGACCGGTCGTCGTCGACGAGGTTGGAGATCGCACGGAGCTCCACGGCTGGCACGCCAGCTAGCGCAGCGGCCCGCAGCACACCGAAGCCTTCCATCGCCTCAACACGACAGCATGCTCCGCCGCCAACGCGCGCCGTCGTCGCGATCGGGAGAACATGCGCGCCAGGCAGGGCCGCCGCTGCTAGCGCGAGCAGACCTGTGTCGGGCTCAACGCGTTCGACGCGCGGGAGCGTGAACGCCGGATCGACGAGATCGCAGTACACCGACGCCGAGCCGAGAACGATGGTGGGCGGGCCAAGGTCGTGTGCGCCGGCGATCCCGATGTGGAGGATCGCCGTCGGGCGCTGCGTCGCGATCGCTCGTGACGTCTGGAGCGCGGCTTCGACCGGGCCGATGCCGCAGCAGAGCGTCTCGGCTCCCTCGATCAAGTCGAGCTCGAAGCTCGTTGCGGCAACCACCAGCACCGTCAGACCGTACCGCGGGAGCGGCCCCGGCCTCTGGGGACACGTCGTCTGTGACACATGTGCACCGAAACGGGAACAAGACGGTGCGTAGGCGGGGATCGCGTGTTCTCTCAGGTATTCAGGATAGGCAACGTCGAACTGAAGGAGCTACCGTGCACACCACCCTGCTTCGATCACTGGCTCTTGCCGGTGCCACGCTCACGACGGCTGGCGGGGTGACGCTCGCAACCCACGGGAGCGCGGCCTCGTCGTCGGCCGCTCAATCCGACGACGGGCTGCCGCGCGTCGTTGCCGCGGCACGGCACGGGGCGTCGCGTTCGTCGACACACTCGGCCGCTGCGACCGGTGGGCAGGGCGTCGCCGGGCCGCTCGGCCCGCAGGGACAACCGGGGCCCGCCGGGCGCGAGGGAGCTGCCGGCCCTCCAGGATCGCAGGGAGCTCCAGGGGCTGCAGGGGTGGCTGGGCTCCCCGGGCCTCCCGGGTTGCAGGGCATCGCCGGGTCGGCTGGGTCACAGGGCGCCTCAGGCGAGACCGGTGCTGCCGGCACCTCGGGGGCCAGTGGAGCTCAGGGTGCGCCTGGGCAGAGCGGACCTCGCGGCCCTGCTGGGCCAGCGGGTCCGGCCGGCGCGGCAGGTGTGGCGGGCGCTCAGGGGCCGCCGGGCGCGGCCGGCCCGACAGGGCCACAAGGCGAAGCGGGGCCGGCGCTCTCGTCGCTCGACGATCTCACGGGTGCGGCTTGCGATGTAGGCGGCGCCGCCGGAACGCTCGCGATCACGTCCGGCGTCGCCGGGCACATCACGCTCACGTGCGTGGCGGGATCGTCGGCATCCCCGGGCAAGGTGCGGATCAACGAGGTTGCCACCGGCACGAGCGGAGCCGCTGCAGACGAGTTCGTCGAGATATCGAACAGCGGAGGCACCTCCGTCGACATCGGTGGCTGGAAGATCGTCTACCGGTCGGCCTCGGGAACGTCGGATGTCACGCTCGTCACCATCCCAACGGGCGTGACCCTCGCGCCCGGCGGCTACTACCTCGGGGGCGGCTCGGCGTACGCTGGAGCGCAGACGGCTGACCAGTCGTTCTCCACCGGACTCGCGGCAACCGGTGGCGCCGTGGGTCTCCGCGACGGGTCAGCCGCACTCATCGACGGGGTCGGCTGGGGCACGGCGACGAACGCGCTCGTCGAGTCCGGATCCGCGCCTGCACCGCCCGCGACTGCCTCGCCAGGATCGAGCCTCGTCCGGCTGCCCGACGGACACGACACCGACGACAACGCAGTCGACTTCAGCGTCAGCGCGACTCCGACCCCCCGTGCCGCGAACCACTGATCCAACGCGGCGACCAGACCGCGATACAAGGCGATGTGCGAAGATCGGCTGATGGGTTACCACGTCATTCACCCAGCAGATGTTCCCTGGGAAGAGCGGCCGAACGTCGAGGGCCAGGCGTCGCGACACACCGCCGACATCACGGCTGCAGCGCACCTGCAGCAGTCCCGGGCACGGATGTGGCGCATTCCGGCCCACACGCGCGGTCGGCGACACAAGGAGGGCGTCCAGGAGGAGGTCTTCGTCGTCCTCGGCGGAACGCTCACCATGCTCCTCGGGGAGCCGCCGGAGCGCTTCGACGTCGAAGCCGGCAGCGTCGTGTCAGTCGACCCGGGAACGGGCCTTCAGATGCGTAACGAGAGCGACGATGACGTCGTCGTGTTCGCATACGGCGCTCCGCCGGTCTCGGGCCAGGCCGAGTACCTCGACGACGTCGAGCTCTAGGAGCCGGAAACGGGCGCGACGGCGCCCTTCGTGAACACGAGATCGCCGTTCTGCGCGTCGACGACGATCGTGTCGTCAGCGACGAACGCCCCTTCGAGCAGGCGCAGTGCGAGCGGGTTCTCCACAAGCCGCTGGATCGCCCGCTTCAACGGGCGCGCGCCGTACGTCGGATCCCAGCCGGCCTCGGCGATCGCCTCCTTGGCGTTGGCGGTCAGCTCAAGTAGAAGGTCGCGTTCACCGAGACGCCCGCGCAGTCGCTCGAGCTGCAGGTCGACGATCTCGCCGATCTGCTCCCGGGAGAGCGCCTTGAACTCGACGATCTCATCGATCCGGTTGAGGAACTCCGGGCGGAAGTGGTCGCGCATCGCCTCGGTGCTGCGTACGTTCGAGGTCATGATCAGGACGGTGTTACGGAAGTCGACTGTACGCCCCTGGCCGTCGGTCAGGCGGCCGTCGTCGAGCACCTGGAGGAGGATGTCGAAGACTTCCGCGTGGGCCTTCTCGATCTCGTCGAGAAGGACAACGGAGTAGGGACGGCGACGAACGGCCTCGGTGAGCTGCCCGCCCTCCTCGTAGCCGACGTAGCCAGGAGGCGCACCAACCAGACGTGAGACCGTGTGGCGCTCCTGGTACTCGCTCATGTCGAGCCGGGTCATCGCGTGCTCATCGTCGAACATGAACCCTGTAAGGGCACGGGCAAGCTCGGTCTTCCCGACGCCGGTCGGACCGAGAAAGACGAACGAGCCGATGGGGCGGTTTGGATCCTGCAGGCCGGTGCGAGCACGCCGCAGGGCGTTTGCAACGGCCGAGACGGCCTCGTCCTGCCCGATCACCCGGCCGTGGAGCCTGTCCTCGATATGGATCAGCTTCTCGGTCTCGCCCTCGAGCAGGCGGTCGACCGGAATGCCCGTCCACCGTGCCACCGTCGAGGCGACATCGTCCTCGTCGACCTCCTCCTTCACCATCGGATTCTCAGGGGCGCTCCGGCTGGCCAGCTCCTGCTCCAGCGCGGGGATCTCGCCGTAGCGGATCTCTGCCACTCGCTGGAGGTTCCCCTCGCGTTCGGCGCGCTCAGCCTCCATCCGCAGCTCGTCGACCCGGCGCGTCGCGTCCTTGATCCGTTCGAGCGCCTCCTTCTCCTTTGACCAGCGGGCGGCGAGCGCGTCGCGCTCCTCCTTCGCTTCGGCGAGGGCGCGCTCGACCGGCTCGCGCACCTCAGCTGACTCCTTCACCATCGCGGCGAGCTCGATCTCGAGCTGCATGACGCGCCTGTTTGCCTCGTCGAGCTCAACCGGTGAGGAGTCAATCTCCATGCGCAGGCTCGAGGCTGCCTCGTCGATCAGGTCGATCGCCTTGTCCGGCAGGAAGCGATCTGCGATGTAGCGATTGGAGAGCACCGCGGCAGCGACGAGCGCCGCATCACGGATCCGAACGCCATGATGAGCTTCGTAGCGCTCCTTCAGGCCGCGCAGGATCGCGATCGTGTCGGCCACCGACGGTTCACCGACCAGTACGGGGGCGAACCGGCGCTCGAGCGCCGCGTCCTTCTCGATGTGCTTGCGGTACTCATCGAGGGTGGTTGCGCCGACACAGCGCAGCTCGCCGCGCGCCAGCATCGGCTTGAGAAGGTTCGCTGCATCGACGGCACCCTCGGCCGCGCCGGCACCGACGATCGTGTGGAGCTCGTCGATGAAGAGAACGACGCGCCCGTCGCTCGATTTGATCTCGGTGAGGACCGCCTTGAGGCGCTCTTCGAACTCGCCTCGGTACTTCGAGCCTGCAAGCAGCGAGCCGATATCGAGCGACCAGACCCTGCGATCCTTGAGCCCCTCAGGAACGTCGCCGGCAACGATCCGCTGCGCAAGCCCCTCGGCGATGGCTGTCTTGCCGACGCCAGGCTCACCGATCAACACCGGGTTGTTCTTCGTTCGCCGGGAGAGGATCTGGATGACTCGCCGGATCTCCTCATCGCGACCGATCACAGGGTCGAGCTTCCCGTCCTCCGCCGCCTCGGTCAGATCGCGACCGAACTTCGCGAGCGCCTGGTAGCTGCCCTCGGGATCCTGGGAGCTGACACGCTGGCCGCCCCGGATCTTCTTGATCCACGCGAGAACGTCCTCACGAGGCGCAGGCCCAAGCGCCAGGAAGAGATGCTCGGTCGAGACATAGTCGTCTTCGAGCTTCGTCCGCTCGTCGTCGGCCGCGTCGAAGACCTTGAGGAGCGCGCCCGAGACGCGCGGCTGGTTGTTCTCGGCACCGCTGGCCGACGGCCGTCCCGCGAGCTTCTGCTCGGCACCGGCGCGGAGTTGCTGCCAGTCAGCGAAGAGATCCTGTTCGAGCAGTGTGAGTAGAAGGTGCTCGGGGTACACCTCGGGGTTACCGCGCCGTCGCGCCGCCTCCTGGGCTGCGGCGACCGCCTCCTGGCTCTTGACGGTCAGACGGTTGAAGTCCATCAGCCCCCCTCGCCCATCACCCGTCGCGCCCAGGGACTGGCCCTACGACAGGACGGAAGGGACAGGAAAACGGTGGTCATGGGCGGCTTCTCGGCGCTAGCGGCTGCGGTGGCCGGTAGAGCACGAGGTCGCGGCGGTACTGCCGGTGAACCTCCTCGATCGCCAGCCGCATCTCGTTCTCCATCCGATCGAGCTGACGGCGCATCCGGATCAGCTCGTCCTCAAGGCGCATCACCCGCTCAACGCCAGCCAGGTTGAGACCGATCTCGGTAGTGAGCCGCTGGATCAGGCGGAGCCGATCGACGTCGGAGTCGGAGTAGAGGCGGGTGTTCCCCGCCGTGCGGCGGGGACGAACGAGCCCCTTCTGCTCGTAGATCCGAAGCGTCTGCGGATGCATCCCGACGAGCTCAGCAGCGATCGAGATCATGTACCTCGGGTGCTCCGTGCTGTCGGGGCGAAGACGATCGTCGCTCACGTGAACAGCCTGTCTCTCGGACTCGCCTTCGATGCCTTCTGGAACCCTTCGAGCGCCTCGCGCTCAGCCTTCGTCAGCTTCGACGGGACGATGAGCTTGACGCGAGCAATCAGGTCGCCGCGGCCGTCACCACGAAGCTTCGGCGCGCCACGCCCCTTGACACGCAGGAGCTTTCCGTCCTGCGAGCCCGCGGTGATCTTGAGGGACACGCGCCCATCCGGGGTCGGGATCTCGACCTCGGCGCCGAGCGCCGCCTCATCGAAGGTGACCGGCACCTCGAGCACCAGGTCATCGCCCCGGCGCTCGTAGAGCTTCGATGGCTCGACGCGCGTGACAACGAACAGGTCGCCTGCCGGTGCGCCGCCCCAACCCGCCTCACCCTTCCCCTTGAGGCGAATACGGGTGCCGTCCTTGACACCTTCGGGAACCCGCACCGTGTAACGCTTGGTGCGCCGCTCGCGGCCGACGCCGCGGCAGGTCGAGCACGGCGTCTCGACAACGGTGCCGTTGCCGCGACAGTTCGGACAGGGCTGTTGAAGAGCAAAGAGCCCCTGGGACGTCGCGACAACGCCTGAGCCGCTGCACTGCGGGCACCGCTTCGGGGCCGTGCCGGGCGAGGCCCCCGTGCCGTGGCAGGTGTGACAGGCGAGCTCGAGGGTCGCCGGAACCGTCGTCTGGAGTCCCTTCAGCGAGTCGTCGAACGAGATTCGCACCTCAACCTCGACGTCGGAGCCTCGCCGCCCGCGCGGCTGCGAGTTCCCCCGGGCGCCGCGGCCGAAGAGCCCGCCGAAGATGTCGCCCAGGTCGAAGTCCGAGAGGTCGGGACTCGTCGGCCCCGGCCCACGGCCGCCGTTCGTGGAGCCGAAGCGGTCGTACTGCTTGCGCTTCTCCGGGTCCGAGAGCACGTCGTAGGCGGTCTGAATCTCCTTGAAGCGCTCCTCGGCAGCGGCGTCCCCGGGGTTCTTGTCGGGGTGGTACTGCCGAACGAGCTTGCGGTGGGCCTTCTTCAGCTCATCGGCCGAGACGTTCTTGGGAACGCCAAGGGCTTCGTAGAGGCTGTTAGGCATCCCCGCCTGAGCTCACGATCACTCGCGCCGGTCGCAGAACGCGGTCGCCGAGCCGGTAGCCCTTCTGCAGCACCTGGAGAACAGTCCCCTCCGCAGCCTCGGATGCCTGGGTGAGTAGCGCCTCCTGCGTGTGCGGATCGAAGGCGCCCTCCGCGACAACCTCGACGAGCCCCTCCTTCGCGAGCGCATCGGCGAGCGCCCGGAAGACGAGACGAACCCCGTCCTCGAGCTTTGCTTCTTCGTGATTCCCGGCCGCCTCGAGCGCCCGCTCGAGGTCGTCGAGAACAGGCAGGAGCTCCTTGACGAGCCGCTCCGACGCCCTCGTGACGATGTCCTGCTGCTCACGCAGCATCCTCTTGCGGTAGTTGTCGAACTCGGCCTTCAGCCGCTGGAGCGCGTCGAGGTACTCGTCGCGCTCGGCGCGGGCTGCGATGAGTTCCACCTCAGCCTCGTCGACCATCACTGCCGCGTCCGAGGCGTCTGCGTCCGGAACCTGACCGACCTCGCTCGGTACCTCATAGGCGCCATGCGGCGCGTCGTCGTCGTACGTGCCGGTGCCGCTCAAGAGGTCTTGGCCTCTTCGCTGTCGTCGACGACCTCGTAGTCGGCGTCCTCGATCACCTCGTCGTCGTGTGACGCAGAACCGCCGTCGGCAGACGAGGCCGCCTGGGCGGTCGCCTGCGTGTAGATCGCCTCGGCGAGCTTGGCCGACGCCTCCTGGAGCGCGTCCGTCTTCGCCCGGATCTCGGCGATATCCGCCGACTCGAGCACGCCACGGAGCTCCATGATGCGACCCTCGATCGTCGATGCCTCAGCCTCGTCGAGCTTCTCGCGGTGCTCCTTCAGCGTCTTCTCAGTCGAGTAGGCAAGCGACTCGGCTGCGTTCCGGGCATCGGCGAGCTCACGGAGGTTGTGCGCCTCGTCGGCGTGCGCCTCGGCCTCCTTGATCATCCGCTGCACCTCGTCCTCGGAGAGCCCCGAGCCGCCCTCGATCCGGATCTGCTGCTCGTTCGCCGTGCCGAGATCCTTCGCCGAGACGTTGATGATCCCGTTAGCGTCGATGTCGAACGCAACCTCGACCTGGGGCATGTTGCGGGGCGCCGGCGGGATGCCGACGAGCTGGAACTTGCCGAGCGTCTTGTTGTACATCGCCATCTCGGACTCGCCCTGGAGGACGTGCACCTCGACGGACGACTGATTGTCCTCGGCCGTCGTGAACGTCTCGGCCTTGCGGGTCGGGATGGTGGTGTTCCGCTCGATCAGCTTCGTCATCACACCGCCACGCGTCTCGATCCCGAGTGAGAGCGGGGTGACGTCGAGCAGCAGGACGTCCTTGACCTCGCCCTTGAGTACGCCTGCCTGGATGGCGGCGCCGATCGCGACGACCTCGTCCGGGTTGACGCCCTTGTGGGGCTCCTTGCCGATCAACTCCTTGACCTTCTGCTGCACGGCGGGCATCCGGGTCATCCCGCCGACGAGCACGACGTGGTCGATCTTCGATGCGTCGAGCCCGGCGTCGACAAGCGCCGACTTGGTCGGGCCGACGGTCCGCTCGATCAGATCATGTGCGAGCTCCTCGAGCTTCGCGCGCGTGAGCATCAGGTCGAGGTGCTTCGGCCCCTCGGGCGTCGCCGTGATGAACGGCAGGTTGATCTGCGTCCCCATCGTCGAGCTGAGCTCGATCTTGGCCTTCTCTGCCGCCTCGTAGAGGCGCTGGAGTGCCATCGGATCGGCTGCGAGGTCGATGCCCTGCTCGCGCTTGAACTCGGCGACCATCCAGTCGACGACGACCTTGTCGAAGTTGTCGCCGCCCAGGTGATTGTCACCGTTTGTCGACTTGACCTCGAAGACCCCGTCGCCCAGATCGAGCACGGAGACGTCAAAGGTTCCGCCGCCAAGGTCGAAGACGAGGATCGTCTGCTCGGCGCCTTCCTTGTCGAGCCCGTAGGCGAGCGCTGCTGCTGTCGGCTCGTTGATGATTCGAAGGACGTTGAGACCGGCAATCTTGCCGGCGTCCTTCGTGGCCTCGCGCTGCGCGTTGTTGAAGTACGCCGGCACCGTGATGACGGCGTCGGAGACGGTCTCGCCCAGGTACGCCTCGGCGTCCTGCTTCAGCTTCTGCAGGATCATGGCGCTGATCTCCGGCGGGGCGTACTCCTTGCCGTCAGCCGTCACCCGAACGTCATCGTTGCCGCCCTTCTGCACCTGGTACGGGACGATCTTCATCTCCTCGGAGACCTCGGTGAACTTCCGTCCCATGAACCGCTTGATCGAGAAGATGGTGTTGTGCGGGTTCGTCACCTGCTGCCGCCGTGCGGGTGAACCAACGAGCCGCTGACCGTCCTTCGCGAAGCCGACAACGGACGGCGTCGTCCGGCCGCCCTCGGCGTTCGAGATCACGGTCGGCTCGCCGCCTTCGAGGACAGCCATGCACGAGTTGGTCGTTCCGAGGTCGATACCGATCGTCTTCGCCATTGGTGTCTCCATCTCTTTCGTGCGGTGAATGATTGGTGAAACTGAGAAAATCTAAGTGTCGTTATAGCAGGTTGGTACCGGCTGCCAGAACGGGCTAGCGGAAGGCGCTGATCAGTGCCGAGCCCAAGACGACGAGCAGCGCCCCGGCGAGCAGTCCGCGGCCGATCCTCTCCGTCCGGCGCAGCACGAGCACCGACAGCCCGACGCCCCAGAGCGACTCCGTCGCGACAAGGGGCGAGACGACCGACACCGGACCGTGGAAGTACGCCTCGAACAGACAGACGTAGGAGACACCAAATAGCAGCCCGGACGGAGCGAAGGCGCGCAGCTCCACCCTGCTCGGCGGACGTCGCGCCCAGAGCGCGGAGACGAGCACGCCGGCGATCATCGTCGCAGCCGACGCGGTCTGCGGATCGGCGTCCGCATGGAGCGCCCGGATGATGTTGTCCCGCACGGCGAACAACACGGTCGCGCCGACGGCGAAGAGCAGCGCGGCGGCGCGAACGTGATCCGGTCGGTCGCGCTCGGCTGCCAGGATCACGCCGCCAGCAACGACGCAGAGGGCGCCCATGATCAGCCCCGCCCGAAGGGGCTCGCCGAGAAAGACGAGTGCCACCGCCACGGCAACGAGGGGGCCGGTACCAGCCGTGATCGACGTCCTGGACGGCCCTGCCTCGCGCACCGACCGGGTGAAGAGCACCTGCGAGCAGCCCGGCGCAAGGATCCCCGCGAGCAGAAACGGCCACGCGCCGTGGAGGTCATGCCGCGGCAGCGCAACGGCGACCGTCACCGCCGTCGACCAGACGAGTGTGGCGAGCGCGCCCGCGGCGGCCTCCGTCCCTCCGAGGCCCGACCGCATCGCAACGGTCATGCCTCCGAACGCAGCGGCTGACGCAAGCGCCAGCAGCACAGCGGTCATGCGTTCTGCTCCCCACGCACGAGGCGCACGAGCGTCGAGGCGGCGGCCGGCTCGGCGACCACGATTCCGGCCATGATCACCGCACATCCTCCCCACCCGAGCGCGCCGAGACGGTCACCCGCCAACGAGTACCCGAAGATCGCCGCCCACACCGGCTCGAGTGTGAACACGAGCGCCGTCCGCGTCGCGCTCGTCACCTGCTGCGCCCAGGCCTGAACCAGGAAACCGAGCGCGCTCGCGAAGATGCCGGTAACGACCAGCGCACCCCACACCGTCGTGCCACGCGGGATCGCGGCTGTCGGGATGGCGATGACGCCGAGACCGACGCAGGCGACGAGCATCTCGACGAGCGTGAATGCGACGGCGTCGTACCGAGGCGCGTTCCGTTCCATCAGCACGATCTGCAGGGCGTAGACAGCGGCTCCGCCGAGAACGAGCAGCTCACCATCGAGAGAGCCACCGTGGATCCCCGCGAGCATCGCCAGGCCGACCGTCGCGAGCACGACGCCGGCCCACCCCGCTCGGCCGCTCCGCATCCGGAAGCACACGAAGGCGAAGACGGGCGTGAGGATCGTCTGCATTCCGGTGACGAAGCCCGCGCTCGAGACCGTCGTACGTTCAAGCCCGAGCGTCTGCAACACGTACCCGGTCGCGAGCAGCGATCCCGCGAGCGCTGCCGCGCGGAGACCCGGCCGACCGAGCCTCCGCACTCGGCGCGTTCCGGGCCCCGCAAGGACGAGCGCCGCGATCGCGAACCGAACGGCCAGGAACGGAAAGAGCGGGTAGATCGCCACCGCATCCTTCACCTGGACGAACGTCACACCCCACACCGCGGTGACGGCGACAAGCGCAAACAGGGCCGCCGTGGGGTGCCGTCTTGCCACGCCGCGATTCAAGCAGTGCCAATCTCGCGGCGGTCGGGTGTCCGACGCGCTACGATTAGTCCCGGATGGACCAATTGGTCGACGTTTTCGGGCGGCCCCTCCGGGATCTTCGCATCTCCGTTACGGATCGATGCAACTTCCGGTGCACGTACTGCATGCCGAAGACGGTCTTCGGGCATGACTATCGCTTCCTCGATCGCAAGGAGCTCCTCTCCTTCGAGGAGATCACGCGGATCGCGAAAGCTGCGGTCGATGTCGGCGTGACCAAGCTTCGCATCACGGGTGGCGAGCCGCTCATCCGGGTTGATCTCGAGCGTCTGATCGAGATGCTCTCGGCCCTTGATGTCGATCTGACGCTCACGACGAACGCCTCGCTCCTCCCCAGGAAGGCCCAGGCACTCAAGGACGCCGGCCTGACCCGGATCACCGTCAGCCTCGACGCGATGGACGATGCGACGTTCCGCATGATGAACGACGTCGACTTCCCCGTTGAGCGTGTCCTTGAAGGAATCGAAGCAGCGAAGTCCGTCGGGATGCCCGTCAAGGTGAACTGCGTCGTCAAGCGCGGCGTCAACGAGACCCAGGTCATCGAGATGGCCCGGTACTTCAAGGGCACCGGCCACATCCTGCGCTTCATCGAGTACATGGACGTCGGCGCAACGAACGGCTGGAAGATGGACGACGTCGTCACGGCGAATGAGATCGTCGATCTCGTCGGCGCGGAGTTCCCTATCGAGCCGGCGCAGGCCCAGTACCGCGGCGAGGTCGCCAAGCGCTGGAGCTACAAGGACGGAACAGGTGAGATCGGGATCATCTCCTCGGTCACCCAGCCCTTCTGCGGCGACTGCACCCGCTCGCGCCTCTCGGCCGAGGGAAAGCTCTACACCTGTCTCTTCGCCGTTCGCGGTCACGACCTCCGCGCGCTGCTGCGCGGTGGCGCAACGGACGACGATCTCGGCGCCAAGCTTGCCGAGATCTGGAAGGTTCGTGGCGACCGCTACTCCGAGCTTCGCTCGGAGGAGACCTTCGACCCGTCCCAGGACGAGCCGCGGGTCGAGATGTCCTACATCGGCGGCTAACGGCGTTCCGCCGTGGGCGGCGACGAAGACAGCTGCGGTGGCCCCCTCTTGCCGACCCGCTGTGCGGTTGTAGAATCCCCCCGTGTCGTCGGTCGTCGCAGCGGGGAGGCGGTACCTGCCCCATGGCTGGGCGGATCTCGGGCGGCAGTTTGCGATCTGGTTCGGCTTCCTCGCGTTCTACCAGCTCGCCCGTGGCGTCGCAGACCGCCATCCCGACCAGGCGTTCGTCAACGGGCTGCGCGTCGTCCATCTCGAGACGCGGTTCACGAACCGGCTCTACGAGCTGACCTTTCAGCAGTTCGTCGATCAGCGCCACTGGCTCGCATCGCTCGTCTCGTGGACGTACTGGAACTCGGAGTTCACGGTGCTCGGACTCGCGCTGCTGTTCGTCTATGTGCGGCGTCACGCGCTCTTTGTCAGCTTCCGCAACTCCGTCCTGCTCGCAAACGTCCTCGGGCTCTTCGGCTACGTCTTCATGCCGACAGCGCCGCCGCGGCTGCTCGGGGTGGGCTTTGTCGATTCGCATCGCGACGGCCTCGTCACGCTGCTCGCGAACCCGTACGCAGCCATGCCAAGCCTGCACGCCTGCGACTCGCTGATCGTCGGCATCGTCATGGTCGGCGCATCGCGTCGCTGGTGGGCAAAGGCTTTCTGGTTTGCCTGGCCGGCCTGGGTCTGGTTCGCCGTCATGGCAACCGGCAACCACTTCTGGCTCGACTGCGTGGCAGGCGTGATCGTCGCCCTCGTCGCGATGGCGATCGTCTATCGCGGGCCGCTCCGCAGCGCCGTTCACTCCCACGCCTAGAGGGTCGGTTCGACAGATGGCCTTGCTACGGTCCAGCCCGTGAGCAAGGCTGCCGCGATCAAGGACGGCTACACGGACGGTGCCCGCAAGATGGCAGCGCGGTCGATGGTCGGCCTCGCCCGTACACGTGTGACCCCGAACGCTCTCACGGCGGCGGGTGTGCTCCTCTGCGCCGTCTCCGCCGTGATCGTGCTGTTCGAGAACCACCGCGAGCTGACCTTCTACTGGCTCGGGGGTGGCGTGTTCGTCGCGGGCTCCGTCCTCGACATTCTTGACGGAGCGCTCGCGCGCGCGGGTGGCAAGACGACCCCGTTCGGCGCCTTCATCGACTCGACCACCGACCGGATCAGCGAGGGCTTCATGCTTGGAGCGATCGCCTATATCTTCGCCCGCCACGGGCGCGACATCTTCGTTGCGGTCACGGTGGCAGCGGTCGCCGGCTCGTTCCTCGTCTCCTACACGCGAGCCCGCGCGGAGGCGCTTGGCCTCAAGGGCGACGTGGGGATCGGCTCCCGGGCCGAGCGTGTGGTTGTGATCACCGCCGGCCTCGTGCTCGCCCCCTGGGGCGTGCTCCCGTGGGCGATCCTCGCGCTCACCGTTACCGCCTGGATCACGGTGGTGCAGCGGATCCTCTCGGTTCGTAGCCAGCTCCTCACTCAACAGTAGGCGGGCCGCGATAGCACTCATGTGCTATCACTTGGTTCGATGGCGGAGCTTCGCAGCGACGTACTCGTGCGGATGCCTGCCGATCTCAAACGCCGTCTGGCGGCAGAGGTCGAGCGGCGCGGCGCGAACCTGAACGACGTCGCCGTCGCGATCCTCGCCTCACGGTTCGCTGTCGCGTTCCAGCCGAGCGGTCGCCGCGGCGCCGCTCCACGGGCCGCAGGCCACGTCCTGCTGCGGATGCCTCGGGAGCTGAAGGAGAAGCTCACGCGCCGCGCCACAGAGCGCCGACGCAGCACCCACGACCTGATCGTCGAAACCCTTGCCGAGGGACTCGGCGACGACCGAAAGGAATCAATGGCGAAGAACAGCTCGACCAACGGCAACGTCTCCGGAGGCGACAAGGTCCGCGTCGCCATCGTCGGCGTCGGCAACTGCGCGAACTCACTGCTCCAGGGCGTCGAGTACTACAAGGACGCAGAGCCCGACACGTTCGTCCCCGGCCTCATGCACGTCGATCTCGGCGGTTACCACATCAGCGACATCGAGTTCGTCGCCGCGTTCGACGTCGTCAAGGGCAAGGTCGGCGTCGATCTCTCCGAGGCGATCTGGGCGCATCCGAATGACACGATCAAGTTCGCCGAGGTCAAGAAGACCGGCGTGACCGTGTCGCGCGGTATGACCCACGATGGCATCGGGAAGTTCCTCTCCGAGGTTGTCGAGAAGGCGCCGGGCGAGACGGACGACGTCGTCGGCATCCTCAAGGACCGCAAGGTCGACGTCGTCGTCAACTACCTCCCGGTCGGCTCCGAGGCGGCGACCAAGTGGTATGCCGAGCAGATCCTTGAGGCCGGCTGCGCCATGGTCAACTGCATGCCGGTCTTCATCGCGCGCGAGCCGTACTGGCAGCGCCGCTTCGAGCAGGCAGGTGTGCCGATCATCGGCGACGACATCAAGTCGCAGGTCGGCGCGACGATCACGCATCGCGTCCTGACCTCGCTCTTCCGCGAGCGCGGCGTGCATCTCGACAAGACGATGCAGCTGAACGTCGGCGGCAACTCGGACTTCCTCAACATGCTCGAGCGCGAGCGGCTCGAGTCGAAGAAGATCTCGAAGACGAACGCCGTCACGTCGATGCTCGACTACGACCTCGGCCCGGGCAACGTCCACGTCGGCCCGTCCGACTACGTGCCGTGGCTGACCGACCGCAAGTGGGCCTACATCCGCATGGAGGGCTCCTCCTTCGGTGACGTGCCGCTGAACGTCGAGCTGAAGCTCGAGGTCTGGGACTCGCCGAACTCGGCCGGCATCGTGATCGACGCCGTCCGGCTTGCGAAGCTTGCCCTCAACAACGGCATCTCGGGTGCGCTCGAGGGGCCCAGCTCCTATCTGATGAAGTCGCCGCCGGTGCAGATCGTCGACGACGAGGCGTACGCGGCCTCCGAGAAGTTCATCGAGCAGAACAAGCGGAAGGCCCCCAAGGCCGCCGCGAAGGCGTAGGGAGGCACGCAGAGCGCGTCGGGGGCCGGTCTACGACCGGTCGCCGGCGCGCTCGCCTGCTTCGAAGGCGAGGATCATGTGGCTGCCGTCGCAGAACGGCTTGCTCGACGAGTTGCCGCAGCGGCACAGAGCGATCACGTCGCGGCCGCCGAGGTCGTACTCCTCGCCCCACGCGTCGATCAGCTTCACAGCACCGCGAATGAGGTACGGGCCGTGCTCCTTCGGCTGGATCGTGACGTCAGACATGACGCGATCGTACCGTCGCGTCTAGGCTGAGTGACACATGCGTGTCTGTCTCGTGACGCCGTTTGCGTGGTCGCAGCCGCACGACGTCAACGAGCACGTTGCGGGCGTCGCGCTGGCGCTGCGTGACCTCGGGCACGAGGTGACGATCGTCGCGCCGTCGACACGTGCCGCCGACCGTCTCGCAGGCCGTCGTGCGCTGCAGGGGCTCGGGCACAGCGGGGTCGTCGCCGTCGGGCCGGCCGTGCCGATCTCGCGGCGATCCCAGATGGGCGTTCCGGTCGGTGTGCGCGCGAACCTCTCGCTCGCACTGAGCCAGGGTCGCTACGACGTCGTGCACGGCTTCGAACCTGGGCTCCCGTCGCTCTCGTACCTCGCGCTTCGCGAGACCGACGCCCTGGCTGTCGCGACGTTCTGCTCGACGGAACGGCTCGGTTACCCGCCCGCCCGCTCCGCGCGTGAGAAGCTCCTTGCCCGGATCGACGCGCTCGTCGCGCTCTCCGACGGCGTGCGCGCCGCCGCGGCTGAGCGGTTCCCCGGCGACTACCGCCTCATCTCCCCGGGGGTCGACCCCGAACTCTTTACGCCGGCACCGAAGGGGCGCTCGATCGTCGTCGAGGTTCGACCGAACGAGCGGACGCTCGCGCGCGCCGTCATGGCAGCTCTCCGCGAGCTGCCGGGCTGGAGCGCAACGCTCCTGCGAACGACTCCTCTGGTCGGCCGTCCGGCGATCCCGCGTGACCTCACCGACCGCGTCACCGTTCAGACGGCCCGCGAAGGCCCTGCGCGGGCCGTCATCCTCGCGGCGACGGCGATCTACGTCCCGGGTATCGACGGGCTCCCGCGCGTCCTCCTGGAGGCTCAGGCCGCCGGCTGCGCCATCGCTGCCCCGTCTGCCGCCGACCCGTTGGAGGCAGCCGCCGCCACGGTGATCCGGCTCGCCGAGGATAGGGCGCTTCGTGAGGCGTCGCAACGCGACTCGCTCACGGCCGCGCGCGGCCAGTCGTTCGTCGCCGTCGCGGCCGAGCTCGATCGGCTGTACGCGGATCTCTCGCACCGACGCCGGGCCCGGAAGGCCGCCGACCCGCTCGTCGACCGTCCCTGGGTCGTCGTCGACCTCCACATGCACACCTCGTGGTCGTTTGACTGCACCGTCGCGCCGACCGAGCTCGTAGAGCATGCGGAGGCCGAGGGGCTCGGCGCGATCGCCGTCACGGATCACAACGTCTTCGGCGGCGCCCTCGAAGCTGCCGCCTACGCCCGTGAGCGCGACGGCGACCTGATCGTGATCCCTGGCGAGGAGATCAAGACCGACTCGCAGGGTGAGGTGATCGGCCTCTTCCTCGAGCGTGAGATCCCGCGCGGAATGCCCTTTGCCGACACGATCGCCGCCATCCGCGAGCAGAGCGGCATCGTCTACGTGCCACATCCCTTCGACCGGATGCACACGATTCCCGACCCGGCGACGCTCCACCGACATCTCGCCGACATCGACGTCTTCGAGGTCTACAACGCGCGACTTCTCTTCGACGCGCAGAACGACGAGGCGCTCCGCTTCGCGCGCAAGTACGACCTGACGATGGGCGCCGGCTCCGACGCCCACGTCCTCCAGGGCGTCGGTACCGGAGCGGTACGGATGCGCGCGTTCGCCGACCGAGAGGAGTTCCTCGTCTCCCTCCGCGGCGCCGAGATCCTGCGGCGACCGAAGTCGCTCGCGTACCTCCAGAGCCTCAAGTGGATGGCCCAGGTCAAGGAAAAGGTCCGCTGAACCCGAAAGGTCCCCGTGCCCCGTGGCGACCGCAGTGACCACAGACGAGATTTACCAGCGGTACCTCGACAAGGCGATCAAAGAGATCCTTCGCCTGGAACATGAGGTCGCAGAGGCTGCCGCAGGGCAGCCTGTCGCTCAACCGACCGGTCATCCGCTCGGATCCATGTTCCTGCTCAAGTACGGGCCCCAGGCGCCGGAACTGCAGGAAGGCGTCGCCTTCCACGGCCGCTCCGGTCATGCGCTGAAGAAGTCACTCGAGCGGCTCCACGTCGATCCGCGCGAGGTCTTCGGAACGAACTGCATCAAGTTCGCCGGCGCCGATGAGGAGCTGTGCCGCGCCTGGCTTCGGCGAGAGATCCGGATCGTCCAGCCGCGGCTTGTCGTCGTCATGGGCGACGACGCGCTCGACTTCCTGAACGGGATCGAGCTCCCCCTGTCGAACCCGGTGACGGCGACGCTCGGCGAGCTTCAGCACTTCACGCCGACGATCGAGGCACTGGTCGTTCCTGACATCGATCTCTCACTCGACGAGCAGCCTGCCAAGACGCGCTTCTGGACAGCCTTCAAGCCCATAGGAGAGTGGTGGGCCGCAGTCCCGCCCTACTAGCCGTCGGGGTCGTGCTCGCCGGGTGGTACGCGGCGACGCCCCACCTCGGCACCCTCTCGCTCTGGCCGAACATCGTGCTCGTGTCCGTGGCCGTCATGCCCGCGGTGTTCGCAACCGTCGGGATCGTACTGCCGCTCTGGAGGCGCGGGTCACTGCTACCTGCTACCGCGGCGTTTCTCGTCGCGACGGTCGCTCTCACGCAGACGGGGCTCCCGACCGTGGCCAACTTCACGAAGCTCGCTGCGGCAACGCTCTTCGGCTTCTGGGCCGTCCGGTTCTTCGACGAGCTCTCCTGGCCGGTATTGATCGCGTCGCTCATCCCCTGGGTCGACATCTACTCGGTGTTCTGGGGTCCCACGCACGAGATCGCAAGCGGGAAGCACGAGCACGTCTTCACGACGCTCTCGTTCGCATTCGTCGTTCCCGGCGGCGGCGCAGCGCGCCTCGGGATCCCCGATCTGGTCTTCTTCGCCGCATTCCTCGGGTCGGCCGCGCGCTTCGGTCTTCGCGTCGGCTGGACGTGGATCGGGCTCACAGTCTCGGTCGGCCTCACCATGCTCGCGGCGACGTGGTGGGACGTCGGCGGTCTGCCTGCTCTCCCCGGGATCTCGCTCGGCTTCCTCGTGCCGAACGCGGACATCCTCTGGCGGCGGCTTCGGCCGCGGCGCTAGCTGATCAGTCGCGCGGGCGTTCGAGCACGGAGACCGACTCAACGTGCGGCGTGTGCGGGAACATGTCGACCGGCGTCGTGCGAATGAGGCTGTAGCCGTACTCCTCGATCAGCCGCTTCGTATCGCCGGCGAGCGTGGTCGGGTTGCACGAGACGTAGACGATGCGCGGCGCTGCGAGCTCACCGAGCCGCTTAATCGCCTTGCCGGCGAGCCCTGCGCGCGGCGGGTCGACGACGACCACATCCGGCTCTCCTGCCCGCTCACGAAGCTCGCGGAGGACGAGGCCAACGTTGCCGGCGAAGAACGCGGCGTTCCCGACGGCGTTCAGTTCGGCGTTCTCGATCGCGCAGGCAACGGACTCCTCCGAGACCTCGACGCCCCACACCGTCAGTGCCTCGCGCGCCAGCGACAGGCCAATCGTCCCGATGCCGCAGTAGAGGTCGTAAACCGTCTCGGTTCCGGTGAGCGCAGCCTCGGTGCGCGCGAGCGCGTAGAGCTTCTCGGCCATCAGGGTGTTCGTCTGCAGGAAGGCATTCGGGCGGACGCGGAAGCGGAGGCCGCCGATCTCCTCCTCGATCGCCTCGTCGCCCCAGATGAGCTCGCTCGGCAGGTTCGTGACCTCGGAGGGGGTGTCGTTCACCGTCCAGTGGATCGACTTGACCTGCGGATGAGCGGTGAGCACCTCGATCAGGCGTTCCCGCTCGAAGCGTTCCCGCTCGTGCGTGACGAGCTGCACGAGAACCTGACCGGTGTTGCGCCCCTCACGCACGACAAGGTGACGCAGATAGCCGGTGCCCGCAGCCTGGTCGTACGGCGCGAGCCTCTCCTCGATTGCCCAGTCGAGGATCGTCTTGCGGATGGCGTTCCCGATGTCGGTCGTCAGGTAGCACTTGTCGAGGCCGAGCACCTCGTCCCAGCGGCCGGCGCGGTGGAGTCCGAGCACGGGGCCGTCGGGGCCGGGCGCAAAGGAGTACTCCATCTTGTTGCGATAGCCAAAGCGCTCCTCGGCGGGGATGATCTGCTCGACCGGCGGATCGGCGATGCCGGCGATGCGCCGCAGCGAGTCCCCGACCCAGGCCTGCTTCGCGGCAAGCTGCTCCTCGTAGGCGAGATCCTGGAAGCGACAGCCGCCGCACGACGGGTAGTGCGTGCACGGCGCCTCTACGCGGCTTGGGCCTGCCTCGAGCACCTCGGTCGTGATCGCCTCGGCGTGGCGTCGCTGCACCTTCGTGATGCGGGCGCGAACACGATCGCCGGGGAGACCAGCGCGAACGAAGACGACGAATCCGTCCAGGCGCGCGACACCGTTCCCGCCGAAGGCGAGAGAGTCGACCTGGAGTTCAATCTCCTCGTCGCGCTGTACGGGCGGTGCGGCCACGGGTAGGACGGTACGCAAAGCGGCACCCCTCGTGCGGACTCTCCCTCCCGACCGACCTCAGCGGAGGCGAAGGAACTGCAGCGCGGGCTCGAGCCCGTCGACCTCGACGGCGGGCCGCGGGCGCGCCAACCAGGCTTCGCGATCGAGCCGATAGCACTGCTGCCGCACCGGAACGCCGCGCGGCGCTGCCATCACCTCGATCGTCGGGAGGTACCCGAGCTTCTCGGATACCCGTGCTGACGAGGTGTTGCCCTCAAACGCCGCGGACTCCGCCGCCCGCGCCCCGAGCCCGTCGAACGCGAAGGCAAGGACGGCGACCCTCATCTCGGTTCCGATGCCACGCTGCTGGAATCGACGGCCAAGCCACGAGCCGGTCGACACGATCTGCTGGGTGGGGAACTCGCGCGTATGAACCCCCTGAAACCCCGCGGGAGCGCCGTCGACGAAGACGCCGAACTCGAGCCCCCACCGCTCCGGGCGCGCGTCGCGCAACAGCCCCGAGTGGTAGCCGACGAACTCCTCGACGAACCCTGGCGCGCCGACCCCGTCGGTCCACGGAACGAGAAACGGCATCTCCTCCGGCGGGTGGATGCCCAGCTCGGCGAGCGCAGCGAAGGCAGGCAACTCGTCCTCGGTGGGAACCCGGAGCTCGAGGCGCTCGGTTCGCAGGCAAAGCCCGGAGAGTGCGTTGGTGCCCGGACGCGGGCGGTCGCTCACGAAAGGACTGTGACGTACACCGAACGGGGCTTCGGCCCGTCGAACTCGCAGAGGAAGATCGCCTGGTAACGGCCCAGAGCGAGCTCCCCGTCACGAAGCGGCACGATGACCTGCGCGCCGGTAACCGAGGCGCGGCCGTGTGAGGCGCCGTTCGGCCCGTCAGCGTCGTCGTGGCGCCAACCCCAGTCCTCGCCGACGACCCGCTCGAAAGCGTGCTCGAGGTCCTCGACGAGAATCGGGTCGATCTTCTCGTTGATCGTGATGCCGGCCGTCGTGTGCGGGACGTAGACGAGCACGGCCGCGCCCTCGATGCCCGCAACGGCTGCGCGAACCTCGCTCGTGATGTCGATCAGCTGGGTCTTGCGCTCGGTCTGAAATGTCATCTCGTGCACGGGCGCCTATCCTACGGACACCGTGACCACAGAGCCCATGACCAACCGCGAGCTCGATGCGTTCCGCGACGACGCCGACCGCTTCCTCGCCGAGCTCGACGAGGAGTACTACCTCCACCTTGCGGGCCACAAGCCCGACCTCGAGATCGAGCAGATCTACGAGCGGCACCCGGAGCTCACGAAGATCGAGACGGCGCAGCGCCTCTCCACCGGGCCGACAGAGCTGTGGCGGTTTGCCTGCGACGGCTACCTCGGCAACCTCACACGCTCTCACCAGGAGAAGCTCGCCGACGCCGAGACGGCGCTTGAGACGACCGTCGACGGCGAGCGAATCCCCTACCGGATGCTCCGTGTCGTCATCTCGAACGAGCCCGACCGCGACCGCCGCGCCCGGCTCGAGGCCGAGCGGCTGCGGCTCCTCGACGAGGAGCTGAACCCGGTCTACCTCGACGCCGCTCGGATCGACCGCGACGCGGTCTCCCAGCTCGGCGCACCGAACTACTACGAGCTGCACAAGCAGTTCGGCTTCCGCCTCGACGATCTCGCAGAGCAGTGCACCGCGCTCCTCGACGAGACCGAGGGCCTCTGGAAGCGCTCGGCCGACCGGCTCATGCGCGAGCGTCTCGGGATCGGCCTCGCCGACATGCGTCCGTACGACATGCCGCGCCTGTTTCGCGCGCCGGAGTGGGACAAGGCCTATCCCTCCGACCGGATGGTCCCGGCGCTCGAGGCGACGCTCCGTGACCTCGGGATCGACCTGGCGTCCCAGACGAACGTCCACCTCGATCTCGAGCAGCGCCCGGGCAAGAGCCCGCGGCCGTTCTGCTCGCCGATCGAGGTGCCCGGCAAGGTCATGCTCGTGATCCAGCCAATCGGCGGGCGCGACGACTGGGAGGCGCTCTTCCACGAGGCCGGCCATGCGGAGCACTTCGCGCACACCTCCCAAGACCTCCCGGTGGAGGCCAGGCGCCTCGGCGACAACGCCGTCACCGAGGGCTGGGCGATGCTGATGGAGCACCTCGTGAGCGACCCGGCGTGGCTGAACCGTCGGCTCGATGTCTCTCGGGTAGAGAAGCTTGCGAACGAGGGTGCCGTGTCGCTCCTCTACTTCATCCGCCGCTACAGCGCGAAGCTGCTCTACGAGATCGAGTTCTTCCAGGCAGACGACCCGGTCTCGATGCGCGGCCGGTACGCGGAACTGCTGAGCGAGGCGCTCGAGTTTCCGGCGAATGCCGAGAGCTACCTCGACGACATCGACGGCTCGTTCTACGTGACGCAGTACCTCCGCTCGTGGGCGTTCGAGGCGCAGCTGCGCGAGTTCCTGCGCAGCGAGTTCGGCAACGAGTGGTTCGCGAGCCGCGACGCGGGCGGACTGCTCCGTGAGCTGTGGTCGCTCGGCCAGGGGCCAGACGCCGACGAGTTGCTGAAGGACGTCACAGGCGCGACGCTCGAGATGGCCGCCGTCGCGGATCGCATCCGCGAGGGACTGGACATCTGACCTCCCGCTCCTGAACGAGCGCGGGGCGGCAACGCGACCGTCCGGGCGAAGCTGCCGAACCGGCGCTCGACGCGGTGGTAGCTCTCGTTCGTGATCTCCGCGCTGCGCTCGCGCTGCGCGGTCACCGTCAGAGCGCCGTCCTCGACCTCGACGGACACCTGCTCCTGCGAGACGCTGGGAAGGTCGAAGGCGTACACGACCTCGGTCTCGGTCTCCCACGCATCGAGCGTCGGCACCCACGCCTGCGTCTGCCGACCGTTGTCCTCAAACCGGCCGTTCATCAGCCGCGAGAGCTCGTTGTGCGTGGCGGACGCCTCATGGCGTGGGGCCCAGCGCATCAACGTTGTCGCCCGTCGTCTCGTCCTGCGTTGATGCGGAATACCAAGTTGAATGTAAGGGAAGAATAAAACCTTAGTGTTCCCTTATCAAGTGTGCTAGTGTTTCATCCAATCACCCGCGACGACCGCCACGACAACCGGATCGAGGTGGTCGCGGGAATCCTTTTCCGGGTAGGAGCGTTACGACAGATATGCGATCGCTTACAACCATCAAGCATGAGATCGACCGGCTCTCCGACCGGCGCTTCGACGTCCTTCAGCGGCTCTCGGCCACTGGGCAGGATCCGGAGCTCCGCGCCGAGCACCGCCAGATCGAGGACGAGCTCGCCACACTCTGGGACGAACAGCGCCAGGTGCGTGCAGCCATCCGCTTCGGCGACCGCGAGCTGATCATTCAGCGCGCGCGTCACGAAGAGCGTCTCTCGCGCGCGGCCTAACCCGGCCTCGCGTAGGTGGCGTCCCTGGGCGACCAGGGACGCCCCACCCGCTTCCCTCGGCCAGCTAGAGTCAAGGCCGTACGGGGCGTTAGCTCAGCTGGGAGAGCGCCGCCTTTGCAAGGCGGAGGTCATCGGTTCGATCCCGATACGCTCCATTCGGAAAGGCCTGCACAACAGTGGTTTTTGTTGCCACGGAAAGCGTGAAGGGGCCTTTCGGCCCCCTCGTGTCAGCGATATGTCAGCAACGGCGGTTCAGACGGCCCCGA
>Ga0194048_10000236_pt1 | contig 25848 bp, 42 predicted proteins | sample JunL225m_MetaG_FD_161685 | JGI IMG/M metagenome (GOLD analysis project Ga0194048, IMG submission 161685) | Anoxic zone freshwater microbial communities from boreal shield lake in IISD Experimental Lakes Area, Ontario, Canada - Jun2016-L222-5m | ecosystem: Environmental > Aquatic > Freshwater >...
CAATCCGAATAAATATAACAAACTGGAGTTGAACTTGCAGAAAAGAGCCCGTAGTATACTTGACGAATTAGACACGTTAATCGTACACAAAGATCGTGAAAATCTTGTGGAAAGCCGTGCCACCCACGTTATCCAGGGTGCTATTAATTTAATCAACTATATTCGCGAGAACTATGATGCTGAGCAAGCAGGAGAACTTGAGCGTAGATTGCTTAACAGTATCCGTACCCAGGAACCGGAAAAGTTCAAGCGTGGCGTTAGACGTCTACGTAGCGACTATTAATAAATAGCTAATTAACTAGGAATTAACAGATGAAAACCACAGATTTAGCACCAAACAAAATTGAAGAAGCCCCAATGGGTGCTTTGAGTAAAGTTGGAAATTATGTAGGATCTAAGCTATCCACTTTTGCCCCTGACCTTGCTGCAAGATCTACCGGAAAATTAAACACCGGTGCAGTTGCAAATAAAGCATGGAGTGGTTATCAGAGCTTTTTAGGTCAAACAGGCGAAAAGCCAACAACATCAAATATTATATTATGGTTACAACATAATAAGTATTCACCAGATGCTATCAAGGCCGCTGAGACTGTGTTAAGAGATGCCGCTAGAGCAGCCGGGCAAGCTACCAAAGATGCCGCTGCAAAACAAGCAGAAAAAGACAATCCACAATTACAAACATTTTCCGAACCAGCAATGGGCGGAGCCTCAGCAAATCCGCCACCGGATGACATCGCAGAAAGTAAAAAACCAATGCATCATTTAGATATGATGCGTAGCTACTTAGATATCCTACGCGAGTCCGACGATATAGTAGATGAAGCAGTTAAGTTCGCTAATGTTAGTCCAAAGACAGCATCACAAGCAATTATGGCGGCCGCTCAGGCTCAGGCCAAAGCGCAATATGCACAACAACCAGCACCTGCCGCAACAGCAACTCCAGCACCTGCCGCAACAGCAGAACCAGCGGCACCTGCCGCAACAGCACCTGCCGCAACAGCACCTGCCGCACCGTCTGATGCACGTACAGATGCTGGTGCGCCAGACTTGCATTCGTTTGCTTCAAACTTCCACGAAGAACTGTTAGCTTCAAAATCAAATGATCCTAAAACACGTAATTTACTAACAGCACTTGAGGCATATTTAGATACGTCGGAACCACTGAAAAAAGCCGCGGAGAGTCTTAACTTCTCGGAATCTTTTAATCCTGGAAAAATGTTGCAAAAGAAAGTTACCAAACTTACACGTATCAAGTAAAAATAAACGGACTATAAATGTATCAATTGTTATATGAAGGTGGTAATGCAATTCCAACAAGTAGTCCGGTTAATCAGGAAGATGTGCCTACGGTAATTGCTATTGCTAAACGCGAAATGCCGCAAGGTCTTTTAAAGAACCTGCAAGCTGATATTGGTAGTGCTGGCTTTAAAGGTGTTCCTAGTGGCGACATTGACCTAATGGTTGAAGCCCAAGACTTGGTTGTTATATTTAAAACCGAAGATGATAAAAAAGATCCAGTTCTTGCCGCCAAGAAATCTATGCAGACTTGGTTTACAGCAAAAAGTATTGAAGCCAATGTTAACGGCCGTAATGTTAGTATTGGCATAAAATATAAACCTGCAGCAGGCGGGCAAGGCTACGCACAAGTAGACTTAATGGTTATACATGATGTTAATATTGTTGCACCCTGGCATCAACACGGTCCACGTGGCATGTACAAGGATACTGGCTTTAAAGGACAACAGAACTTTGTATTAATGGCCAGCATCGCTAAACATCTCAATTTAAAGTTTGATCCGTTTGGCGCAAAATTAATTAACCGTGATACCAATGAAGTAGTTGGTCGTACACGTAAAGAAGTTGCTAAAATTTTACTTGGCCCAAAAGCAAAAGAAGATGATCTTAACAGCGTTGGCACTATGCTTGCCGCATTGGAAAGTGATCCTGACAAAGATAGTAAGTTAGCCCAAGCCAAACAAGATCAGGCCAAAGGACTACTAACATTGCCCGAAGCATCGCCCACCCCGGGAACAGCCGCGTGGTTTAGAAAGATGGGCCATGCGTTATGAAAATAAGAGATATCATCCTTGAAGGTGGGTGGGATACTACTCTGACCCAGAACACCGTACTACATCCTAAGATCGTTGCAGTGGCTTTACAAGTAGTGGACAAGTTTGTCTCTGACTTTAATAAATTATATGCCGGACAAGTTGGAGAAATACAGCGCGGTAGACCAACTGGATCCAGCGCCCATCACGAAATTGACACGCAAGAAGATCCAACTAAAGTATACGGCGACATTGACTTACAAATGATTGCACCCGAAGCTGAAGGACAAGGTTATACACAGTTCACAGCACAGTGGAATAAGTTAACTGATGATTTTGTTAAAGCCGGACATGCACCGTATGTAGACACAAGCGAGAGCAAGCCAGGTCATCCTATATTCCAAGTTGGACCAAAGCAATTTGTACAAATAGATTTTATGTGGCACCCAGAGAGATTACGTAAATGGGGCGCCAGTCGTGTGACTCCTGAGCGCGGAGTAAAAGGATTATTGCATGGTAATATGTTTAGTGTACTAGGCGAACTACTTGACCTAAGCATACAACATGCTGGTGTACAATTAAAAGTGATTGATGGTCAACATGTTCCCTTTAGCAAACAAAAAGGTGCAGAAGTTGTTACGGTATCAACAGAGCCAAGCACTTTTATCTACGACATATTTGCGTACGAAGCGCAACAGCTTGGAATTAAAAAACCCAAGGTTGACTCTATACTAAAACGATTCCCGGGCAATGATCTAGATGATGTTAAGATTAGTAAACTAGTCAATGGCATCAAAGGTTTTGCACGTAGTTGTGAAGCAAACGGAATGTTTGGCCAAGGCGACTTAACTAACTTTACATCAGCAAGAGATTTCCTAAATAAGTTCTGGAATCGATATAATGAAAAAGCACAAATTGATATTGCTGGCAAGAAACGCGATAAGGCACAAACACCAGATGCCATAGCAAGAGCCAATAGTGATAGAGAAAAGATACAGCAAGGGCTTGACATGGTAAAAGGATTATTCGCATGAAACTAGAATTTATCAACAGAATTTTAGTTGAAGCTAGAGCAGGCGCACAACCTCATCCAGAAGATAGTATATTTGACGGTGCCGCAGCAGCTAATACAGCACTAGAAAGTTTAAATTACGTAATCAAAAATCCACAATCCATTACAATTAAATTTGATGGATTCCCGGCATTGATATTTGGTCGTTTACGTGATGGCAGATTCACAGTACAAGACAAGTATATGTTTGATGCCAAATATTTTGCCGATAGTCCGCAAGCATGGCAACAATATGATAGCCAAAAGAAATCAGGTAAACTACGTCCAGACCTATACACTAAGTTGACCAATATTTGGAAAGGACTTGAACAAGCAGTAGGATCAAGTCCCGGCTTTTTCTGGGGAGACTTGTTATGGTGGGAAACATTGTCACCAATTAAAGGAAAGTTTGTATTCAAACCAAACGTAGTTGAATATCGTGTGCCTGTTAAAAGTAAATTAGGAACACAGATAGCAGGTAGAGTTGGTGGCGTGGTTGTACATCAATACTTTGCCGATGAATCTGCATCACCGGTGCAATGGAACGGTAAAGGACTTGTACTTGATGGCTCGGTTACTATACTAACACCAAGCACAGGCATTACATTTACATTGAACGATCCAGTACAATTATCAAAAGGTGCCAAGGCTGCTGTTAGCCAATACGGCAAAGTAACAGAGGATTTCCTCAACGGCCTTGATGGGGTTGCTAGGCAAGCTATACAAAAATATTGTAACAAACGTATTACGGGACAAACTAATTCTGAATTGGTTGATTGGTTGCGAGAACCAGCAAATATTAGTGCAAAGCAATTTAAAACCTTAGTAGGTGAAGAAGGCAATGGTTACTTGTCTCAACAAATTAACGGAGTCAAAGGGCTATTCCTTATATGGAATGCAATCTACGCATTTAAAGAAAACCTGGCACAACAGCTAGAACAGCAAGTGCAGGGGCTTGAGCAATGGGTAGGAAATAAGCAAGAAGGTGAAGGTTTTGTGTTTAACACCCCGCACGGGCTGGTTAAACTGGTGCAACGAGGTACTTTTAGCCAGGCGTTGTTTGCTAAGTAACAACCCATAATACCCCTAATTTTTTTATCTTGTATAAATAAAAGTATGCAGAGATGCACTTATATTAAGGAGATTTAAAATGGCAATTTTTACACGTACAGCAGGTGATGCACAAGGCGTTAACAACGTTGATGCAACAACAGCAGGTGCTTTAGGCACAATCGTAGCAACAGGTTTAACAAAGAACCCAACAGCAATTAAGATTACTTTGGCAAACAGCCAGGTGTTCACAGCAGCTGAAAGTGGTACAGGCGGCGCAGTAGAAACAATTTTACGTTCTATCGCTATCGATTCCACAATCGTTATGTATCAAGCTGATACATCACAGTTGAGCGTTCTAGTTGAAGCAACAGGTAGCGCAACAGCAACTATACAAACACGTATCCAAGCTCTTGGTAACGTAGGTGTAGCAGCTAACGTATATTGCGGCCTGGGTGTTGCAGTAGCCAGTTCAAACGGTTTCAAACTAGCTTAATAGTTTAAAAACTAAAATAAAAGAAGCACTTCTCGTAAGTGCTTTTTTTATGGCCGATAAATACTTGTATCATGTCAAATGCCGGTATATATTTTTTCACAGGTTACAGTCTAGTAGACATTACACCCACTGGCGTGATACGTAATACATCACCAGATGCCATTGATAGAGATCAACAACGCAACTGGGAAACAGTATTACAATGCATGGGGTTACGTACACAGCCACAGAATATACAAAATCCAGTATCCTCTATGATTGATATAGAATCAACGGAGTTTGGAGATTTCTATAAAGGCAATCAAACAGTTTGGATGTGGCAGTGGACAGTTGAAGCTACTGGCATTTATGATTTGCAAAATAAGCCACTCGGCGGACTTATGCAAGACTTTGAACAAGTACCTATAATCACTGGACTTGATGAAACAGCCAGGTTTATACTACCAATTTTCTACCCATATGGTACTATTAAAAATATATACTTCAAACAAAGTACATTGAGCTAAATACTAGTTGATGCTACGGCACCATTATGGCTCATCCTCAAGGCACACACAGGCTTAACTAAGAATTGCGTCGCTAACCACTATAAAGCGAGAACTGGTATTATGGCGTATGAAATTGAAAAAAAGAGCCTTGAGGCGCACGTAGAAATTTGCGCTGAAAGGTACAGTAACTTGGAAACAAAATTTAATAATCTCGAAACTCGCATGGATTCACTTGAAAGCCATATTCTCGAAATTAAAGACAGTATCGGACAAGTATCAGATGCTGGAAGTAGCAGAATTATCACAATTGGAACAACAATATTTGGTGTTCTTTTAACGGCAGTATTAGGTGTAGTAGTTCATTTAGCAACCAAATGAAAATAGTCGAATTACTCAATAATGTCCAAATTGGCATTAATAACGAACAGGCTGACTTACTAGGTCGATTTCAACACGAACCTAACATATCAAAAAATAAGCTCAATTTGAGAGAGCAAGAGATAGCAAATCAACTAACGGCACAAGACATCTTGTTACGCCGGAATGAAAATGGCCAGATCACGTACAAGAAAAAAATCCGGTAACAACACACGCCCGGTAGTAGTTCCCCAGGATGTAACAACAGCCGCGTCAGATTATATTACGCAGTGGACTAAACACGAATTACATAAACTACAACGAATTGAAACCTCCCCAATATGTATACCAACAAAAAATGGATACAAAATTGGCCTGTATTCCCTAAAAGTATTCCCCAACAAAACATGCGAAGTATACGATCATAATGCAGAATATGTACACACCTTTGAAAACAAGATCAGTGCTGTATTATATGCAATTTTAACAATAAAACGCAGGTATGCAGCCGCCCAAGAAATTATACATTTGGATACTGAAATAAATAAGAACTATACAGATATGTTAGCTTTTCGTAGAAGTATAAATTGTGCATTACAGCGTAAAGATTATGATACAGTCGACGTTAAAGTAGCAAGGTTAGAAATTGCAGAAACCAAGCTAACTTTAGCTCGGGACCAAGTAGCAAAAGTACATAAACATGCTAAATGGCATAAGATTTGGCAGTAAGTAAAGATTTAAAAAAATTGTAATACACTAAATACATAATATAAAGTTTAGGAATAAAACATCATGAGACTCTCCGAAATGCGAACCGAAGTAACACCACAGAAAATTAACAAAGTTATGGAAAGCCGTTTTGGATTTCAAATTGACTATGATAATTTAACGTATGCTAAAGCACAACGTCTAAGTAAAGCATTGGGCGAAAACATTGTGTCAATTAAGAAATCCTTTGGCGCACACACAGCAGAAAAAAATGCCAAATACATGGAGTTAATGCTTGTTAAAGAAGGCATTGACAAATGGATGGGATCAGAGCAAGGTTTATTTGAATCTGAGATGGGTCGTAGCGAGGCTGTACTGGCTGCTAAAGACATCGTTGACAGTATTCAAGACATGTTAGAGAAAATTTCTAAAGTACAGAACGAACAAGTTCCTGCACTAATTGACACTATTCGTGACCAAATTGGTAGCGAACAAGCTGAAGCATTTAAAGGTGCTATTAGCCCAACCCTAGCAGAACTATACACAGCATTAAGTCAAGCACGTGAAACAAGCGACACATCAGTTCGCGTACTGTCCGGCGAAACTCCTCCGGCAACAGACATGAGCTTGGGTGGTGCAGATGCTGGTATGCCAGGCGCAGAAATGGATCCAATGGCAGCTGAACCAGCCGCTCCAGAAGGTATGGATAGCGATTTTGATGCTGACGGGTTTGATGCAACTGATGCCGCTGCAGGCGGTGAAGAAGAATTAGGTCGCGAACGTCGTTAATATGCGTATCAAAGAAATTATTAATGAATCAGATCTAATAGAACTCGATGTAATCGAAGACGAGGCAGATACTCGCGGTGACTCGTCTTTAATAACTACACTAGAGTGGCTTCGCAACGAAGCTAATCAAAGTGGTGCTGTAACTCCGCGTGTTAAAGTTGACACAGTAATTGATCGTGTACGTGCTATTCCTGGTAACGAAGCATTTAACTTTGCTGCCTTAGAAGCCGCCCATGAACACAATGATACTGTAAAAGGCTTAATTAAAGATATCAAAGACGATGACCATACTGGTTCAAAGTACGTATATCTAGCACCACCTGAAAATACAATTGATAATTCAGACCCATTGGGTGCTTCCACAGCCGCTCCGGGCGATCCAGCCAAAGTTGTTAGCCAAATGGCTAAACGTGCTGCCTCCAACTAATAGTTGACAATAAATTTAAAGTAAGCTATACTTTATGTATAGTAGTACATCCATAAATATTAATAACATTTAAAGGAGTATTACTATGTTAGATACACTATTTTGGTTGGCAATTGGCGCATTTGTAGGTTGGAATTTTCCACAGCCGTTTTGGGCTAAGATTATTCAAGAGAAAATCCAAACAATGATTGCAAGAAAATAATTTTTAGTACAGAAAATGGCATACTCAGAAAAAGTAATTGATCACTACGAGAATCCTCGTAATGTGGGCTCGTTTGATAAAACAGATAATGACGTGGGAACTGGTATGGTAGGCGCACCGGCCTGCGGTGATGTAATGAAACTACAAATAAAGGTGGAAGATGGCATTATCACAGATGCGAAATTTAAAACTTACGGATGTGGCTCTGCAATCGCTAGCAGTTCGCTCGTCACTGAATGGGTCAAGGGCAAAACGCTGGAGCAAGCAGGAAGCATTAAGAATAGTGAGATTGCGGAAGAACTCGCATTACCGCCAGTCAAGATTCATTGCAGTATACTTGCGGAAGATGCGATCAAAGCCGCAATAGCAGATTATAGAAGTAGACACTAATGCCAACTGCATATATTTTAGTCGGAGTTCCTGGGTCTGGTAAAAGCACTTGGGCAAGTAATCAAGAATGGTTTAAGGATTGCTCGTACATTTCTACAGACTCTTGGATACACCTTGAAGCCAACAAACAAGGGAAAACATATAGCGAGGTATTTACTGACTATATGCCCAAGGCCGTTCATATCATGACCGAACATGTGATCCTTGCTAGAGAAGCAGAAGCAGATATTATTTGGGATCAAACTAGTACAACTATTACTAGTCGTAAAAAGAAATTTAATATGCTACCAAATTATAAAATGATTGCGGTAGTGTTTCCTACACCTGATCCATTGGAACTTAGTATTCGATTAAAAAATCGGCCAGGTAAAGAAATCCCACAGGATGTACTTAATAGCATGATTGATGGATGGGAAGAACCAAGCGCCGATGAAGGTTTTGATGAGATTTGGCTGACATGATTACATTAACGGAATTGGCCGCTAAAAAAGTATCAACAAACTTACAAAAACGTGGTAAGGGGTTGGGAATTAGGCTTGGTGTAAAAACTACCGGATGCAGTGGCTTAGCCTATGTAGTCGAATATGTAGACACCCCGGCTGAGGTAGATGTACATTTTGTTAGCCAAGATATTCAGATATTTGTTGATCCCAAAAGTCTTGCATATTTAGATGGTGTAGAATTAGACTGGGTTCGCAATGGACTCAATGAAGGGTTTGATTTTAAAAATCCTTTAGAAAAAGATCGATGCGGATGTGGGGAGAGTTTTCGCATATGATGTTAGTGTATAGTGATAGCAACATTATTGATACTCAGTGGCTCCCTAATATAAAGTTCAACCAAGAATACATTGTTTGCCATAGTTTTGAAGAATACCTAAACACACCAGCTGACATAAAAATAGCATTTACCACACATCGTTTGCATTGTGACTACGATGTTAACTGTCCAGCATATCAAGGTTTTGAAGATAAAATAAATCAACTTAGTGCCATTAGCAAGTTTGTATTTACATTTGAAAGTGAATTACACAATTTCCATTGGAAGATATGGGAGAAGTGCCATCACAACAATGTATACTGGTTATTACCCGGTGCAGTAAACGACAGAGAAGATATTAACAGCCATATCATTTATTGGGGAGACTGGTTTAAAACAACATCATCTCTATATAAGCAATTGCCCAACAAGTTAGCAGAGTTAACTCCGTATGCCAATAAACCTTTTATGTTTGATGCATTGCTTGGTGTTATAAAGCCACATAGAGATTTTGTATATAGCACAGTTAAGTTTCACAATCTCGATGATAAGTTTATAATGACCTATGGCGGCAAGTGGCAAGATACAGAATTTTATGCTAAAGATTATTTTATTTGGGAACCAGAATGTGTGCCAACTGGTCCAGTTATTGGAACAGCAGATGCTGTGCATTACTGTGGTATATACACAGGGTTAAGCAGAGTAATTCCCTTAAAGGTATTCAATGATACAGCGTATAGCATTACTACAGAAACAGATTACGACAATACATTAAGTTTCTTCAGTGAAAAAACAGCCAAGCCGTTGGTTGCACGTAGATTGTTTATTGCATTTACTGGTTATAAATTTTTACAGAATTTACGTAACTTAGGATTCCGCACGTTTGGAAATGTAATTGACGAAAGCTATGATTTAATTGAAAATGATAACGACCGATATCTTGCGGCGTTTGATCAAGTACGTCTTCTATGCAATGCAAATCAATCTGACATACTTGAACAGATAAAACCTGCACTAGAACATAATTATAATTTAATTATGAATACAGACTGGAATTCTCGTGCCGCAAATCAAATAACCGATACAATTAATTGTGTTTAATACGTTCTGTTATTATTTGTGCCCACTTACTCTGAGCTTCTGCACCAGGATGAAACTTATCATCCTGCCAACTATCTAATTCCTTGGCAAGTTCAAATACACCATCCTTTTGTTCGTTGGTAAAAATCCAACGACTGAAATCAAGTTCGTCAACTAAGAACTGTAGATCTGGGTATCGGTAAACCCCAAAGTCTCCGTTCTTACTGACACGCTCTTCGGTGGACCAGTAATTAACATAACTCATAAAATGATATGGTATTTTTTTAGCAACTAAAAAGTTTTGCAGCTTAACCATCTCCATTAAGTTTATTGTTCCTAGACTTAATTCGCTACTTACTTTATACATCTCTTTAAACATTTGTTTGGCCACAGGATGATTATTCCATGTACCTACACCGCCGCCGCTAAAAATGTATCCTAACTTATTATCGGGCAATCTACGATAAAATCCATAACTGTCAAACAGTTCATTCCATGCCGGATCTTCAATGCTGGTTAAGTAATCTAATCGACTAACACCAGACCACATTACTAGCACATGATCTGGACGATTTTTTAATACAGACCGTATTATGCTATCACAAATATATTGATTGCCAGCGGCCGCTTCTGCAACAGAGTAACATTGATCAGCTGGATTCAGTTCTTGGAAGTACCTGGGCCAACATATATTTGGGCCACCTGGGAAATCGGGCCACTGGGTAAAACTACATCCAGATATGAGTATATTCATGTAAATATTTATTGACTGCCGATAGGTGGTATGTTATAATAGTTGCTATGATTACCCACAAATATGATTATACTCCAATAAGCAGAACTACAGTAGATGGCAAGAGACATTACTCTTTACCGGATGGCGCAAAAGTCCCTTCAGTTACAACAATCCTTGACCGTACTAAATCCGAAGAGAGCAAACAAGCACTTGATAATTGGCGCAAACGTGTAGGTACTCAACAAGCCCAACAAATTACTACAGAAGCAGCCAATCGTGGTACACGTATGCATAGCTATCTTGAAATGTATATCCAACAAGATGAACTAAAACCCTTGCCACCAAATCCCTATGCCCACCCAAGTTGGTTTATGGCTGCTGAAGTTATTCTTAAGGGATTGACTAATGTAGAAGAATTTTGGGGCAATGAAGTTCCTGTATATTATAGTGGGTTATATGCTGGTACCACCGATTGTGTGGGGCTGTGGAATTGTCGTACTGATAAAATAGCCAAGCCAGCAATTTTAGATTTTAAGCAAACCAACAAGCCCAAGAAACTTGAATGGATTGGCGACTATTTTATACAATTAGCGGCATACGCACAAGCACACAACAATACGCACAATACTAAAATTAACACTGGGGTAATTTTAATGGCAGTACAGCCTAAATTACTCCCGGACAATACGTATACGACCCCAGAATATCAGGAATTTGTTATTGATGGTAAAGATTTTGACTACTGGACAGACGAGTGGACCAAAAGGGTGGAGTTATACTATCTAACTAACTAAATACTTAAATATCGTTAGAGGTTAAATTAAGTATGGCTATTGTTCAAATTTCGCAAATACAATTACGTAGAGGGTTACACGATGATCTACCACAATTAGCTTCGGCTGAGATGGGATGGAGCATTGATACACGTCAGTTATTCATTGGCAACGGCACTCTTGCCGAATTTGCCCCAATTGAGGGCATAACAGAGATCTTAACTGAGCACAGTGACTTTTTAAGTTTTATTACTAGCTATCAGTTTAAAGGTACAGATTCAGGATATACTAGCCAGACTGGTATTGATGAAACGCACCCTGTTACACGTAGCCTACAAACTATCCTAGATGAAGCAGTTATCAGTGTACGTAGTTTTGGTGCCAAGGGCGATGGAGTAACAGATGACACAGCCTCCATAACTCGTGCTATACAGCAAATTTACACAGCAGCACTTAATCAAACACAAAAACAAGTACAGCGTACAATTAAATTTCCAGCTGGTACATATAAAATTACCAGCGCATTACCTTGTCCTCCAAACTTGACTATAACAGGCGATGGCAAAAATAATACTGTTATATCCGCTACTACCGGATCAGTATTTTACACCTGCGATAGTTTGTACCAAACAAGCTCTCTTGGGACAAACGGCGCAACAATGCCGGGGTTTATAACAGCATCAGACATAACTTTACTAACAAATGCTGGAACTAGTCCAGTGTTACCAATTGACAGCACCAATGATGTAGTATTCAATCGTTGTGGAATAACTGGACCAGCTGGGGTTACTAATTTAGTATCCATTAGTAGTACTTCAACTACCGCATTGGCATTATCATTCAACAATTGTACGTTAACCGGGGGTATTGGCGGTATTGGATTTGCTGGATATGCAAACGGCGTTCGAGTCAGTGGATGTACTTTCTCGGGTCAAACAACATATGGTATTGATTGCGATAGCACAAAGGTATCTGGACTAATTGATGAAAACAATTACTACACCAACGTTCCTACTCCTGTACGAAATTTAACAGGCAACAACTATAGTTACGGTAGTATTACATCAAACACCGCAGTAGATTTTGGCGGCGTATACAGCGGGTCAGCAAAACAGGGTACTGGTCGTACTGTGGTGTATGCGGCGGCAGGCAATGTAATTTATGGTCTTGGTACATCTACTATTACAACATTGGCCAATGGTGCTGGCACCATAGATTATCAAATTACAACAGGATCAAACTTTAGGTTTGGTACTTTTAAATATAACAACAGCGGTGGAGTAGTATTATTTGATGATGAATATACAGAACCTACATCAAGTATTGGCGCAAATTTGTATGCCACTTCAAGTGGCCTATTAAGTTGTACCGTTGCCAGCGCCTCAACCTTAAAATATAACATTAAACAATTCGTATAACATGTTTCAACAACCGGCTGAAGATCGATTGAGATCTTGGCGTGATTTTCGAGCAACAATAGAACCACTTCAATTGGAGAACGCTTTAGCCCAGACTGCAGAGTACTGGGCAAGTGCTCCTTTTGTCCCGTATTATCTGGACGAAAGCAATCCCACAATGTGGCCAAATCCCTGGGAATTAATTAACGAAAATACGTATTGTGATGTTGCAAAATGTCTTGGAATAGTTTATACTATATCATTAACAGAACATAAAAAGAATTTAGATGTTGAATATCGGGTATATGTTGATCATAAAAAAAATTACCTATATAATTTAGCTTGGTTTGCTCAAGGAAAATATATACTTAATTTGATTGACGGAATGGTCGTAAATATCAAACAGCTCGATGATTCATTTGAATTAAAGCATACATACACCGCAGTAGATTTACAATTAGATAATTATTAAGAGAACTCAATGACAACAATTCAAGTAACGAAACGAGAAGGCCACAGGGAAAATTTAAATTTAGAGAAGCTACACAAGGTAGTTTTTTGGGCCACGCAAGGCATCACTGGCGTTAGCGCCAGTGAAGTAGAAATTAAAAGCCACATCCAGTTTTACAACGGAATCAAAACAGCAGATATCCAGGAAACACTGATTAAAAGTGCCGCAGACTTAATTTCGGAAGAAACACCAAATTATCAATATGTAGCTGGTCGTTTGATCAACTATCATTTACGCAAACAAATTTACAATAGTTATGACCCATGGCCACTAATTAAATTAGTCAAGCTCAATGTAGAATCGGGATTTTACGATCGTGCATTGCTTGAAGCGTATACAGAAGAAGAATGGAATACATTAGATTCGTTTATCCATCACGATCGTGATGAAAACTTTACCTATGTGGCCATGGAACAATTCCGTGGCAAGTATCTGGTGCAGAATCGTGTCACTGGTGAAATATTTGAAACACCGCAAATGGCCTATATGCTTATTGCGGCAACATTGTTTCAAACATATCCAACCGAAACACGATTAAAGTGGGTGCGTGATTACTATGATGCTATCAGCTTATATGACATTAGCCTACCTACTCCTGTTATGGCTGGTGTACGTACTCCACAAAAACAATTTAGTTCCTGTGTATTAATTGAAACAGGCGATAGCCTAGATAGTATCAATGCCACAGCAAGTAGCATAGTTCGTTACGTTAGCCAAAAGGCCGGTATCGGAATTGGCGCTGGGCGCATCCGTGCCCTCGGTAGTCCCATCCGCAATGGAGATGCATATCATACTGGTGTGATCCCTTTCTATAAACATTTTCAAACAGCCACCCGTAGTTGCAGTCAAGGTGGTGTGCGTAACGGTGCCGCAACATTGTATTATCCAATTTGGCACTATGAAGTAGAAGACCTTCTTGTATTGAAGAATAACAAAGGCACAGAGGATAATCGTGTACGCCACATGGATTACGGCGTCCAATTCAACAAATTAATGTACGAAAGACTCATCTCTGGAGGCGAAATTACATTGTTTAGCCCCCACGATGTACCTGAAATGTACGAAGCCTTCTTTAATGATCAAGATAAATTTAAAGAGTTATACGAGCGAGCAGAACGTAGTACGAAGTTGCGTAAGAAAACCCTCAAAGCAATTGAGTTATTTGGTAAGTTTATGCAAGAACGCAAAGACACCGGACGCATTTACTTACAAAACGTAGACCATGCAAATACTCATAGCCCATTTGATGAATCAGTTGCGCCAATCAAAATGAGCAACCTTTGTGGGGAGATTGACCTACCCACCGTGCCATTAAACGATGTCAACGACGAGGATGGTAGGATTGCGCTCTGTACCTTGAGTGCGATCAATTGGGGCAATGTAAAAAGCCCACATGACTTTGAGAAGATGTGCCGCCTAGCTGTACGTGGTTTAGATGCATTATTAACTTATCAGAACTATCCAGTCCGAGCAGCAGAACTAGCAACAAAAGAATTTAGACCATTAGGCGTGGGTATTATTAATTTTGCCTATTTCCTGGCAAAGAACGATGTTAGTTATTCAGATCCAAAAGCACTGGCGTTAGTAGACGAGTATGCTGAGGCATGGAGTTATTACTTACTCAAAGCCTCAGCTGATCTCGCCGTTGAACAAGGTGCCTGCACCCGTTGGAAAGATTTAAAATCAGCAAAAGGTCAATTACCAATTGACACACGAAAAATTGAAGTTGATGAATTAGTACCACATCAAGAACGCATGCCGTGGACAGAATTACGTGAACAAATCAAGGCTACTGGTCAGCGTAATGCTACCCTAATGGCTATAATGCCGGCGGAGACAAGTGCTCAAATTAGCAACGCCACAAACGGTATTGAGCCCCCACGTAGTTATGTTAGCATTAAGGGCAGTAAGCATGGACAATTGCGTCAAGTTGTTCCAGAGTTCCGTAGACTGAAAAACAAATACGAATTACTTTGGGATCAAAAGTCGCCCGAAGGCTACTTGAAGATTTGTGCCGTCCTACAAAAGTATATTGATCAAGGTATTAGCATTAATACAAGTTACAATCCAAGATTTTACGATGATGAAAAGATCCCAATGAGTGAAATGTTGGGACACTTGATTATGTGTTATAAGTATGGCACCAAGCAATTGTATTATTTTAATACAATGGATGGGCAAGGCGAAATTGATGTTAATAAGCCCAGTGCTGAACTTAGTGTTGAGACCACTGCAGAAGACCAAGAAGAGTGCGATAGCTGCGTGATATGAAAACCCCTAGTTTGTTAGTTGCCGTTGGCTGTTCATGGGTCGCCGCCAAAGCGATTGATACAGAGCCAACGGCACTAACCTTTGATTGGGATCATGTTGAAGATCCGGCATTTGTGGAAAAACACAGCTTCGCTGGGTTATTGAAGCAGAAGCTTGGATTGGACCAAATACATTTTATTGCCTCTTCGGGTGATAGTAACCAAGGGCAAGCTAGAAAATTAATTGATTTTTTAGAACATAACAAAGAACAATATTCTAAAATTTTTGTTCTTTGGGGCATCACTAGTATCTATCGTTGGGAAATGTATAGTAATACTACAAACCAACTTGAACCGTGTATTCTGCGATCTAAGAACAAAGATTTACTTGAAGAGTCGGAATATTATTTTAAACATTTTTGGAATAAAGAAAATTCTCTTAGAGATCTAGGTAGACAGATATTACTAGTTGACGCTTATCTAACGATGCATTCGATTGATCATTTATTTTTTAATAGTTTTGATCCTTATACATTGGATAATTTAAATATTACTTCAATTACGGATAGTACGTTCTATAAAATTAAAGAATCCCATAATGATATGTTAAGTTTGCTTTGTGCTAAACATGATGTTACAATTAGTAGCTCTAGTGTGCCGTGGCTCAACATACTAAGAAAAACACCAGCTGAGCAATTTCATAATAACACAATAAAAAACTTACAAGCCAAAGGATTACTTGATTGCTCTACTGCACATCCAACAGTCCGGGCACACGCCGATATAGCCATTGGGCTACACGATTATATAAAAGGACATAACAATGAGCGTATTTGATGCAAAACAAACTAAACACCATACAGAGAAACTAGCATTTTTAGATGAGACTGGCCCTGTTACTATTCAACGTTATGAAACAGTAAAGTATAAGCAATTTGACAAGCTAACTGATAAGCAATTGGGTTTCTTTTGGCGCCCAGAAGAAGTAGATGTGCTACGCGATGCCAAAGACTTCAAGGAGTTGACTGAGTATGAACAACACATTTTTACAAGTAATCTTAAACGACAGATCCTTTTGGACTCTGTGCAAGGCCGTAGCCCTAATCTCGCTTTTTTACCTCTTGTATCAATTCCCGAATTGGAAACGTGGATTGAAACTTGGGCATTCAATGAAACCATTCACTCACGTAGCTACACTCACATTATTCGCAATGTCTATTCTGATCCTAGCAAGATATTTGATGAGCTCCTTGATATAGAAGAAATTGTTGCCTGTGCAAAAGAAGTGAGTCGGTATTACGATGCCTTAATCAATGATAGTTTATGGTATCAAATACTTGGGCAAGGCGTACACACAGTCAACGGTAAAAAAGTAACTGTGGATTTATATGAACTTAAAAAGAAACTATGGCTCGCAATTAATTCGGCAAATGCACTTGAAGGAATACGATTTTATGTAAGCTTCGCTTGTTCGTGGGCATTTGCCGAACTAAAGAAGATGGAAGGCAATGCCAAGATTATTAAACTTATATGTCGTGATGAAAATCTACATCTTGCAAGCACACAAACATTAATTAAATTGCTACCACAAGACGATCCTGATTTTGCAAAAATTCAAAAAGAAACAATGCAAGAATGTACAGATTTGTTCTTACTTGCAAGTCAACAAGAAAAAGACTGGGCCAAGTTCTTGTTTAAAGACGGCAGTATGATCGGACTCAATGAAGTATTGTTGGCCCAATACATTGACTGGCTAACCTGCAAACGAATGACAGCAATTGGTCTTGATTGCGGCATTAAGCCCAATGGTAGCAATCCTCTTCCGTGGACAGCAAAATGGATTGCAGGAAGTGATGTACAAGTTGCTCCCCAGGAAACTGAAATCACTACATACGTGATTGGCGGTACTAAACAAGACGTTGATGGTAATACCTTTAAGGGCTTTAGTTTGTGAAATTGTATGCCATTGGGTGTAGCTTTACCAATGGCCATCAACTTGCAGGTCCCGTGGGCGGTTGGCCATTGATCGTTGCTAACTCATTAAATGCAACACTAATTAATAATGGGCAATCAGCCGCAGGCAATACCTATATAAGTCATAAACCTATATTAGACAATGTCAGTGCAGATTTAGCATTGGTTATGTGGAGTGGACTAACACGCAAAGATCTTGTAGTGGATTGCACCAACCGCGTATTGATGTCGGTGTTAGATCAATACGGATACGTTGCCCCCGGCAACGAAAAAACAAAATATGTTTTTAGTGGCGGCATACGTGGTAGCTGGGAAAATAATTCATTTATTAAAGAAATATTTAAACCTCTTTACAAAGTTAGCAATGAACGTACAATGGCACAAGATACATTGCTTAATATCATTCAATTACAAAGTTATTTTAACCAAAACAAAATAAACTACATTATGAGTTCGTACGTTAACTATTGGACCGCGCAATCGCAAGTAGCTGATATTGATTTTGGAATTGGACAATTTACAGATCTACATTATCTAATAGATCAAATTGACTTTTCTCGTTGGATATTTTTAAACGATAATAAAGACGGAATATACGAACTAGCAAAGCAAACACCATTGGGTTTTCAATCAGATAATTTTCACCCGACGTATGCAGTACACGAGCAGTGGGCTGATTTGGTATTGAAAACTTTAAGCCAGAGAAACCTCCTGTCATAATTACATAATAAGGAACGAAAAATGTTAACAGTTTATTCAAAAAATAGTTGTCCTTTTTGTGTACAAGCAAAAAGTTTATTGCAGTTAAAAGGTATTGAGTACGAAGAAATTAAAATTGACGAAAGCTCTGAAGCACGTGAATTTATAGTCGGGGAAGGACATCGTACAGTTCCACAGATTTATAAAGATGGTAAGTTATTAGTTGAAGGCGGGTTTCAAGGATTAAAGAAACAATCCGACGACTTTTTCAAAAATTTAAAGGATAATCAATGTTAATATCTAAGGGCTATAGTGCCAATGATATACTCTGTTTTAAACTAACAAACGGAGAAGAAGTAGTTGCAAAACTAATAGAAGAAAAACCTGACTGTTTTGTGGTCGCTAGACCCTGTACAGTTATTCCTAGCCAACAAGGACTGGGACTCATGCAAACCCTGATTTCCGGCGAACTAAATACTAATATAAGCCTGAATAAAATGCATATCATTATGCATAGTCCAGTTATTAGTGATATTGAAAAACACTATATTAAAACTACTACCGGGCTTCAGCTATAGTTAAGGAATCCTAATATGCCAGCCCCACTGCCAGTTGCCACAGTACTTGACAATGTAGATCCAGGTCTTAATGTACCCACAGCACCTCATGGTCCTTCGCCGTTTGGTGTAATTGGTAAAGTATTAAAAACCCCTGGCGGCCGTCCGGTATTAGCAATGGGTAAATTTGTATCTACTATGGGAGATTTTATTGGACTGCACGGAAACCCGGCCTTTATTAAAATACCAGGATACAATCCATTGTGCGCGGTTGGGGAGTCGGTTATTGCTCTTAACGTTTCTACTAGCGTTCTAGTCAATGGTCGATTTGTTGCAAAAATTGGTAGTATTTGCAGTTGTACTCATGTCCTAGTAGGACCCGGCGCACCCACAGTACTTGTTGGACGATAAAGATGGCCTCAGCCCTACAGCTTACTGCAACAGCAACTATTATTAACGGCCATGGCCTGGCAACAAATTTTGATGTACTATCTCAGATTGGAATATTCCAATCTCAACCAACGCTCTCATCAATGAGCAATATATTTGTTAATGCTACTAGTCTTAATGCCAACATAGCCAGTACGATTGTTCCTATATTAAGTACAATTGGCACTGGAGCAAATCAAGGGCAATTTCTATTGGATTTGTATCCTTCAAATGTGTCGCCGGTATGTAATGCAAACATCCCAACGTATAGTGGCGTATTAAAACGTGTCAGTGGTGCAGTACAAGCACAAGCAACGGGCCCATTTTCCCATGGTATTGCCGGCTTTGCAAATTTATTCAGTTTGTGCAATGGACATGCCTTTCAAGTATTTGACACAGTTGCATCAATTAAAATTTTACAAAATAAAACATATGGTCAAAGCGGTCTAAACTTTACTGGTCAACTTGATTTAGCAACAGGCGGCGTTGGAAAAAACGGTGCTTTATTAGCGGACGTAATCGAAGGTTGGGGAACAATGTATGATACTACACATCTTAACCTAATCAGCGACCCATATGTGTTTGGGCAAAATTTATTAAATCAAGGATTATCAGATTATGGTAATCTAGGTAAAAAACTAACAGCTACAGGGTTAGATATTACTGATATTACAAAAATTCCAACAACAGTTACAGTTGTTAGCACCCAACCAAGTACAACAACTATCAGCTCAGAAGTCGGAGAAGTTGTTTTGCCTACTGTAGAAAATGTATACAGTACAAATACAGTTACTGGTAATAGTATTGATGTTATTAAATCTGTCTATGCGTCAATCACCGGAAACGATCTTATTTCAATACTAATAGCAACCGGTTTTACGGGCCCAACTACAAATTTAAAAACACTAGCCGATTTCTTAGATTTTAATAAAGTAGTTTCCCCGGACTTGGGTATTCAATTAAATCCATTGGGTATCACTAACTTTGAAGAATTTGGGAATTATATTCATAGTAGAGTTGGTCACGGATCTTTTATATCATGGAAATCATTGGCTGAAACCCTGCGTGATATTGAAGTGCCGCAATTAGTAAACGCCGCGCCGACCACCAGTGAAACAAATGTATTATCGGCCAGTACAATTAGCACTCTACGATCGGTCACTGGTTCCGGGTCCGGCGTGTTAACCAATCATGTTATAGCAGATTATCTTGGAGCCTGCGCTGGCATGCCATATGCTCCAATGTTTACAACAATAAACAATGAATACGATGGATTGATTACACCGGTACAAACTGCGGTACAAAAATTAGATCAGTCTGTTATAGATACTTATAATACTTACATAGCAACCGGCGGTGATGGAACCGGTGAATCAGCACCGGGCGCAGGTGATGGAACACCACCCGGAATTATCCATTCTGAGTGGGTGGAATCAAATGTAGCATTGGTACAAGCATCTCTAAATAATTTACCCCAGGCAGTTATTGCAGATAGTCAGACAGCGTTTCATACAATGCTTGATCATTTGAATATGGAAGTAATAAACATAAACAAAGCCGACGGCACATTTACTGCGGCTTTTTCTCCATCGGCGCAATTAAAATCGTTTGGTGAAACAATTGGATCTACAGCGTCGGACAGAAATCGTTTAGAAACTTACCAATTTTTTGCCAACTTAATCACCAATGATGATCATGGTGATGTAATTAGATCGGTTATTGCTGAAACAATGAATGCTGGTGTATTGGCAACAACAGGAATTGCATTGTCAAATGACCCACAGCCAATGACATCATTGGCGTCTGCACAAGCCCAGGGAATTTCAATAACGGACTACTTAACGCAGAATAAGTAGGGTTTTAATGGTGGTTTTTAGCCCAGAACCTTTACTTATGTTGACTTTTAGAAACTAATATAGTAGTATAACTATATAGATATGTTTGTAAATATCTAACGCCTATTAAATGGCGTAATAAAAGGAGGAACTACTATGAGAACGATAATTCAATCGATCGTTGCAGTATTAGCCCTAACCGTAATAGCACCCGGTTATGCAAATGATACAAAAGTTGAAGTACCAGGTCAGAGCTTTTTTGAAAACAGAGGCTTCGTGAAATTACACAATGACCAACCCAGCATTACTCGCCAAGCATATGATAGTGCCAGCGAAAAGATACACACAATAGTAGATACAATTACTACACCGTTAATTCAATTTGACCCAAAAGAATTTACTTGCTTGGCACGTAATATTTTCTTTGAAGCCGCTAATGAACCCGAAGAGGGTAAAGTAGCCGTGGGTTTAGTTACAATCAACCGCGTCAATGACGGTAGATTTAAAAACACAATTTGTGGAGTAGTTGATCAAAAGCTGTCCATGGACATTCCTAAAACTCAAATAATTGAGAAGAAGGCTGCGTTCCTTGGCAACACAACAGAATCAAAAACAGTATGGAGCAAGCTAACAATTTGTCAATTTAGCTGGCGCTGTATGTTTGTTAATAATCCAAAATCTCAAGACCAACGTTGGTTAGAGAGCCAAGAAATTGCAAAAACATTACTGGCAGATCCGTCGAGTTATGAAAGATGGAGAACAAAGTATGTTAGGGCATTATATTTCCACGCAACCGGAATTAGACCACCTTGGGCCAACCAGAAAAAACCAGTGGATAAAATTGGTGGGCATATTTTTTACTCTGAAAAGATTTAATGTTTTTTAAAAATCAAAATTGCTTGTTGGGACTGAAAGAAAAATATCAATCCCGTAGTTTTACAGCAAGCGAGTTTACTCGATTAATCCGCAGGCAATTCCCAGCTGCGGATTTTTCCTTTCGTACTCGCAGAGATTATGCAGTTGATCCAGACATGGTTATCGTTGCGGGCAGTTACGATTATTACTATGATCAGCAAGGATTACCACATACAGAAATTACACTATGTTATCACCCTGAACAAGAGTTATATCTAGGGTCCTGTTTAAATTGGGAACAAATTAGTTTTGATATTGCAGAGTGTATAGGCCACGAGCTTGTACATCGTAAACAGCATAAAACTAAAAGTAAGTTGGCATCCTACATTAGTCAATTAAGTGATCCTGAGAAAAAAGTAGAGCAAGAATACCTTGGCGCCGAAGAAGAACTAGAAGCATATGGTTTTAGCATTGCCGCAGAATCAATAACATTTAATAAAGAATATCACTCCTGTACAATGTATGTAATATATGCAAATACATTTGACAATGATCATTCAGTAGTAGTAAAATTAGAACAGCAAATTGTTAAATACTTAATACAACTAACTGGAGTTCGATAATGAGCAAGGTAACAGAAACCGGCCAAGCAACAGAAGCGCCAGACGTTTACGAAACAGAAATATGTGACGACGATTACGGATTTATCCTTGCGGCAGATGGCAGTTTAAAATCTGTATTTTTACCGGACAGCGTTCCGTTTAAGGCTCCAAAAAATGTGTCACGCATCTTGAAGGTGTTTGGCATACGTGATATTTCGCAGGTTGACACAGGGGACGACACGTTACACTAAGTTAGCGGGTACTAACGTTAGCGGGTACTAACTATCATGTCAGTAACCACTAACGTTAGTGGGCACTTACCTACGTTAAATTTGGGTTAGTAAGCACTAACAAAAATGTCCAACGAAATCAATGACTTACAGCACCATAAAAAACCAATGAAATCAATGACTTACAGCACCTGATTTCGGTTGCGGAGAAAATCCATTTCAGCTATAATACTATTATGGAAATGCAAAAAGCGAAGCGCAAAAGACGACAGGACACTAAACATGCTGTCTACTGTATCACTAATACAGTAACGAAACAGCAATATATTGGTATCACTGTATGCGGCAGTCAGGTGCGTAAGGCGTTGAAAATACGCATACAAAAGCACATACGCCGCGCCCTTACTGAAAACAAAGACTGGGCTCTGTGCAAGTCGATACGCAAGCATGGCGCTGAAGTCCACACTTACGGATTGATGGAAATCGTGCGTGGACGCAAGCCGGCTCATACACGTGAACGCGAGCTGATAGCCAAGTTGAAGCCGGCATTGAATACGCACTAAAACGGTTGTCCAGAAATTCAAGTTCGTATATAATATACACTTACACTAGCGAAACGGAGAAACAAACCATGCGCGAATACACCAAAGTTGAAGAACTCCAGTCCCACTACAGCGACTTCCACAAAGATGTGTATGGTTTCCGACCACGCAGTTCCACTGATGAACAGTGGAATTCGGAAGTGTGGCTCAGTGGTGAGATCGACGGTCTCCATGAGTATCTGCGGATACTGGGTTCCACCCCGCAGGGTCGTGTTCAATTGCGTGAGATGGGTTTCTGCACTGACGACAAAGAAGCGGATGAGGAGTATGCAGCCGCTGAAATCCGTGCTCGTGAGGAAGAAGAAGCCCGTTATGCTGAAGCGGATCGCCAGGATGCGGTGTTGGCTGAACTGTTGGCCCCGCCGACTGAAGCAGAACAATTTGAACTGGATATGAAATAATGAAAGTTTATTGTGTAATAGGTTCGAGAGATTATCATGGATCATCTGAGCCCTACGGTATATATGCTGATGAGAAACGTGCCGAGGCGGTGTGTGTTGAATTGAATGCGCGTGGGAAACGATTTAATACAAATTACGAAGTTTCCGAATACGAAATAATCGAGGAGTAATAATAATGGAATCAGTCTCAACCCTTAAATATTTCTTAACAGATGACGATTTATCTGTTCCGCATGTGTGTGGTGTCTTAGCCCAACATTTTGGTAAGTGTCCTGCGTGTGAGGCAATAGAGAAACGATGGGCTGAAGAAGACCGTCATGTTGAGTCCTGCGTGTGAGGCTGTTATGACCCCGAAAAAGGATATGAAATAATGAGTCTTTATACATACGGTGTGTATCGTGCAGGGAAGTTGATCTTTTCCAGTGAACCCATGTCGGAGGCTGATGCTGAAGCTTCCGCTGAGTGGGCGCGATTGTTGCAACCTGATGATGATGTGGTGGAAGTTAATGAGTGTGAAGAGGATTGGGTAGACTTTGATCATCAAGATTAGGAGTTAAAGAATGAATAAGAGAATTGAAGCATTGAAAGCCCTTGCCACCAAAGAAGTGTGGAGCGAGAACCAATATAACGGTGCTCCGGAGTTTAATGGATACGAATTGGATCCTGTAAAGTTTGCCCAGTTAATTGCTCAGGAGTCTATTGTAGATTTTTACAGACGATATCTAGATATTTGTAGCGAGGAAGATATTACTGTTCAAGTTGAACGATATGTGAAAGAACATTTTGGAGTCAAAGAATGAACGAACGAATTAAAAAACTTGTAGTTAAGGCTAATGGTTATTGGGAATACGGTGACCATAATATGCCATCAACCGTATGTTTTAAAGAGGCAGATTTAGAAAAGTTCGCCGAGTTGATTGTTGCCGAAGCCAGGCTTCGACGAAGCGGTTACTGTATTACAAAAAAGATTCATGGGTGACCTTAATCGGGAAGATATGGAAGTGCGCCGATGCATTGCAGACGTTAAGAAACATTTTGGAGTTGAAGAATGAATGATGAATTGAAAGCAATTGCCGTTGAAGCCGGAGCACCAGAGGAAATGTTGAATGCTCTTTGGTTCAATGTATTTTGCCAGAAGTTTGCATACTTGGTAGCTGAAGAATTGGTAAAGGAAAACGAATGAAAATACTTAATACTGGTGCGGATGTAATCAAAAACGGTAAAGGGTTATATAATATCCTCTACAACGGAGAAACAGTGGCACTTAATTTGCAGTATGAAGTGGCTCTTGAACTTGCCCTTGATAGAACTCAGCTAAACGCCCTGATGCCAACTATGGCACGTAATAATGTATTTTATCTCAGGAACGCGGCATGAACGAACGTATTAGACAATTTGAGTTAGAGTCACACATTGATGTTTATGCTCTCGGTAAGGATCGAGCAAAATGGGAATCTGTTTTGCAAAAGTTCGCCGAGTTGATTGTGAAAGAATGTATCAACGTTTGTGAGCCTGTTTTAGACGAGCCCTACGAAGATATGAGTGAGTTTGGCAAAGGGTTGGTCGAAGGACAGGATGTTGCAGTAGAAAAGATTAAGAAACATTTCGGAGTTGAAGAATGAACGAAGTTTTAGTAAACCTGCTGTCTAATCGAGCAGTAAGATTGGGTGAGCACTCTTGGCAATGGGCCAAGAAAAAGACTGGCAATCCTTCCTTGAAAAATTCTGTGACTTCTCGTATGTTTCGGTCCGATCTTGTAGAAGTGGTCGGTGCAGAAATGAAACTTACTGCTATGGGTCGTATACAAGCAGAACAACATTTCGGAGTTGAAGAATGAACGACCGAATTCGAAAACTATGTTCTCAGGCAATATCAGATGTTGATGGTATCCAAAACCCTGATACGCAAGATATGTATATTCCGGACTGCTTTGCCGAAAAGTTCGCCGAGTTGATTATTCGAGAATCTATTGAAGTGATGATAAAAAATGATTATCATGGTGAATGGCTAGGCGAGAAAGTAAAAGAACATTTCGGAGTAGAATAATGAAAGCATATAAGACCAGTATCAAGGAAGTGTTCAGTGATGATCCCAACAGTCCATTCTGGCAACGACTAAAGGCCAGTCCTGGATATACGAAATTTGAAGATGAC
>Ga0194048_10000238_pt1 | contig 25762 bp, 23 predicted proteins | sample JunL225m_MetaG_FD_161685 | JGI IMG/M metagenome (GOLD analysis project Ga0194048, IMG submission 161685) | Anoxic zone freshwater microbial communities from boreal shield lake in IISD Experimental Lakes Area, Ontario, Canada - Jun2016-L222-5m | ecosystem: Environmental > Aquatic > Freshwater >...
ATGGTCCTGATGCTCCTGACGGTCCAGTTACACCAGATGGGCCGGATGCTCCTGATGGTCCTGATGCTCCTGAAGGTCCTGTTACTCCAGAAGGTCCTGATGCTCCCGATGGTCCAGATGCTCCTGATGGTCCCGTAACACCCAATGTTCCAGGTGTTCCAGATGGACCAGATTGACCGGATGGACCTCTCGGACCAGATTCACCAGAAGGCCCCGATGCTCCTGAAGGTCCTGATGCACCCGAAGGACCTGTTAGACCAGAAGGTCCGGATGCTCCAGAAGGTCCTGATGCTCCTGACGGTCCGGTTACGCCCGAAGGTCCCGATGATCCAGAAGGCCCTGATGCTCCTGACGGCCCGGTTACTCCTGATGGTCCGGATGCTCCTGAAGGTCCTGATGCTCCAGACGGTCCAGTTGTTCCAGAAGGGCCAGATGCTCCAGAAGGACCGGATGCTCCTGACGGACCTGTCAGTCCTGAAGGACCTGATGCTCCAGATGGACCTGATGCTCCTGAAGGTCCAGTTGTTCCAGAAGGCCCTGATGCGCCAGAAGGACCGGATGCTCCTGACGGACCTGTCAGCCCTGAAGGCCCTGATGCGCCAGAAGGACCGGATGCTCCTGACGGTCCAGTTGTTCCAGAAGGCCCTGATGCTCCCGATGGTCCTGATGCTCCGGAAGGACCGGTTACACCAGATGGTCCTGATGCTCCCGAAGGCCCAGATGCTCCTGACGGTCCAGTTGTTCCAGACGGTCCTGATGCCCCAGATGGTCCCGATGCGCCAGATGGTCCGGTTAGTCCAGATGGGCCTGATGCTCCCGATGGTCCCGATGCTCCTGAAGGCCCTGTTGCGCCGGATGGCCCCGATGCTCCTGAAGGACCAAATGCACCTGAAGGCCCTGTTGCGCCGGATGGCCCCGATGCACCGGATGGTCCAGTTACACCAGATGGACCCGATTGTCCAGATGGTCCTCTTGGTCCTGATTCGCCAGATGGTCCAGTTGTCCCTGAAGGACCAGATGCTCCTGACGGCCCAGTTGTCCCAGAAGGACCCGATGCTCCGGAAGGTCCTGATGCTCCAGAAGGGCCGGTCACGCCAGAAGGTCCAGACGCACCAGATGGCCCCGATGCGCCGGATGGTCCAGTTACGCCCGAAGTTCCTGATGGGCCAGAAGGTCCTGATGCTCCAGACGGCCCAGTTGTGCCAGATGGTCCTGATGCTCCAGAAGGACCAGATGCTCCTGACGGTCCAGTTGTGCCAGAAGGTCCTGATGCTCCGGAAGGTCCCGATGTACCCGAAGGGCCTGTTACTCCAGAAAGGCCAGATGATCCAGATGGTCCAGATGCTCCTGACGGTCCAGTTACGCCAGACGGTCCCGATGCTCCTGACGGTCCTGATGCTCCTGACGGTCCGGTTACGCCAGATGGACCTGATGCTCCCGATGGTCCTGATGCTCCAGAAGGGCCGGTCACTCCAGAAGGACCCGATGCACCAGAAGGTCCCGATGCTCCTGATGGTCCCGTTGTGCCAGACGGCCCGGATGCTCCTGATGGTCCCGATGCTCCTGATGGTCCAGTTACTCCAGAAGGCCCCGATGCACCGGATGGTCCCGATGCTCCTGAAGGTCCAGTTACTCCAGAAGGTCCTGATGCCCCTGATGGACCTGATGCTCCAGATGGTCCAGTCACGCCTGAAGGCCCTGATGCTCCGGAAGGTCCGGATGCTCCTGACGGTCCAGTTGTTCCAGACGGTCCTGATGCACCGGATGGTCCGGTTACACCAGATGGCCCTGATTGTCCAGATGGACCTCTTGGCCCTGATTCACCGGATGGTCCAGTTGCACCAGAAGGTCCTGATGCGCCAGATGGTCCAGTTACACCAGATGGTCCCGATGCACCAGATGGTCCCGATGCTCCTGAAGGCCCGGTTACACCCGACGGCCCTGATGCTCCGGAAGGTCCTGATGAACCTGAAGGTCCAGTTACGCCCGAAGTTCCTGATGCCCCTGAAGGTCCTGATGCTCCAGACGGCCCAGTTGTGCCAGATGGTCCTGATGCTCCCGAAGGTCCGGATGCTCCTGACGGTCCAGTTGTGCCAGAAGGTCCTGATGCTCCAGATGGCCCGGATGTGCCTGAAGGCCCAGTTACTCCAGAAAGCCCAGATGGTCCAGATGGTCCAGATGCCCCTGACGGTCCAGTTGTTCCAGAAGGTCCCGATGCACCCGATGGTCCCGATGCACCCGAAGGACCTGTAACGCCAGAAGGCCCAGATGCTCCGGATGGTCCCGATGTACCCGAAGGGCCTGTAACGCCAGAAGGTCCAGATGCACCTGAAGGTCCCGATGCTCCAGACGGTCCCGTTGTTCCAGACGGCCCGGATGATCCAGATGGACCGGATGCTCCTGACGGTCCAGTTGTGCCAGATGGTCCTGATGCTCCTGACGGTCCTGATGCTCCAGAAGGTCCAGTTGCCCCAGAAGGACCGGATGCTCCAGAAGGTCCTGATGCTCCAGATGGACCAGTGACTCCAGACGGTCCTGATGCTCCTGATGGTCCCGATGCTCCTGATGGTCCAGTTACTCCAGAAGGCCCCGATGCACCCGATGGTCCCGATGCGCCGGATGGTCCAGTTGCGCCGGATGGCCCTGATGCACCGGATGGTCCGGTTACACCAGATGGACCTGATTGTCCAGATGGACCTCTTGGCCCTGATTCACCAGATGGACCAGTTGTCCCTGAAGGACCAGATGCTCCTGACGGTCCAGTTGTGCCAGAAGGTCCCGATGCTCCTGAAGGACCAGATGCTCCTGACGGCCCAGTTGCACCAGAAGGACCTGATGCTCCGGAAGGTCCTGATGAACCTGAAGGTCCAGTTACGCCTGAAGTTCCTGATGGGCCAGAAGGTCCGGATGCTCCAGACGGCCCAGTTGTGCCAGAAGGCCCTGATGCTCCTGAAGGACCAGATGCTCCTGACGGTCCAGTTGTGCCAGATGGTCCTGATGCTCCGGATGGACCGGATGTGCCTGAAGGTCCAGTTACTCCAGAAAGGCCAGATGATCCAGATGGTCCAGATGCTCCGGACGGTCCAGTTGTGCCAGAAGGTCCCGATGCTCCTGACGGTCCTGATGCTCCAGAAGGACCAGTTGCCCCAGAAGGACCGGATGCTCCGGATGGTCCAGATGCTCCTGACGGACCGGTGACTCCTGAAGGACCGGATGCTCCGGATGGTCCAGATGCTCCAGATGGGCCGGTGACACCTGAAGGACCGGATGCTCCAGACGGTCCCGATGCGCCTGACGGTCCAGTTACTCCAGAAGGACCTGATGCTCCAGAAGGTCCCGATGCGCCTGAAGGTCCAGTTACACCCGAAGGCCCTGATGCTCCAGAAGGTCCGGATGCTCCAGAAGGACCGGTTACACCAGATGGACCTGATGCTCCGGAAGGTCCGGATGCTCCTGACGGTCCAGTTGTTCCAGACGGTCCTGATGCACCGGATGGTCCGGTTACACCAGATGGACCTGATTGTCCAGATGGACCTCTTGGCCCTGATTCACCGGATGGTCCAGTTGCACCAGAAGGCCCTGATGCGCCAGATGGACCAGTTGCACCAGAAGGACCAGATGCACCTGACGGACCAGATGCCCCGGAAGGGCCAGTTGCACCAGAAGGACCAGATGCCCCGGAAGGACCAGATGCCCCGGAAGGGCCAGTTGCACCAGAAGGACCAGATGCCCCGGAAGGACCAGATGCTCCAGATGGTCCGGTTACTCCAGAAGGACCGGATGCTCCTGAAGGTCCGGATGCTCCTGACGGCCCGGTTACTCCAGAAGGACCGGATGCTCCTGAAGGTCCGGATGATCCAGACGGTCCAGTTGTGCCAGAAGGTCCTGATGCTCCGGATGGCCCGGATGTGCCTGAAGGTCCAGTTACTCCAGAAAGGCCAGATGCTCCAGATGGTCCCGATGCACCCGAAGGACCAGTTGTGCCAGATGGTCCTGATGCTCCCGATGGTCCGGATGCTCCAGAAGGACCAGTCACGCCAGACGGTCCCGACGCGCCAGAAGGTCCGGATGCTCCTGACGGTCCAGTTGTTCCAGACGGTCCCGACGCGCCAGAAGGACCGGATGCTCCTGACGGTCCAGTTGTGCCAGAAGGTCCAGATGCACCTGAAGGTCCCGATGCGCCTGACGGTCCTGTTGTTCCAGACGGTCCCGACGCGCCAGAAGGACCGGATGCTCCTGAAGGCCCAGTTGTGCCAGACGGACCCGATGCTCCAGAAGGACCCGATGCTCCAGAAGGTCCAGTGACTCCAGATGGACCTGATGCTCCAGATGGACCCGATGCGCCGGAAGGTCCAGTTGCGCCTGAAGGTCCTAATGCTCCCGAAGGTCCAGTTACACCAGATGGACCTGATTGTCCAGATGGCCCTCTTGGCCCTGATTCGCCAGATGGTCCAGTTGCGCCCGAAGGTCCTGATGCTCCAGATGGACCAGTTGCACCAGAAGGTCCCGATGCTCCTGAAGGACCAGATGCCCCGGAAGGACCGGTTACCCCAGAAGGTCCCGATGCTCCAGATGGTCCGGATGCTCCAGATGGTCCAGTTACTCCGGTTGTTCCCGATGGACCGGATGAACCAGACGGGCCAATTGCTCCGGATGGACCTGAAGTGCCAGAAGGACCAGATGCTCCTGACGGCCCGGTTGTGCCAGAAGGCCCTGTTACTCCAGAAGGCCCGAATGCTCCTGATGGTCCAGTTGTGCCAGAAGGCCCCGATGCTCCAGAAGGCCCGAATGCTCCTGATGGTCCGGTTACTCCAGATGGTCCCGATGCTCCTGATGGTCCTGACGCTCCAGAAGGTCCAGTTACTCCAGACGGACCTGATGCTCCAGAAGGACCTGATGCTCCTGAAGGTCCAGTTGTTCCAGATGGTCCTGTTGTTCCTGATGGCCCTGATGCACCCGATGGTCCTGTCACGCCAGAAGGTCCTGATGCTCCAGAAGGTCCTGATGCTCCAGAAGGTCCTGTTACACCAGATGGACCTGATGCACCCGATGGTCCTGATGCTCCGGAAGGACCGGTTGTGCCAGAAGGCCCTGATGCGCCAGAAGGACCGGATGCTCCGGAAGGACCGGTTACACCAGATGGACCTGATGCTCCAGAAGGTCCGGATGCTCCTGACGGTCCAGTTGTTCCAGACGGCCCTGATGCGCCCGATGGTCCAGTTACACCAGATGGACCACTTACGCCAGATGGGCCAGATTGACCAGATGGACCTCTTGGTCCTGATTCACCAGATGGTCCAGTTACTCCAGTTGTTCCTGAAGGACCTGATAACCCAGACGGTCCAGTCACACCCGACGGACCAGATGCCCCAGAAGGACCGGATGCTCCAGATGGACCAGTTACTCCAGAAGGGCCAGTTAAACCAGAAGGCCCAAATGCACCAGATGGGCCAATTACGCCCGAAGGGCCCGATGCTCCTGAAGGTCCCGAAGCACCAGAAGGTCCAGTTACTCCAGAAGGTCCCGATGAACCCGATGGCCCAGATGCACCAGATGGTCCAGTCACACCCGAAGGACCTGATGCACCTGATGGTCCGGGTGCTCCAGATGGGCCACTTGTACCTGAAGGCCCTGTTGCGCCCGTTGGGCCTGATGCTCCCGAAGGACCTGTTGTGCCCGAAGGACCTGATACTCCAGAAGGCCCGGATGCTCCTGACGGTCCAGTTGTGCCAGACGGTCCTGATGCACCGGATGGTCCGGATGCTCCAGATGGTCCAGTTACACCAGACGGACCTGATTCACCCGACGGGCCTGATGCTCCTGACGGTCCAGTTACACCAGAAGGACCTGACGCACCAGACGGACCCGATGCTCCGGAAGGACCACTTACACCAGATGGTCCGTTTTGTCCAGATGGACCTCTTGGTCCAGAATCACCGGAGGGTCCAGTTACTCCGGATGTTCCTGAAGGGCCGGATGCTCCCGACGGTCCAGTCGCTCCAGACGGTCCTGATGCCCCAGATGGCCCAGATGCTCCAGATGGACCAGTTGTTCCAGATGGTCCTGAAGTGCCGGAAGGCCCTGATGCGCCTGACGGCCCTGTTGTTCCAGAAGGTCCTGATGCTCCAGATGGACCAGTTACGCCAGAAGGGCCTGTTAAACCAGAAGGCCCCGATGATCCAGATGGCCCAGATGCACCAGATGGTCCCGTGACACCTGATGGACCTGATGAACCAGATGGCCCAGATGCACCAGAAGGTCCAGTTACTCCAGAAGGTCCCGATGATCCAGATGGCCCAGATGCACCAGATGGTCCAGTCACACCCGAAGGACCTGATGCTCCCGATGGTCCTGATGCTCCGGAAGGACCTGTTGCGCCAGAAGGACCTGATGAACCAGATGGCCCAGATGCTCCTGAAGGGCCTGTTACACCCGAAGGACCTGATGCACCCGATGGACCTGATGCTCCAGATGGTCCAGTTACTCCAGAAGGACCTGACGCACCAGAAGGGCCTGATGCTCCTGACGGTCCAGTTAGACCAGACGGGCCTGACGCACCCGACGGGCCTGATGCTCCTGACGGTCCAGTTACACCAGAAGGACCTGACGCACCAGACGGACCTGATGCACCCGACGGACCACTTACACCAGATGGTCCGTTTTGTCCAGATGGACCTCTTGGCCCAGAATCACCAGAGGGTCCAGTTACTCCGGATGCTCCCGATGGTCCTGATGCTCCTGAAGGACCAGTCGCTCCAGAAGGACCCGAAGAGCCAGATGGTCCTGATGCTCCAGAAGGGCCAGTTACTCCAGAAGGCCCCGATGATCCAGATGGCCCTGATGCGCCTGACGGTCCTGTTGTTCCAGAAGGTCCTGATGAACCAGAAGGACCAGTTACGCCAGAAGGGCCTGTTAAACCAGAAGGCCCCGATGATCCAGAAGGTCCCGATGCTCCTGACGGTCCAGTTACACCAGAAGGACCTGATGCCCCAGAAGGCCCTGATGCTCCTGACGGTCCAGTTACTCCAGATGGTCCTGTTGTTCCAGATGGTCCTGATGCACCAGATGGTCCAGTCACACCCGAAGGACCTGATGCTCCCGATGGCCCTGATGCTCCGGAAGGACCTGTTGCGCCAGAAGGACCTGATGAACCAGATGGTCCGGATGCTCCGGATGGTCCAGTTGTGCCAGACGGTCCTGATGCACCCGATGGACCCGATGCTCCAGATGGTCCAGTTACGCCAGAAGGGCCTGACTCACCCGAAGGACCGGATGCTCCGGATGGTCCAGTTGTGCCAGACGGCCCAGATGATCCAGATGGACCTGATGAACCTGAAGGACCACTTACACCAGATGGCCCGTTTTGTCCAGATGGTCCTCTTGGTCCAGAATCACCAGAAGGTCCAGTTACTCCAGATGTTCCTGAAGGTCCAGATGAACCAGATGGGCCAGTTGTTCCAGACGGCCCTGATGCTCCAGATGGTCCTGATGCTCCAGATGGACCAGTCGTGCCAGAAGGTCCTGTTACACCTGATGGGCCTATCGCTCCGGAAGGTCCGGTTACTCCAGAAGGGCCAGATGCACCAGACGGTCCAGATGCTCCGGACGGTCCAGTCACGCCCGACGGTCCTGATGTTCCAGAAGGGCCAGATGCACCTGACGGTCCGGTTACTCCAGAAGGCCCTGATGCACCTGAAGGGCCAGATGCTCCTGACGGTCCAGTGACACCTGATGGACCCGAAGCACCCGATGGCCCGGATGCTCCTGAAGGTCCAGTCACGCCTGAAGGCCCTGATGCCCCTGATGGACCTGATCCTCCAGAAGGTCCAGTTACGCCTGAAGGGCCTGATGCTCCAGAAGGTCCGGATGCTCCCGACGGTCCAGTTACGCCAGAAGGCCCGGATGCCCCAGATGGCCCAGTTACTCCAGACAGGCCAGTGACACCTGATGGTCCTGATGCTCCAGATGGACCTGATGCTCCAGATGGTCCAGTCACGCCAGAAGGGCCTGATGCACCGGAAGGACCTGATGCACCGGATGAACCACTTACTCCAGATGGTCCTGATTGTCCAGATGGTCCTCTTGGCCCCGATTCACCGGACGGTCCAGTTACACCAGATGGGCCTGTTAATCCAGATGGACCTGAACCGCCGGAAGGTCCAGATGATCCAGAGGGACCACTTGTGCCAGATGCTCCAGATGGTCCTGATGCTCCGGACGGTCCAGTCACGCCCGACGGTCCAGATGGTCCAAATGCTCCAGATGCTCCAGATGGCCCAGATGCTCCGGATGGACCAGTTAGGCCGGAAGGTCCCGATGCTCCGGATGGACCAGTTAGGCCAGAAGGACCCGATTCACCAGATGGTCCAGTTACTCCAGAAGGCCCCGATGCACCCGATGGACCTGATCTTCCGGAAGGGCCTGACGGACCCGATGGACCTGATCTTCCGGAAGGGCCTGATGCACCCGATGGACCTGATGCTCCTGACGGGCCTGATCTCCCGGAAGGCCCTGATGCCCCCGACGGACCTGATAGACCTGAAGGTCCAGTTACACCAGCTGGACCGGATATGCCCGATGGACCCGATGATCCAGATGGACCTGTTACACCAGATATTCCTGGTAGACCAGAAGGACCTGCCACACCGGATGGTCCAGATACACCAGATGGTCCAGTTACACCGGATGGCCCCAGTCTGCCGGATGGACCCGATGATCCAGATGGACCCGACGATCCTGACGGCCCAGAGGCACCCAAAGGCCCGCTCAAAGATCCCCCTGAGATAGGTGTTAGCTGTTCCCACGGAAGCAATGTGTTTGTGATGGTGTCGAGCTTACCAGCCCGCAGTTCGTTTGTTTCGGTGTTTAACCCAAGTTCTCCGTCTGCTAGCGGAATAGTCGTAGCAAGCCACTGTGCTGTCGTACCTCGACGTATCTTGATTTTTATTGGGATCGTCGTACAGTGCGACGACATCTTAATTATTATACAGTAAACCTTTGTAACTAGTGTGCCGACGCGTGAAAATATCTTTATCTCTTACGCATATCGCTTATGAAATGGGTTTCTATCGCGCCTGTTGTTGATCCAGTAGATGTCCTAGTTTCTTTCAGTTTATAAAAATCACCCGAAGTTGCTGACTGAATCGTTCTTCTTCGTATTCTTTCTGTCGACATAGATGCATCTCCTGTTTTTGACTGGATGGGTCTTGTTCGTCCGACTTGTTCACCCCACGGCGTTATCAAAGTTTTTGGAACAGTGTTTGGATGTACTTTCCAAGTCTCGTAAACTGCGTATAATAGCATCGAGCCCATCACGATGATGGCACCCGTATTCAAATCCATCTCTATTGAACAAAGGGAGGAATGGTTTCTTGGTTCCTTTTATTCTTAGCCTTCATGCTACTTGCCGTCGTAGTCTTACAGAGTCCAACAAGTGAACCGATGACATCCATACATCCTTTATACGGGCCTCGATATACCCGCCCTGGATTGTATGGACCTGGAGACGGACCTTTCGTTCCTGGTCAACCAAAATCTAATCATCCAGGGTGTAGCGTGCGGAACGACAAACCGGTGAACGACGATGGAAAGTGCTCTTCGGATAGTTCCTCAAGAAACCCAAATTGCTTGCCCACATATTCGTATAGCCCTAGTCTAGATATGGCATTCCCCACCGATGGACCACCAGAACCATACTTGAACAATTTCGACAATATTCGGCGTTAGACTTTAGAGAAACTGATCTTCTAAAGAAACAATGTTTGGTCTACAGAACCGCAGCGGAAGTTGCTGGGTCAATGCTGCTCTTCAGGCAATCTTTCGATTCCCCGATGTGCAAAAACGCTATTCGTCCAACACGTTTGAAGCTGGGAATGTGATTGATGAATGTTTGATGAAAATGTGGAATAGTAAAGGTGCTGTTGGTCTTCAAGAGTTTCACGAGGCAGTGAGGACAGACACCATGCCTGCCGGACTGAATGTAGGTGATAGTCATGAGCTGCTGAATTATCTGTGTGACAAACTGCCGTTTCTGGACGAACTTTGTCGATTCAAGATTGCTCACTCGATGGAATGTATGCACTGTAAAGTCAAAACAACTACACGTGATTCTGTCATTGAATTCACTTTGGATTCTGTAGATGGACGCAATGTGCCCATTACCACATGTATAACAAAAACGGTTCAGCCCTACAATATCGATGAATGGGAGTGCGAGAAGTGTAAGAAGCGTGGTGGCATACGACAGCAGCTGATTGGATCGTTTCCAGAGTATATGATGTTCCATCTTCCGCTCCCACACACGACGGTGGATTATTCGAGCATTCTGATTCTCAACGGGAAGAAGTATGGACTTTTGAGCGTTGTCTGCTATAACGGAGCCCATTGGTGGACGTACGGTCGTAACATGCCTCCGGGTTCGTCTTGGTTTGTTCTGGATGACACACATGTGGTGGAACACGGTCCAAAGCAGTTCCCAGTGTCTGCCGCAATGCGGGTATTGATTTATTATCGTCTAGATGAATAACAAGAATGTATAAGGAACTCGTTTCATCCTATGCATTTGTATTTGCGTCGATCGGACTTATTATTGGTGTGGGCGTGTTTACACAAAATCCAATGGCAGTTGGTGTTGCAATGACTATGATTGCAATTGCCGTCTATATGGCGAACTTAGTAGAAGGACCCGATCTTCCCCTAAACATTAATTTGTCTGCGCTTCCTACAGCTGTCCAGGGCATTTTTGGCACAACGACTGCATCCTCGCCTGCGTCCTTGCAGGAAGTGTTCTATATCTCACAAGACCAGTATACGTATGACGAAGCACCTGCTGTATGTGCTGTGTATAACGCAGAGCTTGCAACGTACGAGCAAGTTGCGGATGCATTCGCAAAAGGCGCAGAATGGTGTGGATATGGATGGACTATGGGTGGAATGGCCCTATTCCCTACTCAAGAATCAACCTGGAAAAGGCTGCAGCAGGAGCGTGATTCAGAGAAGAGAACGAGGTGTGGCCGTCCTGGAGTGAACGGCGGATACTTTGACCCCAACACAAAGTTCGGAGTCAATTGTTATGGAACTAAGCCTGGATGTAATAACAGAAAGTATCCCATACCGTTGGATGTGAGTGTCGACGGCGAGAAATTGAAGTCCTTGCGTGCGAACTCGGGAGCAATCAAGGTGTCTCCGTTCAATCGTTCTGGATGGTCTCAATGGGGGTTCTAAACTCAATAAAAACTAGTTGGGAGATACAAAGATGATTGAACTCGGACTTTTGTTAGGACTCGGGACGCTGGGGTATGTCCTTGCAAACCAGACTCCTACTACGAAAGAGGGGTTTCTCCAAGAACTTCGGCCAATGCCACTGACTGCGAAGGAACAGGAGGAGGAATCGGAAGGACACGCAAACGAAGTTCCGTTCTTTGGTGCTAGGGTTACACAGTCTACCTATTCTGGAGGCACGAACGGGATCTTGGATCAGCGCATAGGAGCAGGCAAAGAGTATTTCCAGAAGAAAGAAGTCCAGTCCATGTACGATGCAAAACCGGCAACCGGAAATCCCTTCGGAAACGCAAACGAGTCAGACTTCATGCAGTCGCGCATGGTCACTGGACAACGCATGAACAACACCTTTCCGATCGATCAGGTTCAAGTGGGTCCTGGCGCGAACGATGGATACACGAACATCCCTAAGGGCGGATACCAACAGGACGATCTGTATGAATACAAGTTACCGAAGACTACGGACGAGATGCGCGTTGAGACGAATCCAAAGTTGTCGTACGAACCTCCTGTGATTCCTGGCGCATCCATTGTAACACAGCCGGGCATTCAAGCCGACGTGAAGAAGAACAAGCCCGATCGGTTTGCGGTGTATGGTATGGAACGGGCGAATACGGCGGTGGGCGCACAGACTGCTCCTCGTATTTATGCGGATCAGCCGATGAAGGTCCAGGATCGCGAGACGACATCGGTGTTTCATGTGAACCCCCACGGAGGAGCGGTGTCTACATTCACGTCGTACATTCGGGCTTTCACGGAGCCGTATCAGGAGTTCATGCGCTTGACGGCACAGGGACGGCCTGGACCTGCTGGATCGTCTGGAGTCGGTCAGTCCATTGGCGCAGACCAGTATGCTGTTCAGAAGAAGTTCGATATGGACTCTGTTCTTTCATCCGCGACGCGCTACAATGTGCCCCAGCAGATTTTGACAACGGAGTCCAGTCAGGTGGGTTCGTACCGGTTCAATGCGCCTCTGCAGGAAGATGTGAATATGCAGCGCAACGGAAGTGAAATTTTGAGTGCCTTCCAGAGTAATCCGTATACACAGAAGTTGAACTCCATCTAAGTAATGGAACAGATCCGTGAACAAGTCATGTATAACGACAACAAGGTTCACATATGTATGAAAACGTTGACATCGCAAGAGCAGTATGAATGTATACGCCTTTTTCTCGCAACGCGAACGAAAGACGTGTGTGTATGCTCGCACGGAGCAACGAACCACTTTGTGGAATCTATTTTATTGAAATTGGGAATTGAGAAGAGAGAGTGTTAGCGCTTACGACGATGCGTCCAACGGTTACCGTTCTGTCTATTCCTTCCTCCGAACAAGGGTTGTATCTTTCCGCGCAAGGCATTGCCTGCGTCCCTAGCATTCCTGGGAGCTCGTGCTTTTTCTCGACTGGTTTCTTCCTGAGTGATTGGAGTCCTCAATCGTCCGAAATTCTCTCCAACGCTGAGATCGTTTGCGTTTTCTGTTTTTGCTGTATTTTTCCGCTGCGTTTCAACTTCTTTTTGACGCGCTACTATTTTTCTATTATCCCGCTTCGTAAGTCCTAAAGTAAAAATGGGAATTGGGTCTTTCTCTTTCTTGGTGTCAATAGCAAGTTCTTGAATAACTTCCGGGGTCATAGCCTGAAATGGGTTGTCTGGCAAAATACTGGACGGAATCGTAGCTGGAGGGGCTGCTGGTTCTGGCGGAGAAGGGAGTACAAGAGTCTCAGGTTGAGCTTCGGCTTGTGCTTCTGGTTCTGGCGGAGAAGGGACTACAACAGTCTCAGGTAGAGATTCGGCTTGAGCTTCGGGTGCCGGTTCGGGTGCCGGTTCGGGTGGCGGAACGGCTTCGGGTACTGTTTCTGTCATTGCTTGCTCAGGAGTTTGAGCTTGCGTTGCCGGTTCTGCGACCGGAACATCCGCCACTGTAACCGCTTGAGGCTGTTCCACAGGGACCACGGGTGCTTGGTCAGCGCTCTGCGGTGCTTCTTCTGGAGTAGGAGGGGCAGTTGGTGGTGGTGGCGGAGTTGCGTCTTCCACTGCTTTGTTGAACTTTCCAATGATGCTCTCGAGAGCAGCCTGTGCTTCCGGCAATGCGTTGATCCCGGTCTGTTTCGTCAAATCATCAATCTGTTTATTTGCTTCGTCCACAAACGGTTGTAGTGCCGTGTTATTTCCAGCACTCGTGACCAACGCGTCCTTTGCCTTTTGTGCAGCAGCAAGGAAATCGTCCATCGCGGAAGGACCTGTGGGTCCAGACATATCTGCTGTTTCAAGAACACTAGGTCCTTTCGCTTGGGGCGCAGCGCTTTCCACGGTCTTTAGAACACTGTCGCCATTTAGTTCAGGATTCAGAGGAATGCTGTTGATCACGGCCGTAGGTGCAGGAGGCGCAGCAGGCCCTCCGAAGAAAGAAGACTGTTGCTGGGGTGGCACAGCAGGACCTCCGAAGAAAGAAGACTGTTGTTGAGGAGGCACAGCAGGACCTCCGAAGAAAGAAGACTGTTGTTGAGGAGGCACAGCAGGACCTCCGAAGAAAGAAGACTGTTGCTGGGGTGGCACAGCAGGACCTCCGAAGAAAGAAGACTGTTGTTGAGGAGGCACAGCAGGACCTCCGAAGAAAGAAGACTGTTGTTGAGGAGGCACAGCAGGACCTCCGAAGAAAGAAGACTGTTGTTGAGGAGGATAGGTAGGCCCTCCAAACCATGACGATTGCGGCCGCGCAGGTCCACCAAACCAAGAAGACTGCTGGGGTTGCTGCGAAGGCCCGCCAAACATGGACGGAGTCGTGATATTGATCGATGGCATGAAACTGCTGGTGTTCGTGTTTGGTGCTCCTGTGACATTGACGTTCGAAGATGCTCCAGGCGCACTCTCTGTGGACTGCGGGGACAGAATACTCGCAGCACTATCCGTAGGTGTGGTCGTAGATTCTTCAGATTCATCGAACATGCTTCCTGCAAAATATGTTCCTACACTTCCCAGTATAAGTGGGATGCCGTATAATAAAGCCATGCTTCACGCTTATTTATCTGCTCTATATTTCATAATTTAGAATAACGGAATGCAACATCTCGTAGATGGAACTCTATCACGCATTGAAAATAACCTTATTTGGGTCAAGTCCGTCCGCGATGCCGTGTTTGCATGGTGGATGAACGCGATTGTTCTTGTTGTCGTCGTTGGATCTTTCGGGTTCTTCCTGTATTCCAGTTATGGAACTGCCGTGCCAGACGAACTAAAAAGCATTCCTTTCCAACCTAGATTATGGAATAACGCCGTGAGAAATGTCCCACTAACAGAATATGGACAACTTCCTCAAACTGAAACTGGAGATGGTGTACAGGGGTTTGGCGCCAGAGGAGGCTCGAACACGCTTTGGTGAATTGAAGGAATCAAATATTCCTCCTGCGATCCCCGTCAAGCGAAAACTACGATTTCCTGCTAAGAAGTAAAAGATGCGAACGGCATCTGCATACACAAACAGGATGAGATTCCAATCGGAAGCAAAGAATGCCAAAGTTCAGTATCCTGGCAGAGTGTCAGCCACGTACAGACCTGGATTGCCGGGCGTTTGTGCGAACACTTCCGATGTGTTTATACCAGTCGAATACATTACCCCGTGCTGCAAACCCCAACCAGTCATTATTTGCCCTGCATGCGAAGTTCAAGTGACAATTTATGATTCTGGGAACAATGATTGCTCCATCGCGTTGGATGGAACTACAAATGCGTCGGCCCCTCCTATTGTCGTTCTTGATGGTGGCGTATAATGTCAGAATAGAATAAATGTCGTGTAACACTACACAACAGGTGCGGTTTCAACTAAGGCGGGGAACCGAGACATACTGGAATTCTCAGGCGCAAACCGCACCTCTCCCAGGAGAACCTTGTTTCAATACTACAACAAATCAGCTGAAAATAGGCGCTACTAATCCAGAAACTGGAGTCGCAATACCGTGGGGAGAATTGGTGTATATCAACGTAGCAGGTCCGGTTGGTACTTACACGACACTTGCAACGTCACTCACCATTAATCCAGCTGTGACTCTTACTACAGGAAGCAACATATTTAATATTAGTAGTGGAGATCCTGCGATAGCGATTTCACTTGGTCAAAGAGTTCAGTTCACGGCGGTGTCCACGCCTCCTCCGCTCAACCGATTTATTTCGTATTACTCGTTGACGAATTCTCCTTCTACACGAACTATTCAGGTATCTTCAACTCTAAATGGCCCGAATGTGGTTCTACTTACGAATGCTACAACAAAGAATTCGACTCAGATTACTATTGGGGGGTCAGTTGACACATCGTTATTCACAACTGGTTCGGTGAATATAGGACAGGCGTTATATTTCAATACGGTGGGAGCAGGAATAACGGATATTGATACAAACAGACTATACTATCTCTTGAGCGTAGTAAGTTCTTACGGCAACCTGGTTGCTGGAGAGGCAATTATCACAGTTTCAGAAACGTTCGGCGGTACCCCTGTGTAATTCATACTTAAGGAGAATACTGTCTCTAGATATAATAACATGTCGGCGTTTTTGAACACGGCAAAATCATTCATATTGAATTCCCCTGGAGATACGATTATCACAGAGGAGTCGCTTACGATGACAGAGGGTATTTACTTGAAGTTTCGTGTTCCGGCGAGTAATACGCGAAATTATAGCGCGACTGTTGGCGTGCGGGCAGTCGGACAAGGCACATTTTTCACTTATTTCATCAAATTTAACTATACCGCAGCTGTCGGAGTTACTCCTGCAGTTGCAACCGCAGGAGTCTACCATCCATTAAAACCCATCGCAACTGACTTTACTACTGGAGACCCAGTTTTCACTACTCCGTATACTCCTGGAGACCTATTTACGATGTATATGGACCCTCTGCAATTTATCGTTACGCAGAACGATACGGAACAGTACACAAAACTTATTTCATACTATTCTGGAACCTACCAGTTATACGCTGAGTTGATATCGGGTGGTCCGAATATTGACTTCACAGAAGTATTGTTCAATCCTACCGGTCACCCTGGAAAAGATGGAAAGAGTTTCACTACACTGACGACAATTGATACAGACGGAACAAATGGTCTTGTTCCCAGAGTAGATGGAATTCCGGTTGACATTGACGGCAACCCAGTTGCCTCTGTGTATACAACAGCCAGCGATTCGCACGTGTTGACACCTACTTCTTTTCGCACGCAATGGGTTCCGATTAGTCAATACCTAGAAGGATCGAGTTTTGGCGCTCGGTCTGTTGAAACGCTCAGCGGAGGCACTCAAGGGATTGTATTTCAGTTCACACCATTTACGCAAGTTGGACTCGCTGATGGCTATACTATCGGTCTTTCTCGTCAAAACACTCCTGATCGGTATAACCTTGATTATTCTTTCACGATCGGAGAACCCTACGGTCGTTACATCATAACAAATCCGCTTGACCCTGAGTTTCAGATTTACGGTGGTCCTTTCCCTTTAAAGGCTCAGCTAGGAAATTTCAATATGTATGCAGTTACAGACTCGACGGTCGGATATGGAGTCGGAGAGGAGGGCGTATTTAATGCAACATCGTATACGCCGACAACAGTGTTTTCTATAACGATTGACGGGACTACGGTGAATTATTATAAGGATGGCGTTCTTATTGCGTATACGCCGTATATCCCACTAAGCCCGTATGAGAATGACACATTTACGATGCGTTGTCAGACTCATTCTGATGGCGTCGCCGGACCTTATGATATCACAAACGTGAAGTTCTATTCTACGGGCAAGATTGGTCCGATGGGTCCTTCCTTTAGCACACTTGCGGTAAGCAACAGTGTGACTTCTACGATTGTTGATCCGACAAGGTTTGTCCTTGGACAAACCCCCGGAGATTCAGTATACACGACGGAATTATTCAATGCTACGCAGGAAGGTGTTTACTTCCAGTGTGAAGTCCCTGTTATTGTTCAAGAAGACAGTGTTAACCTATCGTTTGTGTCAGATATTGGAGATTCTCTTCTTACAATATCACTCAACAGAACTCCAGTGGCTGAATGGGACTACGCTACCGATTATGTTGAAGGACAAGTAGTTGGATTTGAAGGTAGGCGTTACGCTTCACTTCAAGGTTCTAATCTAGGTAATTCTGTAAGTGACCCTCTGTGGTGGTTGGAGGTGAATATTAATGCGGTATCTTGGAAATTATACAATTCTTTAGGAGATCTTGCCCTTACATCCTACTATTACCCTGGAAACAGCCGCTTGTCGGTGTATTTCGACGGATTGAATGCAAAAGTCTTGTTTGGCAATGGAGACTACTCGTTCGTATACAGACCGAATCAAACGATTCGGTTCCAAGCTTTTGTTCCTGATGGCCAACCTTACACCAGTTCGGCTCCCTATACATTCAACAACTTCCGGTTTTATCCGACGGGAAAGGCCGGAACGCCCGGAGGCGATCCAGGTCCAAGTGGACCTGTGGGTCCATCAGGTGTAAGGGGAGTTTCAGGGCCATCTGGACCAAAAGGTATCCAAGGAGTTTCTGGGGCTTCGGGTCCATCTGGCGCTCCAAGCACGATATCTGGACCCTCTGGACCTTCAGGAATTTCCGGACCATCTGGAGCCCCAAGCACAGTGTCTGGACCGAGTGGACCCAGAGGAGTGTCGGGACCATCCGGGCCTACGGGTCAGGCAAGCACTGTGGCTGGTCCTTCTGGTCCTGTAGGAATCTCAGGTCCGTCTGGGCCTGTAGGTGCAGCAAGCACGATATCCGGGCCGATAGGGTCAAGCGGAGCGACATTCTTCACTCTCCGCGATATCGGAGCTATAAGTTCAACATTCGTAAGTCCAACGTCTGTTATCATAAACTCAACATATGGAGGCGTAGGTAAAGTGACTACAAACGAGAGTATTGATTTGCTTCGTCAGGGAGTTGTATTCCAAACAACAATTCCGTTTATCGATCCTTCTGGTAGAATATCGTTGTGGAACAGTGCGAATAATTACATATGCACGCGTGCGGACTTTGATTATTCTCAAAATTTGACAATAACCAGTGCGAATGGTACCGTTCTTGTAGCAACTCGTTACACCGCTGGACAAGTGATATTGTTCCAGTCGGACGGAGTACGCGTCTATGTTTTCCTAGCCGGAAATCTCATTGCAACAGACTTTCTTTCGAACTATACTCCTGGAAATACAATTGTCAAGGGCAGGATTGAACAGACAGACGCCTGGCAGGGGTCCTCTCAGTTTTCGAACATACTGTTTTATCCTACAGGAAATACGGGAACTTCTGGTCCAGTAGGATCTACTGGGGTTTCAGGTCCAAGCGGACCAAGAGGACTTTCTGGTCCATCGGGTGCTTCAGGTCCGTCTGGAGCACCAAGCACTGTCTCGGGTCCATCAGGCCCATCAGGAGCGCGCGGTCCATCAGGTCCATCAGGAGCACCGAGCACTGTCTCGGGTCCTTCAGGACCCCAAGGAGCACTTGGCCCTGCTTCTGCCCAACTACAAGCCGGGTCGAATGGCGTGGTTGTGGACTCAAAGACTTTGCGATTGAATTCTGCGCCAGGGAATACATCCTCGGTTACTTCTGCCGGTCTCAATTTCCTAAACGGAGGAGCCTATTTTGCGTGTAATCTTCCAATCATAAACTCAGGCGATACCGTATATTTGGATTTCAAGTCCACGAACATACTTAGTCCCAATGTATTAACTGTAGAGCTGTCATTCAGTGGAATAGACTTGAGTGTTCTTAGAGTAACAAATTACTCGGGCTCTCCGTTAGCCAATGTATTTTATTCATCTTCGGCGTCACTAACAGTATATTTTGATGGAACGTATGCGAATATTCAGGTAGCAGGAAATGACTATACAGGTGGACCTGTAAGTTACTTCGATTATGTGAATAGTTATGGTTCAATTCCAGTATATCTGTATGCGAACACAAACAACGCTAATAACAATTATACCTTCAATAACGTTATATACTACCAAACCGGAAAGGCAGGTGTGAATGGCGCAAGGATAGCCTCGAATACTGTATTCGTAGACTCAACGAATGGATCGAGCGGCGGTAGCGTAAATGGATTACCATTTAACACAATTGAGAACGCCATTGCGTATATAAACACCTACAGTTTGACAAACATTCACATATTCGTGCATCCAGGAACCTACAACTTAAGCACAGGAATCACGATTCCTGCAACGTGCTCATTGCGAGGTGCGAGCGTTCAAACGACAACCGTTCAGATGCTCGGAGTCACCGTTAACAGGACCCTTCTCACGATGGGCGAGAATACACGGGTGGAAGACATTACTTTGAAACTGACATCTGCGACAAGTGGAGTGAACCTAACAGGAATTGATTTCCCGGTAAACACGTGTCAAAACGCAAAGGTGCGAACCTGCGTCGTTAATGTGACTTCGACTAGCGGATCCTCCTCGACCGTGTTGGGAGTGCAGGCAATCGGCACCTCTACATCCACTACAATATCGTCATCACACGCAATCCGTGGAAGTACTATAAACGTCGTTTCATCAGGTTCAGGAGCAAACCGGGGGATATATGTGAACGGAAAGAACCGATTCTCCATTCGCGATACAGTGGTGTTTTGTTCTGGGTCTGGCGCAGACAACGTAGGCGTGCAGTGTGCGAGTGCAGACTCCGTAGTTGAATTGAAGACATCCACTATCATGGGAGATTCCACGAACGTAGACCAGACGAAACACTTCGACATCAACCGTAGTGCTGGGATCATTGAACTCTCGTCGACGGATTTAGTATTTAATGACTCGGGCGTGAATTCTTTCACGACGACACAAGAGCCGTCCAATATCTACTTCGGAGTTATAGGAAATCCTGGCACGAATACGAGATATTATCTCATTCCTGGCGTCATTCCTATTGGTAGCATAACTAGCGAAGTGTCTTCAAATTCATTCTCGACAAGCAAAGAATTCCCAATTCCAATCAATCTAACTATGATAATATATACATTCACAATCAGTTTCAAGGGGACCATAGGGGCCGGAGTTGTTTTGGCATTCTCTATATACAAGAACGGGGTCGTAACCCCCCTCGTAATTCAGCTGACGGCAGGAGAAACAACCAAAACAATAACAACTCAGTCTATCAAGTTCAGTCCAGGAGATACAATGTCGACAACTCTGGTTACGACTGGTAATCCAGGGACAGGGACGTTCTTTGCAACGGTGGGGACTTATTGAGGATGTTTTCCTGCTATTAAAGCAATATGTTTGCCATCGAGTGGATATTCGTTGGTGTCATTGTCGGTCTTTTACTGGTTTCGGTCATTGCTCCTCCTGCTCGCGCCGACATGCAGTTACCAACTCCATTCACAAAGTCCGTGTTCAGGACTCCTAGAGGATGTGTTCGCTTCAAGACGCAAGAAGTTTCGTGCTCTGACGACGCAACCTCTTTGAATTTCGTCGCGTCTTCAGACAAATAGGATGTTCGTTCCGCAAATCACGAAACTCCTACATAATCCTCACAGTATAAAGGTCCTTTCGTTCATTGTGGGGTTCGGACTGGCCATCCTGATTTTCCATAAACCGTTTGAAACCGAACTTGCTCTTGGAGTGACTGTAAAGGACGTTGAAGAACATACCATCCGGTCGGACGGTAAGTGCTACAAGTATCGCGCAGAAGATGCCGAGTGCGAAGTCTCTGACTCTAAATAAACATGTCAGACGGAGCAACGGATCTGAGTTCTCTTCTTGGCGGCGGACCCGTTCAGTCGCCTGCGTTTGCCCCTATGGTCACGGGCGGAGGAGACCCTTTTATTTCTCCTCAACCGTCCAATCAGCCGGCAATGACTCTCAAAAGCAATGACGCGAATATGTACATGGTCTATCGTGCATTCAAAAATCTTCTTACCTACATTTCCTTCTTTGTTGCAGCAGTCATCATTTCTCTTCCGGTACCTCGTCACCTGTTCCTCCAGTACATTCCGAACACGTATACATCGGGTGGCGTTGTTTCTTATATGGGCGCTGGAATCCTTGGTCTCATTGCTGTGGCTATTTCCTATATCCTCAGCACGCTGTTCAACGTGTTGATTTAATGAAGTTCTCTAAACTTATCCCGAAATGTGCGAGATTCTAGTATTTCGCTACCTGTAGTCATTACGCACGAGGTATTATAGACTTTTACATCTGGAGATGTGGTTGTATACTCTTGATTTTCAACGAAGCATGAGCTGCACATAAGAAATACTTCGATGGAAAAATCTAATGTTGGATATTTTCGATGAAGAATCTCTGCGAGTTTCTCAGAATCCGTTATGTCGTTTATGCAAGATTTTGATTCATTATGATGATCAGCATGGTGTCCTTTGCGGATAAATACGATTTTCTCTTCAGATTTGATTAGAATATCAAAGAGACGATCGATTCGAACCTTAAACTTGTCAGGGTCAACCCCGTGCAAAAAGAGCATGTTGTATTTGTTAAGATTTTCAGATTCTGCAGGAAGGAAGTCGGCAAAGTCGTTTTCAAACGCGTCCGATACCCCACTATAGGACACCAGCCAGTCCAAGGGAAGAGAACAAGATCGCTTGTCGATAAGTCGTAGAAAGAAGGCAGTTCCACAGTCTGCTCCGATAGGGATGAACATTGTATAGTAGTATTGAGATATATGTAACCCATATCATTCGGAATACACGTACTTTCGTAACCCATACTGTTTCATACATTTTTGAAGAAACATTTCACAATCCTCACATGGTTTCGAATTTCTGATTTCCCCACTCTTATTCAGACGGACAACTTCTAGCGTACATCCGTTCAGTTGTGAAATATCTCCAAGACGTTTCACAACTGCTCGTTCCGCGTGCATACTATGATCTGACCACCCTGAACCTCGAGATCGGGTTCCCAAAACATTCCTTGCTTCCGCAAGAATCTTATTCCTGCGTCGTATTGTTGCGACATGAAACTCCGTGTTATGGACCTTCATAAAATCCATCATCTTCACATTACAATCTCAGCTATTCGGTCAAAAAATCCGTTTTAAACGATCAGGTAATATAGATACAATGAGTCACCTGTCCGACATCTGGTCGACGGCACGACGGTATTCGAGGGGGTATCTTCACGACCCTCCTGCCCGTATTCATCCACGTATCCTGTTTGGACCCGGATCTTGGCTAGAGAATCGAGAGTTTATAGGAGAGAATTCTATCACACACGTCATCAATTGCGCATTTGATCCAGATTGCCCTGAATGGTTCCGAAATGAGCACCCTGACAAGTATGTGTGTTTGAACGCTGTGGATAGTGTAGACGCCTTCATTCTACACTGGTATGATGAATTCGAGACGACTATGCAGAGATTTCTCCAAGACCGGGAATGTAAGACCGTGTTTGTCCACTGTCAGTGCGGAATCAACCGAAGCGGATTTTTGTGTCTTGCATTTGCCTGCCGGAAGCTTGGGTATTCTTACAATGATGTTGTCCACAGCATTCTAAAGCAGCGTCCATGTGCATTGACGAATCCGAAATACAGACTCCAAGTTTTCCACTTTTGCAATCATTAATACTTTCACACGACACTCTCCATCCATTCATATGGACAACGTCTTCAGAACCAAGAAATATCGTGATACGCCGTTGCGTGCCAAAACGCATCCGCTCATCACTGGAACGCTAGATTCTATCCATCAATCTATAGTATCGTCTTTGAAAGACGCAGATTCTGTTGGCTTGGAAGCAAGATGTGTAGAGATCCGAGAACGGGTATCTGAATTAAGGTCATCGTCTCGTCTCGAAGATATTTTGGACGTGTCGAAACTCATTGCGGAACTCGAGGCGTGCGAATCTGTATTACGAGAAACAAACGCTATTGAATCCTATTATTTGAAGAACGCCGATATCATGATGAAGTATTACGGAACGCAGGAAAAGGCGCAGATTGCGTCTATACCAGGGAACAACAATACCTTCATGAAGTATTTGAATGCGAGTTTGCCTACAGAATCTGCCGTTTCCAAGAAGGAACTGTTTGACACGTATGCGTCTCGAATGAAATTGAATACGGTTCAACCTACAGAACTGGATAGGACAGATTCCGTCGAGCACTGTTTAGCGTGTAATGTTGCACGAGAAGAATTGAGTTCGGAAGGTATTCTCATTTGTCCGCTGTGTGGGTCCGAAGAACATATGTTGGTTGTGTCGGACTTCCCGAGTTTCCGCGATCCTCCGAAAGACAGGAACAATTACGCCTACAAAAAGATCAATCACTTGAACGAGATTCTGAATCAGTTCCAGGCAAAGGAGTCTACGATCATACCGGACGAAGTCATGCATGAAGTCGTATGCGAAATCAAGAAACGACGGATTCAAAACATCGCTGAATTGACAGAAAAGGATATGCGAGAAATCCTGAAGAAACTCAATAGGTCGAAGTTTTATGAGCACGCGACGCATATTTTATCGCGCTTGAATGGAAATCCGCCTCCGACCATTACCCCCGAAATAGAGGAAAAGGTCCGTGCGATGTTTCAGGAAATTCAGGCGCCGTTTCTCATGTACTGTCCGGACGACCGGACGAATTTCCTTTCGTATTCGTACATTCTGTATAAGTTCTTTGAGTTGCTGGAACTAGACGATTACAAGGTGTATTTCCCACTGCTAAAGTCCAGAGACCGGCTGATTGCCCACGACGAAATATGGAAGAAGATATGTGATTACTTGAAGTGGGAGTTCATACAGTCTGTTTAGCGGCGCAGGACAGACTTGAGGAGCACCTTGGCGACGAGGACGTACACCACCACGAACACGACCGCGTGAGTGGCCGCGACCGTGAGGGTGGAACCTCCTGGGGGCAGGGACACGACGACGCCGGGGGTGAGGACAAAGAAGAGTGCAGCGAGGACAAGGAGCTTGGCGTACATTTTTATAATTGAACGCAGAAAATTTACAGGATGTTCGTTTCGTAGGAAGTGGTTCCAAGCAATTGGAAAAAGTGAGGAATCTTGCCGACCCCGCGATCGTATGTTAGGGGTCCGCCCTTGTAGCATAGATATGGCATTCCAGGAAGATGAATGGGGTAATCTTTGGGGCATTTCTTGTAGCACAGTCCGTCGACTTTGTCTTTGTACTCCGACCCCCCGGGACCAGGACATACTCCGCCATGGTCAAGGCGCCCGACGATTTGTCCTCCTTCAAGACCCCCGTAGCATTCTCCGAACAAACCTTTGTTCTTACATCCGTTCCATTTCAATTCTGCGCGACACGTGAGTCCGTCGTCCGTCCATCCTTTAGGACAATCTTCGAGCCCGACAGGAGTTCCAATTCCGACTCCGAAAGTATCTGCCACACACATGGTTACGGCACCATGATATCCTGGGCGGCATTTCACGTAACACAACCCACCCTCTAGATCCGGGTTGCTTTTGGGGCATGTACTAGGTGTTATACCAACAATCGGGGTGCCACCAACTCGCAGTTGTGTATAAGACAATCCAAGCATTTCGAACTCTCCAAAGAGTCTGTTGAGCCATACATCGGATGACTTTACCGAGAAATGTTCATACATGGGTTTCAAAGTATACCAAAGAAGCATACCGAGCAAGACCCACGCCACGATCGCGACGAGGTCCATTATGAGTTGGTGTGATATTTTCACACGACAAACATATACCTAAAAATTATGTGGGGAACCCATCTCGTTGTGGACGTTGCTCGTTGCGCTCCTCACACGATTCGTTGTCCCGGCAATATCTATAAATTTAGCGCTGAACTGGTGAAGAAGATTGATATGGTCGCCTACGGCCCTCCTCAGATTGTCATGTTCGGCACTGGAAACAAAAAGGGATATACCCTCGTTCAACTCATTGAGACCTCCAATATTTGCGCCCACTTCGTAGAAGAGACAAACGACATGTATTTGGACGTATTCAGCTGCAAGGAGTTTGATCCTCATGTGGTGGTCGGTGTCATTGCGGACTACTTCAACCCTGCCGAGGTCAATACTCGTTTCCTTGTGCGCAAGGCCCCTGAACTACGGTGAAAAAGTTATAGGTGTTTTTAGGGTTTTGTTTTTAGATTACCAATCGTAGTCCTCCTCCAGGATACGCTCATACTCCTCATCCAGACTCTCGCCGGAATCCGAGATATAGAATGCGGTATTCAGAAGGTCAGGTTTCGGGTCATACTCCTCCAACAGGGCGAACATCTTCTCGCTCTGTTCGAGTACGGTTGACTCAATGATCATTCCTGCCGGCGGAGGGTTTCCAATCGACTCATAATCGGGGATGCCGATCTTGGAGCAGATAGTGGACCACAACATTTTAGTCGGTCTTGTGCTTCTTAGGGGGCGGTGCGTCGGTGATAAGTTCGTCAGTGTCTCGTTCACGCTTCATTATGCGTTCTACTACTAGAGCATCTAAAATCCATTTTCGATGGTCAAGCAAAAGGTCCGTGGATGTCGGACGCGATGCGGCAGTCTCCGTTCTTGCCC
>Ga0194048_10000239_pt1 | contig 25733 bp, 25 predicted proteins | sample JunL225m_MetaG_FD_161685 | JGI IMG/M metagenome (GOLD analysis project Ga0194048, IMG submission 161685) | Anoxic zone freshwater microbial communities from boreal shield lake in IISD Experimental Lakes Area, Ontario, Canada - Jun2016-L222-5m | ecosystem: Environmental > Aquatic > Freshwater >...
CAGTCCAGTCGCGGCACTCAGAAATTGCGGCGTCTGGAACTTGAGCAGGATTTGGTTTGCCACTTATCTGAGGCGCTGGAGTTTGACTGAAAGTAATACAAGCAGTCGAAGATACGCCTGGTCCAACATTGAAATACAGGAACTGAGAAGCAAGAGCAACTACGAAGACAGCAGCAGTCACGATAATAGCGAGCCTGTTGTCCTTTTTACGCACAGCAACTCTGTGGTCGGTGACGTGCTGCTTAGCCTCAAAGCTCTTCAAGCTCTTCGCAGCTGAAGCTTCCAGACTGTTGTTCTTCTTCTTTGCCAATTTTTGCCTCCATTTAGGGTACAGATTGATTTTAGAGTAGTTCCAACAGGGTTTAACCTTAGAGAGTGAATACTGAAGGACTTTTTGACTACCCAGTGGGTATGCCGCTAGCGGCTCGGATGAGACCTAGCACCCTGTTGGAATTTGCAGGACAATCCCACATTGTTTCCGCTGGTGGACCACTCACCGCGTTTCAAGCCGTTGACTCGACTTCAGTGCAACTTCCTTCCATTCTCCTTTATGGTCCACCCGGCACAGGAAAGACGACTCTGGCTAGGATTTTGGCAAAATCAAGCAATAGAAAGCTCATAGAAGTCAGCGCTATCAATTCCTCGATCAAGGACCTTCGCTCGGCTATTGATGATTCAATAAAGGAAATTGATCGCGGCTCTAGTTCAGCCATCGTCTTTATTGACGAAATACACCGTTTTTCTAAGGTTCAGCAAGAATCTGTCCTGCAAGCCGTTGAAGATGGGCAAATAGTCCTAATCGGGGCAACAACAGAGAATCCCTTGTTCGCCCTCACATCAGCAATCATGTCTAGGGTGAGCTTATTTAGACTCGAGCCGCTTAACGACCAAGACCTTGTGCAAATACTAAACAGAGCGGTTCAAGACGAACGGGGCCTAAATGCTAAATACACAACGACTGAGGCAGTTCTTTCCGAAATAGCACGATTAGCTGGGGGAGATGCTCGAAAAGCGCTCACCATTCTTGAAACAACTGCCGTCAACGCCAGTAAGCAGAACCTAGCCGAACTAACAGCAGAATCGGTTCGAATGAGCATGCCTACAGCGTTAGCTAGGTATGACGCCACAGGAGACCAGCATTACGACATCATCAGCGCATTTATCAAGTCCGTCCGAGGCTCAGATCCGGATGCAGCGTTGCATTGGCTAGCTCGGATGATTGAAGGTGGGGAAGACCCGAGGTTTATTGCAAGAAGGCTAGTCATTCTTGCAGCAGAGGACATCGGTCTAGCCGATCCATCCGCGCTTGGTTTGGCTAATGCAACAATGAATGTAGTTGCTCAGATTGGGATGCCAGAAGGCCGTATTCCGCTGGCTTCAACCACCATCTATCTAGCTTTAGCACCGAAATCGAATACGGCCTATAACGCTATAAACGCTGCCTTAGCAGATGTTCGCGATGGCTACACACCTTCTGTTCCCTCACATCTGAGATCATCCAACATAGAAGACGACCGAATTGGCTATGAATACCCCCATGATTTAGCTAGCGGGGTCTCTACGCAGAACTACTTACCCAAGGAAGACTCCGGAAAACGCTATTACGTTCCTAAATCTGGTGGATTTGAAGCCACCTTGATTGAGCGATTAACAAGAATCCTTGGCCTTAGAGGACGTTCATAGCAGTAGGTACTGGCATCAGCGGGCTGCTCACTGCTAAGATTGACAGGTTGCCGACCAAGTTACGTTCCTGGCTGCGAACGTACTATCCGGTGTGTGAATCTTATTTAGCCAAGATGCACCAGGCGCAAAAACTTTTATTTGTAAGCATTCTTTGAAAGGAATACGTGTCTAAAACCACACGCACAAGAAGCAAGACTCGTTTGTCTCGCGCATTGGGCATTGCCCTAACCCCAAAAGCAGCAAAGTACATGGAAAAGCGTCCATACGCTCCAGGTCAGCACGGTCGCACCAAGCGTAAGACCGATAGCGACTTCGCAGTTCGTCTTCGTGAGAAGCAGCGTCTGCGCGCACAATACGGTATTCGTGAAGCTCAGCTTCGCAAGACTTTTAACGATGCAAAGCGCACTGAAGGTCTAACTGGTGAAAACCTGGTAGAGCTTTTGGAAATGCGTCTCGATGCACTTGTGCACCGTGCAGGATTCGCACGCACAATGGCTCAGGCTCGTCAGATGGTAGTTCACCGTCACATCTTGATTGATGGTCTTCGTGTTGACCGTCCTTCAGCTCGTGTCAAGGTGGGTCAGATGATCCACGTTGCAACTAAGAGCGAAACCACAGAGCCTTTCCAGGTAGCAGCTGCTGGTGGACACGTAGATGTTCTACCTCCAGTTCCTGGTTATCTATCGGTTGAACTAGACAAGCTTCAGGCTGTCCTAGTTCGTCGCCCTAAGCGTGCAGAAGTTCCAGTCACTTGTGAAGTTCAGCTTGTGGTTGAGTACTACGCAGCTCGCTAAGAAAACGGTCTAATCATGAATGGTGCAGATTTAGCGGCAATCATTAGCGCGATAGCTTTCGCCGTATTGGTAGTTGCCTTGGTGCTTACCTTGCTCAAGCTTTCTAAACTTATTGACGCTACATCTGCGACTATTCGTGACACCGGTGATTCTCTTATTCCTCTATTGGAAGAGCTCACTGAGACAACTAAGTCAACTAATAAGCAATTAGACAAGATCGATGTCATCACTGACAACGTGGTCGATGCAACTTCTAATCTTGCTTCGCTGATTAATTCTTTCACCACAACTATTGGTGGACCACTCTTGCGCGTTGGCGAAATTGTCAAAGGTGTAACAGGCCTTCTTGGTAAGAAAAAGAAGTAACCATGCGAAAGACAGCAGTTCTAATCGCTGGTATCGCAATAGGCGTTTACCTAGCTAGACAAATTGAAGCCAACCCAGAAGCTAAAAGAGCACTGGATCAAGCAGGCGACAAGATTAAAACTTTTGCTAATTCAGTTTCAGAGGGTTACCGAGAACAAGAAGCCAAATCCGCTAAGTCAGCAACCGCTAAGCGTAAGATTTAAAGATGAAGACAGCCGAAATTCGCAATCGGTGGCTGAAGTTCTTTGAGAGCAAAGATCACGTTATAGTTCCTAGCGCATCACTGATTAGCGAAGACCCCTCATTACTTTTTACCGTGGCCGGTATGGTGCCATTTATTCCATATATGACTGGTCTTATTCCAGCTCCTTATGCAAGAGCCACAAGCGTGCAGAAGTGCGTCCGAACTCTAGACATCGAAGAAGTTGGCAAGACGACTCGTCATGGAACTTTCTTCCAGATGAATGGAAACTTTTCTTTTGGTGATTATTTCAAGCGTGAGGCGATCTCTTATGCATGGGAATTCCTGACCAAAGATGTCTCTGAAGGCGGCCTAGGTTTCGATAAAGAGTTACTCTGGGTAACCGTATACAAAGACGATGAAGAATCAATCGCTATCTGGCGTGAAGAGGCCGACATTCCGTTAGCTCGCATTCAGAAGCGCGGAATGAAAGATAACTACTGGTCTACTGGTCAACCAGGACCTGCTGGACCTTGTTCAGAGATCTACTTTGATAGAGGTCCTGCTTACGGGATTGAAGGCGGTCCTGAAGCTGACGAAGATCGTTACATCGAAATCTGGAACCTTGTATTTATGCAATATGAACGAGGCGCAGGTGGCGGTAAGGAAGACTTTGAGATTCTTGGTGAACTACCTAAGAAGAATATTGATACCGGCATGGGCTTGGAGCGAGTAGCTTTCCTACTGCAAGGTGTTGAGAACCTATACGAGATTGATCAGGTTCGTCCAGTACTAGATCTAGCCGCTGAACTAGCTGGTAAAACTTACGGTGCGGATGAGACCGATGATGTTCGCCTTCGTGTTGTTGCAGATCACGTCAGAAGTGCTTTGATGCTAATCGGTGATGGAGTAAGTCCTGGTAATGATGGTCGTGGTTATGTGCTTCGAAGACTATTGCGCAGAACTGTCCGTGCAATGCGTCTACTTGGTGTAAACGAACCTGTCTTCTCTCAGCTTTTCCTAGCTTCCAAAAACGCGATGGTTGATGCTTACCCTGAACTTGAAAATGAGTACTCAAGAATTTCAACCACGGTAAAAGCCGAAGAAGAAGCTTTCCTTAGAACCCTCGTATCTGGCACAACTGTTTTGGAAACAGCTATCGCTGATGCTAAGAGCGCTGGTGCAAAAGAGCTTTCAGGAGAAACAAGTTTCCTACTGCATGACACCTATGGATTCCCAATTGATCTAACTGTTGAGATTGCGGAAGAGAACCAGCTTTCGGTAGACCGAGATGCCTTTACCGCTCTAATGCTGGAACAGAAGACCAGAGCGAAAGCTGATGCTAAAGCGAAGAAAGCCGGCGGAACTGATCTCTCGGTGTTCGGTGACTTCAGAGCACTGGGTACAACTAAGTTCACCGGTTACGAGGAATTGCAATCCACAGGTAAAGTCATCGGAATTATCGAAGAAGGCGTTCAGGTCAAATCAATTAAGGCTGGTTCGACAGCTGATCTGATTCTTGATTTAACCAGCTTCTACGCAGAGTCAGGTGGACAGGCAGCTGATGCTGGAATCATCTATGGTGATGGCTTCGAACTTGAAGTGTTGGATGTTCAGAAGCCTGTAAAGGGTCTGGTCTCACATCGTGTGTTGGTTCGCAAAGGCGAAATTGGTACTGGCGCAAGCGCTATCACTTCAGTTGACGCTGACTGGAGATTAGGAGCAGCACAGGCCCACTCAGCAACTCACGTAGTACACGCAGCACTGAGACAAGTGCTTGGTCCAACAGCTCTTCAATCAGGTTCCTATAACAAACCTGGCTATATGAGGCTTGACTTCTCTTGGAACCAAGCACTGAGTGCAGCCACCAAATCTGAAATCGAAGAAGTGTCCAACCTCGCAATTCGCCAGGATCTAGCTGTAAGTGCTCAGTTCATGTCACTTCCAGAAGCTAAAGCTTGGGGAGCAGTGGCTTTGTTTGGTGAGACCTATGACGAGAGTGTTCGTGTTGTTGAAGTTGGCGGACCTTGGTCTCGAGAGCTCTGTGGTGGAACACACGTTACTAGATCTTCACAAATCGGTTTAGTTTCTCTCACTAATGAATCCTCGGTCGGTTCTGGCTCAAGAAGAATCGAAGCATTAGTTGGAATTCAAGCGTTTAGAACTCTTACCCAGGAACGTATTTTGTTGCACCAAATCGCTGAGCAACTAAAAACTTCTCCTGCATCAACTGCAGAAAAACTAGAACAGTTGCTTACTGAGCTAAAAGACGCGCAACGAAAGTTAGCCGCAGTCCAAGGTTCAGCGCTAGCAACACTTGTTCCAGATCTAATTGCTTCAGCTAAAACAGTTGGCAATAGCAAATTGATTTCAAAGGTAATTGCAGATGTATCGAGTTCCGATGCGCTTCGAGATCTAGTTGTCAAGGTACGCGACCAAGTATCAGGTGATGCTGCAGTGATTGCTCTCTTCGCTGTTATTGAGGACAAGCCAGTTGTAATCGTTGCTGCTACATCAGCTGCACAAGCCGCTGGACTAAAAGCTGGAGACCTTGTTCGAACTGCCTCTGCTGTGCTTGGCGGTGGCGGCGGCGGTAAGCCAGATCTTGCTCAAGGTGGCGGAACTGATCCTGCTAAATTCGATGCAGCTTTGGCTGCTATTGCAGAGAGCATCGGCTAGTTGCTTCGCACCGGCCGCAGGCTTGCCATCGATGTCGGGCAATCACGAATAGGTCTGGCTGTTTCAGACTTACACGGTATTCTGGCAAGTCCACTGGCAACTATTCAAGCAAGTGAGGATCTTTCGATAGCCATAACTGAAATTCAACAAGTGGCTCAGCGCGATGGAGAGATTCTAGAGATTTACATTGGTATCCCAGTAAACCTTTCGGGTAAGAGCACACCATCTACGGAATTGGCTTTGCTTTTTGCTGATGAATTTGCAGCCACAACGACAACACCGGTGCTGTTACTGGATGAGCGTCTAACTACTTCTTTAGCCAATGCCCAGCTGAAAATCATTGGCAAATCTCAGAAAGACGCTAGAAGCACAATCGATCAAATGGCTGCTGTTGCAATACTTGAATACGCTTTAGCTATGGAGAAGCATTCAGGGCAACGCCCTGGCATTGAGATAGCTGATTGGAGGAGAGCAAATGAGTGAGAACCCTCAACCTACGCGAAGAGATAGCAAACGCTCATCAAAGCCTAAGTCCAAGTTACTAATCATCATGATCTCCATTGCCATCATCATCGCTGGAACTGCGTATGTGGGTAGGTCAAACTTAAGGCTCCTGCTAGATGGAGTAACGGGTAGCGAATACAACAGTCAAGGAATAGGTGAAGTCGCTTTCGTTGTAAATAGAGGTGACAATGGGCAATCGGTAGCTAAAAACCTTGTTGCGGCAGGTATCACCAAAGAGTACCCTTCAACGCTTAGACACATCTACGCTGCTAATCCAACTTTCTTTCCAGGTACTTACCTCATTCCGAAGCAAATAAGCACAGACGCTGCTATTCGCATTCTTACTGACCCATCGAAGATGGTTGTTAACAAGGTGACAGTACGCGAGGGGCTCAGAATTGGATCCGTACTAACACTTCTAGCTAAGGCAACTGGAATCGCGAGGGCAGACCTTGTTGCAGCTAGCAAGAACCTTTCAGCGTTCGATTTGCCTAAGAGCGCACCGAGTTTAGAGGGTTATCTTTTTCCAGCAACATATTCATTTGACCCCTCTCTAAACGCTAAGGGTGTTCTCTCGGCGATGGTGACCAGAACTAAAGAGCAACTGGTAGCCGATGGTGTTGCAAAAAAGGATTGGCACAGAATCTTAACTTTCGCCTCGATAATTCAAATGGAAGCAAGGCAGCCTCAGGACTTCTACAAAGTCTCTCGAGTTTTCACAAACAGAATTGCAATTGGAATGCATCTGCAATCGGACGCAACAGTTTCCTATGGAGTAAATGGTTCAACAGTTTCCACTTCGAATGCGGATCGCAACGATGCTAATCGATACAACACCTATCGCTACCCAGGTTTACCAATCGGGCCAATTTCAGGAGCGGGAGCAACAGCAATAGATGCAGCTCTGCATCCTGCTGATGGAACTTGGTTGTTTTTCTGCGCAGTTAATCTAAAGACCGGTGAGACAGTCTTCAGCACAACGCTTGCCGAGCACGGCAAAGCAGTTGAAAGATGGCGTCAATGGATGATAGAGAATCCGGGTTGGAATGGCTAATTCATTTAATGTTCTTGGAGATCCAATCAACCATAGTCTGAGTCCGAAGATTCATGCGGCCGCCTATGAACTATTAGGACTCGACTGGTCATACACTGCAGTTCAGGTCGCTAAGGGCCAGCTGGCATCTTTTATAGATACAGATGAATCCTCTGGCTACAGCATCACGATGCCACTGAAATATGAAGCAGCTGGATTGGCTGATGTGAGAGATGAATTGGTATCTCTGACAGATGTCGCCAATACCTTGTATCGAACTGAGAAAGGCCTAAACGCATACAACACTGATGTGTTTGGAATCACGATGGCTCTTGAAACAGTTCTTGCGAAGAAAATTGAAGTGGTAGCGCTCTTGGGTGCAGGAGCAACGGCCAAATCTGCAATGGTGGCTATAGCGAAAGCCAAACCTAATGCGCTATTTGATATCTATGTTAGAGATTTGACTCGAGCGGTTGGCATCGTTGAACTTGCGGGATCGCTCGAAGTGTTCCAGAGTGTTCACCTCCTGGAAGATTTTTCCAATTTCCAAGAACTAACCGTGAACACATTGCCGCTAGGTGCTTCTGATTCGCTACCAAAGCATGTTCAAAAGGGATTCTTACTCAACGCTAACTATGCAGGGGGAGATGATTCACTAGTTTCATCATTCGCTCCTGATCGAGTTATCAACGGTCAAACAATGCTGGTTTGGCAAGCTTTGCAACAAATCCGAATCTTCATGGGTCTTTCCTTGAATGAAGCCTTGCCGAATGAAGACGCTGTTGTGTCGGCCATGTTCGCCGCTCTATAACCACTTTGATACAAATGTGCGAGAATAGAACGCATGTTACGTTGGCTTACCGCAGGGGAATCTCATGGTCCCCAACTTACTGCTGTCCTGGAAGGACTCCCTGCAGGAGTTGAAATCAGCACTCAAGACATTCAACTAGCTCTCGCTAGAAGACGCTTGGGCTACGGTCGAGGTGCTCGCATGAAGTTGGAACTAGATCAGGCCAGCTTCACAGGTGGAGTCAGACACGGCAAAACTATGGGCGGTCCAATAGCCATTGTTATTGAAAACACAGAGTGGCCTAAGTGGCAGCAAGTGATGTCTGCTGATGTCATTGATGAATCTGAATTAACTGGAGCTCGATCAGAAGCTCTTACTAGACCAAGACCAGGACATGCCGATTTCACGGGAATGCAAAAATACGGCTTTCTTGATTCAAGACCAGTACTAGAGCGAGCATCAGCCAGAGAAACAGCAGCAAGAGTTGCTTTAGGTGAAGTCGCTTCAGCGTTCCTTAGAGGACTTGGAATCAAACTAGTCACTCACACGGTTGCTCTTGGAACTGTTCAGGCAGAAGCCAGTATGGCATTGCCAAGACCAGAACATGTTGATCAGATTGATGAAGATCTGCTTAGAGCTTTCAGTGCTGAGCTAAGTGCTGCCATGGTTATCGAAGTCGACAAGGCTCACAAAGATGGTGACACCTTAGGTGGTGTTGTTGAAGTTTTGGTTTATGGAATGCCGCCAGGTGTTGGTTCTTTTGTGCATTGGGATAGAAGACTGGATAGTCAACTAGCTGGGGCTCTAATGGGAATTCAAGCCATCAAAGGTGTTGAAGTAGGGGACGGCTTCGAAACAGCTAAGCGCAGAGGTTCCGAAGCTCATGATGAAATCAAGATTGCCGAAAGTGGATTGGTTGAGAGAATCACTGATCGTGCTGGTGGCATTGAAGGTGGCATGAGTAACGGTGAAATCATTAGAGTTCGCGCTGCCATGAAGCCAATCTCTACTGTTCCACGAGCCTTGCAAACAATAGATGTTGCAACCGGTGAAGAAGCTAAGGCACATCATCAGCGCTCTGATGTTTGTGCAGTTCCAGCTGCTGGCGTTGTTGCAGAAGCGATGGTTGCACTTACTATTGCTAACGCAGTTCTTGAAAAGTTCGGTGGCGATTCAATTACTGAGACTAAACGCAATATGGAAACCTACCTTGCTAGCATCCCTGAGAACTTGCGTTCTACTATTGCTCGCTAGAGATCATGATTACTAAACCAGTAGTGCTTATCGGGCCCATGGGCGTCGGTAAAACAACTATTGGTAGAAAACTTGCTAAAAAACTTGAGTTGAAGTTTGTGGATACTGATGTCCTTGTCACAAAGGCTCACGGCGCAATAGATCAGATCTTTGAAAATCAAGGTGAAGAAGCCTTTAGAAAGTTCGAAGAAGAGGCCGTAAAACTAGCCCTTTCTGAAGTCCAAGTAATTGCTACCGGTGGTGGTGCTGTCCTGAGTTCCCTTTCGCAAGAGAGACTACAAGCCGCCATCGTTATTTATCTTTCTACTAACGGTAGACACATGAAATCACGTTTGGAAAAGGGTAACCGACCTTTGCTAAAAAACGGTATGGATGACTGGAACCGCATATATCAAGAGCGTAAACCTATTTATGAAAGTGTTTGCACTTTTGAAATAGCTACCTCTGAAGTGGGTTTAGCTCAGACTATTAGCGACATATGCGAGAAACTTGAGACATTATGACCAACACAGCTAGAATAATCGACGCTCCGGGTACACCTGGTTACAAGGTAATCGTGGGCCGTGGCCTGCTTGAAGAGCTAGATACCTCACTTGGAGATGCAGTGCGGAAGGTTTTACTTGTTTATCCAGAGGGTATGCAAGCTAGCGCAGAACTGATTGCCGAAACACTTATCGCCTCGGGCAAGCAAATATGGCAGTTACCTGTAGCTGATGGTGAGAATGCTAAGACAGATAAGTGGCTATCTGTGGCTTGGTCGAGTTTAGGTCAGGCAGAGTTTTCTAGAAGTGATGCTGTTGTGTCTCTTGGTGGTGGATCAACGACTGATTTGGCTGGCTTCATCGCGGCCACTTGGTTGCGCGGTATCGCAGTTGTGCACGTTCCAACGACTCTGTTGGGAATGGTCGATGCTGCCATTGGAGGCAAGACTGGAATCAATACCCTTGAAGGAAAGAACTTAGTCGGGGCTTTCCATGAACCTAAGTCAGTAATAGTTGACTTAGATACTCTTGAGTCACTTCCCAAGCTGGAACTGATTTCAGGATTTGGTGAAATCGTGAAGTACGGATTTATTGCTGATCCAGTGATTTTAGATCTCATTGAAGAAGATGTTGAAGATGCTAGAAACATTCACTCCGATAGGTTTGAAGAACTTGTAACAAGATCAATCGCTATTAAGACTTCTGTTGTTGGTCAAGACTTCAAAGAATCTTCGTTGCGGGAGATTCTCAACTATGGTCATACTCTTGCCCATTCAATTGAATTAGTAGAGCACTTCAAGTGGCGTCATGGACGTGCTGTTTCAGTAGGCCTTTGTTTTGCTGCTGAGCTTGGAAGACTTACCGGAAGACTAAGTGATGATGTTGCTGATAGGCACGCCCGTATCCTAAAGAGTTTAGATTTACCAACTAGTTATCCTGCTGATAGGTGGGAATCGCTATACACCGGTATGCAAGTAGATAAAAAGAGTCGTGGGGGAATGCTTAGGTTTGTTGTCTTGGACGGCTTAGCCAAACCAGGCATTCTGGAAGCACCAACCAAAGAAATGCTTTTTACCGCTTACCAAGAGATTGCTGAATAGAAAGTAGATTTGAGACATGTCTAAAGTACTTATTCTTAACGGTCCGAATCTCTCCAGGTTAGGTTCGAGAGAGCCAGACGTTTATGGCTCAGCTAGCTATACAGACTTGGTTAGCTCTTGCACCTCACTAGCTGCTGAACTTGGGCTTCAAGTTGATGTTAGACAGACCAATGACGAGGCAGAACTCATTGGTTGGATCCATGAAGCAGTGGATGGCAAGTTAGATGTGGTGCTAAACCCAGCTGCCTTCACTCACTACTCTTACGCGCTTAGAGACGCCTGTGCAATGATGGCCGGCACTGGGGCAAGACTTATTGAAGTACACATTTCAAACCCGCACGCTAGGGAAGAATTCAGACACAATTCGGTTATCAGCGCTGTCGCAACTGGAGTTATCGCCGGTTTCGGCATAGATTCCTACCTGTTAGCCCTTAGACAACTGGCGCACTGATATACTGCTAAAGGCCGTTCGGCCCACTTACTAACCAGCGAGGCAAAAATGGCAACAAGCAACGACCTTAAAAACGGCATGGTTTTGAGCATGGATAACCAGCTCTGGACTGTCATCGAATTCCAGCACGTCAAGCCAGGTAAAGGCCCAGCTTTCGTTAGAACCAAGCTGAAGAATGTAATCTCAGGCAAGGTCATTGACCGCACTCTTAACGCTGGTGTCAAGATTGAGACAGCGAATGTCGACAAGCGTGAAATGCAATACCTATACAGTGATGGCGATGGCTATGTATTCATGGACACTCAGGATTACAATCAGGTCACTTTGAGCAACGCTCTGGTTGGTGATGCAGCCAATTACCTTTTGGAGAACCAACAGGCTATCGTGGCCATCCACGAAGGTAACCCAATTTATGTTGAACTTCCAGCGTCAGTGGTTCTGGAGATTACTTTTACTGAACCTGGCCTTCAGGGAGACCGCTCAAGCGGAGGAACAAAGCCTGCAACCGTTGAAACCGGTTTACAGATCCAAGTTCCTCTTTTTGTTGAACAAGGCACCAAAGTCAAGGTTGACACCCGCACCGGTGAATACCTCGGCCGAGTAACCGACTAAGCCTTGAGTTCAAGATCTAAAGCACGTAAGAGAGCAGTTGATGCTCTTTACGCCGCCGAAATGCGTGATGAGATGGCAACAGACTTACTCACTGCTACTCAGGAATCTGTTGCTGACCGTCAGAATCAAGATGAGATCTTCGACTTTGCCATGGAACTTGTCAGTGGAGTACTAGCTAATCAGATTGAAATAGACGAGCTACTGTCATCATTGGCACAGAACTGGACGCTTGATCGCATGCCAGCACTGGATAGAGCCATCTTGCGCTTAGGTATCTACGAGATAGCTTTTGGCCACCAAGTGCCAGCAGAAGTAGTAATCAGCGAAGCGGTTGCACTGGCAAGTGAACTGAGCACCGATGATTCACCTGCATTCGTAAACGGTATTTTGGCTGGAGTTGCTGCAACACGAAAGCCAATCTAGACCTGAATCTAGGTTTGTTATAGACTTTAGGAAATTCATCCTTTAAAGGCGTCCTGTGAGGCGCAGAAGGAGGTGGGCGTGGTTACACGCACCGTCTTAGACGCAGCCGACATTGATCGCGCAATAGTTCGCATTTCTCATGAAATAGTCGAGGCCAATCAGGGGACTAGCAATCTACTTCTCCTTGGAATTCCAACTCGTGGAATATTTTTAGCTCAACGTATCGCTCAGTCAATCAAGAAGAACTATCCAGACTTTGACATTGAGGTCTCTCTCGGAAAGCTTGATGTCACCATGTTTCGTGACGACCTTTCAACCAAACCCGGCAGGGAAGTAACTCCAACCGAGATACCGGTAAGCAACCTCGAGAACCAAACAGTTGTTTTAGTTGATGATGTTCTCTTTAGTGGCAGAACAATAAGAGCAGCACTAGACGCTCTGGTTTCCTATGGTCGTCCAAAAGCTGTTCGATTAGCAGTACTAGTTGATCGTGGTCACCGTGAACTGCCTATACGTGCTGACTATGTTGGCAAGAACCTACCAACCAGTTCGACGGAACGAATCTCTGTGAAACTAACCGAAAGCGACGATGAGCAGTCAGTGGTGATTGAGCAATGAAGCATCTTCTGAGCATTAATGATTTAGAAAAAGATTCAGCAATTAGCCTTCTCAATTTATCTGCTGAAATGCAACAGGTTAATAGTCGCGATGTGAAGAAACTACCAGCACTGAACGGAAGAACGGTTGCAAATCTTTTCTTTGAAGATTCAACTAGAACTAGATTCTCGTTCGAGCTAGCCGCTAAGCGACTATCAGCAGATGTTGTGAACTTTAGCGCTAAAGGTTCCTCAGTTTCTAAAGGCGAATCACTAAAAGATACTGTTCAGACAATTGAAGCTATGGGGGTTGAAGCGCTAATTGTTAGACACCATCACAGCGGAGCTGCAAACACCATTGCTAATAGCTCCTGGTCTAAGTCTGCGGTTATCAATGCGGGGGATGGAACCCATGAGCATCCAACCCAAGGATTATTGGATTCACTAACTATCCGACAAAGGCTCAAAGGCACAGCAGATAAAGCCGATCTATCTGGCATACGAGTACTCATCGCTGGTGACATATTGCATAGTCGTGTTGCTAGGTCAAACCTATTGTTGCTCCGATTGCTTGGGGCCAAAGTCGGCATTGTCGGTCCAGCTACGTTAGTTCCAGACGATGCTCACACCCTTGCAGATTTCGTCTACTTCAATTTCGATGAAGCACTTGCTGACAAATTTGATGTTGTCATGATGCTGAGAATGCAGCGTGAACGAATGAACTCAGCCTTTATACCAAATGAGACTGAGTACTCAACTCTCTGGGGACTAAGTGAATCACGATTCAATTCACTTAGTAGCGAGACTTTGATTATGCATCCAGGACCGATGAACCGAGGTCTTGAGATATCTTCAGCTGCAGCTGATTCTCCACAGTCTGCAATTTTGGATCAGGTAGCCAACGGAGTTGCAGTTCGCATGGCAGTTTTATACAAGTTACTAGCTCAAGAAACGAGTCTCAAATGAAGAATAATCACTACATCCTAAGTAACGTCAAACTCTCTAATGGCACAACGGTTGACATAGAGATTCAAGATGAGCTAATAAAAGCTGTGGAGGGAAGTCTCTCAGGTGCAGATGTAATGGATTGCTCTGGTTTGATCGCACTGCAAGGTTTCGTTGATCTGCACACTCATCTAAGAGAGCCTGGTTTTGAGCAGTCTGAAACTATTCTCACTGGTAGCAAGGCCGCTGCTAAGGGTGGGTTCACAGCAGTTCATGCAATGGCAAATACTATGCCGGTTGCTGATAACGCAGCTGTGGTTGAGCAGGTTTATGCATTGGGTAAAAGTGCTGGCTATGTCCAGGTGCAGCCAATTGGTGCGGTGACCTTAGGTTTAGGTGGGACACAGCTAGCTGATCTTGGCAAGATGAACGCTTCTCAGGCGAAAGTAACAGTGTTTAGTGACGACGGTAAATGTGTGAGCGATTCCTTAGTTATGCGAAGGGCACTTGAGTATGTCAAAGCTTTTGGTGGAGTAATCGCCCAGCATGCACAAGATCCTGCACTAACAGTTGGTTCGCAGATGAATGAAGGTGAACTGTCATTAAAGCTTGGTCTTACTGGTTGGCCAGGCGTCGCTGAAACAGCAATCATCGCCCGAGATGTCTTACTTGCAGAGCAAGTTCAATCCAGACTGCACATATGCCATGTTTCAACCAGAGGTTCTGTTGATGTTATTCGCTGGGCTAAAGCTAGAGGAATTGACGTTACTGCAGAGGTGACCCCGCATCACCTTCTGCTTACAGAAGAACTTGCCAGTGAATACAACCCGATTTTCAAGGTCAATCCACCACTTCGAAGCCAAGATGATGTCTTGGCTCTTAGAGAAGCAGTGGCTGATGGAACAATCGACATTGTTGCCACAGATCACGCACCACACCCGGCCGATAGCAAAGATTGCGAATGGGGAGAAGCTGCTTTTGGAATGATCGGTCTGGAGACAGCTGCTTCGATTGTGAAAACAGCACTTGTCGATACTGGTCTGATTGATTGGGTGAGGTTCGAGGAAGTGCTTTCTACTAACCCAGCTAAAATTGGCGGCCTGAATGATCAAGGTCAGGGAATTCAAGTTGGTTCGTTTGCAAACATCGCACTAATCGACCCTGCCAAGAAATTCAAGGTTGACGCAGTTTCGCAAAGCAAGAGTTCCAATAATCCATACCTTGGAATGGAGCTTTCAGGTGAAGTAGTCCACACAATTTACAAAGGCATCTTCACAGTCAAGAATTTCGAAATTCAGAACCTAGGAGCAAACTAATGGCAATACCAATAAAGTCAGCAATCCTGGTTCTAGAAGACGGCAAGAGCTTCAAAGGAGTTCCTTTTGGTGCCACAGGTTCAACACTTGGTGAAATAGTTTTTGCAACAGGAATGTCTGGCTACCAAGAGACACTGACAGATCCTTCATACGCTGGGCAGATTGTGCTGCAAACGGCACCACACATCGGTAACACCGGAATGAACGACAGAGACGAAGAGTCAGACAAGATTTGGGTCTCTGGATACATTGTTCGTGATGTTTCTCGTGTTGTTTCAAACTTCCGCAGTCAACGCAGTCTAGAAACAGATTTACAGCGCGACAGCGTGGTTGGTATTTCAAACCTAGACACTAGAGCGTTGACATTGCACCTTAGAGACATCGGCGTTATGCGAGCAGGTATTTTTAGCGGAGAAGAAGCTAGGGCTCCTATCGAGACCCTGGTTGAACGTGTTCGTAGCGCAGACCAGATGAAAGGTAAATCCCTTTCCAGCGTTGTGACAACTGCTGTTAGATACAAGGTCGAACACAAGGGGACAAGAACCGGCTCTGTTGCCATCTTGGATCTTGGTATCAAACGCTCAACCATTGACAACATGGTTGACAGAGGATTAGATGTTGAAGTCTTCCCTGCAACAGCATCAGCCGCGGAACTTATGTCAATCAACCCTGATGCTGTCTTTTATAGCAATGGACCTGGTGACCCTGAGACTGCAACCAGTCAGGTAGAGACGCTTAGAGAAATCCTGAAAGCTGGTATTCCGTTTTTTGGAATTTGCTTTGGTAATCAATTGCTCGGTAGAGCGCTTGGCTTTGAAACATACAAGTTAGCTTTTGGACACCGTGGCATCAATCAACCGGTACTTGATAGAAGAACTGGACGAGTTGAAGTTACTGCTCACAATCACGGTTTTGCTGTTCGAGTTGATGGTGGGGAATACGTAGATTCACCTGCAGGCTTCGGGCAAGTACGAGTCAGCCACATCTGTCTCAATGACAATGTTGTTGAGGGCCTAGAGTGTCAAGACATCCCTGCTTACTCTGTGCAGTATCACCCAGAGGCTGCGGCCGGTCCACACGATGCCAACTACTTATTCGATCGCTTGATTGAAATGATTCAGCTATACCAAGACAAGAAGGCCAACTAATGCCGCGTAGAGAAGACATCAAGAGCGTTCTAGTCATTGGTTCAGGACCGATTGTTATTGGGCAAGCCTGTGAGTTTGATTATTCAGGAACCCAGGCCTGCAGAGTGTTGCGAGCTGAAGGTATCCGAGTAATTCTGGTGAACAGCAACCCAGCGACAATTATGACTGATCCTGATTTTGCTGACGCAACTTATGTTGAACCAATCACACCTCAGGTAATCGAAGCAATCATTGCCAAGGAAAGACCAGACGCTATTTTGCCAACTCTTGGCGGTCAAACTGCTTTGAATGCGGCAATGTCACTTCATGAGCTTGGAATTCTAGAGAAATACAATGTTGAACTCATTGGAGCCAAGGTGGAAGCAATCAAGGCTGGTGAAGATCGTTTTTCTTTCAAGCAGTTGGTTCTGGACGCCGGTGCTGATGTTGCAAAGTCTGTAATCGCTCACAACATGGATGATGTTCTTGCTGGTGCAGAAGAACTCGGTTACCCAGTAGTGGTTCGCCCATCATTTACCATGGGTGGTCTTGGTTCTGGTTTTGCATATAACGAAACTGATTTACGTCGTATAGCTGGAGCCGGCTTACAAGCTAGCCCAACCACAGAGGTTCTTCTTGAGGAATCAATTCTTGGCTGGAAAGAGTATGAACTTGAACTAATGCGCGATACCGCTGATAACACTGTCGTGGTCTGTTCAATTGAGAACGTTGACCCAGTTGGGGTTCACACTGGAGATTCCATTACTGTTGCACCTGCGCTTACCCTTACCGACAGGGAGTACCAGAGGCTTCGCGACATCGGCATTGACATCATCAGAGCAGTTGGTGTTGATACCGGTGGCTGTAACATTCAGTTTGCCGTTGAGCCAAGCACAGGTCGAATAATTGTCATTGAAATGAATCCGAGAGTTAGTAGATCTTCAGCTCTTGCTTCTAAAGCAACTGGATTCCCGATTGCCAAGATTGCAGCCAAGCTAGCAATTGGTTATCGCCTAGATGAGATCTCCAATGACATCACAAAGGTTACTCCAGCTTCTTTTGAACCAACACTGGACTACGTCGTTGTGAAGGTTCCTAGATTCGCTTTCGAGAAGTTCCCAGCAGCAGATGCGACCCTTACAACAACAATGAAGTCAGTTGGTGAAGCTATGGCCATCGGGCGTAACTACGCCCAGGCATTACAGAAAGCTTTGCGATCTCTAGAAAGAAGAGGTTCCTCATTCCACTGGGGTGGACAGCGTCTAACAAAGCAAGAACTTATTGAGATCTCAAAGACACCCACCGATGGTCGCATAGTCACGGTTCAACAGGCACTTCGTCTAGGTGCAACATCCGAAGAGATTTTCACAGCAACAATGATTGACCCTTGGTTCATCGACCAGATTGTCCTAATCAACGAGATTGCTTCTGAGATCAAATACGCCACATCGCTCACTGCAGACCTTCTGGAATACGCGAAGACGTTTGGTTTCTCTGATGCTCAAATAGCTCAACTTCGAGAGCTTGAAGAAGGCGATGTTAGAGCACAGCGTTATGCGTTGAACATCAGACCGGTATATAAGACTGTTGATACTTGCGCGGGAGAGTTCCCAGCTCTCACCCCTTATCACTACAGCACTTATGAGCATGAAACAGAAGTACGACCATCTAGTGCCAAGAAGGTTGTCATCTTAGGTTCCGGTCCTAACCGAATCGGTCAAGGAGTTGAATTCGATTACTCATGTGTTCATGCATCATTTGCTTTGCATGATGCAGGCTATGAAACCATCATGATTAACTGCAACCCAGAAACAGTTTCTACTGATTATGACACCAGTGACAGATTGTATTTTGAACCACTAACCCTGGAAGATGTTCTTGAAGTCATCCATGCAGAATCTGCCAGCGGAGAGTTAGTCGGTGTAATCGTGCAACTAGGTGGACAAACAGCCCTGGGTCTTGCTCAAGGTTTAGCTGCTCACGGCATTCCGATTCTAGGAACAACACCTGATGCTATTGATTTAGCAGAAGAACGTGGAGCGTTCTCAAGAATTCTTGATGAAGCAAAGCTAATCTCGCCAGCAAATGGAACAGCAACCAGCCTGCCAGAAGCTCTAGTTATTGCAGAACGCATCGGCTATCCAGTCTTGGTTAGACCTTCATTCGTTCTTGGTGGTCGTGGAATGGAAATCGTCTATGACGAGAATGCTTTGACAGGTTACTTTGACCGAATTGCTGATCAGGCCATAGTAGGTCCTAAGCATCCGTTGTTAGTTGACCGATTCTTGGACGATGCAATTGAAATCGACATAGATGCGCTCTATGACGGAACCGAACTCTATGTTGGTGGTGTTATGGAGCACATCGAAGAAGCTGGTATTCACTCAGGTGATTCCTCGTGCACCCTTCCACCGATTACCCTAAGCGATGCTCAGATTGATCGAGTTCGTGATGCAACCTTAAAGATTGCTCAAGGTATCGGTGTTCAAGGTTTACTAAATGTCCAGTTCGCACTGGCTCACGATGTCCTATATGTTCTTGAGGCGAACCCGAGAGCATCCAGAACTGTTCCTTTTGTCTCTAAGGCCCTGGGTATCACATTGGCTAAGGCTGCTGCTCTAGTTATGGTTGGGAGATCAATCCGTGAACTAGTTGCAGAAGGGCACTTACCTTCAGCTGATGGCACACACATCCCAGCTACCTCAGCTATTTCAGTCAAGGAAGCGGTGCTCCCGTTCAAACGATTTGCTACCAAAGATGGCAGATTCGTAGATTCACTGCTTGGTCCTGAGATGAGATCAACTGGAGAAGTAATGGGAATTGATGTTGATTTCCCAACTGCTTTTGCCAAGAGTCAAGCTGCCGCTGGTAGTGCATTGCCAACATCAGGAACTATTTTTATCTCCGTTGCTGACAGAGACAAGCACCAGGTTGTATTGCCGGTTAGAAGACTCTGGCAACTTGGTTATGAGATTCTCGCTACCTCTGGAACAGCAGCCATTCTTGCTCGTCATGGCATCCCAGCCCGTGTTGTGAGAAAACACAGCGCCGATGATAACGCGCCAGCCGGTCCTTCAATTGTTGATCTCATCATGGCAGGGGAAGTTGATGTTGTTGTGAATACTCCTTCTGGCACAAATGCTCGTAAAGATGGCTATGAAATTCGCGCTGCCACAACAGCTGCTGATGCTCCAATCTTCACGACCATTGCGCAACTATCAGCAGCTATCGGTTCATTCGAAACTGTTATCGCAGGCGATTTCAAAGTGAGGTCGCTGCAAGAGCACGCTGCTGATAGGAAGGCCGCCCTTGCCTGATACCTTTTCTAGAAAACTGGAAACAGCTTTTAGTGGCTTTGGCCAGCTCTGTGTTGGCATCGACCCTCATGCCGAACTTCTCGACGAACATGGCTTCGATCGGAGCCCTGAAGGATTGTTTAGTTTCAGTATGCAAATGCTGGCGAGTCTCTCTGGCATCGTTGGAATTATTAAACCCCAGGTTTCTTTCTATGAAAGATTTGGGTCCCAAGGCTTTGCTGTTTTAGAGAAGGTTCTTTATGAAGCTAATAAAGCTGGCTTTCTAGTGATTGCTGATGCTAAGCGCGGAGATATTGGAACCACAATGGCTGCTTACACAAGCGCATGGATTGACAAGGATGCACCTTTTATCTGCGACGCACTTACTGTAAATCCTTATCTAGGCGTTGGCGCCCTTCATCCTGCCGTCACTGCATGCGTGGAACGAGGCAAAGGGCTATTTGTTCTAAGCGCTACGTCCAACCCTGAAGCATTGTCTTTGCAATCAGCTACGCAGAATCAAGTTAGCGTCGCTAGATCAGTAGCAGAAGAAGTAGCAGTGCTAAATAGGCACAGCGCGCAGAGCAGGGTTACTTTTGGTTCTGTCGGTTTGGTATTGGGAGCAACCGTTGATTTAGCAAACTTAGGTTTAGCTAATCTAAATCAGAATTCAGAGCATCACAGAACGCCTATCCTGGCTCCTGGCTTTGGAGCACAGGGAGCAAAGCTAAGTGAGGCGAGAACCATCTTTGGATCTGATGCCGATTCCGTTATTTATTCAATAAGTCGCAGTGCCCTTAGAAATGGGTTAGTAAATCTAAGCAACACCATCGAATCTGACAAAGAAGAGCTACTTCAAGCTCTTTCAAAATAGGCTAATCACATGACTCGTCTAACAGTTATCGCAGGACCAACCGCCGTAGGCAAAGGAACTGTTGTTCGTTGGATGTTGGAGAAACACCCTGAGATCAAGGTTTCTGTTTCAGCAACCACGAGAGAACCTAGACCTGGTGAAATCGATGGGGAACACTACTTCTTTGTTACAGACCAAGAATTCGATGACATGATCTCCACTGGTGAACTGCTTGAGTATGCAGTTGTTCACCAGAAACATCGCTATGGAACACCTAGAAAACCGGTTGAGATAGCTTTGAAAGCCAACCAGCAGGTCATCCTAGAGATTGATATTCAAGGGGCAAGGCAGATCAAAAGGTCTATGCCTGAAGCGAACCTGATTTTCATAGCTCCGCCTAACTGGGATGAACTAAGGCGAAGACTTGTCGATAGAGGCACTGAATCACCCGAACAGGTCGAAATAAGGCTGGAAACGGCTAAAGAAGAGCTAGCCGCTGCTAGTGAGTTTGACCACACGGTTATCAACTATGAGGTAGCGGAATGTGGGCAGCAAGTCTTAGACTTGATGCAGGCTTCGTGAATCATTTGAATTCACATAATCAACCAAACGAAAGCAATTAACTTATGTCTGAAAAACTCGAAGGTATCGTATCTCCATCTATTGACGCGCTTATGGCTAAGCACAGCTCAAAGTATGGATTGGTAATTTTCGCTGCCAAGCGTGCCCGTCAGATCAACGATTACTACTCAGCTCTGCATGAGGGTAGCTTGTTCGCTAACGTTGGCCCACTTGTTGATGCAGCTGTTGATGACAAGCCGCTTTCTATTGCTATGCGCGAAATCGTTTCAGGCGCTGTTGTAGCAGAAGCTAAAGCCGAATAACCTAAGAACTCACTTTGCGTATCCTGGTTGGTATCACTGGCGGGATTGCGGCATACAAATCCGCGTCCGTTATTCGGGGATTCACCGAAGCCGGACATAATGTAAAAGTTCTACCAACTCAAAACGCACTCAGATTCATTGGGGCAACCACACTCGAAGCACTATCCCACAACGTAGTAGATTCCGATCTTTACACTGACGTTGAAAGCGTAAAGCACATTGCCTTGGCTCAAGAAGCTGACTTAGTCGTAGTAGCTCCTGCCACAGCATCATTCATAGCTAGATACGCAGCCGGTATCGCTGATGATCTTCTGCTTAATGTTTTGCTGGCTACCAAAGCAAAGGTAGTCATAGCTCCTGCCATGCACACAGAGATGTGGCTGCACGAGAGCACGAAAGAGAATGTTGCAAAACTCAGAGCTAGGGGAGTTCTCGTAATTGAACCTGATTCAGGTCGACTAACCGGAGAGGACACCGGCCTAGGTCGCCTACCTGAACCAGAAGAGATTGTTCGGAAGTCATTAGCCTTTTACGATTCTGGTGTTGACCTGGTTGCTAAGAAATTCTTGGTGGTTACCGGTGGAACAAGAGAACCTATCGATGCAGTTCGTTTCATTGGTAACAGTTCATCTGGCAAACAAGGAGTCGCTTTAGCCGACGCCGCTAGTGACAGAGGAGCAACTGTCACAGTTATAGCAATCAATGTTGGTATGGATCTCTCACGTTTCAAAAACCTATACACCGCGAAGTCTTTTGCAGAAGTTCAAGAGTTACTTCAGCAGCACTCAGCCGATGCTGATGTGATACTTATGCCTGCTGCTATTAGTGATTATCGTGTCGAGAACCCGAGTCAAGACAAAATACATCGCTCACAAGAGCCATCTCTTGAGCTTCACTTAGTTGCTAACACGGATTTGTTGACCAACTTGGTTTCAGCCAAGGCTTCCGGCGCGCTCACTCAACTTATTGTTGGCTTTGCTGCCGAGGTAGTAGCGGACCAGGCTGAACTGACTACCAATGCTAAAAACAAACTTGACTCTAAAGGCGTTGATGTGATCGTTGCCAATAACGTGAGCAACGGGCAAAGCTTTGATTCAGATGACAATTCAGTTCTGGTAGTTAGTAACAAGGGAAACGACGAGGCTTTCACTGGCTCAAAGTATGAAGTTTCCAACCGCATCTTGGATTACATCAAGCCACTTCTCTAGGTTTCTAAACTTTATTGCGTATCAAGAGACCCTTGTCAGAGCACGAGGATATACTTATCCTCTATGAACGACTTGAGATATTTCACCTCCGAATCCGTAACTGAAGGTCACCCAGACAAGATCTGTGACCAAATCAGTGACGCCATTCTTGACGACTTGCTAAGCCAAGATTCTGCTTCCAGAGTTGCGGTTGAGACTCTTGTTACAACTGGCTTAGTTCATGTCGCTGGCGAAGTAACCACAGAGGGTTATGCAGAAATCCCTGACATTGTGAGAACAAAGCTTCTTGAGATCGGATACAACTCATCTGACATCGGGTTTGATGGGAACAGCTGTGGTGTTTCTGTTTCAATTGGTAAACAGTCAGCAGATATAGCAATGGGTGTTGATAGATCAACAGAAGCAAGAACTCTTTCACAAACTGAAGAATATGACCAGCAAGGCGCTGGAGATCAGGGTTTGATGTTCGGATTCGCCTGCAATGAAACACCTCAGTTGATGCCATTGCCAATCAAGATAGCTCATACTCTTGCTGAAAAGCTTGCATCAGTCAGACACGAAAACAAAATCGGTTTCTTGCGTCCTGACGGTAAAACTCAGGTAACAGTAGGTTATGAAAACGGTAAACCCGTTTCAGTGCAAACCGTTGTCTTGAGCACTCAACACAACCCAGGGGTAAGCCATGCAGAAATTGAAGCTGCCGTCTCAGAGCTAGTTATATCTCCTGTATTACAGAGTTTCGGTTTTGACATTGCAAATAGCGATGTTTTGATAAACCCAACAGGGCAATTCGTTATTGGTGGACCTCAAGGAGACGCTGGGCTCACTGGTAGAAAAATCATCGTTGATACTTATGGCGGCTACGCCAGACATGGTGGCGGAGCTTTCAGCGGCAAGGATCCATCAAAGGTTGACCGTTCTGCCGCATATGCAATGAGATGGGTTGCCAAAAACGTCGTTGCAGCAGGACTTGCAGACAAAGTAGAAGTTCAGGTTGCGTATGCAATTGGAAAGGCCAGACCGGTCGGGTTGTATGTTGAAACTTTTCGAACAAATACTGTCGATGAACTAAAGATTCAGAAAGCGATTGAAGAGGTCTTCGATCTAAGGCCAAAGGCAATTATTGATCAATTGCAACTACTCAGACCGATCTACTCTAAAACTTCTACCTACGGACACTTTGGTCGCGAACTGGATGAATTCACATGGGAAGCAACTAACCGGGTTTCGGAGTTGCGTTCAGCAGTAGGAATCTAATTGTCAAAGATCGCGGCCGTTAGATTTGCCTCGCCGTTACCTCAATTAGACCGCGAGTATGACTACCTAATACCAGATGGTATGAGACTTGTTATTGGCTCACTTGTTGAAGTGCCTTTCGGATCAGGTAAGAAGGCTAAGTCTGGTGTTGTAGTCGAGCTAAAGGAACTCTCGGAGCACAAAGGGGAACTAGGAAGCATTACCAAAGTTCTGTCCGTTCATCCACAAACATCCGTCGAAATTCTTGAATTGTGTAACCAAGTTGCACAAAGACAGGCTTCCACAGTTGGCGAATTACTAGCCTCAGCGTTACCCAAGCGATTCATCCGGGTGGAAAAGAATGTGACACCCCTGGCGGGATTTGACGGCTCGATTAGTGAAGGCTCCTCAGTCTTGGCTGAGGCTCTTCTTTCAAGTAATAGAGTGCACTACACCCCTGAACTTATTGCAGGAGCGGATGGTATTCCAAGCTGGTCAATTGATTTTGCAAAAGCTGCTATGAAAGAACTATCCGAGGGCAAGAGTTCCTTGGTTGTTTTGCCTGACTACAGAGAAGTTCGGCATTTTGAGTTAGCTCTAGAGAAACTGGGCTTAACTCAACATTCGATAAGGCACGTCAGTACTGATACTGGGTCCACTCGTTACAGCAATCATCTCCTTGGGCAGATCTCTAGCGCTATAAACTATGGAACTAGAACAGCCTGTTTTTCAGCCATAAAGAGCCTCTCGTTAATCATGCTGTGGGATGACGGAGATGAATCACACACCGAGCAGGGATCTCCGTACTGGAACTCTAGAGATGTTCTATTGCAACGCCAACAAATCGAAGATACCCAATTAGTTATAGCGTCACATTCACCGAGCTCGGAATCTTTACGTTTAATTGACTTGGATTATCTTGTCGCCTGGGATGCTAGAGGGGCGAAGCCCTTAGTTCGAGTAACCGACAGTTTCACCAGATTAGATGACGAAACATTTGCACTGGTTTCAAAGAGCCTCTCTGATGGAAAACCTGTGTTGATTCAAATAGCAAACCTAGGTTGGGCGAGCGCTATTGCTTGTTCTACTTGCAAGGAACTTAGGAAGTGTCCGAACTGTCAAAGCGGAGTTTGGATCGATCCTGCTGGCATGTATAGATGTAGGAGTTGCAAGCAGAGTGATTTGCTTCCAGCTTGCTCATGTGGTGGCACTAACACTCGTCCAGTTCGCATTGGTGCATCAGCAATAGCTGATCAATTCCGAAGAAGTTTTCCCAAGACAACCATCTTGGAATCAAATGGTGACAACCCACTTATTTCCACTACGGCAGGCGGGGCTCTAGTTGTTGCCACACCGGGTTCTGAACCAGATGTTATTGGAGGTTTTGACCTAATCGTGATTGCCGATGCTGCCCAGATGATTGGAGCACCTAGGCTAAAGGCTTTAGAGAAAGCTGTTGGAAGTTGGGCTAACGCGATTTCCTTGGCATCAAAACAAAGTTTGGTAATTTTCGTTGGGTTATCAGGAGTCATCGCTGAGCAAATCAAAGAACTAGATTTCAACGCCATCGTTAGTGCAGACTTCCAAGATCGGCTTAGTCTAGGGCTACCACCAAGCACTCGTGTGGCCTCTGTGATCTCAAATAACTTGCCCGACTTCAACCTATTTAGAGAGGGCCTTGAAAAGAGTTCCTTAGTTCAACGGCTACGCTTTTTACCGAGTCATGACAAGTTGTGCCTGATCCTCGACTATCAGTACTCCGATGGTGCGGAACTGGCTCAATTGCTTCGTAGTCTTGCGAACTTGCTAACAGCAAAAAGCAAGCACAAAAAACCTGGTGAACGTGTTTACCGAATCAATATGGATGACAGCAAAGTAATCTAGTTGAGAGAGCTTGGGAGAGCATGAAGATACTATTTG
>Ga0194048_10000240_pt1 | contig 25714 bp, 31 predicted proteins | sample JunL225m_MetaG_FD_161685 | JGI IMG/M metagenome (GOLD analysis project Ga0194048, IMG submission 161685) | Anoxic zone freshwater microbial communities from boreal shield lake in IISD Experimental Lakes Area, Ontario, Canada - Jun2016-L222-5m | ecosystem: Environmental > Aquatic > Freshwater >...
AGGTTAAGCACGTCGGCACCGGGTTCATGCTGATCCGGCGTAATGTCTTTGAAGACTTGAAGGATCATGTAGGTTTCTACACCAACGGAGGCGTTACAGTCCCGTCAGGTGAGAAGGTCTACGACTTCTTCAAGGTTCAGAACATAAACGGCGAGCTTTTGTCGGAGGACTACAACTTCTGCAATATGTACCGCGAACAAGATGGTAAGGTCTGGGTTGCCCCTTGGTGTGAACTAGGGCATTTTGGGGCGTATCATTTTAGCGGCCAATATACGGAAGGTTAAAGCTCGTGCTATAATGAGCTGGCGATGGGGGACTGGAACTTGGCTTGTGAGGGGCGTCTTGTAATAGACAGAGACACTTCAACGGCGATCATCGAGGGGGATGCGCCATGAAGATATGCGTTTACGCGATCAGCAAAAACGAAGAAATGTTTGTAGAGAGGTTCTGTGCGGCGGCAAAGGACGCTGACCTGATCCTGATTGGCGATACGGGGAGTACCGATGCAACAGTTGCTAAAGCTCAAGAATGTGGTGCCGTGGTCCACGATATATTCATTTCTCCTTGGCGCTTCGATCTTGCTAGGAATGCTGTTCTGGCCCTTATTCCTCGCGATGTTGATGTGTGTATTAGTCTTGACCTAGACGAAGAGCTTCAGCCCGGCTGGCGTGAGGAGATTGAGCGTGTCTGGAAAGAAGGAACGACCCGCCTCCGCTACATGTTCGATTGGGGTTGCGGTATTGCCTTTTACTACGAGAAAATCCACGCCAGACACGGCTACTTCTGGCATCATCCCTGTCACGAATACCCGGTGCCAGACGGCAGAATTGCTGAAGTTTGGGCGCAAACGGACATGCTCCTTGCCATCCATAAACCTGACCCGACAAAAAGCCGGGGACAGTACATGGATCTTCTGGAGCTTTCCGTAAAAGAAGACCCCCAATGCCCGCGCAACGCCTTCTATTACGCCCGCGAATTGAGCTTCAATGCGCGCTGGCAGGAAAGCGTTGACGCCTGCCGCTCTTATCTCAATTTGTCCCGCGCAACATGGCAAAATGAGCGTTGCTACGCCTATCGCGTTATGGGCCGGTGCTACAACGAGTTGGGGAACCCTGCCGATGCTGAAAAAGCGTTTCATGCCGCAGCCGCAGAAGCTCCAAACACCCGCGAGCCGTGGTGCGAATTGGCTATGCTTATGTATCGGCAAGGTCGTTGGCCGGAAAGTTTTGCCTACGCCATGCGGGCGCTTCAGATTACAAACAGGGAAATGGTCTACACGGTAGATCCAGAAGTCTGGGGCTTTCAGCCGCACGACCTCGCCAGCATAGCGGCTTGGCATTTAGGGCTCGTTCAGGTATCTATTGAGCAAGCGCAAATGGCTGTGGATAAGTCGCCAAATGATGCTCGTTTACAGCAAAATCTCAGGTTTGTGAGGGGCGAGCTTGAGAAGCCAAACACCGAGGCAGCGTAATGGATGTGCAATCCCTCATAAACATTGCGGCAGTCATTGCGATTGGCTCTGGCGGCTGGTTCGCGCGAGAATTATGGGGTGCAGTTAAGGAATTGAGACGTGATCTTCATGATCTGGAGATAGACCTTCCAAAATCATACGTCAGCAAGCTTGATATGGATAAACGTATGGACCACATCGAAACGATGTTCCAGCGCATCTATGACAAGCTCGACGGGAAGGCGGATAAATGAGTACCACCGAAGAGAAACAAGAGAAGTTTGCCATCGAAATGGCAGCAAGCGCCAGTAAGGGCGCATTGGTCGAGAAGATTACGTTTGCCGGTATCCCAATCCTGTTTTCTTGCGTTGTCTACCTCATGAGTTCGTTGTCCAACGCCAATAACGAAATTATTCAATTGAAGTCCAAGATTGCGGTTGTTGTGAACGCCGACAACAAGGCGATCCCCCCGCAAGGCACCACCATCGACATGGCTCAGATCCGCGAGAATTTGAGTGATCAAATATCCAAGGTCGAGAAGGAAAGCGCCCTAGCCCGCGCGGCCATGACGCTCGACCGCGAACGCTCAATGTCTGCCATTGAAAAGAGCCGCATGGACATGGTTGCAGATGCTGCCGCTGCCCGCGCTTCTATTCGGTTTGACACGGCACAGATGATCGCTGCGCTTGATAAGCGCATCACCTTACTGGAGAAGGGGAAATAGCCATGAACATGAGCCAAGCGGGCATCGACGCCCTACTCAAGCCTTTTGAAGGCTGCAAGCTGACGGCCTATCGGTGTCCCGCCAACATCTGCACCATTGGTTACGGCCATACGTCTGCGGCGGGCCAACCCAGTGTCATGGACGGCATGAAGATCACGCAAAAGCAGGCGGAAGACATTCTTCGCCGCGATCTCGTGAAATACGAGACTTATGTTCACGACATGGTGCAGCAACCGCTGACCCAACATCAGTTCGATGTTCTCGTGGACTTTGTTTACAATGAAGGCCCGGGAAATCTGAAGACGTCTACCCTGTTGAAAAAGATCAACGTTGGGCAATTTGACGCCGTGCCTGCCGAGTTGATGAAGTTCACAAAGGGCGGTGGCAAGACACTTCCCGGACTTGTGCGGCGCCGCCATGCGGAAGGGGCTTGGTGGATGGCGAGCGATCCAGCGGTTGTATCGGCACTCGATGAAGCTCCTACGGCGGACGAACATGAACAACGTGCAATTGCTGATCCTGTACCTGCGCGAACAATGGCGGACAGCAAGCAAGGTAATGCGGCGCTACTCACGGCAGGTCTTGGAGGGCTGGGCGCAGCAAAGGAAATCGCTTCGCAGGCGCAAGACGCGTCTGATACGGCAAATCAGCTTATGGGCCTACTTAGCAACACCAACTTCCTTATCATGGCCGCAATCATTGGCCTTGGTGCAGCGATCTGGTTTTGGCGCAAACAACACATGGAGACACATGGTGTTTAGTCTTCTTTTCACGCCTCTGGGGCGGTATTTGGCCCTCTCAGTGTTAGCCATTGTACTAACTAGTTGTGTCTATTTCAAAATACGAGCGGATGCTATTGCCGAGATTAAGGCTGCGGCAACTGCCGATGCACTGAGGAGGACACAAAATGCGGTTAATGCTGGCGATGCTGTTGATGTTTCCCCTGATGGGCTGCTCAAGTCTGACGGCCACAAGCGGGACTAACGGGGCAGTCTGCACCGTTTGGCGGGATGTGTCTTGGTCGTCCAAGGACACGACTGCCACAATCATTGAAGTTAAGCAGAACAATGCGCGCCGAGAGGGGTGGTGCGAAGGGCAAAAATAAGTGCTATAAGAGGCGCTTACAGGAGTAACGGCCTTGACCACTGGCTTGTCCTATAGCGGAACCGTTTCAGGAACCATGAGCTATATTCAGCAGATTGCTGAAATGGCTGTCGTTGACCAGACGGACGCCAATTATCTGGCCATTCTGCCTGCCATGATTACCTATGCGGAAAACCGCATGTATCGCGACTTGGACTTCATGTTCACGTCTACTTCCATAACTGGCTACACAATCACCAATGGAAGCCGTCAAATCACCATTCCAGAAGGCACAATCGTTGTCAGTGAGCAAATCAACATCATCACACCTGCCGGGCAAAGCAACCCCGACGCTGGCACTAGAAACCCTCTTTTGCCCACGACAAAAGAGTATCTGGACGCCGTTTACGGGTCTGCTTCCTATACCGGCATCCCCCAGTATTTTGTGCCCTTCAACGACAATCTCTTTCTGGTAGGGCCGTTTTCGGACGCCACCTACTATGTGGAGATCGTTGGCACATACCGCCCGGCGAGCTTGTCCTCGACTAACACCACAACCTTTATCAGCCTCTATTTGCCCGACGTATTCATCATGGCGTCCATGATCTACATCTCGGCATACCAGCGCAACTTTGGGCGGCAGTCTGACGACCCGCAGATGGCGCAGAGCTATGAGGCCCAGTATCAGGCGCTCCTGAAGGGCGCTACGATTGAAGAGGCGAGGAAAAAGTTTGAGGCTGCGGCGTGGTCTTCGCAGGCCCCGGCACCTGTTGCTTCGCCGTCGAGGGGATAACCCATGCCCCATGCCTCGCTCAAGCTTATTCCCGGCGTCGATGTTAATCGCACCCCTGCCCTTAATGAGGCCGCGATTTCGTCTGGCGATTTGATCAGGTTTGTACCGGATCGGCAGGGCATGGGGCTTGTGCAAAAGCTTGGCGGATGGACTACCTATGCCGGGCCTTTCTCGTCGTACATTCGGTGTTTGTGGGCGTGGGAAGATACCAATAGCAATTCCTATCTGGCTGTAGGCGCTGAAGCTTCTCTCAGTTACATCTTGAATGGAAATGTCGTCAGCATAACGCCACGCACTCTGACCGATAATGTGGCCGTTAGCATCAGCACTGTCTCTGGAAGTAGCGACGTTATCATTACAGATACCGGGTCCAGCATTACCAAATGGGATAACGTATATATCCAAACGCCGATTGCAGTCGGCGGTTTGGTGCTTTTTGGCGTTTATCCAACAACCAATCCAACCTTGTCTGCTAATACCTATCACATCACAGCAGTCGATACTCTTGGCGCTCCCCAACTGGCAACTTCTACCGTTACTAATGGGGGTGCGGTTGCATCATTTAGCACCGTAATATCAACTGCGACAATTACTGTAACCCTCACGGGCCACGGTTATTCCGTTGGCGGTACATTTCCAATTGTTGTCTCAACGGCGGTTGGCGGTGTCACTCTTTATGGAAACTATACCGTTCAGACGGTCATTGACGCCAACAACTTCACCATAATTGCCGCCAATACAGCGTCTTCGACTGTCACAAATAGCCCCATGAACGGGGGATTAGCTCGCTATGTCTACTACATTGGCGTGGGCCCCCTTCCAAATGGCACGGGTTACGGCATTGGCGGCTATGGCCGAGGCGGATATGGCACCGGCAGTGTCGTTGTTCAAAACGGCAGTACGATCTCAACTTCCGACTGGACCTTAGACAATTGGGGCGAGATTTTAATCTCATGCCCCCTGAATGGCCCTATTTATGAGTGGTCTCCTGCGGCTGGATACTCTGTTTCTGCGGTCATTAACACCGCCCCAATCGTCAATGCCGGTATCGTTGTGGCCATGCCGCAGAGGCAGATCATTGCGTGGGGATCGACGGAAACAGGCATCCAAGATCCTTTGTTGATCCGCTGGTGCGACGTTGACGATTTCACCTCATGGACGGCAACCGTCACCAATCAGGCTGGTTCCTACCGCATCCCCAAGGGCTCCAAGATCATTCAGGGCATTCAGGCCGCACAACAGACCCTGATTTGGACGGATCTTGGCCTGTGGTCCATGCAGTATGTTGGCCTCCCATTTGTCTACCAGTTCAATGAAATTGGCACTGGTTGCGGACTAATTGGGCGCAAGGCGGCGGCTTCAATGAGCGGCGTCGTCTATTGGATGGGCCAGAGCCAATTTTACACACTTGCAGGTAGTGGCCCGCAGCCCATTCCCTGCCCCGTGTGGGACGTGATCTTTCAAGATTTGGATAGCACCAACCTCGACAAGATCCGCATTGCCGTAAACAGCCGCTTTGGTGAGGTTGCTTGGTACTACCCAACAAAGGGTAACGGCGGCGAGATCAACGCCTACGTCAAATACAACGTCGTCTTGCAGCAGTGGGACTACGGCTCCCTTGCCCGCACGGCTTGGACCAACGAAAGCGTCCTTGGGCCGCCTATTGGTGCGGGGACGGACAAGTACATTTACCAGCATGAAACCTCGACAAATGCCGCCACCAATGGCGTCAATGACGTCCCCATGCTGTCCAACTTCCAAACCGGCTACTTTGAAATAGCCGAGGCTGAACTGAAGATGTTTGTCGATCAGGTTTGGCCTGACATGAAGTGGGGCTATTTTGGCGGCACAGCCAATGGCACAACGGTCTATCAGACGCCTACGGCGCAGGTTCAGTTGACCTTTTACGCGACTGATTACCCCGGCCAGACGCCAATTGCCTACGGTCCCTTTAACCTCACGCAATCGACGTCCTTCATTTCCCCGAGGTTCAGGGGGCGGCTGGTGTCGATCAAAATCAGTAGCAGTGACGTGAACAGCTTCTGGAGGATCGGCAATCTACGTTACCGCACTCAACCCGATGGGAAGTTTTAATGGCCGCTTCCTTAGACGACATCCTCACTACCCAGCGCAATGGCGTGATTGCCATCAATAATTTGGGGCAAAAATTGGCGCTCATCGAGGCCGATTTGCCGTGTGTTTGCAGCAATTTGGCGCTGATTGTCACGCAACTTACCAATCTGGCTGGCGCTTCTTTCCCGGCTACGACCAGCGCCACAATAGCTGCATCCACCACTTCTTTAGTTGTCGCGGGCACTGGGCGCATTTTTGCAGTTTCTATTCCCGTCCATGCAGGTTCGGCACAAGTTTACATTTACGATTCAGCGACGACTGGCGGCATATCGGCGACCAACCTGATCTATGCGTCTTTGCCGTCAAACGCCGCTTCTTTCACGCCTTACCAAAGCGTGAACTTGGCATATACCCATGGTATAGTTTTGAAAACCGACGCAGGAATAAACTTCTGCGTTGCTTATACGGCCAATTGAGGACGCTATGCCCCTATCGCGCGGAAAATCTCAAAAGACCATCAGCCACAACATCTCTGAGATGATTGGGTCCGGTCATCCTCGCGATCAGGCCATAGCAGCGGCTCTTAGCACCGCCCGCAAGACCAAAGCATTTGGTGGCCATACACCTGCTTTCATGCAGAAATCCGTCCAGCCCGGCGCTGAAGTCATTCACGAGGGGCCGATCCATAGCCCGGTGTCTGGCCGAACTGATCATCTGCCCATGCACGTCGCCTCTGGCTCTTACGTCATTCCCGCCGACATCATCAGCGCGATGGGCGAGGGGAACACCATGTCCGGCTTCAAGCAGATGAAGCAGATCCTGAGCGGAGCCAAGGCCATGCCAAAGGCGTCCGGTGGCCCTATTCGCGCCGTTCCTATTGTGGCGGCGGGTGGTGAATATGTTGTAACGCCCCATGAGGTGACGTGGGCTGGCGATGGCGACATGGACGCAGGACATGAGACTTTCGATGGTTTTGTAACGGGGATGCGCGCCAAAACCATTAAAACTCTGAAGGGGTTACCGCCCCCGAAGAAAAACTGAGAGGGGAAAAATATGAGCGACGAACTGAAGGTAAGAGTTGGAACACCGGACGACATCCATGAAGCCATGGAATTGTCCATGATGGCTTGCGCCGAAAACGGTTTCAGGAACCCCGATAAAACTAAACTTCTCAATGAGTTATGGCAGGCTCTTAACTTAAATTATGGCCTCATTGGGATCATTGGAAAAGAGGGTGGGCCTATGGAAGGGGCCATCCTTTTACGCGTGGGCCCAATGTGGTACAGTCATGATATGGTGTTGGAAGAAAAGGCGATTTTCATCCACCCTGACCATCGCAAGCACAGAGATGGTCGTGCGCGTAAGTTGGTTGAGTTTGCCAAGCAGACGGCAGATGAACTTGGTATTCCGCTTCTCATTGGGGTGCTTTCCAATGAGCGGACGGCGGGTAAGATCAGGCTATACGAGCGGCAATTGGGCAAGCCAACCGGGGCGTTTTTCTTGTATGGCGCCCAGACTGGTGAATATCCTGTGACGGAGCATTAAGAGATGAGTAATCCCCTTTTCGCTTTTCGCCGGGACGAAGACTTTAACTTTGGCGGCGCAGCTAGGGGATTGCCTCCGGGCGTCCATCTTGAATTTTATGGTGGCGGCAAGGGTGGATCTAGCACCCAGTCTGTTTCCGTTCCTCCCGAAGTTTTGGCGCGATATAATGCCGTTAATGCTCGCGCCGAGAATGTGGCGCAGACACCGTTTACGCCATATTCCAGTAGTCCAGAAGCGTTTGTAGCGCCCCTATCATCTTCTCAGCAAGCTGGTATCGGCAACATTAATGCCCTTCAGGGGTCGGCTAATCAGGCTGTTCAGCAAGGCCAAAACTTGCAGGGTCAAGGCATTGATACCGCCCGAACTGGTCAGGGTCAGGCCAACGCTATTGACCAAGCGGCCTTGCAGGGCATCAGTCAGGCTCAGCAACAGGGCACAGCCTACAATCAGGCGGCGGGTCAAAATATTGGACAGGCCATGTCTTCGGCCTCGCCTTACATGCAGCAAATGGCTGGCCTTACGCAGGCTGGCCTTGGGCAGGGGCAGCAGTATCTTGGGGGCGCAACAGGCTTAACTCAGCAAGCTATTCAGATGGGTCAGCAATACGCTAATCAGGCGCAGCCCTATTACACTGGGGCATTACAGGCCGCGCAACCCCTAAATCAGCAGGCGCAGCAATACATGCAGGCTGGTGCGCAAGGTATCGCCCCGCAGGCGCTTGACTACTCCCAATATATGAACCCTTACATGAACAATGTGGTTCAGGCCCAGCAGGCCCTTCAGGCGCAGGAAAACGCTCAACAGCGTTCCGCTTTGCAGGGTAAAGCTATTCAATCTGGCGCATTTGGCGGCGACCGTGCCGGTATTGAGCAGGCCAATCTTGCTCGCCAGCAAAGCCTCGCCAATCAGGCGACAATGGCCAACCTGCTTCAGTCAGGTTATGGACAGGCGCAAGCCGCCGCCCAGCAGCAGCAGGGCGTTGGTCTCGGTGCTGCTCAGGCAAACCGTGCGGCCCAGCAGGCTGCGGCTCAACAGGCTGCTGCGTTTGGTCAGCAACAGTACGCCCAGAACCTTGGCCTCGGTCAGGGCCTCGCTGCCCTTGGACAGCAACAGTACGGTCAGGCGCTTGGCACAGGCGCACAGATTGGTCAGCTTGGCCAGCAGGGCTACGCACAGAACCTTGGCGCTGGCGCTCAATTGGGCCAAGTTGGCCAACAACTATATGCACAAAATATCGGTCAGGGTCAGGCTATTCAGGGCCTTGGCAATCAGCAGTTTACGCAGGGCCTTCAGGGATCACAGGCGGCTGCTGGAATTGGCCAGAACATCTTCGGCAATGCTGCCCAGACGGCTGGCATTACGCAGGCTGGCGGCATGAACACCGCCAATCTTGGCCTTCAGAACCAAGCCGCCCAGATTGCCGCAGCTCAGGCTCAAATGGCGGCTGGTCAGCAGCAGCAGCAGACCGATCAGGCTGGCAAAACGGCGCTCTACAATCAATTCTTGCAGCAGCAGGGCTATCCCTTCCAAGTTGGGCAGTATCTGGCAAACATCGCCGAGGGTACGGGGGCGTTGTCAGGCTCAACCACAACGGCGGCCCGCACAGGCCAGCGCGGTGGCCGCATGGGCGACGGTTACGCGTCTGGCGGGCTTATTCCTGATAGTCAGGGCGGCGCAGTCTATGAGCCGGGTGCATACTATCGCGGCGGCTTAAACACTGGTGGTCGCACTGGTTTTGCTGCTGGCGGCTGGTCGCAAGATCCTGAAAGCGGCAATTGGTCAAATGGTGCGGAAGAGCCCACAACCATGTCCAATGCTGATTATCAGCAGATGTTGGAGCGGCAAAACACTGGGGATACTACGCCTGCAACACCGGCTGTTGATCCGAGCAAGCCCATAGACCCCAAAGATTATTCCAAAATAATCAATCAGGCTTATGGCCAGATTGGTCGTACTGGGATCGGCACGGGCGCGAACAATATTGATCAGGCGGGCTATGACTATTGGACGAAGCAACTGCAATCAGGCGCAATGACGCCTGACCAATTCAATGCTCAGTTCACCGCAAATGCGAAGGCATACAATGCCGCTAACCCGACTTCAGATGTAGCGAAATTGACGCAGCCTGCTATACAATCCAACGCGGATTGGCAGAACGTCAGCGGGTTAAACAAAGACATCGCGACTGCGTTTAAGGACGCCACAGGCAAGGATGTTGATCCAGCTTCTGCCCGCAAATATCAGGACATGCTGAACGCTGGCATGAGCATGGACCAGATCAAGTACAACATTGGGCATTCTGCGCCAGCCCTGTTGAAGTCTGGCGATGTTGACGCTCTCAAGGGTACGCCGCTTACTTACAATGCGGGCAACTTCTCAAGGCCAGTTGCGCCAGTTCAAAACCAGTACGGTGCATATTCTGCGGGTGACTTTACCCCGGCTGGCGTGGGTTACGGTCAGCAGCAGGGTTATGGCCAGCGGCAGGGTTATGGGCCACAGGGCTATGGCCAGCCGCAGGGCTATGGCAATATGTCTGCCATGCAGGGCGGCTATGGTGGCTATGGCGGTGGCCTTGGCGGTTATGGCGGCAGCATGATGGGCGGCTACGGCCAGCCCAGCAATTACGGTATGCCCAACTTCGGCTCGTCTCCCCAGTACGGTGGCGCGCCTGATTATGCTGGCGCTATGCAGTATGGCGGAATGCAGTCCCAGTATGGGATGCCTCAGTTTGGGCGGCAGCAGAATTATTATCCGCCACAGGCCACCCCACAAGCAACTGGCAAGGGCCCCGCGCCTGTTTCACAGCAGGCTATGCCTGCCCCGACAGCTACTGGCAAGGGCGCCAGCACCCCGCCACCTACGACTGGTAAGGGTCCATCTACTGGCGGAACTGCCACTGGCTTCAATGCTGGCGGTCGCGTAGGCCGCGCTGACGGTGGGCGGGCAGGATATGCGGGTGGGGGCGATCCCTCCAGCGTATTGCGCGGCCTCGCTGGTCAGTATGATCCCGGCGACCCGCAGGGTCTGGTAGCAAGGCAAGCAGCTATGTTTGCTGGCGCTCCGGGCGCTGGGGCTGCTGGGTATGTGCCCCCCTCTCAGGGCGGCGCTGGTCAGTACAAGATGCTTCAGCCGCAGGCAAATATTCTTCCGCAGCAACAGAGCGGTATCAAAGAAGCCATTGGCATGGGGACTAGTATTGCCAGCTTAGGTGAGGCGGGGAGCAAACTTTATAGTAAATTGAGCGGCCCCAAAACAACTGGCGCACAAGATATTCAGGCATTTTTTAATAAAGGAGATGCCGCCAGCCAAGCCGCAAAAGATATTTCTGGTGGCCTTAATGTGCCTGACCAATCTACTGGGTTAGGTGGGTTTTTCGGCAATATATTCGGTAGTGGAAATGCTGCTGGTGGCCGCATTGGCTATGCCGCTGGTGGCATCCCCGGCCTTGCTAACCTGAAACAAGGTTATGCCGATATTCCCGGCGGCACTGGAGAAGACACGCCAATGGGCGATGTCATCAAGCAAGGCACGCAAACACCTACTGAGTTGGCAAATGAAATGAAAGGCATGTCTTCAGGTGCTGGCGGAACGGGTGGTTCAGGTGGCGGCGGTCTCAGTGGCACTATTGGAACAGCGGCTTCTTTGGCCAGCCTTGGAAATTTAGCGTTTAAAGCTGGTAGCTGGATGATGGGCTTGCCCATTTTTGCCGCAGGTGGTCGCGTTGGCAAGGCTGGCGGTGGTGCGTTGGTTGATCCCAGCAATCCCCAAGATCAGGCAATGGCGAAATCCTTCGACAACCTGCTCCAGCGTTATGATAACAACCCGCTTCTTGCCGCTGCGGCGATGGACGTTGGCACCAAGGTTGTTGACGCTGCCATTCAGAAGGCCCAGCAGACGGGTGGCGACATCACTGACTTCCTGCCCCGCAGGACGCAGGAGTACATGTTTGCCCTGTCCAAGGCCGCTATGGGAGCCCATGAGGCTATCAACCGCCCTGCCCGTGCGACGGGTGGAAGGACGGGGTATGCGACTAGGGGGTCTACGGATGATGCTCCTGCTGGTTTGGCACCTGCGCCATCTGATGCGATGACGATGGATGATGTCGCTGGTGGGCTTTCGCCTGAGCCTACTGTGCAGGTGGCTGAATTGAAGAACCCCGATATTCTTCGCGCATTGCGTGGGTCTGAAGGGGCCAATGGCAATCCGGAAGCCAAGAACCCCAATTCAACGGCTGGTGGTTTGTACCAATACCTTGACAGCACTTGGCAAAAACAAGCGCCCCTTGCCGGTGTGGACATTAAACAATACCCCACAGCTAGGTCTGCCCCTGCGGAGATCCAGCATCAAGTGGCTGACGCCAATGTCAGCAGCATTTTGGAGCAGAACAAGGGTAATGTTCAGGCGGTTCCTCATCTTTGGTATTCGGGCAACCCCGAAGGAAAACTGAGCCCTGAAGGTCTTGCGGCTAACAAAGGGTTCACGCAAGAGCAGTATAATCAACGGTTCTTCAACAAGCTTGGGGCTGGTGCGCCTGAACAGAAACCCGTCCAAGTTGCCACAGCTACCGGCCTTGCGCCCAAGTCCGACGCTGGCCCGTTTGAGACCATTGGCAAGAAGATCCTGCCCGACGCCGTACCCACAGACAGCAGCTTCTGGGTTCCGCTGATTGCGGGCCTTGGCTCCATGCTGGCTTCTGATAAGTATCGTTTCTCGCAGCGCCTCGGTGAGGGATTGGTTGGCGGTGCAGCTGCTTATGGGAAACAGCAAGAATTTCAACAGAAAAACGAACAACAGGCCCAGCAAATAGCGCAGAATGCTGCATTGATGGGGTTGAAGGGCAAGGAATTTGGGCTCAAGGAGCAAGAATTTTCGTTGACCCAGCGTACTCAAGCCATTCAAATTATGCAGCAGCTTCAGAAGATAAATCTGGGCCGTCAGATGGCGGGCCAGCCGGAATTAAGTGCAGAGGATTACTTTAAGCAAGTGGGGGCGTCTGATCTGCTTCCTGCGGCCAAAGCGCCTGATGCTGCACCTGCTGCTGCTCCGACGGTAACGCCTCCGGCTCCTGCTGGTGGGTTAAACCCTCCTGCGTCCGCTGCTCCTGCTATTAATGGAGCTGCAACTGGCACTCCTGCTGTTGGGTTGCAGCCTCCTGCTGCTGCTACTACTGGCATATCTGCTACGCCCCATACTATTGCCGCATCCACTCCCGGAATGCCATCTATTAGAGATCCGTTCTGGGCTACTGTTGATAGGTCTGATAGCCTTCCTACGATGGAACGAAATTGGAACTTGGCAATGGCTGTAGGCGATACGGCTACCGCTAATACCATCATGCAAAGGATGGATACTATTAAGAAAACCGGCGAGGTAATGGTTAATGGGGAAGTAACCCATATCCCCGGTTATCTTGCCGCTCAAGCTGCTGCTGCTGCTGCAAAGGAAACAGCGACCAAACAAGCTGGATTGCCATTTATAGAGCGTATTGGTCCCGGTGGTGAAAAATACATTCCTGCTTTAGCCGATCAAGCTAAGGGAACAACGCCCAATATTCCTCCTGCTTCTACCGAAGCTGGAAAGGTTGAGCCTGCTGGTGCTGCTCCCCAAAAGGCTGTAATCGACCAGAAAACTGGGCAGGTTAATGGTTCAATTCCGGCTCCTCCTCCGGGTGGCGGGTATCCTTTGTCTAAACAGCCCGGCGCTACGGGCATGACACAAGCTGCTCAGAGATTGGCAAAGAATGATGAGCAGTTTGAAAAGGATTTTATGGAAAAAACACCTACAATGGATGCAGCCATTGAGCGTCTTGACCAAATGACTAATTCTTTCAAAATGATCCATTCTGGAGCAATGGAAGACAAATTGAAGGGGTATGCTGCTTTGGCCGCGTCTTATGGCGATCAGAAGCTTGCCGCTAGGATCATGGGTGGCCAAGTTGGAGCGGTTGCAGCCGCTCAATTGATTGACAAAAACAAAGTCAATCTTGTTCTCGACACATTGAAAGCTGCAACCCCTCGTTTTGCTCAATCTGAATTCCTCAAATTGAGTGATGTTGGTTCTCCTGACATCGCGATTGAGCCCCAAGCCAATCATGGCATGATTTCGACGAACAAAGGCACTATGGAATGGTCTCGCCAATTCACAAGAGATTGGGAAAAGGCGAAAGATGCTGGATGGCAGAGCCCAAGTGCGTTTTTCACTGAGTGGTCGCAGCTCAACCCACTTTCAACTTTTCAGGAAAGCGCCAGACGCCGGATGGGAACATTTGGGGGCATGGATCTCCCGCCCATCAATGAATGGACAGAAGGGGCGGTCTATCATGTTCCTAAAGGGTTGAAGGGGCCTCAAGCTGAACAAATGGGAAGGGCTGGCCTCAAGGGAGGGGATACATTCCGCTTTTTAGGGGATAAGATAGAACGGGTTAAACCATCTGACCTCTTCAAATATGGGCAGTGATCATGGCTGGATTTGAGATTGATCAAGATTTTCTCAAGGCGTTTGGCGGGGCTCCAGAGCCGTCAACTACCAAGCCCGGATCAGCCAATGATTTGAAGGGTGCTTTTGCGGAAGGATCTCAGGCTGCTGAACCTTCGCTGGCATCTGGCGCTGTTGCTCCTTTTGTTGGGTTCAACAAAGCCTTGATGACGCTTGGGAAACCCGTTGATTGGATTAGTTCGGGCATATCCGCCGTGACGGGGTTGCCGGAAGCTGAAGCCCCATTTGGCGGGTCAGAGTCAATTCGTCGTGGGTTGTCGTCAATTGGCGCTGATCCAACAAAGATGGAGCCAAGATCAACGGTTGAGAAATATCTTCAAGCGGGTGGCGAAGGTATTGGCGGCGCGTTTACGATGGGTGCTGTTGGTCCTACGCTCGCCACTAAAGTTGCCCCCTATTTTCCCAATTTAGCCAAAACCATTGAGATGGCGACTGCTTTTCGGGCCCCTGTGGGTGCAAGTAGGCCAGCGGCTTTGGCTCCTGTTGCTGAAATGGCGGTTCCTGCTTTTACGGGGGGGATGGGTGCGGAAGCTGCTTCGGATCTTGTGCCGGAGTCATGGAAGGGCATTGCCGGATTGGGCGGTGGCCTCGCAGGCGGCGCAGTTGGTGCATTAGGGGTTGCTGGCTCAAAAGCTATCCCAACAATGGCTCGGGCTGGTATGGACTACTTTGCTCCTCTTACAGAGGGCGGTCGTCAGCGTTTGGCGCAGGAAAAGGTTGTGGCAGGGATGGGAAGCCCGCTGCGCACAAGGGAGATCCTCACGGAGGAAACCCCCGATTTGGTTCCCGGCTCCAAGCCGACGTTGTTTCAAAAGACAGGCGATCAGGCGACCGGCCAGCTAGAGCGTCAGGCGGAAAGTTTGTCTCCCGCGCCATTCATTGAACGCCGTGGTGAGCAAAATGCCGCCCGAATTGAAGCCTTGAATAAGGCGCAACCTTCTGGGGCGCCAGAGGAGCTTCCTAATTTTCTGCGCAGCAAGTTGGCAGATATTGAAGAAGGGACGACCAAAAGCCTTGAAGGGGCTACTGCACGAGCTGCGGAGGAAACCCGCTTGCTTGGTGGGACGCAGACCCCTGAAGCCTATGGTCAAACACTGCGTCAGTCTACTGAAGATGCCAGAAAAGCGGCTCGTACAGCGAGATCCGACCTTTACAAGGCGATTGATCCTGACAACAAACTGAACGCAATTACGACCCCTATCCGTGAAATGGCAGATAACGTGCTTGGTGGCATGACTGAGCATGATGCGCCTTTGTCTGGTGAGCCCAAAGCTATCTTTGAACTTGCTCAGAAGATGGGGGATGTGCTGCCGTTCAAAAACCTTGACGCCTTTGACAAGCGGATTACTGCGGCTATATCGGCAGAGCGTCGTGCTGTTGGAGAAAGCCCGATTTTGATGCGTCTTTCTCAATTAAAGGGCGCTGTTGTCAATTCAATCGTTAACAGCGCGGAAAACCAACACAATTGGGAGCAGGCTGCTGTTGCTGCTGGCAAAATGGCTCCTGAAGATACGCTTGCAAGCCGGATGAATGCTTATGCGGAGAAAGCGGGTGAAGCGCCGGTTGTTACGGGCAAGCCAACTGCTTTTCAGGCTGATTTAGAAAACGCGCCTGTTTACCATCCTAATGGGCAGATCAACGTCAAATATCAAGTGGTTGATGCGCCAGACCTGATTACTTCCCATGATAAGGATTTCAGGCTTCGCTCGGATTATCCGCAGGAGCTTCAGCCACGCAATCGCGCTGCCGGTCCTGCACAAGATCAGGTCAACGAGATTGCCTCCAAACTTCAGCCTGAGCGACTTGGGCCTTCTCCTGAAGTCAACAGCGGGGCTCCTATCATTGGACCGGACAACATTGTTGAAAGCGGCAATGGCCGCACCTTAGCCATCCAGAAGGCATATGATGCTGGTCGCGGAAACGAATACCGGGCATGGTTGGAATCGCAAGGCTACGACACCACTGGCATGAAACAGCCAATGCTTGTTGGCCGTCGCCTTACGGATATGACGCCAGATGAGCGTGTCAAGTTTGCTCAGTCGGCTAATACGCCTACGGGCCTTGGCATGGGTGCGGTGGAACAAGCTGCCTCTGATGCTCGTTTATTGGGGGATATTTCTGCCCCGATTTCCCCCGGCCCGCTGTCATCTGCTGCCAATCAGGATTTTGTCCGCGCCGTCATGGAGCGTTTGCCTGCCAGTGAGCGCCGTAATTTTCTTAATGACAAGGGCGAACTTTCTAGCGGCGGAGAGAAGCGACTTCAGGCTGCCCTATCTAGTAGTGCGTATGACGATCCTGCATTCATTCGCCGGGCGTTTGAAAGCACTGACAACAATATCAAGGGCATTGCAGATGCTATGACCAGCGTTGCTGGTCCTTGGTCTAAGATGCGTCAGGCGGCTGCAAATGGCGACATTGCCCCTGAGCATGACATCACAGACAACCTCATGGATGCGGTTCGCATGGTTATGCGGGCGCGCGATGAAGGTAAGCCGCTTGGGTTCTATCTGAAACAATCAGACATGTTTAATTCGCCTATTGAGCAGATGGCGAAAGACATCATCATGCCAAATGGCGAGAAAGTTGCCAGCAGTAAGGCTATCTCTGCGTCTTTGCGTAATTACGCTGAAGAGGCGCAGAAAAATTTGGCTGGTGAAAGGCTTTTTGGCGAAACTTTGAAGCCAGAAGAAGTGCTTCGCACAAGCCTTGGAAAAGCTGAGAAAGAAGCAATTGAGCCGACTATTGCTGCCGAAGCCAAGCCCACACGCAAAAACCTTGAGCCTAATATGACGCCAGAAGCTGTTGAAGCTTCCAAGGCGGCTAAAGCCGCTCATGCCGAATATGCCAAGACTTATAAGCAGGGCACGGTCAACGATGTTTTGCGCACAACCGGATTTAGCGGCCAATATCGGACGCCCAATGCTACTGTGGTAGGAAAGTTTTTCCCTGCTGGCGCCAACGGCGAAGAAGCTGCTATGGCTTTTAGGAAAGCTGTTGGCGACGATGCCAAAGCTATTTCAACCATGCAGGATTACATTTCGTGGTCTGCCCGGCGCGCTGCTGAACGCGAAGATGGGTCTCTTGACCCCAAAAAGTTTGCTACATGGCGCAAAACCCATGACAGCGCATTGCGCGCGTTTCCTGAGTTAGCAGGAAGATTTGATAACGCACTTGATGCGTCCAAGCGTATGGCGGAATTGGCTGTTGCTCGCAAAGGGGCGGTTGATGATTTTCAGCGTGGCGCTATAGGGCGTGTGCTGAAGGTTAGCGAGCCTGAAGACGTAGTAAAGACGGTTGGTTCCATATTCAACCAGACCAATGCCGTTGGGCAGATGAAGGCATTGGCTGACGCCACGGCTGGATCTCAATATGGGGGCATTAGCGATGGCCGCGCGGGATTGCGCCGGGCTATTGCTGAGTATGTCAACAACAAGTTCATCAGCCCGGTTGAAAGTGCAACGTCTGGACAGGGCACAATCAAGTCTGCCAGCTTTCAAACGTTTTTGAAAAACAATGAAGCTGCTTTGACTGCAAAGGATAAGGCAGGCCGGTCAATATTTTCTCCAAAAGAGCTGGAAGCTTGGAAGGCAATTGGAGAAGACTTAAATCGTGCAAACCGCTCTATTTCTGGGAATGCTTTGCCGGGACGTTCAACAACTGCTCAAGACATTTTGCCTTCGTTGAAGCAGGCAGAACAATCCAATCTGGGATTGCTTGCCAAAATGGCGATTGGAATGGGTGCTGGGTATGAAACACGGGGCACCATTGGTGCTGCTGGTGGCGTGTTGGGCGCTATTGGGAACCATATCATTGGCAATGCCAGAAACGCTGGTTTGACCAAAGTTCAGGATATGGTTGTGGAAATCCTGCTTCATCCTGAGCTTGCATTGCCTGCTCTTGAACGGGTTTCCTCTTCATCTAAGCCAGCAGGCAATACTTTAGCTGCGGCTTTTAAGAGGCTACCTGTTTATGGCCTAAATGGGGCTGGTGCTGGAAAACAAGAAGATGCGAATGATTATGCAAAAATATATGGCGAAAAAAATGACAATACGCCAGAACCTCGTCCGTTAACTATCCACGGCCCTGCTAATCGCTTTGCCGGTGGTCGCATAGGTCGCGCCTCTGGCGGCAAGGTCGCCCACAACATTCAGCCGCTTGTGAGCCGCCTCATGGGGCTTGCGGAGCAGGCCAAGAAGTCTACAGACAGTAGCACCAAGCCGTTGCTGGATGCCCCTGACGCTAGTATCGTCAAGGCCCTCCGTGTCGCCAATCAAGCCATCTAGGGATCATCGCTATGGTTTCGACCTATACCACCAACAAGCGGATCGAGAAGCCGGGCAATAACGATTACATCGACACATGGAACGTCCCCGTCAACAACGACTGGGACATCATCGACCGGGCCTTTGGCGGCACCTTCACAGTGTCGTTGACCAATACCAACGTCACCCTGACCCAGACCAATGTCCAAAACACCTGCATTCTGTTGCAGGGGGTGCTGACGGCTAACGTGACCGTCTACTTTCCTTCCGGCGTGTCTGGCTTCTACATCGTCAACAACAGCACCACGGGGGCATTTACCGTCACACTGCTTTCGGCTGGCGGCTCGCCCGGTCGCGGGGTAACGGCGGGACAGGGCTCTTATACGCTTGTTTGGTCCAACGGTAGCAACGTAGACCTTGCCACCAATGCGGCCCTGACGGCGGGTTCCGGCATTAGCATCGTTGGCAACACCGTCTCGATTGATGCCCCGCTTGCGCCTGTGTACGGGGGCACGGGGCAGGCAACGTATACCAATGGTCAGCTTCTGATTGGAAATAGCTTGTCGGGCGGCCTGACGCCCAACACCCTGACGGCCGGTTCCAATATCACCATCACGAATGGCAACGGTACGATCACCATTGCCTCAACTGGCGGATCTGGTGGCCCCATTCCCAATCCGTTTGGTGTCGCCTACATCATGGCTGGCGTCTAATTTGGGTTTCAGGATGTAGTAGCACAAAGCTTTGTGCTGGTTGCAGTATGCCGTGCTGGTTCTTGGTTCACCGCAATAGCGCGTGTTTTCGCCATTCACGGGCCCAAGGATGTAGCGGCATGATTTGGAAGTCAGCTCAAAAATTGTGATCCCGCCGTCCAACTTGGGCGGCTCGGGTATTGGTGCGGGCGCAGGTTTATGTACCTTAATCTTAGGCTCAATTGGCCCTAGGTTTTTCACCATTGGCTTCACCTTTTCCTGCGGTTGCGCAATAGTAACTGCTTTATTCGCTATCCTGTGGAAAACTCGTCCTTTTTCCTTAAACCTGTGGATAACCCCCATAACCGTTCCACGAGTTATTCCACGAGCTTTGGCTATTTCACCGGAGGTTTTTCCGTTTTCCCACATTTCTGCAATTATTTCATTTCGTTCTTGCGTCATTTCTCTTTTTTTCCTTTTGTGGCGGATCGGGCAGCAACATCCAATGGGTTGGTTGCGGATTTAAGGCTCCATCAGTGCCTGTATCCCATTTGCCGCAGCAAAAAAACACTATCTCTACCCACCGCCCGTTCCAGCTCAAGATCCAGCTTCCGTCTTGGGGGGCCGTTTCCATTGTTTGCCATTCGGTCATGTCGCGCCCTCTCAAGTAAAATGCAGATGGGGCCGTAGTCCCATCTGCTTGTTTTAACCCACCTCACACCCCGTTGTCGGTTGGAGCATCCGCAACGGAATTTCGCGCCATTTCGGCAATCTCGCGCTCCAGCATATTGGCTGTCGCGAACATTCCCGCGAAGGCAAAATAATTGATGCCGTCAACATACGAGTCCAGATTGCACCTATCGCCTTCAAGCCTTCCCAGTTTGCAGGCGTGCATGATCATGGCGATGTCGTATGGAGTGATCGACTTGTTGAGCAACAATGTGGCGATCTTTGCCTGTCGCTCCAGTGTCTCCTTCATGTCGCCATACTGGCTGGCGCGGTCATGAAACACTTCGATAGTCCGTGTCATTACCTCTTGATATTCCATTGTAGACCCCTTTTCCTTATTGTTTGTCATCGTAGATGCGGACTTTTCCGACGTAGTGCTGGTTGATGAGTAGTTTTCCTCCGTTTTGTAATTCTCCGTTTTCGCGTTTCCATTCTGTGACCATGATGAAATCTTCTTGGTGCAGAACGTTCTGAAACTCCTCCAGTGTTTTTGCAGGGTAATCTCCGATGATTTGATGAGACATACCGTTTCTAGTTGGTACATTCAGTGTGATGAAAAACTTCATGTTGATCCCTGATGCTAGTTCCACAATTTCTTTTCTTCTTCCATATGCTTTACTTTCAATCCAATCAATTCCTTCATCTGGGTTTGAGCCAATTTTGTTGCCTCATCAATATCCTTTTGCGCAATATTCTCGGTTATGAATTCGCAAAGCGCCACCAATATTGCCATTGTTCCGTTTGAAGGACGGCCAAGTTTGTCAGCCAGCGCGAAAATAATATCCGATACCGCAAGGATTTTTTCGGATTTAGGGTCTAACATAGGTTGCTCCTCTCATGAGCAGATGGTCTAAAGCTGATTGATTGGGTTCACTTTTTGGACGCTTTAACTCTATGATTTTCGCCTCAAGCTTATTGATCCTGTTTTCCATTCGGCGAATATCTGCTGCATATTGCGCCATGCGGTCTTGCAGCACAAGGGCAAAAGTTTCCATTTTATCCTCCCACCACAACACAGATGGTGAAGATTGCCGCGATGGCTATGCCAGTGGCGACAATATTGGCGGCTTCATATGCTAGATCCAAGGCTTTCATCAGGTATCTCCTTTTTGATGCAATCACTATGCACCGCAATTTGTTTAGGAACCGTTAACAGCGGCAAATTATATCGCTTTGCATGTTGGCGAACGGCATGGAGGATTGTTGTGTGGTCCCGCCTACCCAGTATTATCCCCACCATAGGCAGGGAAAGGTTGAGCCTTTTCTTGATTTCGTATGCAGCTTCCTGACGGGCCTTTGTGTATTTCCATTTCCGACTTTGCCCCGTTATGTCTTTCGCCGTCATCTCATGCTTGATAGCAATTTCCTTCAAAATGGCCTGCGCAGGCGTCAAGGGGATAAACAAGCGCGGCATCTTTGGCTTTTCAGGTTCTGGTTCAAGCTCAGGCTCAGGCTCAGGCTCAGGGGCCAGTAGCATAACCGGCTGAATGATGATTGGTTTCTGCGGGGGCGTGTATCTCAAACGCTCCCGGACGGCCTTATAGTGCGCTTGCATTTCTTCAATCGTTTGCATTTTTTTCCTCCAACAACTTTCTTGCTTTCCCGCATTCTTCCACTGCCGCCCAGCAATCGCAAGTGCTGGACAATTTATGTAGCGCCGCCTCTAGCTCTTCAATACGGTCCGCCGCTCGGTTTAACTCTGATTTGAGCGGATCGTAGAAGGTGGCCTTGGCGGACTCTCGTAGCTCCTGTGCTAAGTCAGTCATTTAGCTCCCTTCCCATCGTTGGATTGTTGCGGCCCCGCACTTTGGTGTTAGGCCAAACCCAAACCTCCCCGGTGTCGTCCTGTATGCAGACCCACAGAAGATGATGCTCGTCGCCATTGTCGATCAGGAAGTGGCATAGGGCCTTGCCCAGCGGTGTAGTGAGGGGCATGGTAGGGTTAAGTTGAAGGATCATTTCCCACCTCCAAAACATGTTTAATTAGTAAAACTTTTGCAGTTGGGTGGATTTCTTTCCAATATTCTGCAATTGCTTTTGCATCTTTTTTATCAAGATACCATCCATCCCAAACCGCGTTCCTTGAATTTCGGTGATGTAGCAGAATGCCCCACTCAAGTTTTTTACTCATCTTTCCCCTCCAGTGCTTTGCGGGCTTCCATGATTGTCTTCCAACAGCACCATGCTTCATAGGCATCTCCACCGTTGTAATGCATCAAAGCTTTCTCGTGCGTTGATGTATGCGGCGGTGGGCCAACCCCAATGAGAAGGGCAACATGATTTCCCCCAATCATAACCTTTTGCAGCGCCGCCTCCAGCTTCTCGATGCGGTCGGCGGCGGCAACTGCACGATTGATGTAGTCATCCTGCATTGCATCCCATTCTCGGCGCGTCGTTGCTCGTTGGATGCAGATTTTTAAGGGCTCGCTCATGGCATCCTCACCATTGTCACCAGCACCCAAGCGAAGATCCCCATAATAACAACCCCCGCCAACGGGTCCATGATCGCCTTTATCATTTCAGGTGTCATGTTAAATTTCTCCCGTTTTTTTAACACTTTCTGCGGATGTGTTTAGTTTATCGACAGGTGCAGGGTCGCAGTAGATTTGATTAGGGCCTGCGGCACACTTGGGGCAGTGTGCGTTTCTTATTATCTTGTCTACGGCATCAAACGGCATGGGAACATAGAAGCCTGTCCACTCATGCTTGCACTCGCCGCAGTGGACGATGAAGGGGGTTTTGTCAGTCATTTTTCATCTCCATTCTTAGGCGGCGCAGGCAAAGGCATCCAGTGGGTGGGGCGTACTTCTAACTGGTCTTCTCCATCCATATCAGATGACCAATACGATACAATTTTATCTAAGTTAAATGTTTCCCAATGTTCGGTATCTGCGTGTGTTGAGATGATGTTCTTGCAAACCATCCAGACAACTGGATCTCCCTTATCGTTTTTCCATGTTACAATGATTGGCTCCATCAACGGCGCAGTCTCTATCGGTTGCCACAAGGGGCGCTTGCAACTGCAACAGATAAATCTGTTACCGTCAGCCGCCCAGCGTTCCCAGCTTTTGGATCCGCAATAGCATTGTGCGGGTTCAGTCATTTTTCATCTCCATCAGTTGCTTTAACTTTGCTTTGTTCTCATCATCCAGATAGTAGCCGATGCCGCGCCATGTTTTGATCTCGATGCTGTATGGCTTCAGTCTCTTACGCAACTTCCACACGGCAACCTTCGTCCGCAAAGTCTGGTGCATCTCGCCTTCGTACCGATTGTACTTTCCGTGGTCCTCAGTAACGTGATCAAGATAGGCGTAGGTGGTAAGGGGTCGCTTGCTGATCGCCATAAGCAGCGCAAGTTGCTGGCGACTGAGGACGCAGGCGAAAGTACCATCAACGGCTGTGGCGTTTTCATGGAGCTGCCTTATCTCTTCTTCCAGCATCTCAATGCGGTCACGCAGTTCTTGCACAAGATCAGACATTATCCGATCCTAACGCTTCAATCACAACACCATCAATCTCACTGCTGAAACGGTCGTACTTGCTATTGATCGCACTCACTTTACGTAGCGCCGCTTCCAAATTTTCAATCCGGCTGGACTGGTTCCACGCCTTCGTTTCAAGCTCGTCAATTCTCTGCTCCGCCAACAGATATTGATCGTGCCAGCGGTCTTCTTGCATCTGCCAATAGTGCGCTTGTTTAGTCATCATTGTTCTTTTCCTTCATTGTTGGTTATCTTTCCGCAAAAACTGATCTCCGGTCATTGGCTTCACTTTTCCTACATATCGCTGATTTATCGCCGTTATGCCTGCGGAATAGTAATGTGGAGAAAATTTGGGGCTTTGTTGATCTTTGTAAAATTCTTCTACAACGACAAAGTTATCCTCCTCAAGTTGAAGAACAAACTCTTGCAAACTTGTAGCAGGATGTTCCGCCATGATTTGATGGATGGCGCTTCCAGACCTTGCTGGCATGTTCATTGTAATCAAGAATTTCACTTTACTTCTCCAAGGGAAAAGAGTGGCCCGAAGGCCACCCTAGAAACTCAACCAAAGTCTTCATCGTCGGCTACTTGGCGGGCGACAGGTGCCGCCGCCCGTGTTGACCCGGTAGAAGGCGGAGCCCGCTTAACCGGAATTTCCTCTTCATCGTCTAATGAAGCAGGCGCAGATGCTGATGCAGTACGCGGTTGATATTGAAGATCATCGGGACGCTTAACCCAGCCGACAATCTCAAATGACGGGGCATAGTTAGTCTGCTTTTTTACACCGTCGCCCGTGACAATTGGGATAGGCTCATTCAAAACAACCACAGGCACTTTGCCTGCATTGTTTTTTGCCCCTGCCAAATAATCATCGTGCAACTTATCAAGGCCACGCGAGAAACTTGCTGCATGGCTACTCAATTCGCGAATGTCGCCGCCGTTTTCTTTCGAAAGCTTCAGGACAATGCGAAAACCCTTGCGGTGCTTGTCGCTAGGTTTTGCTGGCAACACTTCATTGTTGTGGACCAGAATCATTGACGGAGCGCCACCAGTGTCAAAGTCCATCCAGCCGTGTTCAATGTTCTCAACGTCCATCACCGCTTTAAAGCTGCGTGTAATGTCCACGTCAGTGTTTTCGCCATTGTCACGATCACGGCGGGTAATGCGTCCGGCCTTAGCGTTAAACTTCACAAAACCCATGAAGCTCTTGCTGTTTCCGGCGCTGTCATAGTTGATACCAAGTGCCATTTTACTTCTCCATTGTGAGGCTATCTGGCCAGCCTCTCGCCTTCGCCCATTCGGGCAGAACTAAAGCTTCCACGTTTCAAATGCCGCCTGTCTGGCAAGCGGATCTGAAAAATAAAAGCTGTCAACATCTGGCACCACAAGGGATGCCAGTTCATGCGGATCTTTGCTTATCGAAAGAAACCGCTGGATTGTAAGCGCGATTGTGCCCAGTGCTTCAACATGCTGGCGAATATTTTCCAGCTTGTAGACTGCGACTTTTTTGGGTGTGACATAACATAAACGCGCATCGAGATTTCCACTCCTCGCAGCGCAATATAATGCAACCTGCCGGGCGTGATTGGTTGAGATTTTTGACGGCAAAGCATGTGACGTTTTAAGGTCGATAAGGATGCCATGATCTGCCCACTCCATATCGTAAAACCCAATTAAGGGCACAAGCAAGCCATCAACCTTATACTCAATCTTTCCTTGGAAAGATGTGGGTTGCCCATAAGAGCGCAGCTCAGACAATCCCATTTTCACAAAGTCGGCAATTGCGCCTTCTTCCTTTTCTTTGCGCGGATCTCCGCTCATGACCGTCAATGATGCAAATTTCTTTTTTGCAACGTCAACCGCCTCTTGATCAGTAGATCCGCTCAGGCCAGCGACAACCCCATCCTCAACAGATGTCCCTCTGTGTGCAGCGCACCCAACAGGCGAACGTCTCTTTAACAGCTTCTCCAACACAAACATGGCCGGAGAGCCGATAAACAGGTTGCACGATGAAGGGCTGAGATGTTCGAGACCGTGGGTCTCAAAAGGATTGTCCATATGTCACTCGATAAGGTTTGATTTGGTGTTAATAAACTTAGGCCAAAAAAATATTTTGTCAATTTTTATTTTCCCTGTTGACAGGTTGGACATTTTGTCCCTACCTTAGTGACATGATGAACAAGCGAAGCATTGATTGGGAATTGGTTGAACGCCTCGCCGAAGGGCTTGGCGTTGATTACTGGGCGCGTCGGAAATGGGTCCAACGCAAACAGGTTCCCCATAAATGGCGCTTCGCAATGATCGCCGCATCCCGTGGCGCAATTAAGCCTGAAGACTTCATCAAAATGGATCGGAGCCGCCGTGCAATATGAATGTATTCTTGGCC
>Ga0194048_10000241_pt1 | contig 25709 bp, 22 predicted proteins | sample JunL225m_MetaG_FD_161685 | JGI IMG/M metagenome (GOLD analysis project Ga0194048, IMG submission 161685) | Anoxic zone freshwater microbial communities from boreal shield lake in IISD Experimental Lakes Area, Ontario, Canada - Jun2016-L222-5m | ecosystem: Environmental > Aquatic > Freshwater >...
CTTTGGGACAGTATGGGATAGCATGGGACGGAATGTCCCGTCAAACCAAAAACCCAAAGATTTGAGGGGTTTGGCTTGTGTCGTTAACGATTTTCGACCCCAGCGGTGGAGTCCAGAAGAACAATTGACGAACGTGGTAACACTATGGTGACGGGGGTAAACAGCCCGTTAACGATTTGGCCCCGGGCGCCCAGAAGCACAATCACAGATTGCAGCCGTTCCGGCCGCCCCGCCCCTGCAACCGGAAGATGATTCGTGAAACGGCAGGAGCACGGTGACCGGCTTGTCGGTGACAGTATTAGGGCTGAAACTGCGCCGCGCCATCGGCGGCCTGACGTGCCGATAATGCCAATTCTAAAAGGCTTTCTGCCGCGCGGCGACATGCAATCAAGGGACAGTTGGTGATGAAAATCGGATTTATCGGCCTGGGCCGCATGGGCCATCACGTGGCGTCGAACCTTCTGAAGGCCGGCCACAGCGTGACGGTGTGGAACCGGTCGCAGGAGCCGGTCGCGGCACTTGTTGCCAGGGGCGCGGTCGCCGCCAGGTCGCCGGAAGACGCGCTGCAGGGCGAGGCGGTGTTCTCCATGCTGTCGAATGACGCGGTGATGCGCGAGGTCGGACTGGCCGGTCCCCTGCTCGAAAAAGCCGCCAAAAACCTGATCCATGTGAACATGGCGACCATCTCGGTGGACTTCGCGCGCGCGCTGGCGGCGGCGCACAAACAGGCTGGCCTCTCCTATGTTTCCTGCCCGGTGATGGGCCGCCCCGACATGGCGGAATCGGCGCAACTGGCGCTGATCGCCGGCGGCGATGCCGCACCGCTCGCCGCCATGCAGCCGGTTTTCGACAAGATCGGCGCCCGCACCGTGACCATGGACGCGCCCGAAAAAGCCAACCTGTTCAAGATCGCCGCCAACTTCATGATCGCCAGCGAGCTGGAAGCGATCGGCGAGGCCTTTGCCCTGCTGCGCAAGGGCGGCGTAGACCCTTCCCTGTTCCATGACGTGCTGGGCGGGCGGCTGTTCACCGGCGCGGTGTTCAAGGCCTATGGCGCCATGGTGCTCAATCGCAACTACGAGCCGGCGGGCTTTGCCCTCACCCTGGGCTTGAAGGACGTGAACCTGGCGCGCAGCGCCGCGGAAGGATTGGGCGTGGACATGCCCACCGCCGAACTGCTGAAGACGCATTTCGACCAGGCCGTGGCCTGGGGCTGGCAGGACAAGGACTGGGCCGCCATCGGCGAAGTCTCCGCGAAAAAGGCCGGCGTATGAGCCTGGAACGGTTCGTCAACGTCCAGGCGCCGGTCTATGCCCAGGCATTGGCGGAAATCCGCGCGGGCCAGAAGCAAAGCCACTGGATGTGGTTCGTGTTTCCGCAACTTCTGGGACTGGGCCAAAGCGCCATGTCGCGGCAATACGCCATCCATTCGGTGGACGAAGCCGCCCGCTATCTGGCCCATCCGGTGCTGGGCGCACGCTACCGCGAATGCTGCCAGGCGTTGATGAATGTGCGGGGCAAAAACGCCCGCGAAATTTTCGGAACACCCGACGACATGAAGCTCTGTTCCAGCCTGACCCTGTTCGCCGAAGCCGCGCCGGACGAGCTTCTGTTCTTCAACCTGCTGGAAAAATACTTCGACGGCGACGCCGACGAAGCGACGCTGGAGAAGCTGTCCTAGCGCGAGCGAGGCATTCCGCCGAGCGACAAGCCGCATCCACCAGCTTCCTTCTCCCTCTCGGCGAAGCCGACTCGAGCTGCGACGGATGAGGGTGAAAAAAGAAAAATGTCAGATGGCCTGTAAGCCGGGTTCTGTCCTTCATTGCTGAAGGGGTGACCATTCCTCTGGGATGTGAGTTACCCCACACCTCACGCGACCGACCCGGACGGCTGGCCGAAAAAGCCTACGTGCCGTCCCTATTTGGTCTTGCTCCCGGTGGGGCTTGCCTTGCCGCTCCTGTTGCCAGGAACGCGGTGCGCTCTTACCGCACCATTTCAACCTTGCCGCGGCTTTAGGCCGGTAGGCGGTGTCATTTCTGTGGCGCTATCCCTGGGGTCGCCCCCGCCGGACGTTATCCGGCACCGTTTTTCCGTGGAGCCCGGACTTTCCTCGAACCCCTTGCGGAGCCCGCGGTCACCCGGCCATCTGACGGCGCGGGTTATACGCTCTGCGGTCCCAGCAATCCAGCCAGCAGCCCGGCGCATTCACCATCCCATTGGCCGGTCAGGCATTTGGGCCGGAAATGGCGCTGGAAGGCGGCGATCACCTTGTCCTGCGGGGCGTTCGGATCATAGCCGTAAAGGGTCAGCGCCTCGGCCCCCAGATCACTTTTCACGCCTTGCGGCCACACACCTATGCCCGCATCTGCCAGGCGCTGCCACGGAAACAATTCGCCCGGATCGTCCTTGCGCGCCGGCGCCACATCGCTGTGACCCAGCACGCGCGCGGCGGGAATGGCATGGCGCGCCACGATGCCGCCGCACAAGTTGATCAACGCCGCGATCTGCGCCTCGGGAAACGCGCGATAGCCATATTCATGGCCCGGATTGACGATCTCGATGCCGATGGAACGGGAATTGACGTTATCGGCTCCCGACCAATGCGACACGCCGGCATGCCAGGCGCGGCGCTCTTCGGGGACATGGGCATAGACCGTGCCGTCTTCGTCGACCGTGTAATGCGCCGACACCTTCGCGTCCGGATCGCACAACCGCTCGACCGCCGCCGACCCGCTGGTCATGCCGGTGTAATGCAGCACCAGCATGTCGACAGCTGCGCCGCCCCGGTCATCATGATTGGGCGATGGCCGCGCAACGCTACCCATCACACGCCCCGCTCGGTGCGGATTTTCTCATAGGCGCTGTTGATCGCCGCCAGCTTGTCGTTGGCCAGCTTGATGAATTCGGCCGGCACGCCGCGCGCCATCAGGCTGTCGGGATGGTTCTCGCGCACCAGGCGGCGATAGGTCTGTTTCAGTTCGTCATCATCGGCGGCATAGGACAGGCCCAGGATCACATAGGGGTCGGTCAGCTCCGGCGCGAAATGGCTGGCGCGGATGCGGCGAAATTCATTGGGCGCAAAGCCGAAGATTTCCGCAACCCGCTCCAGGAATTTGGCCTCGCTGGGATGCAGCACCCCGTCCGCCTTGGCGATCTCGAACAGCCCGTCCAGAATGTCTTCCAGCATGGCGGGATTGCCCATGAACAGGCGCGCGATCTGGCCGGCATAATGTTCAAAGCCCGCCATGTCCTGGCGCGCCAGGTTGAAGATGCGCCGCACATTGGCTTCCTCGTGCGGGGGCACGCCGAACACGCGCTGGAAAATGTTGAACTCTTCCTCGGTGACCACGCCGTCGGCGCGCGCCATTTTTCCGGCCAGCGCAATGATGGCGATGGTGAAGGTGACGCCGGGATCGCTGTCGCGGTCCAGGAAGAAATGCCCCGCCACGGCCCCGACCAGCGCGCCGATGGGCCCGCCCACAAACAGGCCGGCCGCGGCGCCACTGACTTTACCCCAGACGGACATCAATTCCCCTACGCGGCGTCTACCGTCCGCGGACTGTAGTTCAGGATAGGAGATAGCCACCGTTCGGCCGTTTCCAAGTCCCAGCCCTTTCGTTTGGCATAATCTTCCACCTGGTCGCGCTCGATCTTGCCAATGCCGAAATAGCGGCTTTCGGGATGGGCGAAATAGAAGCCCGACACCGAGGAGCCCGGCCACATGGCATAGCTTTCGGTCAGCTTGACCCCGATCTTGGCCTCGGCATCCAGCAGCTTGAACAGGGTGGCTTTCTCGCTGTGCTCGGGCTGGGCGGGATAGCCGGGCGCCGGGCGGATGCCTGTGTAGGCCTCCTTGATCAACTGCTCATTGCTGAGCACTTCGTCCGCGGCATAGCCCCAGTAATCCTTGCGCACCCGTTCATGCATGCGCTCGGCAAAGGCCTCGGCCAGGCGGTCGGCCAGGGCACGCAGCAGGATCGCGGAATAATCATCCTTGGCCGCCTCGAACTTCTTGATGTGCTTGTCCTCGCCGATGCCGGCGGTGACGACAAAGCCGCCGATATAATCCTCCACGCCCACCGGCGCGATGAAGTCGGACAGCGCCAGGTTGGGGCGATCCGCCTCGCGCGCCATCTGCTGGCGCAGGGTGTGCAGGGTCTGGATGGGAAACTTCCGCGCCTTGTCGCCATAGACGATGATGTCGTCCGAATTTTTCGGATCGCGGTTGGCCGGCCAGAAGCCGATCACCGCGCTGGCGGTCAGCCATTTGCCGGCGATTATCTTCTTCAGCATCGCCTGGGCGTCGCGGTAGAGGTCGCCGGCCACCTTGCCGACCTTCTCGTCATCCAGGATGGCCGGGAAAGGTCCCGCCAGTTCCCAGGTCGAGAAGAAGGGACCCCAGTCGATATAATTGGCCAGCTCGCCCAGGTCGTAATTGGTGTAGATGCGCGAGCCCATGAAGCCGGGCGCCGGCGGCACATAGCCAGTGAAATCGACCTTGGCCGCATTGGCGCGCGCCTGCTCCAGTGTCAGGCGCTTGCCACTGACCTGCTTGTTGGCATGGGCCACGGCCATCTTTTCATATTCGGTGCGAATGTCGGCGGCATAGGCGGCGCCGGTATCCTTGTGCAGCAGGCTGGACGCCACGCCGACGGCGCGGCTGGCGTCGGTGACATAGACGGTCTGGCCGCGGCGATAGCTGGGATCGATCTTCACCGCCGTATGCACCTTCGACGTTGTGGCCCCGCCGATCATCAGCGGGATGTCGAAACCCTGGCGCTCCATCTCGGACGCCACTGTCACCATCTCGTCCAGCGACGGGGTGATCAGGCCGGACAGGCCGATGATGTTGGCCTTGTGCTCCCGGGCTGCATCCAGGATCTTCTGCGTCGGCGTCATGACGCCCAGGTCGACGACTTCGTAACCATTGCACTGAAGCACGACGCCCACGATGTTCTTGCCGATGTCATGCACATCGCCCTTCACCGTGGCCATGATGATCTTGCCCGCCGGCTCCTTAACCTGGCTCTTGTCGGCATCCATGTAGGGCAGCAGATAGGCGACCGCCTTCTTCATCACGCGGGCTGATTTCACCACCTGGGGCAGGAACATCTTGCCCGACCCGAACAGGTCGCCCACCACATTCATGCCGGCCATCAGCGGCCCTTCGATCACGTCCAGCGGACGGGTCGCGGCGGCGCGCGCTTCCTCGGTATCCTCAAGGATGAAGGCATCGATGCCCGCCACCATGGCGTGGCTGATACGCTCGTTGACCGGCAGGCTGCGCCAGGCGGCGTCTTCCACCTCGGCGGTGGCGGCGCCACCCTTGTACTCCTGCGCTAGGGTCAGCAGCCGCTCGGTGGCATCCTCGCGGCGGTTAAACAGCACATCCTCGATGCCTTCGCGCAGGGGCGTGGGAATGTCCTGATAGACGGTGAGCTGGCCGGCATTGACGATGCCCATGTCCATGCCCGCCTTGATGGCGTGGAACAGGAACACCGAATGCATCGCCTCGCGCACCTTGTCGTTGCCTCGGAACGAAAAACTGAAGTTGGAGACGCCGCCCGAGATATGGGCATGCGGATTTTCGCGGCGAATGACCTCGGCCGCTTCGACGAACGCCTTGCCATATTCGTTATGCTCTTCCAGGCCGGTGGCGACGGCGAAGATATTGGGATCGAAGATGATGTCTTCCGGCGGGAACTTCACCTTCTGGACCAGAAGGTCATAGGCCCGCTTGCAGATCTCGATCTTGCGTTCCTTGGTATCAGCCTGGCCGACCTCGTCGAACGCCATCACGACCACGGCGGCGCCGAAGCGGCGTACCTGCTTGGCCTGTTCCAGGAAGGATTCCTCGCCTTCCTTCAGCGAGATCGAATTGACGATAACCTTGCCCTGGCAGCATTTCAGGCCGGCCTGGATCACCTTCCACTTGGAACTGTCGATCATCAGCGGCACTTTGGAAATGTCCGGCTCGCCCGCCATCATGTTGACAAAGCGGGTCATCGCCGCCTCGCCATCGATCATGCCCTCGTCCATGTTGATGTCGATGACCTGGGCGCCATTCTCGACCTGGCTGCGGGCCACTTCCAGCGCCGCCTCATAATCGCCCGCGACGATCAGCTTGCGGAACCTGGCGCTGCCCGTGATGTTGGTGCGCTCGCCGACATTGATGAAGTTCAGGTCGGGCGTCAGCGTGAACGGCTCCAGCCCCGACAGGCGCATGTATTTGGGCTTTTCCGGAATGGCGCGCGGCGTCACGCCGGCGATCGCCTTGCCGAAAGCGGCGATGTGATCGGGCTTGGTGCCGCAGCAGCCGCCCACGATATTGACCAGGCCGGAGCGGGCGAATTCCTCGATCATCGTCGCCATCTGCTCCGGCGACTCGTCATAGCCGCCAAACTCATTGGGCAGTCCGGCATTGGGGTGGGCCGACACCAGCGTGTCGCAGGCGCCCGACAGTTCGGCGATATAGGGCCGCAATTCCTTGGCGCCCAGGGCACAGTTCAGCCCGATGGCAAAGGGATCGGCATGGCGCACCGAATGCCAGAAGGCGGTCGGCGTCTGGCCCGTCAGGGTACGGCCCGACAGGTCGGTGATGGTGCCGGAAATCCAAACCGGCAGGCGCACACCCATCTCCTCGAACACTTCCTCGATGGCATAGATCGCCGCCTTGGCATTCAGGGTGTCAAACACCGTCTCGATCATGATGACGTCGCTGCCGCCCTTGATCAGGCCGCGCGTGCCGTCACGATAGGTCTCGCGCAGCTGGTCGAAGGTGATGTTGCGGAAAGCCGGGTCATTTACGTCGGGCGAGATGGTGGCGGTGCGGTTGGCCGGGCCCAGCACGCCCGCGACAAGCCGGGGACGGCTGGAGGTGGAATATTCGTCGCACAGATCGCGGGCCAGCCTGGCGCCCGCCTCGTTCAACTCGCCGACAAGTTGGCCCAACCCATAATCTTCCTGGCTGGTGAAGTTGGAGTTGAAGGTGTTGGTCTCGATGAAGTCCACGCCGGCTTCGAGATACTGGCGGCCGATATTCTGGATGATCTCCGGCTTGGTCAGGGTCAGAAGATCGTTGTTGCCCTTCAGCTCCGACGGGTGATTGCCGAAACGCTGCCCCCGGAAATCCTCTTCGCCCAGCTTGAAGCCCTGGATCATCACGCCCCATGAGCCGTCCAGCAGAAGCAGGCGTTTCTTCGCCTCTTCCTTCATCCAGGCAATACGGGCACTGCGATCAAAACTCATGACAATTCCTTGGGGCGAATACCGAGAATGCGACAGGCCGCGTAGGTCAGGTTGGCCTGGTTAAGCGTGTAAAAGTGGAACTGGCCAAAGCCGCGGGTACGCAGCAGCTGCACCTGGTCGGCCAGCACCGCGGCCGCCACGATGCGCCGGGTTTCCACGTCGTCATCCAACCCGTCATAGGCCTTTGCCAGCCAGGCGGGAATGGACGCGCCGGTCTTGCCCGCCATGCGCGCCACGGCATTGAAGTTGGTGGTGGGGATGATGCCGGGCACCACCGGAATGGTGATGCCGGCGGCCGCGGCATCGTCGCGGAACCGCGCCGTCAAATCATTGTCGAAACAGAACTGGCCCAGCGCGCGCGATGCGCCCGCGTCCATCTTGGCTTTTAACAGTTCGACGTCATGGCCGTGACTGGGCGAATCCGGATGACGTTCCGGATAGAAGGACACGCTGACTTCGAAGTCCGCGATTTTTCTGATGCCCGCGATCAGTTCCGGCGTGGAATTGTAACCCTCCGGATGCTGCACATAAGGCCCGCTCATGCCGGGCATGTCGCCGCGCAGCGCCACGATATGGCGGATGCCCGCATCCCAATAGGCGCGCACGATATCGTCGATCTCGCCGCGCGAAGCCCCGACACAGGTCAGGTGCGCGGCCGGCTTGAGCGATGTCTCCTCCACGATGCGCTTGACGGTCGCATGGGTGCGCTCACGGGTGGACCCGCCCGCGCCATAGGTGACCGAGACAAAGGACGGCGCCAGCGGCTCCAGCCGGCGGATTGCCAGCCACAGCGCCGCTTCCGCCTCCTCGGTCTTGGGCGGGGAGAATTCGAACGAGACCGCCGGCGGGCCCGGGTTTGTGATCAGATTTTCCAGGCTCATGCGGCTTCTTTTTTGCTTTTTGCTTTTGCCGTGGCCAGCCACAGCTTGACGGTGAGTTTTTCGCCTTCGCCCGTGGGCGCGATGGTTTCGCTGCCGGCATTGGCAAGCCCTGCGCCCGCGAGCCAGCTTTCCACTTCCCGGTCCGAGAAGCCCAGCCGGCGGTGGGCGAACTCCTCGCGCAGGAATTCTTCCCTGTGGGGCGCGAAGTCGGCAATCAGCAGGCGGCCACCCGGCGCCATGACGCGCGCGGCTTCCGCCACCGCCGTGCCCGGATCGTCCAGGTAATGCAGCACCTGGTGGAACAGCACGACATCGAAACCGGCGCCGACGGTGCCGTTGGGGAACGGCAACCGATAGGTATCGCCCAGCCGCACCTGCGCGTTGTGAATATCGGCGCGCAGCAAACGGTCGCGGGCAATGGCCAGCATGTCGGGACTGACATCGATCCCCACCGCGCGCCGCGCATTCGGTGCGATCAACTCCAGCATCCGTCCGGTGCCGGTGCCGGCATCCAGGAAATTCTCGATTTGCGCCGCCGTGAGATGGCGCGCGATGGCCGCTTCGACATCTTTTTCCGGCGCATGAAGCGCGCGAATGCGCTCCCATTCGGCGGCGTTGGACTTGAAATAGGAAGCCGCTGCATTGGCACGGGCTGCACGCACATGCGCCAGCCGCGCCTTGTCGGCCTCGTGCAGGCTCGGATCGGCAAGGACCGCGATCGCAGCCCCCAGTTCGGCGCCGGTGCCCCGGTCGGCGGCGCGGCAGAACACCCAGCTGCCTTCCTTGAAGCGTTCCACCAGCCCGGCCTCACTCAAAAGCTTGAGATGGCGGGAAACCCGCGGCTGGGACTGGCCGACAATCTCGATCAGCTCGCTCACCGTCAGCTCGGCCTGGCGCAGCAGCAGGAGCAGGCGCAACCTGGTGGGGTCGCCGGCGGCACGCAGCATGGAAACCAGCCTGTCCATTTCCTTCCTACATATAAACATATCTTTATATGATCAAGGCGGCTGCGGCTGCAAGGGGTCTGGATTTGTCCCAAGAATCCCTGCAAAACCCCTGAAATTCCCGGATTTTGGACGGCATGCGCGGCTTGCGATTGGTGGTTTTGGGACTGTGCGGACTCCTGCTGGCCGGCTGTGCCGCCCCCTCGCCCGAGAGCCTGGCCGCCAATGACCCCTATGAGCAGTTCAACCGCGACGCCCTGCGGCGCAACGCCAAGATCGACAAGTATATCGTCATCCCCACCGTGGAGGCCTATTTCAGCCTGGTGCCGGAAGATGGCCGGCGGGGGGTGCACAATTTCCTGGGCAACCTGGCGCTTCCCACCATCTTCCTGAACGACATGATGCAGGGCGAAGTCTCACGGGCCGGAAAGTCCATGTGGCGGCTGACGGTGAACTCGACCGTAGGCCTGGGCGGGTTCCTCGATCCGGCCAGCAAAATGGGCATTCCGGGACATGGCGAGGATTTCGGCCAGACCCTTGCGGTTTGGGGCGTGGGCGAAGGGCCTTACCTGATATTGCCCCTGCTGGGGCCCAGCAATCCGCGCGACGCCGCCGGGCTGGTGGTGGATGCGGTGATCGATCCCACCAACCAGATCCGCTTCAAGCAGCACATCTGGTGGTCGGGGACCCGGCAATTTTTCACCCTGTTGGACCTGAAGGGCCAAACGTACCAAACCATCCAGGGCATCTAGCGCAGCTCGGTGGATTATTATTCATCCCTGCGCAGCCTCTACCGCCAGATCCGCAACGAACAGATCCGCAATGGCCGCAAAAAGGGCGAGGATTTACCTGACTTTTGATACGAAATAGGGCTTCGGCCTGCCTTGAACTTGCCATAGCAAACCGGGAAACTCGCCCAAACGGGAAAGACCATGACATGCCGCTTTCGATGCCCCTGATGCGACGCGCTCTTTTTGCGTTCGCGATCCTGGCTGCCGCCCCGCTTGTGATGGTGCGCCCGGCCGCCGCCGCGCAGAACGTGGCCGAAGCCTTTGTGGACGAAAACATCCATAAGGGCCTGGACATCCTCAAGGACAAGAAGCTCAACACCGTCCAGCGCCGCGACCAGTTCGAGACCCTGCTGCTGGGCCTGGTGGATGTGCGCCGTATCGCGCTGTTCACGCTTGGCCAGTATCGCCGCACCGCGCCGCCCGAAGATGTCGAAGCCTTTGTGGGCGCGTTCAAGAATTACGCGACCGCCGCCTACCAGTCCTATTTCGCCAAATACACCAACCAGAACCTGAAGGTGATTGGCTCGACCCAGCGCAATCCCACCGACTTCATCGTGCAGACCCAGCTGGTCGATCCCGGTTCCAGCCAGCAGCCGGCGGAAGTGGATTTCAGGGTGCGCACCGATGCCGGCAAGCCGGTGCTGGTGGACGTGGCCTATCAGGGCATCTGGCTGTCACTGGCACAACGCGACCAGTTCGTCGGCTTCCTGGGCCAGAACAACGGCAATGTCCGCACGCTCATCGCTCACCTCAGCGAGCTGGCCGTCAACCTCGGCAAGCCCACCAATTAGGCGCGGGCAAACCTTTTATATTTGATCTTGTGAGGCTGGTCGGCGTCCACGCCGAGGCGGCGCTTCTTGTCGGCCTCATAGTCCTGGAAATTGCCTTCGAACCATTCGACGTGGCTGTCGCCTTCAAAGGCCAGCATGTGGGTGGCGATGCGGTCCAGGAACCAGCGGTCATGGCTGATGATCATGGCGCAGCCGGCAAACTCTTCCAGCGCCGATTCCAGGGCGCGCAGCGTGTCCACGTCCAGGTCGTTGGTGGGTTCGTCCAGCAGCAGCAGGTTGGCGCCCGAGCGCAGCATTTTGGCCAGATGCACGCGGTTGCGCTCACCGCCTGACAATTGCCCCACCTTCTTCTGCTGATCGCCGCCCTTGAAAGCGAAGTGCCCGCAATAGGCGCGCGCATTGATCTTGGTCTTGCCGAACTCGATGAAGTCGGTCCCGCCGGAAATTTCCTGGTACACGGTCTTGTTGGGATCCAGCGCATCGCGGCTCTGGTCGACATAGCCGAGCTGCACGGTCTCGCCGATCTTCAAGGTGCCGGCGTCGGGCTTTTCCTGCCCCGTCAGCATGCGGAACAGCGTGGTCTTGCCGGCGCCGTTGGCGCCGATGACGCCGACAATGCCGCCCGGCGGCAACTTGAAGTTCACATTTTCGTACAGCAGCCGGTCGCCATAGCCCTTGGCCAGGTTTTCCGCGTCGATCACCACCCCGCCCAGCCGCTCGGCGATCGGGATCATGATGGTGGCGGTGCCCGAACGCTGCTCCTGGCTTTTGGCCACCAGTTCTTCATAGGAATTGATACGCGCCTTGGACTTGGCCTGGCGTGCCTTGGGCGACTGTTTGATCCATTCGCGTTCGCGCGCGATAGTACGCTGCTGCGCCGCTTCCTCGCTCGATTCCTGTTTCAGGCGCTTTTCCTGAATTTCCAGGAAAGAAGAGTAGTTGCCTTCATGCGGAATGCCCTTGCCGCGATCCAGTTCCAGGATCCAGCTAGTCACATTGTCCAGGAAATAGCGGTCATGGGTGACCAGGATAATGCAGCCCGTATATTCGCGCAGGGTCGCTTCCAGCCATTGCACCGACTCCGCGTCCAGATGGTTGGTGGGTTCGTCGAGCAGCAGGATATCGGGCGCATCCAGCAATAGCTTGCACAGCGCCACGCGGCGGCGCTCGCCGCCCGACAGGGTTTCAACCTTGGCATCGCCATCAGGGCAACGCAGCGCATCCATCGCCTGGTCCACCTTGCTGTCCAGGTCCCACAGGCCCTGCGCTTCGATCTCGTCCTGCAACTTCGCCATCTCGTCGGCGGTCTCGTCGGTGTAGTTCGACGCGATCTCATTGTAGCGGTCGACCAAAGCCTGCTTCTTGGCGACGCCTTCCATCACATTGCCGCGCACATCCTTGGACGGATCCAGCTGCGGCTCTTGGGAGAGATAGCCGGTGCGGATACCATCGGCGGCCCAGGCCTCGCCGGTGAACTCCGTGTCCATGCCGGCCATGATCTTCATCAGGGTGGATTTGCCCGCGCCGTTGACGCCGACGATGCCGATCTTGGCGCCCGGATAGAAGGACAGATAGATGTTCTTGAGAATCTGCTTGCCGCCCGGATAGGTCTTGGACAGGTCCTTCATGTAGTAAACGAATTGCGGCCCGGCCATGGGGATTCCTTTGAAAGACGCGAAGAGATGCGGGTTTTAGCCCACCGGCAGCGGCTTTATAAAGGCCGCTCCGGCTTTCGCCTACGCTTTTAGAACTTGATTTTCGCGCGGCTGAGCAGCGACACGGCGGTGGCGCCGCGCTGGCCCTGGGCGTTGGTCTGGTAGGCGGCGTTGGTCTGCAGCGCCACAGCGCCGTCCAGGAAGTTTGTCACATAACCCAGCTGGATATCGGTTTCCTGGACATGGGTCAGCGGCGCGCCCTGCGCGATCACCAGCGGCATGTCGCCGGCCGAGGTCAGGCTGGAAAAGGTTCCGGCCAGACTGGGCGCGGGCGCGGAGAAAGCCACGCCCAGCGTGTCATTGCCGAACACGCCATGCTTGGCGATGGCGAAGGAATAGGATTGTTCGTGCAGCGTAGCGCTGGCGCTGCCGAAATTGCCGCGCGAATCCAGCTGGGTCATGCCTTCGCTGAAGGAGGCGGTGGTGACCCAGCCCTTGCCGACATCGACATGCGCCGCAACGCTGAGCGCGCCGGTGCTGGAATGCTGCGCGATGTTCGGATTGGCCAGGCCCAGCGGCATGCCCGAGCGCTGCGAGGCCATAGCGGTGACATCCAGGCCCAGCGCGCTGGAAACATCCAGCGACATGCCGCCCAGCAGCGAATGGCTCTGGCTGGCGTCATAGGTCAGCGCCAGCGGGCCGGTGGGCGCGGCAGCATCGAAATGGAACCGGTCCAGCCGCTCATTGCTGGTGGCGATGCCGGCGCGCAGGCGCAGATTGGCATACGGCACGAAGGTCACGCCGCTGTAACTGCCGCCATTGGCGAGCGCCAGGTACGGCGCGGAAACCGACGACAGGAACGGCGAAGCGCCGGAGCTGTAACCAGCGCCGTAATTGGTGAAGCGCGCGGCGATGTCGATATTCGCGCCCGTGTCCAGCGCCAGGTTCGGCGCCAGCAGCGCACTGGTGGCGAAGGAGGACGCGCCGGCGAAGCTGAGCGTGCTGCCCGACAGCTGTGCCGCCACGATGGGCTGCACGGCGCCGCCCGACAAAGCGGGCGCGGACAATTCATAGGCGGAGATCGCGCGCGCGGCGCCGAAGGACTGCAGGCTGGGTGATGGCGCAGCGGCAAGCACCGGCGCCGCCGCGCAGATCGCGGCAAGCCCCGCGGCCAACACCGCAGCGTGCTTGAAATTACCCATCACCAACCCCTGATCGGGGCCCCTCTGTTAGTGGCAAGAAAATAACAGACCGGCGGTTCCGGTCCAAGGAAAACAAGGGGTTTTCTGCGGCTTTCCTGTCACAGACCTCGCTTACAATGCCGAAATGCCGCACCCGGACCCCATGGCCGGCCCGGGGCAAAAATACACGCCTTTTCATGCGCTTGGCAGAATTCGAGGCAAAAAAGGGAACTTTTTCGGCCCTCCCCGCCTTTTTCATGGTCAGGGCGGCGTAACCTACCCACCAGCCTGTCGAACGGAGCCCAGATGAAATCCGCCGTTCTGCCATCCCCCGCCCTGGCCCAGACCTATGCGTCCGTGCGCGCCCATAGCGAGGCCCTGGCGGCGCCGCTGTCGGCGGAAGATTGCACCATCCAGTCCATGCCGGACGCCAGCCCGGTCAAATGGCACCTGGCCCACACGACCTGGTTTTTCGAAACCGTTATCCTGTCGCAGCGGCCCGGCTACAAGCCGTTCGATCCGCGCTTCGCCTATCTGTTCAACTCCTATTACGAGGCGCTGGGCCCACGGCATCCGCGCCCGCGCCGCGGTCTTCTCACACGTCCCACGCTGGACGAGGTTTTTGCCTGGCGCGCCCATGTCGATGCCGCGATAGTTGAGGCCTGCGGCGACGACACTTTGCGCGACGCCATCACACTGGGCCTGCATCACGAGCAGCAGCACCAGGAACTGATCCTCACCGACATCAAGCACGCCTTTTTCTGCAATCCGCTGCTTCCAGCCTATCGCAGCGACAGGCCCACCGCACGCGCGGCCCAGCCACTGGACGGGATCTCCATTCCCGGCGGCGCGACCTGGATCGGCCATGACGGTTCGGGTTTCTGTTTCGACAATGAGCTGCCGCGCCACCAGGTGCTGCTGCGGCCTTTCCGCATTGCCGCACGTCCCGTCAGCAATGGCGAATACCAGGCCTTCATCGCCGATGGCGGCTATCGCCGCCCCGAATTCTGGCTGTCGGACGGCTGGGCGCGGATACAGGAAGAGCATTGGGAAGCCCCGCTCTATTGGCTGAAAGACGATGACGGCAGCGAAAGCGTCTTCACGCTCAGCGGCGCACAGCCGCTGGATCCGGGCGCGCCGGTGGAGCATGTCAGCTTCTATGAAGCAGCCGCCTATGCCGCCTGGGCCGGCGCGCGGCTGCCGACCGAGTTCGAATGGGAGGCGGCGGCGCCGCTGTTCCAGCACGGCGATGTCTGGGAATGGACCCGCTCGTCCTACGATCCCTATCCCGGCTTCAAGGCCTTTGAAGGCATCGCCGCCGAATACAATGGCAAGTTCATGGTGGGCCAGATGGTGTTGCGCGGCGGCTCCGTCGGCACCCCGCCCGGCCATGTCCGCGACAGTTACCGCAATTTTTTCCCACCGCATGCGCGCTGGCAGTTCAGCGGCATTCGATTGGCCGAGGACGTCTGATGGACACCACACTCGCCCGCATTTCCCACCTTCCGGCGCCGGCGGAGGGCAGCTTCGCCGACAGCCTGGTCGCGGGCCTGGCCAAGTCACCCAAGGAACTGGCCTGCAAATATTTCTATGACGAAGCCGGCTCGCGGCTGTTCGACCAGATCTGCGAACTGCCGGAATATTACCAGACCCGCACCGAGACCGCGCTTCTGACCCGTTACGCGCCGGAGATCGCCGCCCTGATGGGCCCCGGCATGGAGATTGTGGAGTTCGGCGCCGGCAGTTTGCGCAAGGTCCGCATCCTGCTGGATGCGGCGCAGGATCTGCGCGCCTATACGCCGCTGGATATTTCCGGCGGCTATCTGGGCGAGGTGGTTCGCGCCCTGGCGGCCGAATATCCCGCGCTTACCTTGCGGCCTCTGGTGGTTGATTTCACCTTGCCGCTTTCCATTCCGGACCTTCCGGGCAATCCGCGCCGCGCCGGCTTCTTTCCCGGCAGCACCATCGGCAACTTCAAACCCGATGCGGCGATGGCGCTGCTCAGGCGCATGCGCGGTGCTCTGAACGGTGGCGGGCTGCTCATCGGCGTGGACCTGGTGAAAGACCCGGTGCGGTTGCATGCGGCCTATAACGACGCTAACGGCGTCACTGCCCTGTTCAACAAGAATCTGCTGGCGCGCGCCAACCATGAACTGGGCGCGGATTTCGATCTGGACGGGTTTGCCCATTACGCGCCCTACAACGCCATGGCGCACCGGATCGAGATGTACCTGGTCAGCCTGAAACGCCAGAGCGTGAGCCTGTGTGGCCAGCGCTTCGACTTCGCGCAGGGCGAAGCGGTGCACACCGAGGACAGCCACAAATACACCATCGAAAGCTTCCGCGAGATGGCCTGCCGCGCCGGCTTCAATCCCCGCACGGTATGGACCGACGAGGACCGGCTGTTCAGCCTGCACTGGCTGGAATCGCGCTGATCCGGCCTTCGCCCCGCTTGCCAGCCTGCGTCCGAACCGCCAAGCTGCCGCCCGATTTTGGGGAGTGAAGAAAAATGAAAATTTTCGCAATCGCAGGCTTGGCAATCCTGGCGGCCGGCACGGCCGCATTCGCCCAGTCGGGCGGCCAGCTGGCCGTGGCCCAGGGCACCAACACCCAGACCTATGATGTGCCGGCGGGCTCCAAGCCCCAGACCGTCATCATCACCACCCGCGACCTGAAGGACGGCGAGACGACATCGGCACACATGCATCACGGCGTGGAAATGACCCAGGTCACGTCCGGCACCTTTGAATGCTATTTGAAGGGCCTGCCCATGAAGACGGTCAAGGCCGGCGAGAGCTTCGTCATCCCGCGCGAAGTACCGCACGACTGCCGCCCGCAACCGGGCAGCGTGCCGGTGCACCTGGCGGTGACCCTGGTGATCGACACTGGCACCCCACCGCGTTCGCCGGTGACGGACGTGCTGATCCCGAAGAAGTAACCGGAACTTTGACTTGAAAAAGGCCGCCTCTCGCGGGGCGGCCTTTTTTCATGGCTAAATGGCGGCATGTGGCTGCTCTATGCCTTTACCGGTCCCCTGCTGTGGGCCGTCTCGACGCACATCGACAAATTCCTGGTCGACAAATATTTCCGGCACAGCGACACCGCCGTGCTGATCGTGTTCACCGCCTTGCTGGGCGTACTGGCGCTTCCCGCCATCTGGCTGGCCGAACCCGGGGTGCTGGCGCTGCCCTGGCTGGCGACATGCGTGATGACGGTGTCGGGCATCCTTTATATGGGCGCGATGCTGTTCTACCTGCGCGCCATCCAGAGCGAGGAAGCATCTGTCGTCGCGCCACTGTTCCAGGCCAACACCGTCTTCACCTTTATGCTGGGCCTGGCCTTCCTGCACGAAATGCCGCGCTGGCAGCAGCTGGCGGGCGCCGCGCTCGTTGTCGGCGGCGCGCTGGGACTGTCGCTGGACAGGGATCTGCGCTTCGGCAGCTTCAAGCCGCGGCTGGTGCTGCTCATGTGCGCCGCCACCTTTGTGCTGGCCCTGTCCAGCGTGGTGTTCAAGTTCTTCGCCGTGCATGCCGAGTTCTGGAGCACCACCTTCTGGACCTTCGTCGGCGAAGGCCTTTTCGGCGGCGCCATCCTGGCGGTGCCCGGATACCGCAGGCAGTTCCTGCATCTGTTCCGCAAAAATCCCGGCGCGGTGATCGGCGTCAATGCCGCCAACGAGCTGATCAACCTGGGCGGCGGGCTGGGCGTGCGCTACGCCTCGCTGCTGGCGCCGGTGGCGCTGGTCTCGGCCATCTCCGCGACTTCGACCTTCTTTGTCTTCCTGTTCGGCATCCTGCTCACCCTGTTTTTCCCCAGGATTGGACGGGAGGACTTGTCGGCGCGAAACGTCATACAGAAGGCGGTGGGCGGTGTGCTGATCATGGCCGGGGTCGTGCTGATCCAGGTCTATGCGGGACCCAACTAGCCCCCTTGCCCGGGACTGGAAGAAATGCGCCACTTCCCGTCAATAAGAACAAGAAATGGTGGGGGAGAGGAATGCGTAAGGTTCTGCTGTTGCTGGTAATTTGTGGCGCGGCGCTGACGGGCGCCGCCCTGGCCCAAAGCGCCCTGCCCTACTGGGCCTATCCGGTGCCCAGGCATCCCTGGCCCCAGCCCGACCCCAGGCAGGTGGTCCATGTGCCAGGCGTCAAAAAGACCTTCACGGTGGCCGGGGTGAATGACCGTTTCAATGTGCCGGACTGGTATCCGGCCTCCCATCCCCGGATGCCGCAGATCGTGGCCCATGGCCGCAAGCCCGACGTGTTCGCCTGCGGCTATTGCCATCTTCCCAACGGCCAGGGCCGCCCGGAGAATGCCTCGCTGGCCGGCCAGCCCGCCGCCTACATCGTGAACCAGGTTGCCGACATGCGTTCCGGCCGCCGCAAGTCCTCGTCCGACAAGATGGGCTCGATCAATGCCATGATGGCGGTGGCCAAAGCGTCGAACGACGCCGAAGTAAAGATCGCCGCGGATTATTTTTCCAAACTGAAATTCGCCAAATGGATTCGCGTGGTCGAGACCGACAAGGTGCAGAAGACTGACATCGCCCAGCGCAACATGCTGGTGGTGGTGCCGGGACCCAAGGAGAAAATCGGCAGGCGCATCCTGGAAATTCCCGAAAACCTGGAACGCACCGAAGTGCGCGACTCCAAGTCCGGCTTCATCGCCTATGTGCCCAGAGGGTCCATCGCGCGCGGCAAGGCGCTGGTGGAATCCGGAGCCGGCGCCTTTCCCTGCGCCGCGTGCCACGGCCCCGATTATCGCGGCAATGGCAACGTGCCGGCGCTGGCGGGCCGCTCGCCCAGCGGCATCGTGCGCCAGCTGCACGACTTCAGGGCAGGCACCCGCAATGGCGCGGGCGCGGCGATGATGCAGCCGGAAGTCGCCCACATGACGGACGACATGCAAATCGACATCGCGGCGTATCTCGCCTCGCTCAATCCGTAAGAAGGACTTCGCAATCATGATCAATTCCCGCCGCGCCTTTCTGATGGGCACCGCCGCGGCCTGCGCCGCCGCGATCGTTCCCCTGCCCGCATGTGCGGAAAGCGTCATCACCATCGGCGCGCCGATGGATCCGCCGGAATGGGCGCTGCTGCAGCGCGAAGTCCTGCACGCCCACACCGCCGCCTGCGTGAAGTTCTTCCGCCGCTATTTCAATCCCGCGACCGGCTGGCTGGAAACCACCGAACGTTTCGGCGGCGATGACGGTCCCGACGATTCCATCGAGAACGTCAATGACTGGCCCCACGCCTATGCCCTGGGCGGCGATGACATACTGAAGGACATGTACACCAAGGCCTATGAAGGCCATGTGCGCCAGTACAGCGCCGCCAAGACCGTCGATGTGCCGATCGGCCGGCTGGGCATGTACTACAAGGAATTCCCCAGCCAGTTCGACTGGCAGCACAATGGCGAAGGCCTGACGGTTTTCAACCTGATGCCGTTGGGCGATCCCTACAGCCATATCTACCGGGAGCGGGTAAAGCGCTTCGCCGGCTTCTACATGGACGAAGATCCCGGCGCGCCCAACTACGATCCCAAGCTGAAGCTGATCAAGAGCCTGATGAACGGCTCCAGGGGGCCCATGCTGCGCAAGGCCACCGCGCTGGACTGGACCGGCGATCCCATCGAGGTGGAGAACCGCTTCCCCTCACTGGGCCATGGCGAAGGCGCCTACAAGGGGATGCTGGCGCATTTCGAAGGCTATACAGATGTGGTGGGCGATCATCCGCTGAACCTTGCCTCCACCCAGCTCGCCACCAACGCCTACATGCTGACGCATGAGAAGAAGTACAGGGACTGGGTGCTGGGCTATTGCGATGCCTGGGCGCAGCGCGCGCACGACAATGGCGGCATCATTCCCTCCAACATTGGTCTGGACGGCAAGATCGGCGGCGCCACCGACGGCAAATGGTATGGCGGCGCCTATGGCTGGGGCTTCTCGCCCATCGTGCCGATGACCGGCAAGCCCGCCGACCGCAACCGCGTGCCGTGGTGCATCAACGGCTTCATGAACGCCTATCTTCTGTCGAAGGGTGACGACCGGTATCTCGACGTGTGGCGCAAGACCGCCGACAAGTTCGACGCCGCCGCTAAGACCATCGACGGCAAGCTGTCCACGCCCACCATGTTCGGCGACCAGGGATTTTACAGCTTCAAGCCCGGCAATTACCGGCTGAACTTCCTGGAAATCTATGCCCTGTCCATGAAGCCGTCCGACCGCGCCCGCTGCGAGGACACCGAATGGTACGACTATCTGGAAGGCAGGAACCCCGGCTATCCGGTGAAGGCGCTGCGCGCCGGTCTGGCGCGCATCCGCCAGCGGATGGAAACCGTGGACAGCGATTCCACCTCGCCCGACATGCGGCTGGCGGATTCGGCGCTGGAATATAATCCCGCGTCCATCACCGCCCTGACCCAGCTGATGGAAGGCGGCCTGTACCTGCAGCATGGCAGCTGGGCCCGCACCTCGCCCAACCAGGGCGGCACCCTGCTGTTCAGCCGCCTGCGCTATTTCGATCCGGCGCGCCGGCGCGCCGGCCTGCCCCAGGACGTGGCGGCGCTGGTGGACAGCTGGGGCCCCGATCATGTCAGCGTTACCCTGGTCAATATCAGCCCCAGCACGGCGCGCAGCGTAATCATTCAGGGCGGCGCTTACGGCGAGCATCAGATCGTTTCGGTCACCCAAGGGACCGAAACCACCCCGGTGGACGGCACCAGCTTCCCGGTCCGTCTGGCGCCGGGTGCAGGTGCGAAGCTGACCATCAGAATGAAGCGCTTCGCCAACGACCCGACCCTGTCCTTCCCCTGGGAAACCACCGTGGCGGACCTTGGCAACCCCCCCGATATCGCCAAGTATGGGCGCAAGAGCGGCGGCGCCCAGTAGGCAGCCGTCCGCCGGGTAAGGGAACGTCATGCGCTGGATCTGTCTGGCAGCCATTCTGGCTGTTTCGAACGCCGCTCAGGCAGCGGAGATCCGCGTCATCAGCCCCGGCGTTATCTCCAATTCCGGCCTGACCGAGGTTGCCGCCGCCTTCGAGAAGAAGACCGGCGTCAAGGTCACGATCGTGGTGGACGGCATGGGCACCATCATGAACGACATCCGCACCAAGGACCCGGCCGCCGATGTGGTGATGCTGCCCATGGACCTGATGGGCACCATGATCCTGTCGGGCGCGGTCGCCGATTTCACCCCGCTGGGCCGGGCCGAGATCGGGCTGTTCAAGAAGCCTGACGCCCCCCGCCCCGACATCACCACGGTGCCCAGGCTGATCGCGGTGCTGAAAGGCGCATCGTCCGTTCTCTATTCCGATCCGGTGTCAGGCAGCATGCAGGCGGGGATGAGCGACCGCCTGCTGAAGCGCCCTGACTTCGCCGGCATCAAGGGCGTGCCGGTCAAAGGCGATGCCGAGCCCGCCTTGAAGCGCGGCGAAGGTGACGCAAATGCCCTGGGGTTGGGACTTATTCATGTGGCCCACAATCCCACCAACACCGAAACCGGCAGCCCCTGGCTGGTCGGGGAATTGCCCGCCGAGCTGGGCATGCACATGGACATGGCCACGGGTGTTTCGACCCGCAGCCCCGACAAGACCAATGCCGCCGCCTTCATCCAGTTCGCCATCTCTCCCGAGATGCGGAATGTCTGGAAGGTCAAGGGCATTGCCCGTTACTGAACGTCAAAGAGGAAACGCCATGAAGAAAATCGCCATCATCGCCGCCACACTCATGCTGGCGACCGCCGCCTGGGCGCAGACCGCCCCCAAACAGCAGCCCGAACCGCCCGGCCCGGTCCCGATCCCCGCCGCGCCGCAGCTGCCCTATCACTTCGACACCCAGATCACGGGCGCCAACGGCGAGCAGTTCGGCAATGTTTCGGCCGTGGCGCTGCGTCCCAACGGCAACCTGCTGGTGTTCAACCGCAACCCCGCCATCATGATGGTGGAATATGATCCCACCGGCACCAAGCAGCTGCGCGTGTTCAATCCCAACATCGCCATGAACCCCCATGCCCTGCGCGTTGACCCGCACGGCAACATCTGGGTGAGCGACAGTTTCCTGAACGTGATCTTCAAGCTCGATCCGAACGGCAATGTGATCAGGATGTTCGGCGTACGCGGCGAGAACGCCGCCTGGGACGACACTAAGTGGAACGGCATGTTCAACCAGCCGCTCGATATCACCTTCGACAAGGACGACAATTTCTATGTGGTGCAGAGCCATGGCGGCACCTCGCCGCCCGCCGACTGCACCTTCTGCGCCACCTATGACATTCCCCAGGTGCGCAATTCCAAGCCGCGCGGCGTGTTCGTGCATCCCCCGGCCATCCCCGGCGGCGACCCGCGCGTCATGAAGTTCGACAAGGACGGCAAGTTCCTGGCCAGCGCCAGCCTGGCCCATGCCGATGGCTTGCTGCCGGTGATCCACTCCGTCGTGGTCGCACCCAATGGCGATGTCTGGGTTGGCGACCGCGCCTCCACCAAGATCGTGGTCTATGACAAGGACCTCAAGCCCAAGAGCGAGATCCAGGTCGGCAACCTGACCTGCGGTTTCTACAAGGACGCCACCGGCCAGTTGTGGATGTCCACCGGCCGCCACGGCATGGTGCTGAAGATGGGCTGGGACGGAAAGGTCCAGGGCTGGTTCGGCAAGCATGGCGATGTGCGCGACAGCCATGATGTCGGCGAAGGCCACTACATGGCCGTGTCCAAGGACCAGAAGATGATCTTCATGTCGGACTCGGTCCTCGCCAAGGTCCACCGCATCGTCCACAACTAGGCCAAATGGCAAGAAACGAAAAAGGGCGGCACCAGAGCCGCCCTTTTTTTATGCTTGGGGTTTGGGACGGGGATTCTTGCCCTTGTAACCGCCACCGGGCTTGCCGAACTTCTTGCCGCCGAATTTATTCTTGTCGCCAAACTTCTTCTTGAAGCCGGGCTTGTGCGGCGGGGTATCGCCGGGCGTAGCGCCATGGGCGATCTTCTCGCGGGGCCTATCCTCGCGGGGTCTGTCGTCACGGACCTCGCGCGCATGCGCGGTGGTTTCGCCGGTCTGATCCAGCGCGGGCGAGATGCGCACGCCGCCCTTCTTGCGCTCGCTGACCAGGATGGTGAATTTCGGCGCCGCCTCGGGCGCCACCTGGAACAGGGTTTCCATCTCGAACACGCGGATGGCGCCGATGTCCTTCTTGGTCAGTTCGCCTTGGCGGCAGATTTCCGGCAGCAGCCACTTGGGATCGGCATTGCGCTCACGTCCCACATTCAGGCGGAACCAGACCCCGTTTTCCATCTGGCCCGGCGCGGCGCCGCGTTCATGGGTGCGCGGATGTTGCGGGCCTTCCGTACGATTGGGCCGGGGCCGTTCCTCGCGCGGACCGCGATCTTCCCGCGGCGCCCTTTCTTCGCGGGGTCTGTCTTCGCGCGGCTTGAATTCGCGCTTTTCGCGCGGACCGTCTTGGCGGGCCTTATGATCCTTGGGCCGGCTGTCGCGCTGAAAAGGCTCGTCTTCGATTTCTTCGGGCGCCGGCAATCCGGCGCGGTACATCTTCACAAAAGCCGCCGCCAGCTCACGCGGACCGTGGTTCTTGAGCAGCTCATCGGCCATGGCCAGATCGTCTTCGGTGCCCGGCTCGACCAGCAGCGGATTCTTCAGCAGCCGCTCATGGTCCACCTTGCGGATATCATCGGCCGAAGGCGCATTGCCCCATGAGGCCTGGACGCGGGCGCGGTCCAGCATTTCCTCGGCACGGCGGCGGCGGGCCGGCGGCACCAGCAGGACACTGACGCCCTTCTTGCCGGCGCGCCCCGTGCGGCCGCTGCGATGCTGCAGCACCTGGGCGTCGTTGGGCAGGTCGGCATGGATGACAAGACTGAGGCTGGGCAGGTCGATGCCGCGCGCCGCCACGTCGGTGGCGACGCAGACCCGGGCGCGGCCATCGCGCAGCGCCTGCAGCGCATGGTTGCGTTCACTCTGCGACAGCTCGCCCGACAGCGCCACGCAGGCAAAGCCGCGCTCGGTCAGCTGGGCTTCCATGTGGCGCACCGCGTTGCGGGTGTTGCAGAACACCAGCGCGCTGGGCGGATCCATGAAGCGCAGCAGGTTGACCACGGCGCGCTCGATCTTGTTGCCGGCGATGCGGATGGCGCGATATTCGATGTCGGCATGGCCGACCGTGTCGCTGCGGGTGGCGATGCGCAGCGCATCCTTCTGGTAATGCGTCGCCAGGGTGACGATGGCCTTGGGCAGGGTCGCCGAGAACAGCAACGTGCGCCGTTCCGCCGGCGTGGTCTCCAGGATGAACTGCAGGTCTTCGCGAAAGCCCATGTCGAGCATCTCGTCGGCTTCGTCCAGCACCGCCGCCTTCAGCGCGGACACTTTCAGGGCGCGGCGTTCCAGGTGATCGCGCAGGCGGCCGGGTGTGCCCACCACGATATGGGCGCCGCGCGCCAGCTCGCGCCGCTCCGCGCCCGGGTCCATGCCGCCGACACACGAGACGATGCGTGCGCCCGCATAATGATAAAGCCAGCTCAGTTCGCGCTGCACCTGCATCGCCAGTTCGCGCGTCGGCGCGATGATCAGCGCCAGCGGATCGCCGGCCGGGCCCATCGACTGGGCGCCTTCCAGAAGCGTGTCGGCCAGCGCCAGGCCGAAGGCGATGGTCTTGCCCGAACCGGTCTGGGCGGAGACCAGCAGGTCGCGGCCCTCCGCTTCCTCGGCCACCACCGCCAACTGCACGGGCGTGGCGTCCTTGTAGTCGCGCTCGCTGAGGGCGCGGGACAGAGCAGGATGGGTGGTCGGGAAGGTCAAAGGGAACTTTCAGGGGACGGTTTTCGCCCCCTCTTTATCCCGAAACCCCAAAAAAGATAGGGAAACCCGAAATCAGAGCTTCATACCGCCCATGCGCGCCATCATTTGCCGGTCTTTATTGTCCTGCATCAGCATGGTCAGCCCGGAAATGGTGGCAAAACCCAGGCTGCCGGGCATGCCGGTGTCGGGATCGGCCTCGATCCTGGAATAGCTCTCGCTGGCCACTTTTTCCCATTTCCCGGCCGGCTTCTTGATCTCCACCTGCGCGACGGTGGCCTTCAGCACCAGCCGCACGATGGCCGGATGCGGTTTGGCGGGCTTGGTCAGGCTGGGGGCGCCGTCGATCATCTGCCAGCCATTGGCCAGCGCCCAGGCGGTGATTTCGTCCTTGGTCATGGCGGGTTTTTTCCTGAATAGCCGGTACCGAGTCTCGTTCAGACCCGGTTCATCGGCAAGGATCATTATCGCTGTCAGCACCGCAAATCTGTGTTGCAGACGTGTCGAAGCCGACGCGCATTCGAAGGACGAAGTCGATGACGACCATGAAACGCCTCGTTTGTGCCACCCTTGCTGTTTCTCTGCTGGGCGCGACCGCCGCCAGCGCACAGTCCTATGGCCATGGCGGTTACAACCGCGGCTACGGCCACAGCCGCGGCAACGACAATACCGGCGCACTGATTGGCCTGGGCATCGGCCTGTTCGCGCTGGGCGCCATTGTCGCCTCTTCGTCGCATGACAACGATCGCGACCGCTATGACGACCGCGCCTATCAGGGCAACTACGCGCCCAACGGCTATCAGTATGGCTACCAGAATGGCGGCTACCAGAATGACTATCGCGGTGGCTACCAGAACGACTATCGCGGCAACTACCAGAACTATCGCGGCAATGGTTACGACTATCGCGGCCGCTAGACCGCTCTAGAAATGCAGACGGCCCCGGTCACCCCGCCGGGGCCGTTTTGCTATCAGACCGATTGTCCCGCGACCCAGCCCGACGACCAGGCCCATTGGAAATTGTAGCCGCCCAGCCAACCGGTCACGTCCACCACTTCGCCGATGAAATACAGGCCGGGCACTTTGCGCGCCTGCATGGTTTTGGAATCCAGGGCATTGGTATCCACCCCGCCCAAGGTGACTTCCGCGATACGATAACCTTCGGTGCCCGACGGCGTGATGCGCCAGTCGCCAATCCGTGCCGCCAGCGCTTTCAGCCTTGCGTCTGAAAACCCGCCCAGCGCGCCGTCGTCCGTTCCCGCAATCACCTTGGCCAGGCGGCGCGGCAGCAGGGTGGCAAGAAACGTGGAAGCTGCCTGCTTGCCATTGGCCTGGCGCGCGGCGCGCAACACCTCCAGCGCATCGCCGCCGGGCAACAGGTTGACGGCAATCTCCTTGCCTTGGCGCCAATAGGAC
>Ga0194048_10000242_pt1 | contig 25675 bp, 24 predicted proteins | sample JunL225m_MetaG_FD_161685 | JGI IMG/M metagenome (GOLD analysis project Ga0194048, IMG submission 161685) | Anoxic zone freshwater microbial communities from boreal shield lake in IISD Experimental Lakes Area, Ontario, Canada - Jun2016-L222-5m | ecosystem: Environmental > Aquatic > Freshwater >...
CGGGCAGTCGGGGTCGCGGCGAACCTTCAGCTCGGTGAAGGTCATGCCGAGGGCGTCATAGATGAGCAGGCGGCCCGACAGGGTGTCGCCGATTCCGAGCAGCACCTTGATGGCCTCGGTGGCCTGAATGTTGCCCATCACGCCGCAGAGCACGCCGAGCACGCCGGCCTCGCCGCACGACGGCGCAAGATCGGGTGGCGGGGGCTCCGGGAACAGGCAGCGGTAGCACGGGCCGTCATAGGGGGTGAACACCGATGCGTGGCCCTCAAACCGAAGAATGCTGGCGTGTACCAGCGGCGTGTTGGTCATGAGCGACGCGTCGGCCAGCAGGTAGCGCGTGGGAAAGTTATCGGCACCATCCACGATGACGTCGTACTGCGACACCAGATCGAGCACGTTGTCGCGGTTGACCCGGAACGGGTGCACGTTTACCTGCACCTCGGGGTTGAGCGCCGCGATTGCCTGCTTGGCGCTCTCGCCCTTGTTCATGCCCACGCGGTCGGTGGTGTGGATGATCTGGCGCTGCAGGTTGCTCTCGTCCACGTCGTCGTCATCCACCAGGCCGATCGTGCCAATACCGGCGGCGGCCAGGTAATAGGCGGCGGGCGAGCCCAGACCACCGGCACCGATGAGCAGCGCCTTGCTGTCGAGCAGCTTCATCTGGCCCTCCTCACCCACCTCGGGGATGAGGATGTGGCGCGAGTAGCGCGAGCGCTGTGAGGACGTCAGGATGCGCGGAATCTCAACCGGGTGGTTGTTCTGCTTCCACCGGGCGAAGCCACCGGCGAGGTTGGTGACGTTGGTGAAGCCCATGTCGTGCAGCGTCTGTGCCGACAGCAGTGAGCGCTGGCCCGATGCACACGACACCAGAATCTCCTGGTCGGAATCGGGGGCCGTGCCACCGATACGGCTCTCGAGGAATCCGCGCGGGATGTGCACGGCACCGGGCAGGTGCCCCTGATCCCATTCGGCCGTCTCGCGCACGTCGATGATGAGTGGTCCATCGCCGGCCGCCACACGGGGCGCGACGTCTGCCGGCTCAACCTCGGGGATGACCTCGCGCGCGGCTGCAATGAGGTCCTGGTAACTCGGGGACATGGTCCTCCGTGGCCTTTTTTCGTTTCCCGGTAAATCCAACGGCAATATTACCAATTCAACTGCCGTGGCCCGCGGTACGTAACCTTAAGGGCATCCGGCGGTAGAGGACCATACCCGGCAGCGGCCCATTGGAAGGGGTGAACGGAGTGACAGAACGTATCCCGAAGAGCACGTTCGTGAACCCCGACGCCAGGGTGCGATGCCCCACGCCGGACTGCTGGGGCGATCTGGTGCTGTTTCCCACCGGGCAGGTGGACGGCGACGGCATTCCCGAGTTCGCAAATGCCACGCTGTGCCCGCTGTGCATGGGGTCATTCGATCTGGAGCCGGACATCACCGATCGCGACCTCTACCTGAAGGTGGCGTGGATCAGGGCCAACCCCGGGGCGAGCGTGCCCGATCAGGTCGATCCGCCAGAGCCCCCGTCCACGTGAGCACCGAGCGCGATCTGTTCGGCGACGCCGTTGACCAGAGTCTGGCGACCGGTGCGCCACTGGCCGCACGCATGCGCCCCGCCACGCTCGATGAAGTGGTGGGCCACGCAGCACTGCTCGGGCCCGACGGGTTTCTGCGTCGGGCGATTTCCGACGACGCCGTGCCGTCGATGGTGCTGTACGGGCCACCCGGCAGCGGGAAGACCACCCTGGCCCGCGTGGTGGCGGGAAGCACCCGTGCCGTATTCGAGGAGTTGTCGGCCACCTCGGCCGGACTACCCGACGTGCGCGCCGTCATCGCCCGTGCCCGCGACCGTCTGGTGTCTGGTGGTCGCACGGTGTTGTTCATCGACGAGATCCACCGGTTCACCAAGAGCCAGCAGGACGCCCTGCTGCCCGCCGTGGAGGAGGGGGTGGTGACCCTCATCGGTGCCACCACCGAGAACCCGTACTACGAGGTGAATGCCGCGCTGGTGTCGCGCATGCGCGTGCTGGTGCTGGAGTCGCTCACCGATGAGGAGATCGCCGACCTCATCGACCGTGCGATCGCCGACCCCCGGGGGCTCGGGGGGTCAGTCGCGGTGGCAGAGGAATCACGAAACGCCATGGTGGCGCGCAGTGGCGGCGATGCGCGCTTTGCCCTCAACCTGCTGGAGGCATCTGCCGGGCTGGCCGGGGATGGACCCATCACGACCGTCGTCGTGGAGCGCGCTGGCGGCAGGGCCGTGGTGTACGACAAGGGCGGCGATCAGCACTACAACGTGATCTCGGCCTTCATCAAGAGCATGCGGGGCAGCGACCCTGACGCCGCCCTGTACTGGCTGGCAGTGATGTTGCAGGGGGGCGAGGACCCAAAGTTCATCGCCCGGCGCATCATCGTGCTGGCCAGCGAGGACATTGGCAACGCCGACCCGCGGGCCATCGAGGTGGCGGTGGCTGTTGCGCGCGCGGTGGAGTTTGTGGGCATGCCCGAGGCGCGCATCAATCTGGCGCAGGCGGTGACCTACATGGCGCTGGCACCCAAGGGCAATTCGTCGTACCAGGGCATCAACGCGGCCATGGCGCTCGTGGAGGCGGAGGGGGCCAAGGCCCCGCCGCTTGCGCTGCGCGATGCGAGCGGCACCAACAAACGCAATCTGGGGCACGGCACCGGGTACGTCAATCCCCACTCGGTGCCCGACCGCGTGACCGGGCACTCCTGCATGCCGGAGGGCATGGAGGGCATCACGTTCTTTGAGCCCGGTGCCGTGGGTACCGAGGCCGCATATGCCGCGCACCTTCACCAGTTACGCGAACAGGCGCAGAGGAGGGCGGCGTCTGACACCATGGCGCCCGTTGACGACCGGGAGGAGCACGCGTGACTATCGAGGTGGAGATCGGACCCATGTCCCAGGCGGAGTTCCGCAGGCTCTTCCGCTACGCCGAGGCACAGTCGTCGGGCGAACGGGCACAGGGCAAGCAGGACGATCCGTTGCGCGCGGTGGGCGAGCTGATCGCCACCAATGGCGGTACGGCCGTCGAGGAGGAGGGCTTCCGCGTCACGCTGCCCGACGACTCGGACGAGCAGGTGTACATGCTGCGCTCGTCGCTGATGCATGAGGGGATCCCCCACCGCCTGTCGCAGGCACTCGACGCCGGGCTTACCGAGGAGGTGTCGTGGCACTCACACGGCGACCACGACCACGAGCGCGCGGTCGTGCGCACGCGCACCGGCGAGATCGCGATGCTGGCCGCCACATGGGTGGAGATCGCCGTCGTCAGCAAGGACGCCGACATCCGTGAGCGACTGAACGACTACTTCTTTACCGACGGCCACCACACGACCGACATCCCCGTTGACATCGACGACGACATCGCCGATGACGAGCGCGAAGTCGAGGGCATCCCCGTGATGCTGGCTGACGAGTGGTCGATGGTCGCCCGCTACCACGGCGACCTTGAGATCCGCGATCGCCTGAATGACCTGTTCTCGGGACGGCGCGAGTTGGGCGCGGCCGAGGCCGTGGACGACGACATCTCCTGATGCGATGAGCGCCGGGGACGACCTCACCCCCGACGAGCGGGCGCGGATCGCGCCCTACGTCACCGACCCCGTGGGGCCGGTGTTCGCACTCACCCACCTGCCTGAGGCCGTGAAGGGCGCGCTCTTCGCGCGCTACTCGCGGTCGGCCAACTCGGTACGGCGCATCCTTCTCGACGAATTCATTCCCGACGGCAGCGGCGCGGCGGCGGCGGGTGGACCCGAGGTCGGGGCCGACCGGGCCCGCGAGTTCTTCCAGCGGGTGCTCGCCGACTACGGGGATGACTCTGTGGCGCAGCTGGGTGGCGCGCACGTGGCCATCGAGGGCGTAAGCAACGTGCTGACCAAGGTCATCGAGTGGGGGCGCCTGGCCAGCTATCTGGAGCAGTCCACGCGGTACGTGCCGTACGACACCCAGTTGAACGGCCGCTGGAAGTACGTGCGGCCGGCCGGCATTGCTGCTGACCCCGATCTGCTGCGCAGCTACGAGCGTGTGCTTGACGATTCGTTCGCCACCTATGCGCGCCTCAACGCCGTGGTGTTTCGCCACCTCATGGCCACAGACGCACCAGCGGCCGACGATGCCGCGGCCATGCGTGCGCTTCGCGCCCGGGCGCTGGATGCGGTACGCGGCATGCTGCCCGCCGCCACCACGGCCAATGTGGGTGTGTACGCAAGTGGGCAGGCCTGGGAATCGCTGGTAATGCGCCTGCGCGCGCATCCCCTGGCCGAGGCCCGCGAGGTGGGCGACCAGGTGCTCACCGCTCTGCGCCACGTGATCCCCGACTTCCTCACCCGGGTGGACCGCGAGGACCGCGGCGAGCGTCACGGCCTGTACCGCAGGGCCACCGATGATCGTGCGGCCACCATGGCCGCGTCGGTGCTCGATGCCGGCGGGGCATCCGACGATGGGTCGCTGGTGCGCCTGCTCGAGTTCGACCCCGATGGCGAGGCCCGTGTGCTGGCCCACGCGCTGTGGCCGTCGTCGGGCCTGCCGCTCGACGAGGTACGGGCCCGCGTGCTGGCGCTGCCGCACTCCGAGCGTTCGCGCATGCTCGCCGCGTGGGCCGATGGGCGCTCCGACCGCAGGGAGCGCCCGGGCCGCGCACTGGAGGCCACCGAGTACCTCTTTGAGATCACCTGTGATTACGGCGCCTACCGCGACCTCCAGCGCCATCGTCTGCTCACGCTTGAGGCACAGCCGCTGGGTGCCACGCTGGGATGGGAGCCGTCACCTGATGCCGAGGCTGCAGGCGTTGCCGACGAATTCGCGCGGGTGCACGAGGCCTCAGCCGCCCTGTGGCGCGACCTCATCACCGTGGTGCCCGACGAAGCCCCGTACGCGGTGACCATGAGCCACCGCATCCGCTTCGCAATGCGCATGAACGCCCGCGAGGCCATGCACCTGATCGAGCTGCGCAGCCAGCCGCAGGGGCACGCCGCCTACCGCCGGGTGGCGCAGGACATGCTCAGTGCCATCCGCGACCAGGCCGGCCATGCCGGGCTGGCCTCGCTCATGCACTACACCGACATGACCGGTCAGGGCGATCGCATGGCCCAGGAGCGGCGCACCGAGGCACGACGGAGCACCCCATGAGTGACGATTCGCCACGCCTGCGGCTTGGTGGCATGGCACTTGCCAATGGCCTGCTGGTGACCGGACCAACGTCGTGGGCCGTCGCCGTGGTGGATGACAACGGCCAGATGGTGGTGGGCTCCGGCCCCCGCCCACGAATCGCCGCCGGCATATTTGAGCGCGTTCCCCTTGCCCGCGGGGTCATCCGCATGGCCGAGTCGATGATGGCCGTTCCCGCCGCGCGCGCCGGCATGCCCGAGGCACGTCTGGCCATGGAGGATGCGCCGGTGGGCGTCGTCGTGGCCTCCACCATGATCGCCGCGGCAATCGCCCGCAGGCGCATCAGGAGCGTGGTGCTGCAGGAGGCCGCCGCCGCCACGCTGAGCCTGGCGCCCATGCTCATAATGCTGCGCATGAGCCCGGCATCGCGGTGGCATGCCGTGGAGCACAAGAGCATCGCCGCCTACGAACGCGCAGGTGCCGCAGGGCTGGAGACGAATGCAGCCGACCCCAAGGAGCATCCGCGCTGCGGCAGCAATCTGGTGCTGCCCCTCGTGGTGAGTGGGGCGATCGGCAATATCGTGGCGCGCAGGGTGCCCGGACTGCGACGACGTGCGCTGGTGCGGGCGGGTGCTCTGGTGGCTGGTATCGGCGCGTCGGTCGAGGCGTTTTCGTTTGCCGAGCGCAACCCCCGCCACCCTGTGGCCAGGGTGATTCACGGCGCGGGCCATGCCATCCAGGCAGGGTTCGTAACCCGCGAACCCGATGAGGCCGAGCTGGCCGTTGGCCGGGCGGCGATGAACGAGATCCTGCGCGCGGAGCAGGCGGAGGTGACCGAATGAAGATGTCCCGGCTGATACTGGCCGCAGTACTGATACCCCTGGCCGCAGCCCCGGTCGCTCTGGCGCACGTGAGCGTGCTCCCCACCACCGCGGTGAAGCAGGAGCCGACCGAGTTCACGGTGCGCGTGCCGGCCGAAGAGGGGCTCACCACAACGCAGGTTCGCGTTGGGTTTCCACCCGAGATCACCGTGTACGCCGTGGCCGACGCGCCCGGCTGGACCACGAAGATCATCAAGCGCCCCGACGGGCGCCTTGGCGGTGTGATCTGGAGCGGTGGTGTGATCCCCCCCAACCAGTACGCCGACTTCACGGTGCTGGGTACACCCTTCGGCGACGGCACCGCGGTGTGGCCGGCCTGGCAGACCACATCGAGCGGCAAGGTGAAGCGCTGGACCGGACCGCCCGAGGCCCCGGGCGGCGTGGCCGTGGAGACCGGAGTCAACCGGCCCGGCCCGGCATCGGGTGTGAGCATCGTGGCAAGCGCGGCAGAGGCCGCACCGCTGAGTGACTCCGGTGGCGGCAGCCAGTGGCCGGCGGTCATCGCCATCGCCATAAGCCTGGTGGCGCTTGCGGGTGTGGGTCTGGTGTGGTCGTCGCGCCCCCGCGACCTTCCGCCCGATGGACCTGGGGATCGCACCTGACCCCCACCCCGGATCGACCGCGGCTTCGGCCGTCCACCTTTCAACTGCCCGTTGAGCGCATGCGCGACGGGTACTACAGCGACGCCTACTTCACGTTTACCCGCGAGGTGCTGGAGACCGACGACCACCACCCACGGGTGCTGATGCAGGTATTCCAGCGCGAGCACGCGGTACTGGGCGGGGTTGATGAGGCCATCGCCATCCTGGCGCTCTGCGCAGGGCGCCGTGCCCCCGGCGGATGGGAGCCCGCGGGTGATGCCATTGAGGTGAAGGCCCTCTTTGACGGCGACGAGGTTGCCCCGTGGGAAACGGTGCTGAGCATTGAGGGCGACTACGCGCTGTTTGCACACCTTGAGACCCTGGTGCTGGGTGTGCTGGGCCGGCGCACGCTGATCAGCCGCAACGTGCGCGCCGTGGTTGAGGCCGCCCATGGCAAGCCCATCCTGTACTTCCCCGCGAGATTCGATCACTGGCAGGTGCAGACCGGTGACGGCTGGGCCGCGCACGTGGCCGGCGCCATCGGCGTGAGCACCGATGCCCAGGCATCGTGGTGGGGCGGGCGGGGCATGGGCACCGTGCCCCATGGGCTCATCGCCGCGTATGGCGGCGACACCGTGCTGGCGGCGCGCAGATTCGCCGATCGGTACGCAACCGACCTGAACGTGATCGTGCTCGTGGACTACGAGAATGACTCGGTGCGTACGGCGCTTGAGGTGGCCGACGCGCTGGGCGACCAGTTGTGGGGTGTGCGCCTGGACACCGCCGCCACCATGGTGGATCGCAGTCTGTGGCAGGAGATGGGCCGCTTCACCCCCACCGGCGTGGTGCCGGAACTGGTGCACAAGGTGCGCGACGCGCTGGACCACGCCGGGCACTCGTCCGTGCGCATCGTGGCGTCCGGTGGGTTTGACGCCACGCGCATTGCGGCATTCGAAGCACAGGGTGTGCCGGTGGACGCCTACGGCGTGGGGTCGAGCCTGCTGCTGGGATCAAACGACTTCACGGCGGACATCGTGCGGGTGGATGGCCGCCCCTGCGCCAAGGTGGGACGCAGCGAACTTCCCAATCCGCGCATGGAGCCTGTGGTGCTCCACCCGGAGTGACGCAGTTTTCAGGCGGCTGACGATCATTCCGTTACCATCGGCGCAATGCATCTGGGCCTCATCCATCACGTTGGATACGTCGTCGAGGACATCGACGCCGCCATCCCCGTGTACGCCGAGCGTTTTGGCATGGATGTGACCATTCGCGAGACCATGCCCGATCAGGGTGTGGAGGCGGTGCTTCTGGGCGACGGTCCGTCGTACGTGGAGCTCATCGCCCCCACCGACCCCGACGGCGGTGTCGCACGGTTCCTCGCGAAGCGCGGCCCGGGCATGCATCATGTGGCATTCGCCGTTCCCGACCTTCAGGACGCCCTGGGCGATCTGGTGGCCGGAGGGGCGGAGTTGATTGACGCGGCACCACGCCGCGGGCTGGGCGGCCACATGGTGGCCTTCATCCATCCCCGGTCATCGGGCGGGGTGCTGACCGAGCTCGTTGAAGCTCACGATTCCCCCACGTAGGAGGCATTCGAGTGAAGATCCGGTACATCGAGCCAAAGCCACGCGGGGCCACGATCTATGAGATCGCGAACCTGCCCAAGCTGGGCCTGCCGCTGCTCGCGGCCATCGCGCGCAACGCATACCCAGATGTCGACCAGCGCATCTACTGCGAGCTGATCCGCGGCGTGGAAGTTGACTGGAAGGATGTGCTCAGCTCCGACCTGGTGTGCATCTCCACCACCACCAACACCACGCTTGAGGGCTACGCCTACGCGAAGAAGTGCCGTGACGCCGGTATTCCGGTGCTGTTCGGCGGCTCGCATGTGACCTTTATGTCGCAGGAGGCGCTCCAGCACGCGGATTACGTGATCCGGCGCGAGGGCCACGTGGGCTTCGCCCAGTTCCTCGACTGGTACAGCGGCGACAGAAACCCCGATGGCCTGCACGAGATTCTGGGCCTGTCGTACCTCGACTCCGAGGGCACGCAGATTGACAACCCCGAGGCCCCGCCGGCGTCGGGTGATGATCTGGATGAACTGCCCTTCCCGGCGCTCGACCTGCTCGAGGGTCACGAGCGCATGGTGACGCACCCCATCATGATGAAGTGGGGCTGCCCGTACGACTGCTCGTTCTGCAGCGTCATCAAGATGTTTGGCCGCAAGCTGCGCACCCGCTCGGTGGAGAACATGATGACCGAGCTGCGCATGGTCAACCCGGAGCGGGTGTTCTTCTACGACGACATCTTCATCGTGGACAAGAAGCAGGCCAAGAGCCTGTTCCGCGCCATGCTGGATGAGGGCATCACTCCGCAGTGGACCGCCCAGATCCGCGCCGACTCGATCTACAAGAGCAAGCAGACCCTGGAGCCCGACCACGAGCTGCTCGCGCTGATGCGCGACTCGGGCTGCTACATGGTGTACATCGGGTTTGAGAGCATCACGCAGGAGGGTCTCGACTCGTACAACAAGAAGCAGACGGTGGAGCACATCACCACCTCCATCAAACTGCTCCACGACTACGGCATCCGCGTGCACGGCATGTTTGTGGTGGGCGCCGACACCGACACGGCCGAGACGGTGCGCGCCACGGTGGACTTTGCGCTTTTGCACAAGGTGGACACCCTGCAGATGATGATGCTCACCACCCTGCCGGGCACCGCGTTCGATACGCAGATGCGCGCCGAGGGCCGTGTGCTGACCGACGACTACTCGCTGTACGACGGTCATCACTGCATCATCCAGCCCAAACTCATGACGCCCTACCAGCTCCAGATGGAGACCTGGAAGAACATGCTGCGCTTCTACTCGAAGAAGGGCTCATGGGAGCTGGGTCGCAAGGAGGTACGGGCCAACATCTGGCGCATGCTCCGTCTTGCCACTGAGTGGAGATTCATCAAGAACCTCCCCAAGGTGCTCGCGCTGTGGCTCACCAACCGCCCGTCGGAGTCGTTCAAGGTCATTCGCACCACCATCTCGGCTCGCGGTATGCGCACCATCTACGAGACGCTCGGTGTGGCCATCTTCCGCAGTTACGGCCGCAAGCAGCTGCTCAAGTTCACCGACCAGCCCGAGTCGATGGTGCACCTCGACGACATCCGCCGCCTGCCAGCATGGATCCCACCTGAGGACACCAGCGATGGCAAGAGCTCGCCGTCACTGAAGGTGCTTTCGTGAGCCGACGCGTGGAGCTGGGGCTTGAGGGTGGTGGAGTGCTGCTGCTGACGGTTGACGACACCGAGGTGCCGTCGCTGAGCAGCGCCCTTTCTGGCGCCCGCGGGTTCCACTCGATCAACTCCGACGAGGGCGAGCACCTGGTGGACCTCAACAAGGTCCTCTTCATGCGTGTGCTGCCCGGTGAGGCCAAGAGCCGCCTGGGCTTCGGCGGGGATTCCTGACCTGCAACTCGGGCTCGTAGGACTCACAAACGCCGGCAAGACCGCCCTCTTCAACCTGGTGACAGGTGGGGAGGCCGAGGTTGCGCCATACCCGTTCACCACGCGCGAGCCCAACCGCGGCATCGCCGACGTGCCCGACCCGCGTATCGACGCCATCGCCGACGTGCAGGACATCCCCAACCGGGTGTGCGCACAGGTGGAGGTCATCGACATCGCCGGGCTCAGCGAGGGCGCGGGCAAGGGTGAGGGCCTCGGCGGATCGGCACTTGGCCGCATCCGCGAGCTTGAGGCCACGGTGCACGTGGTGCGGGCATTTGCCAACGCTGAGGTACCCCACCCGCTGGAGCGCATCGACCCGCTCGCCGATCTTGAGGTGGTGGACACCGAACTGGTACTGGCCGACACCGACCAGGTGGCGCGCCGTGAGGAGAAGGTGCAGAAGGGCGTGCGTTCGGGTGATCCCGATGCCAAGGCCGAGGCGGCCGCGCTCGAGGCCATGGCTGCGTGGTTGGCCGACGGCAAGCCCGTTCGCACCATGGACGACGAGGACGCAATCGCGGTGGGAACAGGCATGGGACTGCTCACCGCCAAGCCCACGCTCTACCTGGTGAACACCGACGACCCGGGTGATCCGCCCGCCGACATCGTGGCGTACGCACAGGCGCAGGGCGCGCAGGCGCTGGCGCTGCCGGTGGGCGTTGAGCTGGAGCTCGCAGAGATGGACCCAGCCGATGCCGCGGAGTTCGCCGCGGAGATGGGCCTTGGAGAAACCCGCGGGGCCGACGCGCTCATCCAGGGTGGCTACCGGCTGCTCGATCTGGTCACGTTCTTCACGGGATCGGGCCCACCCGAGGCGCGTGCCTGGCCCATCCGGCGCGGCACCCCGGCCGATCAGGCCGCCGGCAAGATCCACTCGGATATGGAGCGTGGGTTCATCCGCGCCGAGGTGGTCGCCTGGGACAAGCTCGTTGAGTGCGGGTCGTTCAGCAAGGCGCGCGAGCAGGCACTTGCCCGCATGGAGGGCAAGGATTACATCGTGCAAGAGGGCGATGTAATGCAGATCCGCTTCAACGTCTGACCCACCAGACGGGCCGCCAAGTGAGGGGAAACCACACACGGCCAGTCGCAGGGGTATGACAGCCTTAGGGTGATTCCGCGCCGTACGTGGTCTGATTCACCCTCCGAGGAGCCCCATTGGCCCGCCGCCTCACCCTCCTGATCGCCAGCCTGCTCCTGCTCCTCCCCATCGCGGGAGCGCAGGCAACCGGCGGCAATACGTCGCAGCCGTTCTTCGACAGACAGGTCTCAACCGGCGACCCCATCGCATCGCTCGACATGGGCAACAACCTGAAGATGAAGGACGTCACCGTCTCGTCGGTGGCGTCCACCAATGACGGCTCGACCATCTCGGCAACCGGGTCGCTCTACATCGGCAGCGACACCATCCCACTGCCGGTGTCGGTGTCGTATTCCAACACCACGACGCGATTCTTCAGCGTGACCACGACCAAGGGCAGTTGGTCGATCGCGATCGCCAGGAACAGCGCGGGCAGCAGTTACGCGACGCACTCGGGCTCCGGCGTCAACCTCAATGGGCTGAGCGGCAGGCTGTCGGGATCGATCACCAACGGCCAGGTCTCCAGCGGATCGCTCACTGCATCGCTCACCATCACGGGCGTCAGCTACGGCGGCGCGATGTACAGCGGAACGGCTGCGGTGTCGTCAACCGGCCTCCAGGCAACCGTGGCCGTCGACGATCTCACTGTGAACGAAACGTCGGTGGGCTCGCTGAACATCACGGCGTCGAGCACGACCAGCCACGTGTCTGCGTCCATCACGTTCGGTGCCTCTGGTACCACGATCAATGCGGCGCTTTCGTACACCGACAGCAAGAACTGGTCGGTGTCCATCGCGAAGAATGGGGCCGCGGATGCCGCTGCGGCATCCGGCGCACCCATCAACTTCAACAATGTCAGCGGCACGATCGCCAAGACGAAGGGCTCCCTGAGCACGGCGCTGAGCGTCACTGGCGTCACCGTCGGCAGCGCGACGTTCGATGCCAATCTCACCGCCTCATCGGCCGGCCTCGTCGCATCGGCCAGCGTGGACGACCTGACGCTGGCGAGCGGCTACACCATCCAGAACGCGTCAATCACGGTGTCCACCGTGTCGAACACGGCATCCATCTCAGGCGCACTCGTGGCGAATCCAACGACGGTGAACGTGAGCGCCTCGTACACGGACACCAATGACTGGTCCATCTCGGTCGCCGCCAACAGCGCAGGGGCGGGCTACGCGGCGCCAAACAGCACAACGCTTGACATCAACGACATCAGCGGCTTCGTCAACGACGTTAACGGCAACATCAGCTCGGCACTGACGGCATCGGGCGTCGCGCTCGGTGATGGCACGTTCGACCTGGTCGCCACGTTCAATGCCGACGGCACGTTCACGGCCAGTGCATCGGGCCAGAGCCTGACGATCGGCGGAATGCTGCTGAACTCCGCCGCGATCACCCTGTCGACGGCCACGCCCGAGGCCGACATCACCGCCGACTTCACCACGGATGCCGGCACGTTCTCGTTCGACATCGGCGCGACGGCGCTGAGCGGTGGTGGATACAGCCTGCACATCGCCGGGTCTGCGGCCGACCTCGCCGTGAGCAGCACGTCGTCCAAGTTCGCCATTCAGTCGTTCGGCTTCGACACCACGGTTGACGTTCCGGCCACGGGCTGCACGTCGTGGGATGCCGCCGTCAATGGCTCGCTTCTGATGCGGGGGGACACCTACACGCTGAACAAGGCTGAGATCGCGTTTTCGTGCAACACACTGACCAAGTTCGTGTTCTCCATCTCCGTCACCCACAAGACGAGCGACATCAAGCAGATGACCGTGACGCTCACGATCAGCTGGCTGACCTACGTCTCGGGCACGCCCACCCCGTACACGCCCACCTTCGGCGAGAAGAGCGAGTACACCAGCAAGGCTCCCTACTCCGGCACCGCCATCACGTACTACTCGGGTTTCTTCGGGACGGCGGACGTCAGCTACCTCTATGCCTTCGAGAAGGGCTCGTTCAACAAGCACCTCACGTTCGGGCTGGGCTTCAGCGTCGCGGTGTATCAGCAACTGGTGAAGACGGCGACCGCGACCAGCGTGACGCACCCAACAACCTCGAGCTGCACTGCCCTCAACCCTTGCTACTCGGCCGGAGCCTGGGATGTCGCGATCGGCGCGATGGGGTACTTCGACGCAGACGAGCGCATCAATGGCGACATCCTCTGCGACCTCAACGTGGCGCCGAGCAATGACTTCGTGTGCAGGGGCAGCATGTACGTGAACCCGTCGAACGCCGGCTCGTACCACGAGCCGATGCACAACATCTGATGCGGCGCCTTGGAACGATCACCACCGGCGCCGCGCTGGCCGCGCTTGCCGCAGCCGGTGGGCTGGCCGCGACGATGGCCGACGGCGCCGGTGCGGAGCTGCCGTCAGCTGCCTACCAGGCGTGGTGCACCGCATCGAAGCTGTGCACGTACACCATCGCCGACTCCTCCGGGCTCAGCGATCTCCGCACCGGCCGCGCCACGTGGGTGGGTGAGGACGAGGAGCTCACGCCATCTGAGGCACGCCTCGCCGGTGGGCCCATCGCCTACTACCCCACGATGCTCTCAGGGATCGCGGTGGCCATCAACATCCCCGGCATCAAGGGGCAGGGTGTCAACCTCACCGGCGAGGCGCTTGGCGACATCTTCTCGGGCACCGTCACCAACTGGAATGCCGGGCGCATTCGCGCCACCAATCGCCACCTGCAGTTGCCAACCGACCTGCCCATCACCCTGTGCGTGCCGCGCAAGGCATCGGGTGAGTCGTGGGACATGAGCGAGTATCTGGCGAAGGTGAGCCCGACGTTCAGGAAGCGCGTGGGCGGTGAGTCGCTCAAGCCGAAGTGGAAGGGCAGTGTCGTGCGCGTGAATCACGTGTCCGCGGTGGGCGAATGCATGCTGTCCCACAAGGGCGGCATCACGTTCCTGCCGGTGGCCGACGCAATGCGCGAGGGGCTCACCCACGACATCGTTGCCGTTGGCAAGCGCGAGAAGGTCGCCGTGAAGGTGGGGAACACGGGCAAGACCAAGACCGTGGTGAAGCACGTCTTCATCCACCCCACCGAGGGCGCCATTCAGAAGGCGGGGCACTTTGCTGCCACGCATGAAAAGGCCGACCTCACGGTTGATCTGACCAATAGCCCGGCCCCCGGGGCCTACCCCATCACGATTGAGGCCTACGCGATCGTGCGCAAGGACCGCAAGATGGGCGCCGTCACCCGCAAGACCATCGCGTACTTCCTGAGCGATGAGGCTCAGGGGATGCTTCAGGGCCTCGGCTATGCGCCACTGCCAAAGAGCCAACTGGCACAGGCGAAGAGGCAACTGGCTGCCGCCAAGTAGCACCGCTGGAGATAGTCTCGGCTCGTGCTGATTCGAGCGATGACCCCCGATGACATGTCGCTGGCGCTGGGCTGGGCAGCCGGTGAGGGCTGGAACCCAGGGGTCGGCGATGGCCGGTACTTACTCGCGACCGACCTCCAGGGCTTCTTCGTGGCGGAGGATGCAGGCGAGGTGGTGGGAAGCATCGCGATGCCCCGGTTCGGCCCCGGCTACGCGTTCTGCGGCCTGTACATCGTGCGGCCCGACTCCCGGGGCGGCATGACCGGGATGCGCCTGGCGCGCGCAGCCAGTGACTACGCCGAAGGACGCATCGTCGGCACCGATGGGGTGCTTGAGAATGTGCACGCGTACGAGCGCCTGGGGTTCGAGGCCGCACACTCGCACCACCGGCACTCAGGTATCCCCACCCCCGCCGAGACCGACCACATCAGGCCTGGCGGCACCGTGGACATCGAGGCGCTGCTCGCCATCGATGATGCCTGCTTCCCCGGGGATCGGCGCGACTTCATGCGCGCCTGGCTCGGTGCCCCGCACATCGTGCGTGCATCGGTTGATACGGATGGCGTGCCCGATGGCTTCGGTGTGGCCCGCGAGGCCACCGACGGCTGGCGGATAGGGCCGCTCTACGCACCCGATGCCGGGCGAGCGTCCGAGATCATCGGGTCTCTGGCCGCGGCCCTGCCCGGCGTGATGCTGCACGTTGACGTGAACACCGAAAACCCTGATGCAGCAGCGATGGCCCAGGACCTCGGCATGGTGCCGGGGTTCGAGTGCGTGCGTATGTACCGCGGCGGGATTCCCGAGTTGCCCACGCAGCACATGTTCGCCGTCTGCACACTCGAAGCGGGCTGATCACGTAGGGTTTTCCGGATGGAATCCCCCGATGGTGATATTGAGATCCTCAGTCTTCTCGCCGAGAGCGCGAACGACGTCATCTGGAAGATGGCGGTGACCGGCGAGATCACCTATGTGAGCCCATCAGTGGAGCGCATGCGCGGCATCACTCCCGAAGAGGCGATGGCCCAGCCGCTCGACGAGATAATGACGCCCGAGTCAACTGCGCTGACGGTTCAGTACTTCACCGACCTCTATGCCGCGCTTGCCGAGGGCCGCGAACTCCCGCCCACCTATTGGGGCGAGCGCGAGTACTACTGCAAGGACGGGTCCACCGTGTGGACCGAGGTGTACGTCATCCCCCGGTATGACGATGCAGGTGCTCTCGTGGAGATCCTGGGCGTTACACGTGATGCCAGTGACCGCAAGGAGCAGGAGCGGCTGCTGCAAGAGGCGCGCGATGAGGCTGAAGCCGTGCGCGTGGCCGCCGAGCGCGAGCGTGCCGGCCAGGCGGAGCGTGAGCGCATGGCACGCGACCTGCACGATGATCTGCTGCAGACGCTGTCGGCGGTACGCGCTGATATCGCAACGGTGGGTCTCTCCGCTGACGACCCCGAACGCGCCAAGGCAAGCCTGGAGCGATCGCAGGATGATCTGGCGAGCGCGATCGACTCGGCACGCCGATTGGTCACTGGCCTGCGCCCGCGCGCGCTTGATGGCCGTGGACTCATTGAGGCGCTTGAGGCCCTTGCCGCTGAGTTCACCAACCGCAGCGGTGTTGCCTGCGAAGTCGAGTGCACCGAAACGCTGGACACACCCGCCACAGTCACCGAAGCCCTGTACCGGGTGGCACAGGAGGCCCTGGCCAACGTGAGTAAGCATGCCGAGGCATCGTTGGTGCGCATCACCGTGTCGCGCCCAAGTGCTGATCGTCTAATGCTGCAGGTGCATGACAATGGCCGTGGCATCACACTCGGTGAAGACGACAAGGACGGTTCGTTCGGGCTCATCGGCATGCGCGAGTCCATGCAACTGGCCGGGGGCACGCTGAACGTGAGCAGCACCCCGGGCGACGGCACCGTCGTGCAGGCAGAGGTGCCCGCACCCGCCTGAGTTCTCCGGATTTCCGGAATACGTGAGGCGCCGTGAAGCCGAGGTGCGAAGGTAGGGTCCAACCATGTTGCGCCAGGCCATTTCGATCGTCGTCGCCGACGACAACGCGATCTTCGTACACGGCCTCACCGAGCTCCTCGGTGCAATGCCCGAGGTCGCGCTCCTTGAGGTTGCCAACGACCGCGACACGGCAGTGGTCGCGGTGCAGCGCCATTCCCCCGATGTGGTGATCACCGACTTGCGCATGCCCCCCACTCACACCAACGAGGGACTGCAAGTGGCCCACCGGGTACGCGCACTCAGTAAGCGCACCGGGGTGATTCTGTTCAGCCAATTCGCCGAGGCGTCGGTTGCCGCAGCACTTCTGTCCGGTGGCGAGGAGCGGTGCGGGTACCTGCTGAAGGACAACGTTGGTTCCCCTGCCGAACTGCTGGACGCAATCACGCGCGTCCACGCCGGTGGCACGGTGATTGATCCCGCACTGCTGAAGGCGCTTGAGTTGCATGGCACCGGACACGACGACCCGCTTGCACCGCTCACGCCGGCCGAGCGCGACGTGATGCGGCTCATCGCACAGGGCTATGGCAACGACGGCATTGCGAGCCAACTGAGCGTGGGTCGGTCGGCAGTGGAGAAGCATGTGACCGCGATCTTCCGCAAACTGCCACTTGATGGTGGCCCAGATGGCAACCGTCGGGTGCAGGCCACGCTGTACTACCTGGCGAGCAGCGCCGGAAAGACGCTCTAGACGCCGCACGGGGTACGATCGCCGCATGACGACCGATCCGGGCATGCCAATCGTGCGCCGACCAGGAGAGGGCATGGCCATTCAGGGGCCGGCGGGCGGGCCACTGGTGTTCAAGGTGCGTGGTGACGAGACGGGCGGATCCCTCACCGCCGTTGAGAACGTCATCGCGCCGGGTGATGGGCCGCCGCTGCACGTCCATGCCAATGAGGACGAGTCGTGGTTCATCATCGATGGCAGCGTGCGGTTTCGGCTGGGCGACGACCTGGCAGATGCGCCCGCGGGTTCATTCGTATTCGTGCCGCGCGGGGTTGCCCACTGCTTCGCCAACTTCGCTGATACCCCAGCGCGCATGCTGGTGATGTTCACGCCATCTGGCATGGAGCGGTTTTTCGACGCGTTCGCCGCAACGCCCGACGGCGTCGAGGTACCTGAGGCCTTCGCCCGTGCTGCAGCCACCGCGGGAATGACCGTGCTGGGGCCGCCGCTCTGGGCCGAGACGCCCTAGGCGTCGTCGAGGGCCGAGACGCCCTCCAGACGGGCCTTCACGCCGGCGTCGAGCGCATTGGCGCGCCACAGGGCAAGCGCCTCGGCTGATGCTCCGCTGATGTGTGCACCCGGTGGCGGGCCGTGGTGCCAACCGATTACGTGCAGCAGGGCCAGGCGCCGGTCTTCAGCAAGCCCCACCTGGCGCGACACGCCGTCGACCATCTGCTGACCGATGACCACGTGACCCAGCATGCGGCCCTCCTGGGTCTGCTCAACGGTGGCCTCGCCCACCGCAAAGCACCTCACGTAGCCGATGTCGTGCAGCAGCGCGGCAGCCACCAGCAGGTCGCTATCCACACGCGGATGCCAGGTGCACAGGCTCTGGCACAGCATGGCCACGCCAACACTGTGCTCGATCAACCCGCCCAGGTACGCGTGATGCCCATTGCGGGTGCACGGCACCGCGCGCCACATCTGGGCCAGTTCGGCATCTCCCGCCACGGCCTGCAGCACATCCCGCAGGCCGGGGTCGATCACCTCATCTGCCAGCCCCAGCACGAACCCGAACATGTCCTCAGGGTCTCGGTGGCTCCTCGGCAGTAGGTCAACATCCTGATCCGCAGCCTCGGCTGGGCGAAGCGAGCGCACGCGAAGCACGCTCTTGCCGCCGCGGGCGGTCACCTCGCCGGTCACCCGAACCCGGTCGCCCTCTTCAAACTGCCCCGCAAACCAGTCGGCTTCATCAAAGATGACTGCAGAGATGGTGCCGGTGGCGTCGCCAAGGGTGAGCGCCAGATACGGCGAGCCCTTGCGCGACATGCGGCGCTCCTTGCGCCTCACAGCGAACACTCCCTCAATGGGGCGGCCTGGTTCAAGAGTGGTCATAGGGGTGAGGCTAACGATCCTGTGCGGGGCAGATGAGGTTGAAGTCGCACGTACGGCATGCCCAGCCCGGGTTGGCCTCGAACTCGCCGGCCGAGATGCTGTCGGCCACATCGCGGATGCGTTCCATGGCCTCCGCGCGATCCTGCCCATCGGGGTGCACTGGCGTGTACCCGCCATCGAGGATGTACTCGAGCACCGCGCCCCGGGGTTCGATGGCCCACGCCGCCTTGGCTCCCTCGATGTAGGTCACCAGCACCAGGTGGCCGGCGTCGGTCTCCTTCATCGGCTTGCGACCACTCTTGTAGTCCACCAGCTGGTGACCGCCCGCGGGGTGGCTGTCGATACGGTCGATGCGGCCATGGATCACATGCGGGCCCACCTTGAGCGTGAATGCCCGCTCCACCCCCACCGGCCGCACGCCCGATTTGATGACGCGCTCCACATACCCGGGGATGAACTTGCGCGCGCGCTCCATCGCCTGAATGCCCACGGCCGTATGCGATGCCCCGCGCCGGTCCATCTCCACCGCAAACCGGGCGATGACCTTGTCGGGACCGCCCGGAGTGGAGTCGATGCGGTACTGGGCCTCGAGTGCCGCGTGAAGGGCGTTGCCCACCGCGCGGTTCGGGTCCCACTTCGGCGGCACATGGTCGACGCTGGCGTACCTGTAGGCAAGAGGACAGTTGATGTAGCGAGCGATATCAGTGGGGCTCAGCGTGACACCCGGGCGCGGGATACGCGCGGCCACCGTGGGTGCCTCCACCGCCACCGGGCCGGCCAGCACATCTGCGCGGGCCAGCACCAGCGCCCGGGCGGCTTCAGCAGCCGCATCGGCCAACGCATCGGCCTGTGCATTGCCCTCCGCCGTCGCCTCGGCTGCGCGCAGCACGGCGTCCTCCAGCTTCGCGCGGGTCTGTCCCACCGCCTCCAGCACCGCACGGTCGGGCGCCTCGCCCACCTCAATAAACGGTGGGTCGCCCAGCGCGGTGCGGGCCTCACGGATGAACTCCGACGGCTTCTGGGGATAGCCCGCGTCAGACGTGCGAAAGCCGCTCAGGTACAGGTGCGTTCGTGCGCGGGTCATGGCCACATATGCGAGGCGCCGCTGCTCCGCCAGGTGCGCGTCGCGACCGCGGGGAAGGGCCTCAGGTAGCAGGGCATCGGGGATGTCGCTGCGGGTGCGCTCGCGACCGGGGAAGTTGAATTGAGTCATGCCCAGCACGAACACCACGTCGAACTCCAGGCCCTTGCTCTGGTGGATGGTCATCACCTGCACGCCGAGACGATCGGGCAGGCCGCCGCTGGCGCGGTAGCCGACAGCCGCAAGGCCGTCCAGGCGCCTCACCAGATCTGGTGCCTCGATGCCGGGGTGCAATTCCACGATCTCCCCCGCCAGCCGCTCCAGCGCGCGCAGGTCGGCAAGACGCGCGGATCCCTCTGCCCCTCCGAGTGCCAGCGCCCGCGTGCGGATGCCCGTGCGGTCGAGCACCTCACGCACGAGGTTCTGCGCTGAATCACCAACGGCGGCCCGGCACAGTTCCTCAAGCAGTTGGGTGGCACGGCCGTCATCACCAAGCGCTGCGAGCGGACCGCTGATATGCCGCCCCTCTTTGCTGGCCTCGGCCACCAACTGGGCAGATGGTGCCCATGGCAGGCCCATTGACGGGTCGGCTGCCACGCGCAGGTGCGCCACCGCGTCGGTGGGATCGGTCACCGCCCGCAACCACCCAAGTGCGAGGCGAACCTCACGCCGGTCGAACAGGTCGGTGCCGCCGTGCACCTGATGCGGAATACCCACCTGCTCCAGTTCGGCCACCACCGGGCGCCCCTCGGTGCGGATGGCGCGCATGAGCACGGCCATCTCCTCGTATGGGGTGCCTTCCTCGGCCAGGCGCAGAATCTCGGCGGCCACCGCGCGCGCCTGCCCGGCAGGGTCGGGCGCCTCCCAGAATTCGGGACCCGGGCCCGTCGCCCCCGGCAGCGCCTGCAGCACCTTGGGCTCGCGCAGCACGATGGGTGCCACCACCGCGTGCGCGGCATCGAGGATGCTCTGGGTGGACCGGTGGTTCAGTTCGAGCCGCACGACGGGCGCCTCGGGAAACCTGATGCGGAAGTCGGCCATGTTCTTGGCCGATGCCCCGCGAAAGCGGTAGATACCCTGGTCGTCGTCGCCCACCACCACCAGGCTCTGGGCGTTGCCCGTCACCAGATACAGCAACTCGGCCTGCGCGTGGTTGGTGTCCTGGAACTCATCCACCATCACGTGACGGGCACGCTCGCGGCCGATCTCCAGCAGGTCGGGGTGGGCCGACAGCAAGTCGAGCGCACGGGTGATCTGCCGGCCAAAGTCCTCAAGCCCCCGCTCGGCCAGCCAGGCGTCGTGCAGCCCGAACACCCGGGCGAACTCCACCTCTTTGCGGGCGTCGGCAGCCTCGCGCCCACCGCGTGCACCCTTCAGCGCGGCATCAGCCCACGATGCGTAGCGCTCCGGGTCAACGCGCTCGTCGCGGCAGCGGTCAATGCGCTCAATCAAGCCGCGCACCACGCCGACCGGGTCGCTTCGCAGGTCGTTCTCGCTCAGGCCTAGATCAGGAAGGCGCTCCAGCAGCACCAGCACGCGCTCCTCGGTGCCAACGGGCCTGAGGACCGGCGCCAGATCGCGGTCGGTGCCGAGCGATCGCACCAGATCGAGCGCATACGAATGGAAGGTGGTGACCCGCAGCGTCTCGTGGCTGTCGGGGATCATGTCCTCGGCGCGCTCGCGCAGTTCGGCAGCAGCCTTGGCACTGAAGGTAAGCGCGAGGATGTCGCCAGGGTCAGCCCCCTCCGACACCAGCCAGGCAAGGCGCCTGCACAGCACGCGGGTCTTGCCCGCGCCAGCACCCGCGAGCACCAGCATGGGCCCGCCGGGGTGAATGACCGCGTCGCGCTGCGCGGGTGTGAGGTCCGTCAACACAGGACGAGACATCGTAAGTGCGCGCGCGGACGCCCCGGGCACCAGCACACTTCTGACACAGCGACTGACCCCACCCGGGGTCAGTCGCTGTGTCAGAAGTGTGCGCAATGGTTGGCGGTGCGACCGGTAGTGTGCCTCCACGTGACTGACGACTTCCGCGGGGCACGCGTCCGCCCCTTCCGAGCACTGGTCTTCGACCCCGCCGTGGCCGGAGACATGCAGACCCTCGTGGCACCGCCATACGACGTCATCGGCCCCGAGTACCGGGACGAGCTGGCGTCGCGTAACCAGTGGAACGTGGTGGGTATCGACCTGCCGAGCCTTCCCTACGACACCGTGGCGGCGACCATCGCCGACTGGACCGCGCGTGGCGTGCTGAAGCGGTACGACGAGCCGGTGATGATCGCCTGGACCCAGGAGTTCGACCTGCCCGACGGCAGCCACCGAACCCGCAAGACCTTGGTGGCCGCCGTGGGTGCCGAGCCGTACGAGACCCGTGTGGTGCGACCGCACGAGCGCACGCATGCAGGCCCCAAGGAAGAGCGTCTGCGGCTGATGAACGCCACCAAGGTGCAGCTCTCGCCCGTGTTCGGCCTGTACCCCGATCCGGCGGGCGATGCGTGGACGGCTGCGGCCATCACCGGTGAGCCCGAGGCAGTGATCACCGATGACGACGGCACCGTGCACCGCCTGTGGACCATTCACGATCCCGCACGCCTTGCCGCCATTGAGGAAGCCCTTAAGGGACGGTGGATCCTCATCGCCGATGGCCATCACCGATACGAGACGGCTCTGGCCTACCGCGATGAGCGCCGGGCCGAGGATGGCGACGGGGATGACGAGCGCCCGTACGACTACGTGCTGATGGGCCTCACCTCGCTCAACGACGACGGCCTGGTGGTGCTGCCCACTCACCGCGTGCTGAATGAGTGGCCGGACGGGGCCGAGACCCTCCTGGATGTGACGCCGCTCGACAACGACCTGGCCGTGCTGCAGGCGGCACTTGACTCCGCGCCCGCCGATCTGGTGGCCGCAGGCCTGGTGCTCGCCGACCGGGCAATGCTGCTGACCACCCCTCGCAGGGGCACGGCGGCAGCCGAGCGGCTTGACCTCGCCGTGCTGGAGCGTGATCTGCTGGTGCCGGCATTCGGCGGCGATCAGGCCCATCTGGCCCACGAGGGGATGCTCACGTACACCAAGGATGCCAAGGACGCATGGGACACCGTGCGGTCCGGCCGCGCCAAGGCCGCGCTCATCGTGCGCCACATCCCCACCGATCAGGTGGCGGCTGTGGCCGAGGAGGGCGGCGTCATGCCCCAGAAGTCCACCTACTTCTTTCCCAAGATCCTCTCAGGCGTTGCCTTCCAGCCCCTGGCCGACTGACCCCGGCGACGCCGCCTGGGTGGACATCGTCACGCGGGCGGCCGATCGGGCATCCGTGGCAGTGGCCGCGATCCCGCCCGACGAGCGCGGCACCGAGGTAGGGCGTGGCAAGGGGGGCGATACCACCCTGGTGATCGACCGCGATGCCGAGGCGGCGATCGTCGCAGTGCTGGAGCAGGCACATGCCGACGGCCTGCGGTTCAACCTCATCAGCGAGGAACTCGGCACCAGGTCATTTGATGGTGATGGCACGCTGGTGGTGGTGGACCCGATCGACGGCAGCCGCAACGCACGACGCGGTCTCTCGGAGTTCTGCATCTCCATCGCGGTCTCCGACGGCCCGCAGCTGTCGGACGTGCGCATTGCGTTACTCAGGCACCTGGGTACCGGTGAGACCATCGTCGCGGTGCGCGGCCATGGGGTACGGGTCAATGGCATGCCACGCATCGAGCGCGCCTATCGCGGCCTGTGGCTGGCCGTGGTGGAAGGTGCATCGCCACGTCGCCTCGCGGGCGCCATGCCCCACCTCGCGCATGTGAGCCGCATCCGCAGCCTCGGTTCGCTGGCGCTGTCGATGGCATACGTCGCACTCGGGCGCCTTGATGGCCTGGCGGTATTGCGACCGGGGCGCATCGTGGATATCGCTGCGGCCGCGCTCATCGCCGCCGAGTGCGGGGTGATCGTTGTCGACGAAGACGGCGCGCCGCTTGATGCGCCCCTCACCATGGACTGGCGGGGCGCATTCTCCATCGCCCGCGTGCCCGAGGATGTGGATGATCTGGTGGCCGCCACGCGGGGGGGACTGGAGGCGGGGCGCCACTGATGAGCCATCAACGCGACGCCGATAATGCCGTGGTTCGGGCTGTGTACGACAGCCAGGCGCGCCTCACGCGCAAGGTGGGCAGGGGCATGCTGGTGTTCGCAATCGTGTGGATCCCCGCGCTGGTCATCGTGCCCGGGGTGTTCAAGCAGGGTGCCATCGCATCACTCCTCCTCGCCACTCTGGCCGCCACGACAGTGATGATCATCATGGAGCGCACGTGGCTGGGGCCGCGCGACCGCGAACGCGAACGCCGCGCCCGGTTGCCGCCGGCGCCAGGGCAGCACCCACCTGATCCGGCTGGCGGAATCGAGGGGCTGATCGAACGGATCTCGGGTCGCGTTCGCAGGTAACCGCGATACGCTCTCAGCGTGCCGATGTACGCTCACAGCGAACAGCAGGTGGGAAACCTCGTCGGGGAGACGCTTCGTGCCCGTCGCGAGGAGTCCGGCCTGTCGCTCCGCGCGGCCGCCGAACGTGCCGGAATGAGCCCGGCGCACCTCTCAGAGGTTGAGCGGGGGCTCAAGGAGCCGTCGCTCGGGGCGCTTCAACGCATCGCCGACGCAGTCGGTGGCGGGGCGGGCGAGGTGTTCCTCGATCTTGCCATCGCGCTGGGCGCTGCACCTCCGCGCCCGGTCCGCCACCCGCTCGGGTTCGCACCCGATCCCCGGGCGGAGATCGACTGGGCCGTCGAACGCCTGCACCAGGAGGACCTCCGTGCGGTCGCCGCCTTTGGCGCATTCCTCGCATCGCAGAACCAGAACCGATCAACCACAGAAGGAGTCACCACCGCATGAGCCCACTTATTCCGATGGTCATCGAGCAGACCGCCCGCGGCGAGCGTTCGTTCGACATCTACTCGCGCCTGCTCAACGAGCGCATTGTCTTCCTGGGCACCCCCGTGGATGACCAGATCGCCAACCTCATCGTGGCCCAGCTGCTGCACCTGGAGAGCGAGGATCCCGACAAGGACATCTCGATCTACATCAACTCGCCGGGTGGCTCGGTATATGCCGGCCTCGCCATCTACGACACCATGAACTTCATCAAGCCCGATGTGCAGACCATCTGCTGCGGTATCGCCATGAGCATGGGTGCACTGCTGCTGGCCGGAGGCGCACCGGGTAAGCGCATGGCGCTTCCCAACAGCCGCATCCTCATCCACCAGGTGCTGTCGGGCTTCAGCGGCCAGGCCACTGACATCGAGATCCACGCGCGCGAGACCCTCAACCTGCGTGCCCGCCTCGACCAGATCCTTGCCCAGCACACCGGCAAGACCGAGGAGCAGATCCACCAGGATTCCGAGCGCGACCGCTTCTTCACCGCGCAGGAGGCTGCCGACTACGGCCTCGTGGACCGCGTGATCGAGTCGCACTAGGCAGACCCCACTCAGGAGTGCGGCCAGACGGCCCCGCTCCTCGCGCATTCACATCGAGGGGGCTCAGCGTGCTGAGCCCCCTCTGCGTTGCCCCATCGGTCGGCCCGGCAATTACCGCACGACGAACTTCTGGACCCGATTGCCCACCTTGCTGGGCTTCATGACCAGATCGGGCTTCGTGATGCTCACGCCGACGAGCCGTGCACCCTTCGGTACCGACGCAAGGCACAGGTCGTGCATGTTGTCGTCCAGGGCCGGATTGGGTACCCCGTCGGTGGCGTGATCGAGCAGGTCGCCAAGCGCGATCGGAGTGATGGACTGGCGGCGCCCTGATGGCAGGCGGAAGATGGCGCGGTACGCGAACGTCGTGCTGCGCCCCACCTCGCCCGGCGGGGAGTCGGGGTTGCTGGAGTAGGCGTTGATGCCGTTGGACCACATCACGCGCACAAACGCGGTGCCAGCGGTGCAGCGGTTGGGATCGGTCGCGTAGAGGTCGGCGAGCAGCGGCGTGAGCATCCACGCATCCACGATGGCGGGCGGGTCGGCAACGTCGGTGATGGTGAGCGGTGCGAGCC